>JADMIO011430516.1_pt1 | contig 88916 bp, 74 predicted proteins | sample 8958161 | NCBI WGS metagenome assembly JADMIO01 (sample SAMN16585339, study PRJNA669376) | soil metagenome | isolation source: Crop rotation soil | place: USA: Cullars Rotation, Alabama | collected 2011
GGCCGCGACTTCAAGTCACGTGAATTCCAAGCTTCGGATCCCACTGTGCTGGAAAGTTGCCCAGCACCGCCTTCACCTTGTCGACGTTATAGCCGATGCCGGTGGTCACCATCAGGTAAGGGATACCGTACTTGTTGTCCTTGTCATTGTGTGCCACCAACTGCAGCATTTCGGGATCAAGGTTTTTGTAGTTCGGCATCTTGCTCTTGTCGAGCGGCTCGAAAATACCGGCCTTCGACTGGCGCTCAAGGAAGTTGGATGAAGGCACTACCAGATCATAACCGGTGCTGCCCGCCATCAGTTTGCCTTCCAACACTTCATTGGAGTCAAAGACGTCGTACACCACTTTAATGCCGGTTTCTTTCTGGAATTTGGCTAAGGTGTCCGGCGCAATATAGTCGGACCAGTTATAGACGTGCAGCGTTTTTTCCTCGGCTGACGCCGTGACGGACGCGGCCATCAGCAGGCCGGCAACAACACCCGATAACCACTTTTTACGTTGGGTGACCATCCGTAACTTCCTCCAAAACAGGGGTGAATCATAGAATTGAACTTGTATCGCAAACTGATACAAAACCTTTCCTGATCGAGCGCAATCGTTGCAACCGCGGATTGAATAGCTATGCAGTTGATTGCAGACACCTTTTTCAACTGCCCAGCCCGCATGGTCACCTGGGGAATCGCAAGCCCTTAGCAGAATCAGCAGCATAACCGCTGTTGCCAAAACGCACCAGCCTCCGGGGGCAAAAACGGCTTTTATCGATTTTTTATGCAGTTTCTCTCTATGTGATACGCCATTAATGGCATAAACGGCGAGAAATATCGGGCAAAAGAGGGTAAAACGCAGAATATATTATCGTGGAAGGGAATAACGGCAGCATGCCGCCAGAAAGGCGACATGCATAATCTACAGCGGGGATCAGTGCAACATTGGCAGGCGTTCGGCGCTAGCCGGGTTCTCTTCTTCGTCACCCATAAACAGCAGATCGTTCGCCCGCGCCTCGAGGATCACCATGGAGATCTGCTCTTCGCCCTGCTGCATAAAGTGCGTGAACTGTTCCAGCGTGACGCCCACGGCGATACTTAGTGACTGACAGACGATCAGCTTCGGCAGGTTATCATCCTGGATATCGACAAAGGCTTTGATGGTCAGCGAACTGGCGTTGATCTGGCTGAGATCGGCCACCAGAGGGATCAGCGCGGTCGGCTTCACCTCGGCCAGGGCGGAAAACAGAATAACGTTGTCCACCAGATCGAGTTTGGCATCAAATACGCCGTCGAAGTTTTGCATGTGCGGCAGGTGCAGCGCCTGACAGGAATCGCACTCAAAGAATGAAATGCCCGATTGATCCAGCCAGCGTCGCAACAACGCCAAATCAGGGACAATGAGTGAATCCATAATACCAGCCTCACAATATTCAAAACGCGAAAAGGCGCATAGCTTACGGAATATTCCCCCGCGATGCCACGATCAATGCGGCTTAATTCGCTATTTGGGCAAATATCGCCGGGAAAAAACCACAAAGCTGGCGATTGCAAAGCCGATTTTGGTCGGCAACATCAGCCGCCCGACTTGAGACGAAATCCCGCTCTGGCGCGCGGCTCGATATACTCGATCATCATGCCGGCAATATCCAATCCCGTGGTGGTTTCCACCCCTTCAAGCCCCGGTGAGGCGTTCACTTCCATAACCAGCGGGCCGCGAGTCGCTCGCAAAATATCTACCCCGGCGACGTCCAGTCCCAGCGTGGTGGCCGCCTTAACCGCAACAGCTCGCTCTTTGGCGGTGATGCTCACTTTGCGGGCAGTACCGCCACGGTGCAAATTGGACCGGAACTCCCCGGGCTTGGCCTGACGCTCAATCGCGGCCACTACCTTGCCGCCGACCACCAGACAACGCACGTCACTGCCCTGTGCCTCGCGAATATATTCCTGCACCAAGATATGGGCGTTAAGGCCGCGAAAGGCGTCAATCACGCTTTCCGCCGCCTGGCGGGTTTCCGCCAACACTACGCCGATACCCTGCGTCCCCTCCACCAGTTTCACCACCAGTGGCGCACCGCCGACCAGCTCAATCAAATCACCGGTATCGTCCGGCGAATGGGCGAAACCGGTGATTGGCAGATCGATCCCCTGGCGTGCCAGCAACTGCAGCGAACGCAGTTTGTCGCGTGCACGGGTGATCGCCACCGACTCATTCAGCGGGTAACTACCCAGCAGCTCAAACTGGCGCAGTACGGCGGTACCATAAAAGGTGATGGCGGAGCCGATGCGCGGGATCACCGCATCGTAGCGTTCCAACTGACGGCCGCGATAATGAATGGTCGGCGCGGCCGGGTTAATGTTCATATAGCAAGAAAGCGGATCGATAATATCCACGCTGTGGCCGCGCTGCTCTGCCGCCTCCACCAAACGCTTGCATGAGTACAGCGTTCCATCGCGCGAAAGAATGGCAATTTTCACTCGTCACCCCAAAAAGGCAATCACCTGCCAGGCAGGCCTGCACCGACGGCCATCACTCAGCCGCGCGGCTCACTGTCGTTTTTATCGACCGGCGAATGAGGCTTATGCCGATCGTTCTGCGGCGGCTGACCGCCGCGCATTAGCGGGCCAAATCCTTGCACCACGCGCCAAACCAAAAAAGCCGCCGCGGGGACCATCAGCGCCACGCCGAGGAAAATCATGCCCACCGCTGCCTGCTGGGAAGCCAACCAGCCCGGCAATTGAACGTGACCGTGAATGCTCAGATAAGCCAGCACTAATGACAGCATGCCCAGGCCTTCCAAAACCAACACCGTACGGGGTAAGTCACCGAATGAACGCATATTTTTCTTCTCCAGAAGCTCTGCCTCCAGTGTAGTGAATTCCCCCCGATGGCGACAGCCCCGGCGGCTTAATCGGTTAGATGAATCAGATTAACAGGTAATTCCTGCTTTTTTTTCGCTGACCCAACGGGCATAGTAGGCGCCATCAATGCGGGTAATGCTCAACCTTAAGTCTTTTTTGACTGACAGAATGTCATTGCAGTTGCGATTAAATTATTGAATATCAATCTAAGGAGTGTTGCATGTTTGCAGTTATCTTCGGGCGCCCAGGCTGTCCTTATTGTGTCCGTGCGAAAGAGTTGGCGGAAAAACTGACTGAAGAACGTGACGATTTCAACTTCCGTTATGTTGATATCCACGCTGAAGGCATCACCAAAGCCGATCTGGAAAAAACCGTTGGCAAACCGGTAGAAACCGTTCCGCAGATCTTCCTCGATGAGAAACACATCGGCGGCTGCACCGATTTCGAAGCTTATGCCAAAGAAAACCTGAACCTGTTCCAGTAAGTTTCAGGCAACAACGACAAAAAGGCGCTCAAAGCGCCTTTTTTTATTGCCGTTCGCGGCGGTGACATTGCAGATAAGCCTGCAACAAGCCGCCGATAAACAGCGCCAGCAGCGCGCCAAACATGCACCAGAATACCGCGCTGGTGGCGTAAGCCAATTCCTGCCAGAACGAATAAGAGGGTGTTAACCAAAAGTGGCGGATGATCAGGCACAGCGGCAGTGCATAGAGCGCACCCAGTAACGGGCAGAGAATGCGTTTTTTACTCGACAGATAACTGGCAACCACGCCGGGTATCACGAACAGCAACAGGCCGGTCTCCCCCCGATGCTCATGATCGGTACTGCCAAAGACTCCGCTCTGCTGGCCGAGATACACCAGGCTGAACAGCAGGAAACAGCTCAAAATACCCCACCAATACCGTTCGCTCGCCATACCCTACTCCCCCTTAATCTGTTACCACACCGTAGAAATCAGCCGTGTCACAAAGCCGGTGACGCCTTGCCGAAGAACGGCAACGCTGAACTGAACTTTTTCCTTGGCTACTAAAAGAGAGCTATCCCGCTAAATTTCAGGCTGCGCATCCTCGGCCCCGGCGGCTATGCCGTTGGGCAGAGCACGTCTCTGGCTGCAGACGACGGCGTTGCGGCTTGAAATACAACGAGTAAAAATGCGTTCGGCGGCGCAGGAACTCAGCTTTATGCTGGCTGTCATGCGCCATAGCGACTAGAATAAACGCCGCCGATCGATGGTTCGAATCGCCTTCCGCTGGTTAGTTATTTATGACGTCGATTTTTGACTGAATTTATATCTTATAGTTATCTATATCAAGCACTTACTGGTAAACAATAAGTTATCCTCCGTGAACATAAACGTCGCTAGTTTGTTAAACGGTAACTACATCCTGTTACTGTTCGTGGTACTCGCACTGGGGCTGTGCCTCGGTAAAGTCCGTCTGGGCTCCGTTCAACTCGGTAATTCCATTGGCGTTTTGGTGGTTTCGCTGCTGCTTGGCCAACAACATTTCGCCATTAACACCGAAGCGCTAAATCTCGGCTTTATGCTGTTTATTTTCTGCGTTGGCGTGGAAGCCGGGCCAAACTTTTTCTCGATATTTTTCCGCGACGGTAAAAATTACCTGATGCTGGCGCTGGTAATGGTCGGTTCCGCGATGGTGATCGCCATCGGTCTCGGCAAACTTTTCCATTGGGATATTGGCCTGACCGCCGGCATGCTCGCCGGATCCATGACCTCTACCCCAGTCCTGGTAGGCGCTGGCGATACGCTGCGCAATACCATCACCAACGGCCCGGCGCTGCTGGCGGCACAGGATCATCTGAGCCTCGGCTATGCCCTGACCTACCTGATTGGCCTGGTGAGTCTGATTTTCGGCGCACGTTACCTGCCTAAGCTGCAACACCAGGACCTTTCCACCTCCGCTCAGCAAATTGCCCGCGAACGTGGCCTGGACACGGACAGCCAACGCAAGGTTTATTTGCCGGTTATCCGCGCTTACCGAGTGGGACCGGAGCTGGTGGCCTGGGCCGATGGCAAAAACCTGCGCGAACTGGGCATCTATCGCCAGACCGGCTGCTATATCGAACGCATTCGTCGTAACGGTATTTTGGCGAACCCGGACGGTGACGCGGTGCTACAGGTAGGCGATGAAATCTCGCTGGTTGGCTACCCCGATGCCCATGCACGGCTGGATCCCAGCTTCCGCAACGGCAAAGAGGTCTTCGACCGCGATCTGCTGGACATGCGCATCGTCACCGAAGAGATTGTGGTCAAGAACAGCAATGCGGTGAACAAGCGCCTGAGCCAGCTGAAGCTGACCGATCACGGCTGCTTCCTCAACCGGGTGATCCGTAGCCAGATTGAAATGCCTATCGACGACAGTATCGTGCTCAACAAAGGCGATGTACTGCAGGTCAGCGGGGACGCTCGCCGGGTGAAAAGCGTGGCGGAGAAGATTGGCTTTATCTCGATCCACAGTCAGGTCACCGATCTGTTGGCATTCTGCGCCTTCTTTATCATCGGGCTATTGATTGGCCAGATCACCATCCAGTTCAGCAACTTCTCGTTCGGCATCGGTAACGCCGCCGGCTTGCTGATGTCTGGCATCATGCTCGGCTTCCTGCGTGCCAACCACCCGACCTTTGGCTACATTCCGCAGGGCGCGTTGAATATGGTGAAAGAGTTCGGTCTGATGGTGTTTATGGCCGGTGTTGGCCTGAGCGCCGGTGCCGGTATTGGCCACAGCCTGGGTGCCGTTGGCGGCCAGATGCTGATTGCCGGACTGATCGTCAGCCTGGTGCCGGTGGTGATCTGCTTCCTGTTCGGCGCTTACGTGCTGCGCATGAACCGTGCCCTGCTGTTTGGCGCCATTATGGGGGCCCGCACCTGTGCGCCGGCGATGGAGATTATCAGCGACACCGCACGCAGCAATATCCCTGCCCTGGGCTATGCCGGTACCTATGCTATCGCTAACGTATTGTTAACCCTGGCCGGTTCGCTGATTGTAGTGTTGTGGCCGGGGATCCTCGGCTAAACGATAAGCAATGAAGATGAATCAGTGGCAAAAATATTTTGAAATTTTTATCCCCGGTGAGAACTTTCCTTGCCGGAGGTAGTCTGAATTAGTGCCACTGCTTTTCTTTGATGTCCCCATTTTGTGGAGCCCGTTAGTCCCGCCTTTTTAGGTTCAAGACTATCGGGTTTTTTGTTGCCCAAATAAAGTGAGCCGGTGGTTCGGCCCAACAAAACCATTAAATTCATTGATGCTCAGACGTGACTTATAAGCAGGCGTAACTCATCCGTAAAATTGCGGTGAATTCAAAGATTGCGCGAATAACTCACCCATTTCGCCATGTCTTGATGGGATATATTCCCACCGCACACCACCATCCCGATCACCGCATTGGCGGACAGCTTGGGCGCAATGGCCAGCACAGCGGGAATGAGCGTTCCGGAAGCCAATTCAACCCACTGCTTAGCCTCTTCGCCAAAAGCGATCATCCCTTCGATGGCAGCCTTATCTGAAACAACCACTATGTCTTCGACATAAGCTTGAGCATGCGCAAGCATCATTTCGTCAATGGCGGGCACCCCCAGCGTGGAAATAATGGACGTGACCTCAATCTCGACAGGTTTCCCGGCGACAAGCGCCTGATGCATTGAATTGGCGCCCGCAGTTTCAACACCCCAAATTCTGATCTCCGGCTTGATGGTTTTCAGCGCCGTCGCCACACCGGCCAGCATGCCACCGCCACCTACAGCAACAAAAACATCGGTTAAATCAGGACAATCGGCGATAAACTCAAGTGCCAGGGTGCCATGCCCTTCGGCTATCAGCGAATCGTTACAGTCATCGATAACCACATAACCTTCGGCTGCCAAGGCCTTCGCTCGCTCAAACGCCGCATGAACATCCGTTTCTATCATGACGCTACTGCCCAACTGTCGGACCCGGTCGATAGCGGTTGAGGGTGCGCTGGGTGGCATAATAATGGTGACGTCAGTGCCAAAGATTTTCGCAGCCTCGGCGATCGCAATACCAAAATTACCGCCGCTAACCGCAACAAACCGGTTATCTTTGAGATCATCCGCCAGTTTCAAAAATTTGTTAAGCACCCCTCGGGCTTTAAAAGAGCCGCCAAGCTGGGTGTTTTCCAGCTTCAGGAAGACGGGCCGCTGGATCTTTTCAGCCAGTTTCGAACCGGGAATGGCCGGAGTGCGAATCACTTTCTCAGATAAACGCTCTGCTGCTTCAATGATGGCGTTAAATTCAATTAATTTTGTCATGTTGGCCCAGTTAGGTAGATTGCGTTGCTGTGTATCGACACCAAACTACATACTTTTACTGCCGTTTTCTATTGCTACACCCCACTGTGCGACACACAAAAAAAAGCCCGTTTGGGGGCTATGGCCAACGGCGCAATGCACTCCCCCAAACGGGCTTTTATCCGGTAATGACTTAGCCGTGCTAATGGTTAGCACGCATCGATATTATTTCTGCTCGGCCTTGCTCACCGTCTCTTCGGCTTTCCACACGCGGTATTTCACTTCCACGTCTTTCGGCACGTAGACCACAATCGGCAAGCGGCTGTTGTAACGCTGCATGGACGCGTCACCCAAATTGGCAGCGATAAATTTCTGCTGTTTGCTATTGTCTGGGCACCCCATCAAGGTGGAGGCCGGATCGGACAGTTTTTCCAACACCAGATAGTCATAGCCCCAGCCGGAAAGGGTTTTGCTTTCCAGCGTGCCGCCGATCATGTGGTGGTTGCAGTCCACTTCCAGCGTTTTGCCGATCAGCAGTTCCACCTTGAAGTTCTCTTCGTGTTCCTGTTTAGGCAGGTAAATCACCTGACGGCTCATGCCTTTTTCCGCTTTAGGGTATGGCGCGACCTTTTCCAGCGGCTGTTTGCTGATATCGGTGTCTTCGGCAGAGGTGGCAGCAATGGCGCTGGCGGAAACGGCCATCAGCAGGCCGGAAAATACGACGGATGCCTTGTTCATGTTTTATCCCTACAATGATTAAATGCTTCGCCCATAAGCTAATACACTCCTGACAAGCTCGCCAGCAGTTTAATCTTCTTTACAATGGACAATGGTCAGCAACAACAACCAGAATGCCGACCACAAATCAGGATAAGCAATCAGCGAGATGCGTTTTCAGCGATATAAGCCTTCACCACCTGGTAGACATAATCCTGACACGCAAGCCCGGTCTGCGGATCGTATTTACCCTGGTTGGTAATATTGTTGGACAGGACGCGAATGCCAACAAAAGGAATATTGAAAGCCGCGGCTATCTGAGCGGCGGAAGCCGTTTCCATCTCTTCTACCGAGGTATGATATTTTTCGCGGAAGTCACGAATGCGATCCAGTTCGCTGTTCCAGACGTCGGCGGAGCCAATCACTCCTTCAACGACCTTGCCCTGCGCGTAGCTGCCCTTAACGCTCTCCGCTATCGCCAACAGTTTAGCGTCTGCCGGGAATTGACGGATCGTATGGGGATTTTTATCCTCACCGGCGCTGCCTTTCGAAGCCAGCAAATCCATAGGTTGCCATTGCCGTGAATCACTGCCTTCGCCCTGTTCTTTTTTCGGCGTTTTAAACGCGCCCAGGCTAACCGAATATTTTCCCAGCACGATGTCATACACTTTCAGCGCAGGATCGTGGCCGCCGGCAGTGCCCTGATTGATGATCGCCACCGGGCGGAACTGGGTCGCGGCGATCGCCGTAGCCGCCGCCGCGTTAGACATGCCTTTCAGCGTTTCCGACACCACGACCGGATAACCGTCCACGGTGCCGCGCCAGAAGCGCCAGCCGCCAATTTGTTCTTCACGCGGGTTGTCCAGACGTTGGGCGAAACGTTCCGCCTCCACCGGCATTGCGCCCTGAACCACAATCGGCCCGGGGACAACGCCCTGCTGCGCCACCGTCAGAGGAGAAAACAGCGCGCCACAGACCGCCAACAGCACAAGATTCAATTTTTTTGTCATCGCCACATCTTCCCAATAAAAAGCAAACGATTACCTTAACTGAAAGCCGATAGCTCGCCTATCCTTTCTCGCAGCAGGCTTGCCCTGGCATTAAGGTTTTCTTAAGACAGAATTATTACAGTGGGGCTCTCTATCACTCTGATTGAATCTGAGCCCTGCGTGAATCCAAAACCTTCACTAAATCAATCCTCAACAACACCCCAAATTCAGACTAACGCCCTTTACTCGCTGCCGGCATCCTTTTACCGTTGGCAGGTTTTTGGGTTGATAGCCAGTGGGTTGCTGTTCCTTTGGCTGTCGCGCAATGAACAGCTGGACTGGGCCATCAGCAATTACTGGTTCGACGCCGCCAGCGGGCATTTTCCGTGGCAGAACAATCACTGGCTGGACTTGATTAACCACCGCCTGCTGAAAATCGGCGTGATTACCGGTGCAGTGCTGGCGCTGTTCTGGGGCATTTATCGCCGTAACCCGCGCATGATTGTCACCATGCTGCTGGTCGGCATTGGTCCCTTGGTGGTCGGGATTCTGAAAGCCACCAGCGCACATTCCTGCCCTTGGGATTTAATCGAATACGGCGGTAAGGCGATGTCCTACCCTCTGTTCGGCGCAATACCGGCGGTACCTGGACCGGGGCGCTGTTTCCCCGGCGGTCATGCCTCCAGCGGCTTTGCCGTGATGGCGCTGTTTTTCCTGTTTTATCCGCAACGCCCACGCCTGGCTTACTGGTGTTGGTTCGGCGGCATTGTGCTCGGCATGCTGATGGGTTTTGGTCAGGTCATGCGCGGCGCACATTTTCTTACCCATAACCTGTGGGCGGGTTGGTGGGTCTGGCTCAGCCAACTGGCTGTTTATTGCATGGCGAGCGGGTTTGTCCGCCGCAAGACGAGGTAACTATGATAGAGCAGTTGAATTATCTTCTTTTCGCCTGGATCAACGCGACCCCGGCGTCCCCCGAAGGATCGATCGATGTCGCCACCTTTCTGGCGCGCGATCTGATCGCTATCGTGCCGATGCTGATTATCGGACTATGGCTGTGGGGGCCGCAGAACCAATTGGTGTCGCAACGTGAAGTGGTGGCCAAGACGACAATTGCTCTGCTGTTTGCCATGCTTTCTGCCGCCACTATCGGCATGCTGCTGCCACACGAACGGCCATTCGTCGCCGGTGTGGGGTATACCTTCCTGGCGCATGCGCCGGACAGTTCATTCCCCAGCGATCACGGTACCGCCATCTTTACTTTCGCACTGGCTTTCCTGTTCTGGCACCGTGTCTGGTCAGGGATTTTATTGTTAATCGTGGCGGCTGGCATCGCCTGGTCCCGTGTCTATCTGGGTGTGCACTGGCCGTTGGACATGGTGGGTGGCTTCCTGCTCGGCCTGGTAGGCTGCCTGTTTGCCCAACTGGTGTGGAACCTGTTCGGCGACATCATTGCCGCCAAACTGACGCGCCTGTACCGTTTCCTGTTCGCCTTCCCGATCCGTAAAGGGTGGGTTAAAGAGTAATCTCTCTTCAGACAGGGGCGGCTCCGCCCCTGTCTCACACCACCCCGGTGGTGACACTGAAGGCTCTCATTTTCCCCGCCTCTATCACCATTGCAGGCAGTTTGTCGCCCTTACCGGTGGCCGGTTGGATAAACCTGAACAAACGCTGACTGCCCTGTTGTGTGACGGGGCGCAGACCATAGTTAAATTGTGCGGTGGAAAAACGCGTGACGTATCGTCTGCCCTTTGAGGCCAACATAAAAAACTCGGCCTGATCGACATACAACGACAAATCGTCCGAACACAGCACGCCCCGATCGGCGATGCTCCCCGTTGGCATCAAGGCCGGTGCCGGTAAATTCTGCCGGAAAATGGCTGCTGGGATGCAGCCATAATTTAATTGGCAGACATAATTCAGCGGTAAAGGCGCTTCGGCGAGATTAGTGATTTGCATATCAATGGAAAATTGTGCGCTGTCCGCCGTCAAGCTCACCGCCGGGCGCAACCTGCACTGCCGATCGGCAAGTTCGCCACTGCCGTACAGCGTCAGGGTATTCCCCTCTAGCTTCAACGCTACACGCTGCATGTTTAATTCTGATGATGAACCATCCTCATACGGCCAGGGTGAATGGAAAGCAACGCCGCTATGAGGATGGCAACGGGCCGCCTTGACGCTACGCCGGCCCGACTTCAGCGAGTAGCCATCAAAATCGGCATCCCAAATCGTCATCCCACTGTAGGGCAATACCCGCAGCGAGCCGCGGCTATTTTCCAACGTCAGCATCGCTCCTGCCTGAGCACAATCAACAACGGTAACCACAAAATCCGCATTGCGGAAAACTTCATCTGGTTGTGCCCCAAACCGCTGTGGCACCAGATTTATTAGCATATCCATAGTTTTTCCCCTGGGTGTTCTCGCAGGTCAAACCTGCATCCAGCACCAAAATGTTATTTAAATAACATATCATCACTGCCAATGTTATACACCACACAGCCTAAAAACGATGATCTGTGCTTCATTTTTAAAATCACGCTATCCTAATCGTCAGATGAATGTTATTATTCTAACATTATTCACATTGTGCTTTGATCAAACCTCAACAAGGAATCGAAATGACGACTGAAAACATTGATTACGCCCGCTATGTCGACCACACCCTGCTGGCGATGGATGCCACCGAAGAACAAATCGCCAAACTCTGTGAAGAAGCGCAGCAGCACAACTTCTACGCCGTTTGCGTTAACTCCGGCTATGTGCCGCTGGCTGCACATCTGCTGCAGGAAAGCGAAGTGAAAATCTGTTCGGTGATCGGCTTCCCTCTGGGTGCCGGCCTGACCGTAGCCAAAGCTTTCGAAGCCAAAGCGGCGATTGCAGCCGGCGCGCAGGAAATTGACATGGTGATCAACGTAGGCTGGCTGAAAAGCGGCCTGCTGGATGAAGTCAAAGCCGACATCGCCGCCGTGCGCGAGGTTTGCGCGGCGATCCCGTTGAAGGTAATATTGGAAACCTGCCTGCTCAGCGATGCGCAGATCGTTCAGGTTTGTGAAATGTGTCGCGAACTTGATGTGGCCTTCGTTAAAACCTCTACCGGCTTCAGCACCGGCGGTGCTCGTGAAGAGCACGTCAAGCTGATGCGTGCGACGGTAGGCAGTGAGATGGGGGTTAAAGCATCCGGCGCCGTGCGCGATCGCGCAACCGCCGAGAAGATGATCAAAGCAGGCGCTACTCGTATCGGCACCAGCTCTGGCGTAGCAATCGTTTCCGGTGATCAGGCTGCCGCCGGCAGCTACTGATAAACTGAGGCGCCTCAGTACCGGGCGCGCGCCGTGATAATCTGATGCGGGGTAATGTGTCCAGCCTTAGGCTGGTCAACTATTACCCCGCATTTGTGTGTTCGGCCCTGGAGAATGGCTCTTAACCCTGTGGGAAGACAGATGGAAACTCGGCGCGAAGAACGAATCAATCGGTTAGTCCAGGCGTTAAAGCGCTCTGACAAGATCCATTTAAAAGAAGCCGCCGTGCTGTTGGGCGTTTCAGAAATGACCATCCGCCGCGATCTCAGCGCGGAGCCGGCCGCCGTGGTGCTGTTGGGCGGCTATGTGGTCGCCGATCCCCGCAGCAATGGCGTCACCAACTATTTTGTCTCCGATCAAAAGGCCAAACAGGTCACGGAAAAGCGTCGTATCGGCCTGCTGGCCGCAGCGTTGATCAACGAAAACGACACCGTATTTTTCGACTGCGGCACTACCACCCCGGCGATCATCGATGCCATTGCCGACGATCTGGTGTTCACCGCAGTATGCCACTCGCTAAATACCTTTCTGGCGCTCCAGGACAAACCGAACTGCAAAGTGATCCTGTGCGGCGGGGAATTCAAGCCGAACAACTACATTTTCACCGCCGTCGGCCAGCACAACGAGCTGGATCATATCTGCCCGAATATCGCCTTTATCTCCGCCGCCGGTCTGAGCCTGCAGCATGGCGCCACCTGCTTTAATTTTGACGAGCTGGAAATGAAGCACCGGGCAATGGCCATGGCACAGCAAAAAATCCTGGTGGCCGATCACAGCAAGTTCGGTAAAACCAAGCCCGCCTGCATTGGTCCGCTGACGCAGTTCGACCGGGTGATTACCGATCGTCAGCCCGAGCCGCAGTTTGCGGACTTTTTCAGTGAAAACGCGATCGCCATTCGTTTTTAAGCTGAATTTTACCGTCGGTTCCAGCCGACGGTGCCCTTCCCTGGCTCCCTTCTCTCTGCAAAAATTGAACAAATAATCTTCGATTGATGCGCAAATCTCTTTATCCACAGCCAATCTCAGGTTAATAAATTGCAACAGTTCTTCCTGCTTATTCCTTTAGCACGGATAAATCCCACACAATATTACTTTCACGCCCGGTATCTACGGGGTTTTATATGATAAATCGTAATAACATCTACAAGATAAATATCAACAATTACGCAACCAATTCGGTTTAAATATAACCAATTTGGTTTATTTATATGATGAATGGTTAAGCATTTTTATCCGCTATCCAGTTAAGTAGTTTACCTTCGTTATTAGCGGGATATTTTAAATAAAATCAGATAAAACAATTAATTAAAAGTTAATTCACTTAAAATCACAATGTGATCTACGTCACTAAAACCGCTTATTCCGGGTTTTTAGCTAGATCCAAACCCACGCTTAAAATATATTGCTCGGCTTGCTGACAACGGCAGCGTTTTATCTGGTTACAGATCGTCCACACCGGATAAATCCTGAAACATCCATGAGAGCGTTTTCAGCATGAAATCTTACACAAGTGCGCAACATATGCATGAAAAACCAATAAAAAAGCAATTAACCGCACATATTACGCATTTGAGAGCATGATCACGGTTGTTTCTACTGTAAATCGTTATCTTGCCGCCAACGAAAATCGGCAGGCCATGACCTTCCGGCAGCAGTATCGATGTGAGGCCCTTCGGGAGCGGAATATCATTTGATTAATTATCCGCCACACTGGCCAACGGTAATTAGCATAATAAACAACCAGGGGGACGCCAATTATCCCCGCAAGCAACACCTGATTCTTACCGATGCCGCCATCTGCTCTTGCGACATTCGGTTTTAACCTTAAGTTTTGCCTTTAATTTTAAATTAACGTGTTCACTTCGGAGATATTTATGGACACTACACAGACCGGCACCATTGCCTCTGCGGCTTCTGGCTCTACCAGTACCTGGCGTAAAACCGACACCATGTGGATGTTGGGCCTGTACGGCACCGCGATCGGCGCAGGCGTTTTGTTCCTGCCAATCAACGCCGGTATCGGTGGTTTGATTCCCCTGATCATCATGGCCATCATCGCTTTCCCGATGACCTTCTTCGCCCACCGTGGCCTGTGCCGTTTCGTGCTCTCCGGTAAAAATGCCGGTGAAGACATCACCGAAGTAGTTGAAGAACACTTTGGTATCGGCGCCGGTAAGCTGATCACCCTGCTCTACTTCTTCGCCATCTACCCAATCCTGCTGGTTTACAGCGTGGCGATCACCAACACCGTCGACAGCTTCATTACTCACCAGTTGGGTATGACGTCGCCACCGCGCGCCATTCTGTCGCTGATCCTGATCGTGGGCCTGATGACCATCGTTCGTTTCGGTGAGCAGGCTATTGTGAAGACCATGAGCATCCTGGTGTTCCCGTTTGTTGGCGTGCTGATGCTGCTGGCTCTGTACCTGATCCCTAACTGGTCCACCGCCATCTTCGACAACGTTTCCCTGTCCGGCGCCGGTACCGGTATGGGCCACGGCCTGATCATCACCCTGTGGCTGGCGATCCCGGTCATGGTGTTCTCCTTCAACCATTCGCCGATCATCTCCGCCTTTGCGGTAGCCAAACGTGAAGAATACGGCCAGGAAGAAGCCGAGAAGAAATGCTCTCGCATTCTGGGCTTCGCTCACATCATGATGGTGTTGACCGTTATGTTCTTCGTGTTCAGCTGCGTGCTGAGCCTGTCGCCGGAAAACCTGGCGGAAGCCAAGGCACAGAACATCTCCATTCTGTCCTACCTGGCCAACCACTTTAACAACCCGATGATCGCCTACATCGCGCCGGTTATCGCCTTTATCGCCATCACCAAATCGTTCCTGGGCCACTACCTGGGCGCACGTGAAGGTTTTAACGGTCTGATCGCCAAATCGATGAAGAGCCGCGGTAAAACCATCAGCACCAACAAGCTGAACCGCATCACCGCCATCTTCATGCTGGTGACTACCTGGATTGTTGCGACCCTGAACCCAAGCATCCTCGGCATGATCGAGAACCTGGGTGGTCCAATCATCGCCATGCTGCTGTTCCTGATGCCGATGTACGCTATCCGTAAAGTGCCTGCCATGCGCAAGTACAGCGGCCACATCAGTAACGTGTTCGTGGTAGTGATGGGCCTGATCGCCATCTCCGCAATCCTGTACAGCCTCTAATCCAGCCCGGCCGGCGCCCTGTGCGCCGGCTTCTCTGCACGGCCCCCTTTCCTGCATTAACGCCTAACACCTGAAGAAGGAGGCGAAACCATGGTCAGCGTTTTCGATATTTTTAAAATTGGTATTGGCCCATCCAGCTCCCACACCGTCGGTCCGATGAAGGCCGGCAAGCTGTTCGCCGATGAGTTGATCGCCAGCCAACAGTTGATGGATACCACCCGCGTCGTGGTGGACGTCTACGGCTCGCTGTCTCTGACCGGCAAAGGACACCACACCGATATCGCCATTATTATGGGCCTGGCGGGTAACCTGCCGCACGACGTGGATATCGACGGTATCGCCGGTTTTATCCGTGACGTTGAGCAACGCGGTCGCCTGCTGATGGCCAAGGGTCATCACGAAGTGGATTTTCCGCTGCAAACCAGCATGAACTTCCACAGCAATAATCTGCCGCTGCATGAAAACGGCATGCGCATTAGCGCCTTCGCCGACGAACGCCTGCTGCACAGCAAAACCTATTACTCTACCGGCGGCGGTTTTATCGTCGATGAGGAACATTTTGGCCTGTCGGAGGCGAATCCGGTTCAGGTGCCCTTCCCGTTCAATTCGGCGCGTGACTTACAACAGCACTGCAAGGACGCCGGCCTTTCGCTGTCCGGTCTGGTGATGCAAAACGAGCTGGCGTTGCACAGCAAGGCCGAGATCGACGCGCACTTCGCCGAAGTCTGGCAAGTGATGCGTGCCGGTATTGAACGCGGCATGAATACCGAAGGCCTGCTGCCCGGCCCAATGAAGGTTCAGCGCCGCGCCGCAGCTCTGCGCCGTATTCTGGTGACCGGCGACAAGAACAACATCGATCCGATGAACGTCGTTGATTGGATTAATATGTTCGCCTTCGCCGTGAATGAAGAAAACGCCGCCGGTGGCCGCGTGGTGACCGCCCCAACCAACGGTGCCTGCGGCATCATCCCGGCGGTACTGGCCTATTACGACCAGTTTATTCGCCCGGTGAACCCTAATTCCTATAGCCGTTACTTCCTGACCTCCGGCGTCATTGGCGCGCTGTACAAGATGAACGCCTCTATTTCGGGTGCAGAAGTGGGCTGTCAGGGGGAGGTGGGCGTCGCCTGCTCCATGGCGGCGGCCGGTCTGGCTGAATTGATGGGCGGCAGCCCAGCTCAGGTTTGCATCGCGGCGGAGATCGCTATGGAGCATCATCTGGGGCTGACCTGCGATCCATTGGCTGGCCAGGTTCAGGTGCCCTGTATCGAACGTAACGCAATTTCCGCGGTGAAAGCGGTCAATGCAGCACGTATGGCGCTGCGTCGTACCAGCGAGCCGCGGGTGTGCCTGGATAAGGTGATTGAAACCATGTATGAGACGGGCAAGGACATGAACGCCAAATACCGTGAGACGTCGCAGGGCGGTCTGGCGATCAAGGTGGTCGCCTGTAACTGATAAAAGCAGAGGGCGCCATCATGCGCCCTCTGTTTGATAACAACGTGGTCTTTGAACCCTCGTGATAACTAGCCGAACACGCTGCCGAACCACTGGGTCAGTTTCATCATCACCATGTCCCAGATACGGCTGAAGAAGTTCCCTTCTTTCACCTCTTGCATCGCCACCAGCGGATATTGCTCGATGGTTTTGCCGTCAAGCTGGAAATCGATGGTGCCAACCACCTGATTTTTTGCCAATGGCGCTTCCAGCGTCGGCTGGTTCAGCTTGTAACTGGCCTTCAGGTTTTTCATCTGCCCTTTCGGGATAGTGACCGCCGCATCTTTCGCTACGCCCAACGGCACCTCGCCAACGTCGCCAAACCACACTTTCTGGGTAACAAACGGCTTGTCGGTTTTGATAGGGGTGGCGGTTTCGTAGAAGCGGAAGCCCCAGGTCAGCAGCTTTTCACTTTCGCTAAAGCGGACGCGATCGCTCGGCGCACCCAGCACTACCGAGATCAAACGCATCGGGCCGTCGGTGGCCGAGGCCACCAGGTTATGACCGGCGCCACCGGTGTAACCGGTTTTAATGCCGTCAACGTTCAGGTTGGAGCTCCACAACAGACGGTTGCGGTTAACCTGGCGGATCTTGTTGAAGGTGAATTCTTTTTCTTTATGCAGCGCATATTCATCCGGCACGTCGCGGATCAGTGCCTGACTCAGCAGCGCCATATCACGTGCGGTACTGTACTGCCCTTCCGCATCCAGCCCGTGCACCGTCAGGAAGTGGGTATTCTGCAGGCCTAACGATTTGGCGTAGTTGTTCATCAGGCCGACAAACGAATCCTGGCTACCCGCGACATAATCGGCCAGCGCGATGCTGGCGTCGTTGCCCGACTGAATGACGATGCCTTTGTTGAGCTCCATCACCGGCACCTGGTCGCCCGGCTTGATAAACATCAGCGAGGAGCCACGCAACGCCGGGTTACCGGTTGCCCAGGCATCTTTACCTACGGTGACCATGTCTTCCGGCTTGATCTTGCCGGCCTTGATCGCCTGGCCAATCACGTAGCTGGACATGATCTTGGTCAGGCTGGCGGGATCGAGCCGGGTATCGGCATTGCCCTCCGTCAGAATTTTGCCGCTGTTGTAATCCATCAGCACAAAAGCTTTGGCATCGACCTGCGGGGCAGCCGGCGCTTCCGCCGCCTGTACGACAGGCGCAGCCAACAACAGGATGCTGACGCTAAAGGTTAATTTTTTCAGGGTAGTGGAAAAGTTTTTTTTCATCATGACGTCGCCAGAGTATCCATTCAAATCATTGAAATAGCGTTAACTTTCAAACATATTCACGTTTTCAGCCAACCAGCGAGAGTGGCCCGATACGCGTTTTCCAACCGCAAACTCCCTGCGGCCCCATGACGGGTTGAGCGGCGTACCGAAAATGCCCTTGCTGTGAGTTTATTAGATTCATCTTATTTTTGCAGGGTTTAGCGCGAATTTTCAGCATTTTTACATAACTGTACGCTGTTACGCGTAAATTGGATGAAAAGCCGACGGTGCGTCTTTTTTTTGAACGACTCACGGCCATACGGCTGAACATCTGCACCGCTGAACATCCATGCCTCCATACGTCCAAATTGAATTAATATATTCCAAAAAAGCATATTGAGTGGTTATTTGTTCTTTTTAATGGGCTTATTGACAGCGCTATCATCCAGATAACGGCTTTAAACCGAATTATTCTGGAGATCCTCATGGCAATACCGCATTCCGTCATCGATATGATCGGTAACACCCCGATGCTGGAACTGACTCAGTTTGATACCGGCCCCTGCCGCCTGTTCGTCAAGCTTGAGAATCAAAACCCCGGCGGCTCCATCAAAGACCGCGTAGCGCTGTCGATGATCGAGCAAGCGGAACGCGACGGCAGCCTGCAGCCCGGCGGCACCATCATTGAAGCCACCGCCGGCAACACCGGCTTGGGCCTGGCGCTGGTGGCGGCCCTGAAGGGGTATAAGCTGTTGTTGGTGGTGCCGGACAAGATGAGCCGCGAGAAGATTTTCCATCTGCGCGCCCTGGGAGTAGAAGTGGTGCTGACCCGCTCCGACGTGGGCAAGGGGCACCCGGCTTACTATCAGGATTACGCCAAACGGCTGGCCGACGAAATCCCCGGTGCGTTTTATATCGATCAGTTTAACAACCCGGCCAACCCGGCGGCCCATACCCGTACCACCGCGCCGGAACTGTGGCAGCAGATGGAGCATCAGGTCGATGCCATCGTGGTTGGCGTCGGTTCCGGCGGCACACTCGGCGGCCTGAGCCACTATTTTGCCGAAGTCTCGCCGCAAACCGAGTTCGTGTTGGCGGATCCGGCTGGCTCGATCCTGGCGGACTATCTTGATAACGGCCAGATCGGCGAGGCCGGCAGTTGGCTGGTGGAAGGGATCGGCGAAGATTTCATTCCGCCGCTGAGCGACTTTAACCAGGTGCGCAATGCCTATCGTATCGGCGATGCCGAAGCCTTCACCACCGCACGCGATCTGCTGCGCAAAGAAGGCGTGTTGGCAGGCTCATCCACCGGCACCCTGTTGGCAGCAGCGCTGCGCTATTGCCAGGCACAAACAGAGCCGAAACGCGTGGTCACCTTCGTCTGCGACAGCGGCAACAAATACCTGTCTAAAATGTATAACGACCACTGGATGCTGGAACAAGGCCTGCTGAGCAAGCCGCAGCATCAGGATTTACGCGATTTGATCGCCTACCGTCATGACGAAGGGGCCGCCGTTTCGGTCGCACCGGAAGACACGCTGGCTATCGTTCATGCCCGCATGCGGCTGTATGACATCTCGCAGCTGCCGGTGCTGGAAGGCGATCGGGTTGTCGGCCTGATCGACGAGTGGGATCTGCTCAATGCCGTGCAGGCGGACGCCAGCCACTTCAGTCTGCCGGCCGCCCGCGCCATGACCCATTCGGTCAAGACGCTGCAAAAAGAAGCCAGCTATCAGGATTTACTGGCCACCTTCAATCACGGCCACGTAGCGGTCGTCCTCGACGGTGAGCGTTTCCTCGGTTTGATTACCCGCACAGACGTGCTTAACGCCTGGCGCCAAAAATTACGTTAATAAGGAATGATTGTATGGCCAAGTTTGATACGTTGACGGTTCATGCCGGTTACACGCCAGATGCCACCGGTGCGGTAATGCCGGCCATTTATGCGACCTCCACCTACGCCCAACCGGCGCCGGGGGAGCATACCGGTTATGAATATTCACGCAGCGCCAACCCAACGCGCACCGCATTGGAGAGCGCCATTGCCGAACTGGAAGGCGGCAGCCGTGGGTATGCCTTTGCCTCTGGCCTGGCCGCCTGTTCAACGGTGCTGGAGCTGCTCGATCAGGGCAGCCATCTGGTGGCGGTCGACGATCTGTACGGCGGCACCTATCGCCTGCTGGAGAAGGTCCGCAGCCGCACCGCAGGCCTGCGCGTCACCTATGTTTCCCCGGCGGACCTTGCCGGGCTGGAACAGGCCATCGAACCGGATACCAAAATGATCTGGGTAGAAACGCCGACCAACCCACTGCTGAAATTGGCTGATCTGAGCGCCATCGCCACCATCGCTAAAAAACACGGTTTGATCAGCGTAGCGGACAACACCTTTGCCTCGCCTTATATCCAGCGTCCGCTGGAACTCGGCTTTGATGTGGTGGTGCATTCCGCCACCAAATACCTCAACGGCCATTCCGACGTGGTCGCCGGTGTCGCTGCGGTGGGGAATAACCCAGAGTTGGCCGAACAGCTCGGCTTCCTGCAAAACGCGGTGGGCGGCATTCTCGATCCGTTCAGCAGCTTCCTGACGCTGCGCGGCATCCGCACGCTGGCATTGCGTATGGAGCGTCACAGCAATAGCGCCTTGCGTATTGCCCAGTGGCTGGAAGGCCAACCTCAGGTAGAAGAAGTCTACTACCCTGGTCTGCCGAGCCACCCGCAGCACGCGTTGGCAGCCAGGCAGATGAGCAGCTTTGGCGGCATGATTTCCGTACGGCTGAAAGGCGATGATGCCTATGCGCGCCGGGTGATCAAACGTTCACAGCTGTTTACCCTGGCAGAGAGCCTCGGCGGCGTGGAAAGCCTGATCAGTCAGCCGTTCAGCATGACTCACGCTTCTATCCCGCTGGAACAGCGGATGAAAACCGGTATTACGCCGCAATTGCTGCGCCTGTCGGTAGGGATTGAGGATGCAGAAGATTTGATCGCCGATCTGCAGCAGGCACTGGCAGAGTAATTTAAAACCATCGGGTCGAACATGTTCGACCCGACTCATCCGGTTGGGCGCGGTATGCGGCCTGCTCCCTTAAGCAACCACATCCTGGTAATAACGCTGCGCCACATCCGGATGGGAACGGATGCGTCCTTTCAGGTAGTTAAAGCCTACGTCGCGCAACAGCGGATTATGCGGATCGCTGGTTGGGCCATGGGCTTCCGCGGCCAAATGTTCAGGCAGCTGATACACAGGCACCACCGCGTCCAGTCGCGCCCCGAGGAAGAAAGCAATCGACAGTCGATCGCTCCCCGCCGGTGGCGTCTCCACCCGATGTACCGTGGCACGCAGGTAGCCGTTGGTTGCCAACTCTAGCAATTCGCCAATGTTGACCACAAAGGTATCCTCAAGCGGTTCGGCGTCAACCCAGCGCCCTTCATCCACTTCAACCTGCAGACCTTTCTGCCGGTCCTGCAGCAGGAAGCTGAGAAAACCGGAGTCTTTATGGGCGCCAACCCCCTGCCCGCTCGCGGTCGCTTCACGCCCTGGATAACGGATCAGTTTGATATGTTCATTGGGTTTGTCGCCGTAGAGCGAATCAAATGCTTGTTCCGGCAGTGAAAGCGACTGGGCAAAGGCGCGCAACAGCCGCAGCGACATGGCGGTCATCGCCTGCTGCCATTGCAATAACAGCGGTTTCAGTTCGGGCAGTGCCTCCGGCCATTGGTTCGGCCCTTGCAAACGCGCCCAGCGTGGGGTTGCTTCAGCCAACGGCAGCGCCGCTCGCTCTGCACCGATATCAAACTGTTCGCGCCAGTCCGGCTGGCCGCGGGTCAATTCAGCCGCCGCACGGTTATAGCCGCGAAAATGCGGCGAATGCACCATCTGCACCGCCAGTTTGTCGGCTTCCGGCAGGGCGAAAAACTGCCTCGCCAACCGTTGCAGCTGTGCATTCAGGGCACTATCAACGCCGTGGCCACGCAAATAGAAAAAGCCGACGTCACGCGCCGCAATACGCAAACCGTCAAGAAACGCCTGCCGCTGCCCGGCGTCGCCATCAAGCTGCGAAAGATCCAGCAGCGGCAGCTTCTTCAGCGTCAGTGGGGGTGTCATCATCCTGTTCCTCTTCATCCCCGACAAAAATCGGGCCGGTATAAAGGCGAATTATCAGCATCTTCAACTCCTGGATAGCCAGCGTATTACCCCTATAGTTACCACCGCGGCTCAAGCGTCAGCCAATATTGTTGCGTTCTAAGTTATGCAAACCTTCAACAAAGCGTCGCAAAACTGTCATCAATGCGACTTATGCTCTGCGCAATTTCGTTGTCGCCACTGGCTGGCGACTAACGCTATCCGCTATTCTATAAACAGCCCCATTCCCCCTCCCTGCCTGCCGGAGAAATACTGATGGATTTAGCCTTATTCGACCTGGATGAAACCCTGATTGATGAAGACAGCGCCAGCCTATGGATGCGTTGGTTGGTCACTGAAGGGTTTGCACCGGCGGAACTGGAACAGCAGGAACAGCAACTGATGCAGCACTATTATCAGGGCAAGCTGTCCATGGAGGACTACATGCAGGCCACGCTGGCGCCGCTGGCCGGCCTGAGTACCGAAACGGTGGCCGGCTGGGTGCAGCGCTATATTCGCCGCGATATCCTGCCGCGAGTCTACCCTGCCGCCCGCGAGCGGCTGCTGTGGCACCGCGAGCGTGGTGATTGCATTCTGGTCATTTCCGCCACGGGCGAGCACCTGGTGGCCCCCATTGCCGCCCAGCTTGGCGCCGACGGCGCGTTGGCCATCGGCGTCGAAGTGCAAGACGGCCGCTTCACCGGCAACACCTACGGCACCATGACCTACCAACAGGGCAAGGTTATCCGCCTGAAAAAGTGGTTGGCTGAACATCCGGAACTGAGCTTCGAGCACAGCCACGGCTACAGCGACTCCCTCAACGACAAGGCGATGCTGGAATACGTCGACAGCGCCACGGTAATCAACCCCGACAGCGAACTCAACGCGTTGGCGCTGGAGCAAGGCTGGGAGATCTGCCGCTGGGAACGCTGAATGTGTCGCCCACGTCGGCAAAAAATGCCTTCCAGTGTGACAAGCGCTGAATTGTGGAGTAGGAATAATTAGTTAGGTTGATTAACCCACGTAAAAGAGGCGTTCTATGCTGACCATTTGGGGTCGTGAAAATTCGAACAACGTCAGGAAAGTGCTGTGGTGCGCCGCAGAGTTGGAGCTGAGTTACAGCCATATCAACGCCGGAGGCGCTTTCGGCAAGGTGAACGACGAACTCTACCGTTCATTGAACCCGAATGGCCTGGTGCCGCTGCTGCAAGACGATGACTTTGTGCTGTGGGAGTCCAACACCATAGTGCGCTATCTGGCTGCGAAGTTTGGTAGCGAACCTTTCTACCCGCAGGATCTGCAGGCGCGTGCCAGCGCCGAAAAATGGATGGACTGGACCACGGCCACCATTGTCAGTCACTTTAGCGTGGTGTTCTGGGGTTTGGTGCGTACCAAACCGGAACTGCGTGACATGGCGAAGATCGAAGCGGCGATTGCCACACTGGAAAAGCATTTCGACATTGTGGAAGACACCTTGGGTCATCAGCCTTACCTTTCCGGTGAAGACTTCAGTATCGGCGATATCCCGCTGGGCAGTTTCGCCTACGCCTGGTTCTCCATGCCAATCAAGCGCCAAGCTCGTCCGAACATGGAGCGCTGGTATAAGCAACTGACCGAGCGGCCAGCCTATCAGCGCGGTGTGATGAGTGAGTTAACCTGAGTTTCCTGCGCCCCGCATCCGCTGGGGCGCAATTCTCTCCTAGAGCCCTACCCGCAGCAGCTTGCCGTTGCTTGCATCGGTTAACAGGTAAAGATAGCCGTCAGGCCCGACCCGCACTTCGCGAATGCGTTCACCGCGATCCTCCAGCAGCCTTTCTTCAGAAACCACGTTGTCTCCCTGCAGCGTCAGGCGGATCAGCGCTTCCTGGGCCAGCGCACCAATAAACAGCGAATGCTTCCAGGCAGGGAAACGCGGCGAATCATAGAATGCCATGCCGCTGATACCCGGCGACACCGGCCAATAATGCAGGGGTTGTTCGGTGCCCGCGACCTTCTGCCCTTTCGCCTCCGGGATCGCCAGCCCGGAGTAATTGATGCCATAGGTGGCTATCGGCCAGCCGTAGTTTTTCCCTGCCTGCGGAATATTGACCTCATCGCCGCCGCGTGGACCGTGTTCGTTCTCCCACATCACCCCGCTCCACGGATTCAACGCCAGCCCCTGAGGATTACGGTGGCCGTAGGACCAAATTTCCGGCCGCTTGCCGGCCTGGCCGACAAAAGGGTTATCCGGCGGTACCGCGCCGTCGGCGGTTAAGCGCACCATTTTGCCCTGTAACTTGTCCAGATCCTGCGCCGTCGGCCGCTGATTATTCTCCCCGAGCGCGATAAACAGATTCCCCTGACGATCAAACGCCAGCTTGCCCCCAAAATGATTGCCGACCGACAGCTTGGGTTGCTGGCGGAAAATCACCTTGAAATTCTCCAGCCGTCGGTTGTCGGTGCTGAGTTGCCCGTAGCCTACCGCCGTCCCCGCTTTACCCTCATCGCCCGCTTCGGCGAAGCTGAGGTAAACTCGTCGGCTGGTGGAAAAATCTGGCGCCAGCAACACTTCCAGCAAACCGCCCTGGCCTTCGGCATATACCTGCGGCACACCGGCGATAGGCGCCGAAAGCCCCTGGCCCGGCTGCCATAGCCGTAAACGCCCCGGCCGTTCGGTGATTAACATTGCCTGTTCGCCGGGCAGAAATGCCAGCGACCACGGGTGTTCCAACTTGTCCTGCAATTGCGTTACCGTCGGCGCGGCGTGCAGCAAGCCGCTGAACAACAGCAAAGCGGCTATCATAGTCAATCGATGCATAGCGTCCTCCTGGACAAAAAACAACCTACTCAGTGTAGCCCAGCAGGCTGATTTTGACGTTTGTTTTAAATTTCAACGTGTTGCCTTTTAGCCAGACTGTGCTTAAGTTAAGGGTTCACCAAGGAGGAAAGATGAACATCACCGTAACCGAGACGCTCAATGAAGACACCCTCGACGTTATTCGTCAGGGGCTTAGAGCCCACAACAGCCCCTATGTGGATCCCAGCCTGCGTAAGCCGCTTGGCATTTACGCCCGGGACACCGCCGGCCAGGTGGTCGCCGGCCTGACCGGCGAGACCTGGGGCAACTGGCTGAGCGTTGAATGGCTATGGGTAGCGGACTCGCAACGCGGCAGCGGCCTGGGGCGTAAAGTATTGCTGGCGGCGGAACGGGAGGCGAAAGCACGCGGCTGCCGCTATGTTCGTTTGGATACCTTTAGTTTTCAGGCGCGGCCGTTCTACGAAAAACTCGGTTATCAACTGCAGATGACGCTGCAGAATTACCCGGTGGAACATGAATGTTACTTTCTCACCAAAACCCTAATTGAATAGCAGGTGACCTGATGGAAACCGCAACCATGGTTGTGAATTGCGTGGCATACAAGGCCGGTGAACGGCTGGGCGAAGTGACCATTGATGATATCAGCGAGGTGGTCAAACAGCCGGATACCTTCGTCTGGCTCGGGCTGTGGCAGCCGGAAGACGCCTTTATGCGCAAAGTGCAGGAGGAGTTCGGGCTGCACGATCTGGCGATTGAAGATGCGCTTTGCGCCCACCAGCGACCGAAGCTTGAAGCCTACGGTGACTCGCTGTTTATCGTGGTGAAAACCGCGCAATGGGGCAATGATGAAATAGAGTACGGCGAAACACACTTCTTCGTGGGCAAGAACTTCCTGATCACGGTACGACACGGTGCATCGCCCAGCTACGCCCCAATCCGCGCCAAGGCCGAAGAGAACCATAAGCAAATGTGCCGCGGCCCGGGCTTTGCCTTGTATTCGGTGTTGGACTTTGTAGTAGATAACTACCGTAGCGTGGTGGCGAAGTTCGAGGCAACCATTGAAGGCATTGAAGCCAACATGTTCAAATCGGAATTTGATCAGGCCGCCATCGAGAACGTCTACACCCTGCGGCGGCACCTGCTGGCGCTGCGCAATGCCGCGATGCCGATGGACGAAATCTGCAATCAGTTGATCCGCCTGCATGAAGAAGTGATCCCGAAAGAGCTGCGCGCCTACGTACGCGACGTGCAAGACCATGCGCATCAGGTGGTCAGCAATATCGACGATATGCGCGAAATGCTGACCAACGCGATGCACGTCAATCTGGCGCTGGTCACCGTAAAACAGAACGAAGTGGTGAAACGCCTGGCCGGTTGGGGGGCGATCCTGGCGATCCCTACGGTGATATTCAGCCTGTACGGCATGAACTTCGCCGACATGCCAGAGCTGACATTTCCATGGGCCTACCACGCCACGCTGGGGGTCACCGTCGTCGGCTGCTTCTTCCTCTACCAGAAGCTGAAGCGCTCCGGCTGGCTTTAAACGAGGATGGGGCTGCGCATGGCAGCCCCTGATTACCGGTTACTCGGGCTGTACCTGCGGCTGTGGGCTTGGCCGGGTCAGTAAGCTGCCCATCACGAAGGCCGCGCCGCCCGCCAGCAAGCCGCCGTAGATAGGGCTGTTGGCTTCAATACCCTGATAATACATCAGCCCCAAAACGCTCAGGCTGCCGGTCAGCATGCTGGCGATAGCGCCGGTGCTGGTGGCCCGCTGCCAGAAAATCGCGCCAATCAGCGGGATCAGCATGCCGCCCACCAGCAGGTTATAAGCCAGCGTCAGCGCCGCCATCACGTCCCGCACCACAAACGCCAACCCCAGCATGATGCAGCCCATGATCAGCGTAGTAAATCGCCCGGCGGCCAGTCCGCCCGAGGGGCGCTTGCGAATCGCCGGCAATACGTCCTCCAGCGCGATGGTCGATGACGCCAGCAGGCAGGCGCTGGCGGTCGACATCAGCGCAGCCAGTGCGGCGGCGGCCACCAATCCGCTGACGCCCGGCGGCAGTACCGCCTGCGCAATGGCGGCAAAAGCCCCGTCGGTATTAGCCAACTGCGGCAACACCAGCTTGCCGGCCATGCCGATCAACGCACCGGCTACGCCATACAGCACGCAATACACGCCGGCCCCTAATCCGGCATAACGAGCAATAGTGTTGCTGCGGGCGGTAAATACCCGCTGCCAGATATCCTGACCAATCAAAATGCCGAAGAAGTAGATCAGGAAGAATACCGCGATAGTATCCAGCCCGATGGATGATAGCCGGTAGTAGCTATCCGGCAGTTGGCTACTGAACGCCGTCCAACCCCCGGCTTTGACGATGCTCATCGGCATCAGCACCAACATCATGCCAACGGTCATGATAATAAACTGGATAATGTCGGTCAGCGTCAGTGACCACATGCCGCCCAACGTTGAATACAGCACCACCAAACCGCCACCGAGCAAAATCGACGTGATAAACGACAGATCGAACATCACCTGCATCACGCTGCCGATGGCAATGATCGACGTCACCGCCACCATCAGATCGTAGGCCAACATAATGGCGCCGCTGGTGACTCTGGCCGCTGGGTGATAACGGCGCGACAGCACCTGGCTGACGGTGTAGAGCTTTAGCTTAAGCAGCGGCTTTGCCAACACCATGCTCAGCACCACGATGCCCGCCCCCAGCGCACCGCACAGCCACACGCCAGAGATGCCGTAGGTATAACCCAGTTTGACGCTGCCGATGGTTGACGCCCCGCCCAGCACCACCGCAGACAGGGTGCCCAGATACAAACAGGGCCCCAGATTACGTCCGGCAACCAGATAATCCTCTTTGGTCGTCGCCCGGCGAACGCCTAACCAACCCACCGCTCCTATCACCAAAAAGTAAAACACCACTACCAGCAGATCGAGATTCATGAGTCACTCCGCATGTTTATTATTGTTATTGGATCCAGGCGCAACGGCTCCGCCGGTCAGGTGTGGCGACGTCTTATCGCCCAGGCAGCACGCACAGCATTTCAAACAGCAGGTTGGCCGCCAGCAGCGCGGTATTACCGGAACGATCGTAAGGCGGTGAGACCTCCACCACGTCGGCGCCGATCAGATTCAGCCCCCGGCATCCTCGGACAATTTCCAGGCCCTGCCACACCGACAGCCCGCCAACTTCCGGCGTGCCGGTACCCGGAGCAAACGCCGGATCCAGCCCATCGATATCGAAGCTCAGATAAACCGGCCCACTGCCCATCTGCTCGCGCACTTCGGCCATCAGCGGCGCTAAAGAGCGATACCAACACTCTTCCGCCTGCACCACGCGAAACCCCTGCTGGCGCGACCAGTCGAAATCGGCAGCTTCATAGCCGCTGCCCCGCAGCCCAATCTGCACAACCCGCTGGGGTGCCAACAGCCCCTCTTCAAAAGCGCGACGGAAAGTGGTGCCGTGCGCCAGTTGCTCGCCAAACATCTCCTCATTGGTGTCTGAATGCGCATCCACGTGAATTAAACCGACCGGGCCATGACGGCCGGCGGCGGCACGCAGGATCGGCAACGTCAGCGTGTGATCGCCCCCCAGCGTCAGCGGGATGCAGCCATGGGCCAGAATGTCGCTATAGGCCAGTTCGATACGCCGAACGCTGTCCGCCAGACTGTAGGGATTGATGGCGACATCCCCCAGATCGGCAACCTGCAACCGTTCAAAAGGGGCAGCGCCGCTACCCATGTTGTACGGGCGGATCATCACCGACTCCTGACGGATCTGCCGAGGCCCATAGCGCGTGCCGCTGCGGTTTGAAGTGCCAATATCAAGAGGAATGCCAACGAAGGCCGCATCCAGACCGCGTGCATCTTCGGCAACGGGCAGGCGCATCATGGTAGGGATACCGGCAAACCGCGGCATGTCGTTGCCACTTTGGGGTTGATTAAGCATGTGTTTTCCTCGTTCTGGCATGATTTAATTTCAACATTTAGATAACAAATACAGGCTACCCCGATGGCCGACAGGGCTACCATTCCATCTTTGTGATGTAAGCATTGAAAACACCGATGTTTTGTAACGCGTTGAACTGTTGGTTTTATTTGTAATCTGTGACATAAAAAGAGTGATTTTGGCCCATCAGGGTGACGCCATGGATGTTACCAATCGGTTAACAAGGAAAGTTTTTGCGGAGAAAAAGATGCTCACTAATCTAAGCGACATCGATCTGCGGCTGCTGCGGGTGTTCGTCGCCGTCGCAGAAGCCCATGGCGTCAGCGCCGCCCAGGAGCCGCTGTTGATGAATCAGTCGACTATCAGCACCCATCTTGCGACGCTGGAAACCCGGCTGGGGTTTCGTCTTTGCCAGCGAGGGCGATCCGGCTTTATGCTGACGCCCAAAGGAGAGCGCATATTGATCGCCTGCCGCACGCTGTTTAACGCCGCACGCGACTTCACCCGGGTCAGCCAGTCGCTGAACGGTCTGCTGACCGGCGATCTGCAAATCGGGCTGGTGGATAATCTGGTGTCGCTGCCAGGCAACCCCTTCAGCCGTGCTATCAAACAGTTTCAACGCCGCCATCAGGACGTGCAGTTGCAGTGCCGAATTTGCGCCCCCGGCGAAATTGAACAGGGGCTGCTGAATCAGCAGCTCGATTTGGGCATCGGTTATTTCGGCCAGCAGTTGGAAGCATTGCAGTATCAACCCTGGATAAGCGAAACGCAGGCGGTCTACTGCAGCAGCGATCATCCGCTGTTTACCGCAGAGCAACCGGGTCGCGAACAAATTGAGAATGCGCGTTGGGTCAAGCGCGGTTATCTGTTGGCACAGCAGCTCTGCCCGTTGGCGCCGTTAAACCTCGGTGCCGTCGCCCACCATATGGAGGGGGTCGCCCATCTGGTGCTCAGCGGTGAATATCTCGGGTACCTGCCGACCCATTATGCCGCGCGCTGGGTTGAACAGGGAGCACTGCGGCAGTTAGGCGGGCAGGCGCTCTCCTACCAGGCAACCCTGAGCCTGGTGACCCGACCCGGAGCGCCAAAGGAGGCTTTGTTGGCGCTGATAGAGGATTTGAGCGGATTGGCGCGAGCGCCACAGACAAAAAACCCCGCAGGCGCGGGGTCAGATACTGATATTAATTGACCGGCATGCGCGCCGGATCCGGATACTGATATTCGAACCCCAGCTCATTGCAGATGCGGCTACCGTCCACCAGGCGCCCACCCTGCTCTGCCTCAATGGCGAACTGCGGCGGGGCCAGATGCAGCTGTTCGGCCAGCGCCGGGTAAAATTCACGCTTGGTGGGATGGGCCGGGGCGCAAAGGTTATAAACGTGACCGCCTTTCGGCAGTTTCAGCAACAGTTGAATCGCGGCGATCACATCGTCCTGATGCACCAGATTCACCCCTTGCGAACCGCCTTTGACGTCGACTTTGCCGGCCAGGAAACGACCGGGGTGGCGATCCACACCCACCAGTCCCGCCAACCGCAAGATATCCACCGACGTGTTCGGCAGTTCATGCAGCCAACGCTCCAGTTCCACCAGCACTCGCCCCGAAGGCGAAACCGGCTGCAGCGGCGAATCCTCGCGTACCGTGCCGGTAGTTTCACCGTATACCGAAGTCGAACTGGTAAACAGAATACGCGGTACGCCAAAAGCCATCGCGCTGTCCACCAGCATGCGTACCGCATTGAAGTAGTTCTCGCTGCCCTCGACAGTGCGGCGCGCAGGCAATGTCACCACCAGCGCATCAACGCGCAGCAAAGACTCCAGATCCTCCGGTTCGCAAATCAGCTCCGGCGTCATTTCCAACTGATAACATTCAATGCCGCTCATCCGCGCGGCCTCAACGCCATCCGGCGTCGTTTTACTGCCAACGACGTCAAACCCACGGCTCATCAGCGACAGGGCCAACGGCATGCCCAGCCAGCCCAGACCAATAATGGCTACCTTTTTCATCACCTTCCTCTCCTGAAGATCGCAGCGCTTTACCCATTAAGGCTACGCCACTGCGTGAAGTGATACAATCCACCCAGTTTAAGCTTAGGTAAAGTCGCGTCCAGCTAATAACTCAACCTGTTTCAATAAATTAAATTTATGACCGTAAAAAAGGGTTGCGTGACAGACGGCGGATAGTTTAGGTTAATTAGCAATTGAGTTTGTAGCGACTTTATACAGAGAAAACACCATGACACGCATTCAGTTCAGCCACCATCATCACCATCATCCTGACTAGTCTTTCAGGCGATGTGTGCTGGAAGACGGTTTTTTAATCTTCCAGTGGCGCGCAGAATGCAAGAGAGAGCCCTCGGAAGATTTCTTCCGAGGGTTTTTTTTTGGCTCCGGACAGACAGAAAAAATAATTTTTAAAATAAATTCAAATATTAAACAGAGGTTACCATGCTGGACAAAACACGTTTACGGATAGCAATGCAGAAGTCAGGCCGCCTGAGTGATGAATCCCAAGAATTACTGGCGCGCTGCGGCATTAAAATCAACCTGCAGCAACAGCGCCTGATTGCCTTCGCGGAGAATATGCCGATTGATATCCTGCGCGTCCGTGATGACGATATCCCAGGGCTGGTGATGGACGGCGTGGTCGATCTGGGGATTATCGGTGAGAACGTGCTGGAAGAAGAGCTGCTCACCCGCCGCGCTCAGGGCGAAGATCCCCGTTACTTCACCCTGCGTCGCCTGGACTTCGGCGGTTGCCGTCTGTCGTTAGCTACCTCGCTCGACACGGAATACAACGGCCCGCAAAGCCTGCAAGACGCCCGCATCGCCACCTCTTATCCGCACCTGCTGAAACAATACCTCGATAAACAAGGCGTGCGCTTCAAATCCTGCCTGTTGAACGGTTCGGTGGAAGTGGCACCGCGTGCCGGTCTGGCCGACGCCATCTGTGATCTGGTCTCCACCGGTGCCACGCTGGAAGCCAACGGCCTGCGCGAAGTGGAAGTGATTTACCGCTCGAAAGCCTGCCTGATCCAACGTGACGGCGAAATGCCGGAAGCTAAACAGCAATTGATCGACCGCCTGATGACCCGTATTCAGGGCGTGATCCAGGCACGCGAATCCAAGTACATCATGCTGCACGCGCCGAGCGAGCGCCTGGACGAAATCGTTGCGCTGCTGCCGGGCGCGGAACGCCCAACCATTCTGCCACTGGCCGGTGCGCAAAATCGCGTGGCAATGCACATGGTCAGCAGTGAAACCCTGTTCTGGGAAACTATGGAAAAGCTGAAAGCGCTGGGTGCCAGTTCGATTCTGGTGTTGCCAATTGAGAAGATGATGGAGTAACGCCATGTCGACTTTCAATACTCCGGTCAATTGGGCAGATTGCAGCGCCGAACAGCGCGCGGCACTGTTGATGCGCCCGGCGATCTCCGCCTCGGACAGCATCACCCGCACGGTGAGCGAGATCCTCGACAACGTGAAGGCCAACGGTGACCAGGCGCTGCGCGATTACAGCGCCAAATTTGATAAAACCGAGGTTGGCGCGCTGCGCGTCACCGCCGACCAGATCGCCGCCGCCAGCGCTCGTCTGGGTGATGATATAAAGCAGGCGATGGCAGTCGCGGTCGCTAACGTCGAAACCTTCCACAATGCGCAAAAGCTGCCGCCGGTGGATGTGGAAACCCAGCCGGGCGTGCGTTGCCAACAGGTCACCCGCCCGATCGACTCGGTCGGGCTGTATATTCCCGGGGGCTCCGCGCCGCTGTTTTCTACCGTACTGATGCTGGCGACGCCGGCACGTATCGCCGGTTGCCGCCGCGTGGTGTTGTGCTCACCGCCGCCGATTGCCGATGAAATTCTCTATGCCGCGCAGCTGTGCGGGGTAAAGGAAGTGTTTCAGGTTGGTGGCGCGCAGGCGATTGCCGCTATGGCATTCGGCACCGACTCCGTACCGCGCGTGGCGAAGATCTTCGGGCCGGGCAATGCCTTTGTCACCGAAGCCAAGCGCCAAATCAGCCAACGGTTGGACGGCGCAGCGATCGATATGCCGGCCGGTCCTTCCGAGGTGTTGGTGATTGCCGATGCCGGTGCGACGCCGGCGTTTGTCGCCTCTGATTTGTTGTCGCAGGCGGAGCACGGCCCAGACTCGCAGGTGATCCTGCTGACGCCGGACGCCGTTATGGCACAGGCGGTAGCCGAAGCGGTCGAACAGCAACTGGCGCAACTGCCTCGCGCCGAAACCGCTCGTCAGGCGCTTGCCAGTAGCCGACTGATCGTCGCCAAAGATCTGGCCGAGTGCGTGGCGATCAGCAATCAGTATGGCCCGGAACACCTGATCATTCAGACCCGCGATGCCCGCGCCCTGGTCGACAGCATCACCAGCGCCGGTTCGGTATTTCTCGGTGACTGGTCGCCAGAGTCCGCCGGTGACTATGCGTCCGGCACCAACCACGTATTGCCGACCTACGGGTATACCGCGACCTGTTCCAGCCTGGGCCTGGCGGATTTCCAAAAACGCATGACGGTGCAGGAACTGACGCCGCAAGGCTTTATGAACCTGGCCGCCACCATTGAAACCCTGGCCGCCGCCGAGCAGTTGATTGCCCACAAAAACGCCGTCACCCTGCGCGTTGCCGCACTGAAGGAGCAAGCATGAGCATTGAAAACCTGGCGCGCGCCAACGTTCGCGAGCTGACCCCGTATCAATCGGCTCGTCGCCTGGGGGGCAATGGCGATGTGTGGCTGAACGCCAACGAATACCCGATCGCCCCGGAATTCCAACTGACCGCTCAAACCTTTAACCGCTATCCGGAGTGCCAGCCGGTACGGGTGATCGAGCGCTACGCCGATTACGCCGGGGTTAAAAAGGAACAGGTGCTGGTCAGTCGTGGGGCGGACGAAGGCATTGAACTGCTGATCCGCGCCTTCTGCGAGCCGGGCAAAGACGCCATCCTGTTCTGCCCGCCGACTTACGGCATGTACGCCGTCAGCGCTGAAACCTTTGGCGTGGAACGTCGCACCGTGGCGACCAAAAAGGACTGGCAATTGGATTTAGCTGCCATTGCCGACAGCCTGGATAACGTGAAACTTATTTACGTCTGCAGCCCAAACAACCCAACCGGTAATCTGATCGATCCCAACGATCTGCGCAGCCTGCTGGAAATGGCCAAAGGCAAGGCAATCGTCGCGGTGGATGAGGCCTATATCGAATTCTGCCCGCAGGCCAGCGTGGCCGCCTGGTTGAGCGACTATCCGCACCTGGCTGTTCTGCGCACTCTGTCAAAAGCCTTCGCGCTGGCTGGCCTGCGCTGTGGTTTTACTCTGGCCAACGAGGACTTGATCGCCCTGCTGCTGAAGGTGATCGCACCTTATCCGCTGTCTACTCCGGTCGCCGATATCGCTGCACAGGCGCTCAGCACCGAGGGGATCCGCGTGATGCGTCAGCGCGTTACCGAGATTGCCGCCAACCGCAGTTGGCTGCAGCAGGCGCTGCAAAACTGCGCTTGCGTTGAGCAGGTTTTCGCCAGCGACAGCAATTACCTGCTGGCTCGTTTCACTGCTTCCAGTAATGTGTTTAAAACCTTATGGGATCAGGGCATTATCTTAAGAGACCAAAATAAACAACCTGGGTTGTCCGGCTGCCTGCGCATCACCATCGGCACCCGTGACGAATGCCAGCGCGTGGTTGACGCGCTGTCTGCCCTGCCCGGTGCAACCGAGACTCGCCAGGAGCCAATGTGAGCCAGAAATTCCTCTTTATTGACCGTGACGGCACGCTGATTGCTGAACCCCCAGAAGACTTCCAGGTTGATCGCCTGGACAAGCTGGCGCTGGAGCCGGACGTCATTCCTTGCCTGCTTGAATTGCAGCAGGCAGGTTACCAACTGGTGATGATCACCAATCAGGATGGCCTGGGTACCGCCAGTTTTCCGCAGGAAACCTTCGATCCGCCGCACGGCCTGATGATGCAGATCTTCAGCTCCCAGGGCATTCACTTTGAAGATATCCTGATCTGCCCACATCTGCCGGTGGACAACTGCGATTGCCGCAAACCCAAAACCGCGCTGGTCAAAGGCTATCTGGAGCCCGGCGTGATGGATACCGCCCACAGCTACGTGATAGGCGATCGCCCCACCGACGTTCAACTGGCGGAAAACATGGGCATTCAGGGCTTGCGCTATCAGCGCGATACCGTGGGCTGGAAAGAGATCACCCGCCAACTGACCCAGCGCGATCGACATGCGCAGGTTAACCGCGCCACCAAAGAAACCCAGATCGACGTCAACGTCTGGCTGGATCGCGAAGGCGGCAGCAAGATCAAAACCGGCGTGGGTTTCTTCGATCACATGCTGGATCAGATCGCCACCCACGGCGGCTTCCGCATGGACATCAATGTTAAGGGCGATCTGTATATCGACGATCACCACACGGTAGAAGACACCGGTCTGGCGCTGGGCGAAGCCCTGAACAAGGCATTGGGCGACAAACGCGGCATCGCACGTTTCGGCTTTGTGCTGCCAATGGACGAGTGCCTGGCGCGCTGCGCGCTGGATATCTCCGGCCGTCCGCATCTGGAATACAAGGCTGAATTTAACTATCAGCGCGTCGGCGATCTGAGCACCGAAATGGTCGAACACTTCTTCCGCTCGCTGTCTTACACCATGGGTTGCACGCTTCACCTGAAAACCAAAGGCAAAAACGACCATCACCGCGTCGAAAGCCTGTTCAAAGTGTTTGGCCGTACGCTACGCCAGGCGATCCGCGTTGAGGGCAATACCCTCCCGAGCTCGAAAGGAGTGCTGTGATGAACGTGGTGATTTTAGACACCGGCTGCGCCAACCTGTCTTCTGTCACCTACGCGGTGCAGCGACTGGGTTATCAGCCGCAGGTAAGCCGTGACCCGGAGATCGTGTTGCGCGCCGATAAGCTTTTCCTGCCGGGCGTCGGCACAGCACAGGCGGCCATGGATCAGTTGAAGCAACGCGAGTTGATCGATTTGATCAAAGCCTGCACTCAGCCGGTGCTGGGTATTTGCCTCGGTATGCAGTTGCTGGCAAAAAGCAGCGAAGAGAATGGCGGTATCGACACGCTGGGCATTATCGAGACGCCGGTCACCCAGATGACCGACTTCGGTCTGCCGCTGCCGCACATGGGCTGGAACCAGGTGTCGGCACAGGCCGGCCACCATCTGTTCCGTGGCATTGAAGACGGTGCCTACTTCTACTTCGTTCACAGCTATGCGATGCCGATATGCCCAAGCACCATCGCCCAGGCGAACTACGGCGAGCCCTTCACCGCCGCCGTGCAAAAAGACAACTTCTTCGGCGTGCAGTTTCATCCAGAACGTTCTGGAGCAGCCGGTGCGCAACTGTTGAAAAACTTTCTGGAGATGTAGGCAGCATGATTATTCCAGCTTTGGATTTGATCGACGGCAACGTGGTGCGTTTGCATCAGGGTGATTACGGCCAACAGCGCGACTACGGTAACGATCCGCGCTCACGCCTGCAGGACTATCAACAACAGGGTGCACAGGTATTGCATCTGGTCGATCTGACCGGGGCCAAAGATCCTGCTGCACGCCAGATCCCGCTGCTGCGCCAACTGCTCGCCGGGGTTAACGTGCCGGTACAGGTTGGCGGCGGCATTCGCAATGAGCAGGACGTTTCGGCACTGCTGGAAGCCGGTGCGACCCGCGTGGTCATCGGCTCCACCGCAGTGAAACAACCGCAGTTGGTGCAAGGCTGGTTTGAGCGCTATGGCGCAGAGGCCATGGTGCTGGCGCTGGACGTGCGTATCGACGCCGACGGTACCAAGCGCGTGGCGATCAGCGGCTGGCAAGAAAACTCAGACGCCACTTTGGAACAGGTGGTGGAGCAGTTCCTGCCCTACGGCCTCAAGCACGTGCTGTGCACCGATATTTCCCGCGATGGCACGCTGGCTGGCTCCAACGTGGCGCTGTACCAGGAAATCAGCCAACGCTATCCGCAGATTGACTTCCAGGCGTCCGGCGGCATCGGCAACCTGGACGATATCGCCCAACTGCGTGGCAGTGGCGTTAAAGGTGTGATTGTGGGGCGTGCCCTGTTGGAAGGTAAGTTTAGCGTTGAGGAGGCAATCGCATGCTGGCAAAACGGATAATCCCGTGCCTGGATGTCAAAGACGGGCAAGTAGTGAAAGGCGTGCAGTTCCGCAACCATGAAATCATCGGTGACATCGTGCCGCTGGCGCAACGTTATGCGCAGGAGGGTGCGGACGAACTGGTGTTCTACGATATCACCGCCTCAAGCGATGGCCGTGTAGTGGACAAAAGCTGGGTGTCACGGGTGGCGGAAGTGATTGATATCCCCTTCTGCGTCGCCGGTGGGATCAAAAGCCCGGAAGATGCCAGCCAGATCCTCTCTTTCGGCGCCGACAAGATTTCCATCAACTCTCCGGCGCTGGCCGACCCCGATCTAATTAGCCGTCTGGCCGATCGCTTTGGCGTACAGTGCATCGTGGTGGGTATTGATACCTGGTTCGAAGCCTCAACCGGCAAGTATCACGTTAACCAATACACCGGCGACGAAAGCCGCACCCGCGTCACCCAATGGGAAACCTTGGATTGGGTTAAAGAAGTGCAAAAACGCGGTGCCGGCGAGATTGTGTTGAACATGATGAACCAGGATGGCGTACGCAACGGTTACGATCTGGAACAGCTGAGGAAGGTCCGTGAGGTATGCAAGGTGCCCCTGATTGCCTCCGGCGGCGCGGGCACCATGGAACACTTTCTGGAAGCGTTCCGTGATGCGGACGTTGACGGCGCCCTGGCCGCGTCGGTGTTCCACAAGCAAATCATTAATATCGGCGAACTGAAAAAGTTCCTGGCCGCCCAAGGTGTGGAGATCCGCCTGTGTTAACAGAACAACAAAGAAGCCAGCTCGACTGGGAAAAAACTGACCACCTGCTGCCGGCGATTGTGCAGCATGCCGTTTCCGGCGAAGTGCTGATGCTCGGCTACATGAACCAGGAAGCGCTGACCGCTACCGAACAAAGCGGCAAGGTCACCTTCTTCTCTCGTACCAAGCAGCGCCTGTGGACCAAGGGCGAAAGCTCTGGCAACTTCCTCAACGTAGTGAGCATCACCCCAGACTGTGATAACGACACGCTGTTGATTTTGGTCAATCCGATTGGCCCGACCTGCCACTTGGGCAACACCAGCTGCTTCCACCCGGCCGCCAGCGATTGGGGTTTTCTGTATCAGTTGGAGCAACTGCTAGCGGAACGCAAAAACGCCAGCCCCGACAGCTCTTACACCGCCAGCCTGTACGCCAGCGGCACCAAGCGCATCGCACAGAAAGTCGGTGAAGAAGGCGTGGAAACCGCATTGGCCGCGACGGTGAACGATCGCGAAGAGCTGACCAACGAAGCCTCCGATCTGATTTATCACCTGCTGGTGCTGTTGCAGGATCAGGATCTGGATTTGAGCAAGGTGATTGGTCGACTGCGCGAACGCCATCAGAAATAGTCTTGCTTTGCAGGCAATAAAAAAGCCGCCGGGCGTTAACCTCGGCGGCTTTTTTTATGCTTCAAACGTTGGGATTATTCCATCCATTCGGTATGGAACACGCCTTCTTTGTCGATACGTTTGTAGGTGTGAGCACCGAAGTAGTCACGCTGCGCCTGGATCAGGTTGGCAGGCAGAACCGCTGAACGGTAGCTGTCGTAGTAGGAGATTGCCGCAGAGAAGGTCGGCGTAGGGATGCCGTTCTGCACCGCGTAGGACACCACGTCACGCAGCGCCTGCTGATATTCGTCAGCAATCTGCTTGAAGTAAGGTGCCAGCAACAGGTTAGCGATATCCGCGTCCTGTGCATAAGCGTCGGTGATTTTCTGCAGGAACTGTGCACGGATGATGCAGCCGGCGCGGAAGATCTTGGCAATGTCGCCGTAGTGCAGATCCCAGTTGTTTTCTTTGGAAGCCGCTTTCAGCTGAGAGAAGCCCTGCGCATAGGAAACGATTTTGCCCAGGTACAGCGCGCGGCGCACTTTCTCGACGAATTCGGCTTTGTCACCGCTGACTGGCGTCACTTTAGGACCGGTCAACACTTTAGATGCGGCAACGCGCTGGTCTTTCAGTGAGGACAGGTAACGTGCGAATACCGACTCGGTGATCAGCGACAGCGGCTCGCCCAGATCCAGAGAGCTCTGGCTGGTCCATTTGCCGGTGCCTTTGTTGGCAGCTTCGTCCAGGATCACATCAACCAGGTATTTACCTTCTTCATCTTTCTTGGTGAAGATATCTTTGGTGATGTCGATCAGGTAGCTGTTCAGTTCGCCTTTGTTCCACTCGGCAAAGGTGTCAGCCAGTTCTTCATTGCTCAGGTTCAGCGCCTGCTTCAACAGGGAATAGGCTTCTGCAATCAGCTGCATGTCGCCGTATTCGATGCCGTTGTGCACCATCTTCACATAGTGACCGGCGCCATCAGCACCGATGTAGGTCACGCAAGGCTCACCTTCCGCTACCGCAGCGATTTTCTCCAGGATTGGCGCCACCAGCTCGTAAGCTTCTTTCTGGCCGCCAGGCATGATTGAAGGCCCTTTCAGCGCGCCCTCTTCACCACCGGAAACACCGGTACCGATGAAGTTGAAGCCTTGATCAGACAGTTCGCGGTTACGACGAATGGTGTCCTGATAATAGGTGTTGCCACCGTCGATCAGAATGTCACCTTTATCCAGGTGCGGAGTCAGGGAAGCAATGGTCTTGTCAGTCGCTTCACCCGCTTTCACCATCAGCAAGATGCGGCGTGGTTTTTCCAGCGATTCAACGAACTCTTCGACGGTGTAGTGCGGCACCAGGTTTTTACCTGGATTCTCGGCAATAACTTCATCAGTTTTATCGCCTGAACGGTTAAAGATCGAAACGGTGTAACCACGGCTTTCGATGTTCAGTGCCAGATTGCGGCCCATTACCGCCATGCCGACAACGCCGATTTGTTGCTTGGACATTGAAGAACTCCTGTCTGAGGATGACCCTGTTAACAACTGTGGCCAACAGGTTTTGTGATGTGGCACACATGTTAACTCAGGAAGCTGCTGCGTGGGTAGTGATTGGTGCGATAGGTCACACTTTTGCACATCACCTAACGCCATATAACAATAATATTGTTATTTACCAATCACTTATTTATCAGCCGCTGATAAAGTTCAATGTAACTTTCCGCCATACGCTCCGAAGTAAACAGCGCCTGAAAACGTTTAGCTGCATTCTCACCATATCGCTGTGCCAGCTCAGGATCTTCCCATAGTGTTGTCATTGCCGCACGCAATGCTTGCGGATCGGATGGCGGTACAACAAGGCCAGTTTCCTGATCAATGTTGATATAAGTCGTTCCTGTACCAATTTCGCTTGAAATCAGCGATTTTCCATACATCGCGCCTTCAAGCAAGGTTATGCCGAAAGCTTCAGAACGTAAATGTGAAGGGAATACGACGCTATAACATAGCTGCAGCAACGCGGCCTTATCTTCATCTGGCAACGCGCCGAGAAAATGGATATTTTTTAATCCCAGCTCCTGCGCCTGCTGCTTAAGCTCAGCTTCGATTGGACCGGCACCAATAATGACCAACGGAAAATCAGTACCCTGAACAGCCTCAAGCAAAATATGCAGGCCTTTATAGTATCGAAATGCCCCGACAAACAGGAAGAAGCGATCGCCAACCTGCTGGCACCAGCGCTCAAGATGAGCCTCATCAGCAACCGGATAAGACTTTTTATCCAGGCCATAAGGTATCACTCTCACCTTTGGCAGATATTTTTGCAGCACCGGACTGGTTTTCACATAGTTTGGCGAAGCCGCGACGATGCAATCTACCGAACTCAAAAACTTGTTCATCAGCGGCGTATACATTTTCAGCGCCAACTTTTGCTTAACAATATCTGAGTGGTAACTGACTACCGTAGGCTTTTTAACATCGGCAATAAAGTGCACCAAATCCATAAATGGATATGGGAAATGATAGTGGATAATATCCGCTTCGGCCGCCAATTTTTTAAATTTCCATATGGCGCCTGTCGAGAACGGAGTGGATGCCACTTCGAAGTTAGTCGCCGCGTAGTAAGCCGGGTGAACTCCTACGCGCGCATTGTCAATGTCACCACGGGTACTCAAAGAAAGTGTCGTCGACTCAATCTGGTGACATACGCCAGCTTCACTTAATTGAAAAATAACCTGCTCTATGCCGCCAAAAGAATCCGGATAATATGTTTTATAAAAATGCAGAACTTTCAACATGAAAAATATCAAACCTGCTGGTATGCGAGAATGGTTTCTTGCGCACAACGTTGCCAAGAAAAATGTTTTGCCCGATTTATACCCTTTGTCCTGGCTTTTTCGCGCCAGACTTCATCTTCAATACTCTTTTGAATCAGCTCAGAGAGTGTTTCAATATCCATTGCTGCGCACATCAAGGCACAATCGCCGACCACTTCGGGTAGTGAGGCGCTGTCTGAGCAAACAATCGGCACTCCAGATGCCATGGCTTCCAGCACCGGCAGTCCAAAGCCTTCATACAACGACGGAAACAGAAAACTACGAGCACCAGCAAACAGAAAAGGTAGATCTGCTGATTTAGTGTAGCCGAGATAACGCAGCCACCCCTCTCTCTGGCCGCGTTCAAAACGTTGATGCAACCTTTCACTGCTCCATCCTTTAAATCCGCTGATAACCAAAGGAACATCCAGGCGCAGAGCCAGTGGTAAACGCTTGTAGGCATCCAGAAGCGTTTCAATATTTTTGCGCGGTTCGATAGAACCGGTAAATAAACAGTACTGATTTATTTTTAAACTGAGGGGTGACAAAACACGCGAAATCTCTTCGGGCTCACGTGGATAGAACTCCCCGCTGCTAGCTAATTGTGCTGCATATACCTTATTTAAAGGCAAATTAAAGTACGCAGCCAACTCACGGCGAGTGAATTCGGAGTCCGTGATAAGAATACTGGCACGCTTAATAGTCAACAACAACTCTTTCTGCATAAAACGGACTCGCTCTGCCGGATGACATTGTGGCAAGGTAAAGACCGAATTATCATGAAATGTGACTACACAGCGATCAACGTTGGGTGGTAAATAAAAATTTGGTCCATGGTATATGGCATCAGGGTGCTTTCTTAACGCATGTGTCTTTAACCACGGAGCAGTTAAACGGTATAGTTCTGCCGCTATGTGACTTTTTTGTAACCGGCGACGTAAACCTTGAGTCGATGAGCTAGCACCCTTGACAATAGGAACCTGTTGGCTTAAATGGCGCCCTTGAAGAAATAAAAGCTCAGATATCTCTGAACTCTCTTGCAAGCAGTTGGCTAACTCATAGGTATATCGACCAATACCGGTTAAAGGGTATTTAATCGGGTCAGTACCCAGTATAACTTTCATTCTTAGTTTTCCAACATCCAGCGCAACGTATCCTCTAGAGGAGGTGTATCCCACTGACCGATAATGGTTCGCAATTTAGATGCATCCCCACACAGGCTTTTGACTTCGTTCGGGCGAACAAAGGAAGGATTCACACGAATCTCCAAAGAGTGGCCAGAGATCTGTTCACTCAGCGCAACAGCTTCACGTAATGAGTACGTTCTACCAGAGCAAACGTTGATAATTTCCCCAACAGGGCCAGCTTGGAGTAATGCCACATAGGCTTTACTTAAAGCACGAACATCGGTGAAATCACGCCAGACATCGATGTTACCCAATTCGATGATTGCAGCCTTCTCTTTATAGTGCTTAACAATCTTCGGTAACAAGAAGTTATCTGCTTGGCCAACGCCGGTATAATTAAAGGGCCTGGTAATAAATATCGGTAACTTATCTACCCATAACTTGGCCATATATTCCATAGCCAACTTACTTACCGCATAATCATTTGCCGGATTTGCTGGCGTGGATTCGTCCAGTTTACCCTCGATGCTATTGCCATAAACATTGGCACTGCTCGCAATCAGGATAGCATCCAAGGATTTGCCACAATCATAAAGCGCCTGCAATAAATTACGGGTTCCTAGTACGTTTACGCTATAAAATGCACTGGTATCGCCGTGGCCAACAAAGGCAATCGCGGCCAAATGGACCACGACATCAGGTTTAACCTGTGCAATAGCATCGGTCAGTTCATCCGCATTTAATAGATTGACCTGCAAGTAATCCTCTTGGGTTGAGGATAATGACCCCAACCCAAACACCCGATATCCGGCAGCGGATAATTCCGCTGCCACATAGCGGCCGGTAAACCCATTAATGCCCGTGATTAAGGCACGTTTGCCGGCGCCAAACATCAGAATGAGAACCCATTCTGATTACGACGAATGTCTTGTTCAACCATCATCTGGCATAACTGTTCTAGCGTGGTTTTTGGTTCCCAACCTAAAATTTCTTTAGCGCGTTCAGGGTTACCTATCAACAGCTCAACCTCGGAAGGGCGATAGAATTTAGGATTAACGCGAACCAATGTTTTACCCGTCGCAACATCGATGCCCGCTTCCTGCTCATCTTTACCTTCAAAGCGCAGAGTAAAGCCCGCAGCCTTAAAGGCCATGGAGACGAAGTCACGAACGGTTTCGGTACGGTTGGTGGCCAGCACGAAAGTATCAGGTTGCTCGGCTTGAAGCATCCGCCACATTCCTTCCACATATTCCTTGGCAAAACCCCAGTCACGCTTCGCGTCCATGTTACCCAGTTCTAGCACATCCAGTTGGCCCAGTTTGATTTTGGCAACCGAATCGGTGATTTTTCGTGTAACAAATTCACGACCACGCAGAGGTGACTCATGGTTGAACAAAATGCCGCTGGAAGCGAAAATACCGTAGCTTTCGCGATAGTTAATGGTCATCCAGTGAGCATACAACTTCGCAACGCCATAAGGACTACGCGGATAGAATGGGGTATCTTCTTTTTGTGGTACAGCTTGCACCAAGCCGAACATTTCAGACGTTGAGGCTTGGTAGAAGCGAATCTTCGGATTAACGATACGGATCGCTTCCAGCAAATTTACCGGGCCGATGCCTGTGATTTCAGCAGTGGTAATTGGTTGCTCGAATGAAACACCCACAAAACTCTGCGCTGCCAGGTTATATACCTCTGTTGCTCCGGTTTGTTGGAGCAGACGAATGCTGGCGGAAAGATCGGTCAGATCATATTCAACCAAATTCAGATTTGGGTGCTTATCAATACCCAATTCTTCGATCCGCCAGAAATTGACAGAACTGGTACGTCGATAGGTACCATGAACCGCATAGCCCTTCTCTAACAGAAGTTCTGCAAGATAAGCACCGTCTTGGCCAGTGATACCAGTAATTACGGCTACTTTTTGAGTCATTTTATTATCCATCACAAGTTATACACACCGTGTAAAAATCAATTCTTTTTTAAAATAGCATTCAATAATTGCATTGCACTTTGTTCCCAAGTTGACCATTTTAAACCGGTTACATCGGGGACTCCAGCGATACTCTTCAATCTAAGCCATTCATTCACCGCGTCAGAAAGATCGTTCGGAGATAAACCATCAAAATAGAATGCACTATCACCAGCAACCTCTCTGAACACTGGAATATCTCGTGCAATTATAGGTTTTCCATATTGAGCTGCTTCAATTAATGGCAGACCAAAACCTTCACCAGTGCTCGCCGCAATCAAACAATCTGCAGCACCATAAATGCTTTCAAGATATTCATCACTAACATCAGACAACCAGAAAAGTTTATGATTCAACTCATTATGATGAGAAATTCGGTTGATTAGTTGTTCAACCATCCACCCTTGCTTGCCTACAATTACAAGATTAATATCTTCGCCATTATTCCAGAGTAATTCAAAAGCGGCTAAAACTTGAGCATGCTGCTTGCGGGGTTCGACCGTGCTAACCATCAAAAAAGTTGTCCGTTTAGACATTTTTTCAAGCACATACTCAGAATCCGCGAGTTTACCATTTGAAGGTACTGAACTGACTAAATCCGCCCCTAAATGGAACCATTGAATATCAAATGAATATTTCCTATCTGGATACTGAACGCAAACCCAATTAGATAACTCATTGGCGACGGTTTGAGAAATACAAATTGCCCCATCAAACGTGGTGATACAATTAAGCCACATTTCATAAGTATCTTTTGCACCGGGGAAAAATGACTCAGGTGCTAATATTGGCAATAAATCATACACAACGAAATGTACGCCGATACCACGACGATGTATATCGTGTAAGAAACTCTGCTTAGACTGTACAATATTTGGCTGAAGATCGAGCCCCAGAAAAATATCTCCCGCCCAGGCTTCGATTGGCGCATCTTCAGTCCAACCTGACGGTATTCCTAAGAAAGCACACGTAAAACTACGGGCATATCGATAACCGTGGGAGGATTCAGTTGCATATACTGGTTCAACAACCCACCCTTCTGGCGGGTTTTGCAGTAACTGGTTAAGAATAGCTCTAACAACACGCTGAATACCGCTTTTAGCATCTCTTTGGACAAGTTCAGAGACATCAACTAATAATTGTTTTTTCCTAGGTTCAGGTTCGTAGTTATTGGTAATGGCTGTAGCCAGCTTCAAATACTCTCCGGATATATCATCCTCCGCCTCATTAATAATGCTATCAACCAGTTTTTGAGCGCTGTGATGCGAATTATTAAAAAACTTCTCAATAGCCATCTTATATTCTTCAGCGCAAGCTCTTGGCTTATGTAATGTTCTGATTTTATTTATAGCGGCAGATTTTAAACGTTCTCTATAACCAATATCATTATAAAGTAATTTAAGAATATCAATAAGATCAATCTCAGAAAAATCATCGACTAGCTTCGCAACGCAGGAATCATCAAGGTCCGCCATAGAACCATTAGCATTAACTATCGTTGCTAAACCATAATTCATACAATCTAGCACAGTGCCTGAAGTTTCCCCACGAGAAAGCGTCCGAAGCTGGACCCCAACATCAGCGGCAGCGAGCCACATTTTATAATCATCAGCTTCGGCCCAACCGGTGATTTTTATTCTCTTTCCATTTTTGCTTTTCTTAATTAGCCTCAGTAAATCTTCACCATATTTGCCGTTATGGTTTTCGCCAACAAACACAAGATGACACCGTTCATTATCTGACAATGGAGAATTTAACCAAGCAGTAAGTAGTTTATGATTTAGTTTTGTCGGGCCTAACAAACCAAAACTGCAAACTACAAACGCATTTTCGTCAATCCCGAGTGTTTCTCGTGCTTTTTTACGCGGCACATCATAAACTGGGACTCTCAAGTGAGGAATTAATGCCCAGTCAGAAGTGATGGTATGCCCATATAATGATGAGGCTAATCTTCTAGAAAAATCAGAATGAACAATAACTCCTACAGAGCTTTGCAATACCGATATATTACAAGGGTATTTATATACAACATCCGCGGTGTCTGCTGCTTTATATCTCATAAATACAGCAGGCCACCCTCCTGATTTATGTAACTCTTTACTCCAAAACCCCGGAATTTGTGCGGTAGTAACGTCGACATGAGCAACAACCCCGGAGATGAAAAAATCATGGAGAACTACAACTCCTGGATAATCATTCAATAGTTTGAACATATGTCCATGAAAAGCAGAATTACCGAAGTGGTATAATATACGCTCATATTGAGCAGCATTTTCTTCGAAGTATTTGATGTCTCTTATACTGCAGTTAGAAGTAACGTAGGGTTCTATTACTTTTTCATTCTGCGCAATGATTACATCAATGACATAGTGCCGACTAAGTTCAGATATCAACTCAGCACTGTAGTCTGCAATGCCGCTTTTAGCCGGTGGCAATGGCGATATATAAGCCAATCGTTTCCGATTATTGGAGGGGGAAAGTTTGCAAGATGATTTATTAGCTGTATTTTCCTCTTGAAATTTCTCCAGTGCTTCCCATGCACTCTTCGCAGAAATACCCCACGAGAAATTTTGAGACTGTGATTCAGCATGTTTTTCCAACGATGCTTTAAAATCTTTGTCTGTTAAAACCTTCGCTATCTTGTCTGCTATCTCTTGGCTATCATATGGATCAAACAAAGCCTCTTCATTACCAATTACCTCAGGGATGCTTGATCTATTACCCCCAATAACAGCCTTTCCGCAACACATTGCTTCTAATACAGGTAAACCAAAACCTTCATGCCAAGACGGGAAAACAAAAAATTCACAGGCATTATATAGGGAAATTAAATCCGACTCAGGAATATAACCGGTAAAGATGACATCCTGTTCATTCAACCCATATATTTTACACAATTGAGTTAATCGGATTCGATCCGTTTCCTGGATAGAGCAGACAATAGCCAACTGATGATCAGCTCTCAGTTTTTCAGGCAACAACGAGAAGGCCTTGAGCAATCCTTCAATATTTTTTCTGTGATCAATCCCACCAGTATACATAATGAATGGGGTATATAATTTGTATCTATCAGAAAGAGCCAAACGCTCAATTTCGGATAAATTTATTCTTTTAAATTCTTTATCACAGGCGGTTGAGATATTGATGACATCTTTCTTATCGAAACCTAGGTAACGAACGGCTTCACCTCCTGAGGAGTTTGAAATTGACAATAGCATGTCAGCTCGCCGTAATTGATCAATTTTATTCAAATACCAATTTTCGACCATACTATTTTCTAAATATACTTCTTTATGTATTAATGGAATAAGATCATAAAGAATCACTGCGGTAGGAACACTAGTTATAACACTTCCAATACTTGTTACAGCATCATCGGGCAACCCTTCAAACAATGAAGTAATCAACAGCACATCTGGAGATATTTTTTTTATAAAATCCTCTCTAATTTTCTCCGAAATTTTTCGCCGTTGAACATTACTTTCATCTAAAGCATTTACTGGCCCCACCCCACTCCACACAATAATATTTTCGGTCGGCAAATAGCGACTAAAATTCCGGCGGATATTATCAATACTGTTAGGCAACATACCGTTTAACAAAAGGATAACTTCATGCTTTATGTTCAATGCAAGCATATTTTCAATTAAGTCTGAGGTATAACGCCCGATGCCCCTTTTGGCGTTGCTCGCTTGCAGTCCTTGCATATCTATTACTATACGCATTAACGGTTCCTCATGATATCGCTGGAACTTTTTTTCGTTAGAGCTTTGTAAATTTCTCTAGCTTTGGGAGACAAATCAGACTCTTCGCTTGAACTAGAATTTTGTGGATTAGATAAAATCGACTGCCCATAAGATTTATAGTATATTTTCTTGGCAAAGTCATAAAAACCCATCTTATTTACAATTCTCAATAGAATTCCTTTTAGTTTAGGTTTCCTATTTAAAATACGAATTCCAACTCTAAAAAAGCCGACTAATTTTCTTTTCAGATAAGATTTTCCTCTTTGGATAAGACTCTTAAAGCTATTTATTTTTAATGCATTAATACAACAACGTAATACTCTAGAAACGGCACGAACCGGAGATGTTAATTTCCATGATGTACTTGAGTAAATCAAATTAATCATATTCCGGCTATCAGCATGACGCTGAGACTCTACACTCAGCTGATTATTTAACTCGGATAGCTTCACTTTTAAATCGGAATTTTCTTCTCTTAAGTGTGATAGGAAAAGCTCAGATAGTTTTTCAAACTCCCCGGACTGCGGTGTTTGATTTATCTCTTGTCGCACCTGCTCAATCTCACTCTCAAGTTGATTAATTCTTTTTATTTTTTTGTCATATTCCAAGAGGTTCAGCTTACTCACAGCATCATCTAAACTTGAAATTTTCTCATCCCTAGTTTTGAATGAGTTTTCTAAATATTGATTAAACTTATTTGATAACTCTTGTAATCCAATTCCGTAGTTGGCATCAAAGGCGGCATCTAGCAGGCTTAGTGAGGCTAACTCACCTCTTTTTTGAGCGACAACGCTATAATCAGGACTAACACCACCAAGAACATCGATAATTTGAATGTTTTGTTTAGTATTTAGGCTCTTATCCTCTTGGAGGCGTAATATTTTAGTACGCTCAAATCCTTGATGCTCTGTAAGAAAACCTAATAATAAACTTGGAATAGGGACTATATGTGTTGGATCAAGATAGAAATTATTGGTTGATACAATAATATTTTCAGGGTTAGGCGTTTCCATAATCAGTAGACCACCTGGTTTTAGCACCCTGAAAGACTCTTCAACCAATCGTTTGACGTTATCAAACCCAATATGCTCAATCAAATGGAAAGATGATATAATGGCAACTGAATCATCGGGAATATTTTCTAAAAATGAAATCACATCCCCTTTTTCAACATTTAGACCAAGATCGTAACAGTATGAAAGCATCCCATCATCTAGATCAATTCCCTTTCCATCAAACTCAAGGGACTTCATAATTTCTAGCCATTCCCCTCGGCCACATCCCAGGTCAATAATAGTTTCACCAGGATATAAATTTCTGAATGGCAAAACGAATGGCATATAAACACTCAGTCGTTCTTTTATTGATTCACGACTCCCACGATGTTTATTCTCGAAGGAACTGTAAAAACTATCTTTCATTAATGTCCACCTCCGCAGGTAACCAAGATACTCCTACAAATGTGTCTTTATTAACATTTATCACATTAAATACAAATGCTAAATCTCGCCATTCATAATTTTTGTTAATATGAGTATCGCGATCGTGAAGAGCAACTGCAATTGAGTAGTTACCCTCACCTAAATTCATATCGAACTTGAAATAAAATTCTATTTCTTGCCCTGCATTTAGATCACTTAACGTCTTACCAAGATGATATGTATTGGTTCCGAAAATAGGTTGTCCCAGCCGGTCTTTTATCATATAGCCAAGAACAAGTTCAGGGATATTACTTTCGACTTTTACGGTTATTTTTAAATTAACACGATCACCAACACTGATAATTTCAACAGGCTTATTATCAAGTGAAAACAAACCAATATCCTTTATTTTAGCATCTCCGGAGCCAGAAATTGTTTGAAGCTGCCCAGATTCTGTGAGTTCTTGTTTGACCGTTCGTGTTGTTCCCGATTTTTCCGCAAGCATGGCATTGTAGTAGTCCATAATTGCTTCAGGTTCACCTTCTTTTTCTATTCTTCCTGCATTAAGCAAAATTGCTCTGTCGCAGATAGACTGTATTGCGATTTTGTCATGAGAGACGATTAACAACGTGGTCCCCTCACTTCGGAACCTACGTATACGATCAAAGCTTTTATGTTGGAAGTAAGCATCACCTACTGATAAGGCTTCATCTACAATTAATATATCGGGTCTCACGGCAGTGGCAACACTAAATGCCAAACGCATTTGCATACCACTAGAGTAAACCCTAACAGGTTGGTCTATGTATTCGCCAATTTCCGCAAACGCCTCAATTTCAGGCATTAACCTATCTATATCGCTGTTATTCAATCCTAATAATTGACCAGACATATAGACATTTTGTCTACCTGTAAAATCAGGATGGAAGCCCATACCCAATTCGAGCAACGCTGCAACTCGACCTGTTAGTTGTATTTTACCAACAGTCGGTTGGATAGTACCTGTGATTAACTTTAAGAGTGTACTTTTTCCTGCACCATTTATACCAATGATACCGACAGCTTCGCCAGGACGTACCTTAAAGGTAATATCATTTAAAACCCAAACTTTCGAATGCTTAACAACATTATAAGGTGAAATCCACTCGATTAAACGACCAAAGCGCGATGAATATTTTTTATAGGCTTTGCCAACACTATCAACTGAAATTTGTCCCATTATAATTCATCCACCATATCTGCTGCATGCTTTCTAAAAAGGTGCATGCCTAAAATACATAGAGCAATAGCCACCACCATTACTGGCCAGATACTACCCCATTCGATCGGCTGTTGATGAATAACAACGCGCTGATAATTATCAACCAAAACTGCCATCGGATTGTATTTTAGTATACCCTGAGCCCATACTGGCAATGTAGCTAATACATAGACGATCGGGGTAAACCAAAACCAGAACTGCAGCAACACAGTGACAAACTGCCCAACATCACGGAAGAAAACATTGACAACCCCCAGTACCACGCCCAAACCTAATGCAAATACGACTTCAATCATTAGTAGCGGAATTATTTCCACAATAGAGAGAAAATGGAAATTTCCGGTAATAATCAAAAATATAATAAACAGAGAAAAAATGATGGAAAAATTTATTATCGCTGATATAACCACAATAATTGGCAAGCATATTCGGGGGAAATTTAATTTCTTCAATAATCCTGCACTTTCTATGAAGATATTTTGGCTTCTACTAATAATCTCAGCAAACAAACCCCATGTAATTATCCCTACACATAGATAAATACTGTAAGAGTATGCACCTCCCGTTCCAGGAAGTCGCGTTTTCATTACTTGAGAGAAAATTAATGTGTAAACCAAAATCATTGACAAAGGCTGAAGAATGAGCCAGGTCGCACCTAGCATGCTCATTTTATAACGAATTTGAAACTCTCTTTTTACGCTACCAAGAATAAATCCTCGATAACGATAAATAGTCAACAGTAACTCTTTCAAAATTATTCCCCACCAAGGAGCGTCAAGATCTCACCCGTTTTTTCATTCATCAGACCGATGTCTCCCTTAGATTCTACATTCAGTCGTACAACGGGTTCAGTATTCGATGTCCGTAGATTAAAGCGCCAGTCGGAATATTCAATGCTGATACCATCAGTTAAATCAACTCGCAATGCGTCTCTTTCATAAATATCCCTTATGCTTTTTATTTTCTGAGAAGCATAACTTAACTTTCGATTTATCTCACCAGATGCTGGATAAGCCTGAATTCTGTCCTTTACCAACTGACTTAGCGGCATCCCTTTAATAGAAAACAAGGAAGACACCAACAACCACGGGATCATGCCACTATCACAATAGGCAAAATCCCGGAAATAATGATGCGCACTCATTTCACCGCCATAGATGGCATCTTCTTTTCGCATGCGTTCTTTGATAAAAGCATGCCCCGTTTTGGACATGACAGGAATACCACCGGCTTGATTAACAATATCGATGGTATTCCATGACAAGCGGGGGTCATGAATAATCTTGGAGCCTGGATTTTTTTGCAAGAAAGCTTCGGCCAGAAGACCAACTATGTAGTAACCTTCGATAAAGTTGGCTTTCTCATCAAACAGGAAGCAACGGTCAAAATCACCGTCGAAAGCAATCCCCATATCAGCCTGATTCTCAAGTACAGCTTTCGCTGTGTCAGCACGACATTCCGGCAATAATGGATTAGGTATTCCATTAGGGAAATTACCATCCGGCAGATGGTTAACTTTGACAAAAGACACAGGGACATTATTTTGTTTAAATCGACGCTCTATTTCATCGACAACATGTCCTGCAGCACCATTTCCGGAGTTAATCACCAGCTTCATCGGTTTCAATGTCGAAGTATCAATATAGCTTAGCAGGTGATCAACATATTCCTTCAGGACTGATATTTCCTGATAGCTCCCGCGTTCGTTTTCCACAACAGAAGGGAACGAATTTTTTTCGGCCAGTTGTTTAATTGCCAACAGACCGGTATCACCACTTATCGGTTGTGCATTCGCACGAACCAGTTTCATGCCGTTGTAATCCATTGGATTATGACTAGCCGTAACTTCGATACCACCGTCCATACCCAGATGGAAAGTCGCGAAGTACACTTCTTCGGTGCCACTCATACCAATGTCATACACATCAACACCAGCATCTCGCAATCCGTTAGCCAAGGCCAGTTTGAGTGATTCACTGGTCAACCGCACGTCTCCACCGACAATAACTCGCTGCGGTTTCAGATATTCACCATAAGCTCGACCAATGCGGTAGGCAATATCTTCGTTTAACTCATCACCGAGCCGGCCGCGAATATCATATGCTTTAAAACAGGTTAAGCTACTCATTAAAACCTCAGAAATTTAGCAACGACCGTAATGATCTTTAATGCGAATAATGTCATCATCACCTAAATAAGAACCAGCTTGTATCTCAATCAATTCCAACGGAATATTCCCTGGGTTTTCTAAACGGTGAACAACGCCAATAGGAATAAATGTGGACTGATTTTCAGTTAGCAAAAAGGTTTTATCTCCAGTTGTTACTTTTGCCGTACCCGCAAGTACCACCCAATGTTCAGTGCGATGGTGGTGCATTTGCAAAGAAAAAGCTTCACCTGGGTTGACAGTAATGCGATTTACATTAAAACGTTTTTCATCCACAAGAAGATCGCAAATGCCCCATGGGCGATAAACTTCACGGTGTCTTCTATATTCACTACGTTTATGCTTTTTCAGATGTTCTACGACTTTTTTGACATCCTGAACCTTGGATTTGTCGACAACCAGCACAGCATCCTTGGTATTCACTATCACTAAGTTGTCTACACCTACAGCGGCAACCAACTTTTCATCAGTATTGATATAGCAGTCTCGGGTATTATGCAGGAAGGTATCGCCAGTCAGCGCATTGCCGGCATCATCCTTTTGACTGACCTCCCACAATGCCGACCATGAACCAACATCACTCCAACCGGCATCCAGCGGGATCATGACAGCATCATGGGTCTTCTCCATTACCGCATAATCAACCGATTCGTCGGGGCAACTGGAGAATGCATCATAATTGACATTAATAAAGTTTTTATCGCACTCAGTGTCGGCTAAAGAACGACGGCATGCGTCAATAATGTCTGGGCGAAAGTTCTCTAACTCTTCCAGATATCGCTTGGCACGGAACATAAACATACCGCTATTCCAGAAGTACTCTCCGGAATCCACATAGGTCTGTGCTGTAGCGAGATCGGGTTTTTCAACAAAACGCTTTACGCTAGATGCTACAGCATTTTCACCAGAGCTTTCGCCTCGTTGGATATAGCCATATCCTGTTTCCGGTCCGCTAGGCACAATACCAAAGGTCACAAGACTCTGACTGGCGGCATATGGTATTGCGGCTTCAATAGCGTTATGAAAAGTTGCAACGTCTTTAATGATATGGTCTGCAGCCAACACCAACATGATAGGGTCATGCCCCTGGGCGACAGCATTCAAGGCAGCCAAAGCGATCGCCGGCGCCGTATTGCGGCCAATAGGTTCAAGAATGATGTTATGAGACAACATGTCAATTTGACGCAGTTGCTCAGCTACCATAAAGCGGTGATCTTCGTTACAGATTACGACAGGTTCGCTAACCTCAACTCCATCAAGACGTTTTAACGTTTCCTGCAGCATTGAATGCAAGCTATGCAAACGTAAAAACTGTTTTGGATGAAGTTCGCGGGACATCGGCCATAAACGGCTACCCGTGCCACCTGCCATAATTACCGGTAGTAACATTTTTTATCCTTATAACACTTAGCTATATAGAACCATAAAATCGAAAAGAACGAGAAAATGCATCACATTAAGGAGCTGCACTTACTACGTATTGCATCTTACTGTTAGAGATATAACGATGTAGGACTCATCACAAAGGCTACAGTCTCGTAGTCTGTGAATGAAGCGAGTTCAAGGGGTTAACTTGACCTTTTCCAGGTCCTGCCACTAAAAAAGTGCACGCTACCGCCCTTGGCTCAACAGCTACCAATAGACTGATATTGAAATGATTTTTTATATATTCTCACATTACGTCACGCCGCTAAAATCCAGTCATAACGCAATGAGTCACATTTTTGCCATCTTCGTAGGTTAAATAGGACAACAGCGCAATATTTTTGTTGCGTATGCTATCACCTTACCCATCAAAACACCTGTACATTATCCCTTCTTTCAGGCTTATCTGAAAATGAATGCTCATTAAGCACGCAGAAAAATACTTACCCTGCATCTACAATACAAATCAAATAGTTAGCAAGGTAATTATTTTAGTGTGTGCGAGAATTAAGGATATATCTTAGACATATGATTGCAGCCGTAAACTACAAGCTGCAATCATGAGATGGAGAAATGACCGCACTATCGCGTGAGAAGTGAGTTATTTGCAGTAACCTTGGGGATTATTCTTTTGCCAGTTCCAGGTGTCATGCATCATCTCATCGATGCCACGCCGAACTTCCCAACCCAGTTCCTGTCGAGCAAGATTCGCATCGGCCCAAAATGCAGGTAGGTCGCCATCACGACGAGGTAGTATTTGATACGGTATTTCCACGCCCGATGCTTTTTCAAAAGCCTGCACCATGGACAACACCGAGTGCCCTACCCCTGCCCCTAAATTGTATGCTTTGAAGCCATCACCCCTCTTCAAGTGATCCATAGCCATCAGATGCCCCTCAGCCAGATCCATCACGTGAATGTAATCACGCTCTCCGGTACCATCTTCCGTAGGATAATCCCCACCAAAGATACCCAACTTGTCTAGCTTGCCAATAGCTACCTGGGAGATATAAGGCAGCAAATTATTTGGAATGCCATTTGGGTCCTCACCTATCACACCCGATTCGTGAGCACCTACCGGATTGAAGTAGCGCAGGGCGATAATGGAAAATTGCGGCTCCGCCTTAGTGAAATCCTGCAGAATTTGCTCAACCATCAACTTTGAAGTGCCATAAGGACTGGTAGTTCCGCCAATGGGTGTTGTTTCGACATAAGGAACCGGTGAGTTCGCACCATAAACCGTTGCAGAGGAACTGAAAATAAACCTGGTCACACCGGCACGACGCATTTCATCCAACAGAACCAGCGTACCAGCAACGTTATTCTGATAGTACTCCAGAGGCTTACGAGTCGACTCTCCTACGGCTTTCAGGCCAGCGAAATGAATTACAGCGGTAATATCATGGGCATCAAAGATGCGATGTAGGTACTCAGCGTCTTGGATATCTCCCTGATAAAACACGGCAGCTTTACCCGTTAACTTTTCGACGCGATGCAACGACTCTTTTGATGAATTCGACAAATTATCCAATACAATGACATCGTCACCACGCTCCAGCAGGCTCAGAACGGTATGAGAACCGATATAACCGGCACCACCTGTAACTAAAATGGCCATAAAAATCCTTATTCGCATCCATGTATCTGAAATAAAAACTTTTTCATCAAGCCTGGGAATTTTTACACAAGGGTCTTAACCCAAGTATCGTATTGAACCATACCTAATCATCAAGATTCAGAGTGTATATACCAGCATTATGAAAAAGAGCTGCCTCAGCAGCTCTGTGTATTCAGATCACCATCGTTGATATTTCTTAACGTGATAACATTGCTAAAATTTCGTCGGTCTTCTCTTGCATCAACGCCACGTCAGCACGCGACTCCACGTTTAGGCGAACGACCGGCTCGGTGTTGGATGAGCGCAAGTTAAAGCGCCAGTTACCAAACGCCATGCTGATGCCATCGGTGTAGTCAACCTCGCCTGCCTGCGCCAAGTAATATTGCTTGACGCTTTCAATTGAAGCCGCCGGCTGGGTCAGTTTGATATTGATTTCCCCTGAGGAAGGATAAGCCGCAATGCGGTCCTGTACCAATTGCCCCAGGGTTTGCCCCTTAACACACACCAATTCAGCCACCAGCAACCACGGGATCATGCCGCTATCACAGTAGGCGAAATCACGGAAATAATGGTGCGCGCTCATTTCTCCGCCATAAATGGCGTCTTCCGCACGCATGCGTTCCTTGATAAAGGCATGCCCGGTTTTCGACATTACCGGCACTCCCCCCGCTTCACTCACCACATCGATGGTGTTCCAGCTCAGACGCGGGTCATGAATGATTTTTGCACCAGGCTGTTTTTGCAAGAAGGCTTCCGCCAGCAGGCCGACAATATAATATCCCTCAATAAAGTCGCCTTTTTCGTCAAACAGGAAGCAGCGGTCAAAATCGCCGTCGAAGGCAATTCCCATATCTGCGCCATGTTCGCGCACTGCATTGGCGGTGTCCGCACGACATTCGGGTAATAACGGGTTAGGGATACCATTCGGGAAGGTACCGTCCGGCTGGTGATGAACCTTGATAAACTCCAGAGGAACGTTCAAAGCTTTGAGGGAAGCTTCAATGGCGTCTACCACATGTCCGGCTGCGCCGTTACCAGAGTTGATAACCAATTTCAGTGGCTTAAAGTTTGCGACGTTCACATAGGACAGCACATGTTGAACATAATCGGCCAGCACATCCTGACGAACATAGCTGCCACGAGTTACGGCCGGTGCAGGAAATTGGTTTTTCTCCGCCAATTCCTGGATAGCGCGCAAGCCGGTATCACCGCTGATAGGGCGTGAGCCCTCACGAACCAGTTTCATCCCGTTGTAGTCGATCGGATTATGGCTAGCGGTCACTTCCACACCACCACCCGCTTTCAGATGAGTGGTGGCAAAATAGACCTCTTCGGTGCCGGTCATACCAATGTCGATCACGTCGGTACCAGCGTCTTGCAGCCCCTTTGCCAAAGACAACTTCAAGCTTTCACTGGTCAGCCGTACATCGCTTCCAAGGACAATAGTCTTTGGCTTTAAGAACTCGCCATAAGCACGCCCAATACGGTAGGCGATATCATCATTCAGTTCCTCACCCAACTTACCGCGAACGTCATAAGCCTTAAAACATGCTAACTTTTCCATTTTATTTTCTCCCATACCGGTCATGCAATCGCTCAATGTCATCGTCGCCAAGATATTGCCCGGATCTGACCTCAATCATCTCCAAGTCAATTTTCCCTCTATTCTCAAGGGTATGAACACTACCTGCGGGGATAAAAGTAGATTGATTTTCTGTTAGGTAAAACTCTTTATCATCTACCTGAACTTTAGCTGTACCGCTAACTACTACCCAGTACTCGGAACGATGGTGATGACGTTGAACAGACAATCCCTCCGACGGACGCACAACAATTTTTTTTACTTGGTAATAATTACCGTTGTCAATCTCGCTAATCTTTCCCCAAGGCTGGTATGAAGAAGAGTGTTTACGGAAGTGGTGAAGCTTGCGTTTCTTAAGCTCATCCACCACTTTCTTCACATCTTGCACCCTATCTTTACTAGCAATCAGCAATGCATCGTTAGTATTGACCACAATCAGATTATCAAGCCCAATAGTAGCTACCAGTGCAGACTCCGAAGAAATATAGTTGTCAGTTGAATCTATGGATATAATTTCGCCAACATTTACGTTCCCCAAGTGATCTTTTTCTGAAACATCCCACAGTGATGACCAGGAGCCTACGTCACTCCAACCAGCATCGATAGGAATAACCACTGCATCACCTGTTTTTTCCATCACCGCGTAATCTATCGAGTCACTTGGGCAGTGCTTGAATATTTCCTGATCGACACGGATAAAGTTCATATCGCGCTGACTATCCGCGACGGACTGTTGCGTGGTACTAAAAATTTCCGGACTGAACTGTTGCAGCTCTTGCAGGAATTTATCAGTTTTGAACATGAACATGCCGCTGTTCCAGCTAAACTCACCGCTTGCCAGGTATTCAACGGCCTTGTCCAAACTAGGTTTCTCGACAAATGCATCGACTTTGAAGCATTCGTCAGAGAGCGCACTACCGCGCTTGATATAGCCATAACCCGTTTCCGGGTGCTCTGGAATAATGCCGAAAGTCACCAAATGATCTTCGCTGGCATGCTGAATGGCCGTTTTTATTGCCGAGTGGAAATTATCCACCTTTTTAATCAAATGGTCGGCAGCCAAAACCAGCAATATGCTGTCTTCGTCTTCTTCTGCAGCCAGATGAGCAGCCAAAGCCACCGCTGGAGCAGTGTTGCGCCCAACAGGCTCTAAAATAATATTAGTGGCAAGTTGATCAATTTCGCGTAGTTGTTCCGCAACCAGAAAACGATGGTTTTCATTGCAGATAACCAAAGGTGCAGCCACTTTAACCCCATCCAACCCAGACAAACGCTGCAAAGTTTGCTGCAGCAAACTGAACCCACTGTCATCTATAGAGAGGAATTGTTTTGGAAATGATTCGCGCGACAGCGGCCACAGCCGGCTTCCAGTGCCACCGGCCATAACCACAGGAATTAGTTTTGACATTATTAACCCTTTACCCAGTCGTCGGTCTTAAAAATGAGAGCACGACGTAGTGCCCATCAACCCACAATTATAAAAGTCATACAATTATGTATATATTAAAATCATACCCCACCCTAAGCCTCTGAGCACCCATAATGAAAGACGCGGCTACATTTTCCGAAAACTGGACCATTCTGAGTCAGGGCAAGAGCGCTACTGGCCGATAACATAACGTATTGAGACAAAAAAGAGCAGCTTGAGGCTGCTCTTTCAGACAAATACTCATGGTGAGTATTTGAACCATTTATCCCTACCCGGTCAGCGATTCATAGAGAAATACTGCGCCACTCGTTTTACGTCCTTTTCGTCAAGCGTTCCAGAATCGCTCAACAGGGTGATCCAGGACTTTATGTAGGTGTACTTGGCCGAAGCCAGGTCACGCTGCGCGCTGTAAAGTTGTTGCTCGGCATTCAGCACATCGACGTTGACGCGCTGCCCTGCCAACACGCTCTGGCGGGTGGCCGTTACCTGCGTTGTCGCCGATTTTACCGCCAGTTCATACGCCGCTAATTTTGCGCGACTACTGATGCAAAGATTGAACTGCTTACGCAGATCGTTAAGCGTGGTACCGACTTGTGCATCCATTTCATACATCGCCTGCCCATAGCGTGATGCCGCCTGGCGAGTCGATGCGGACACCCCACCGCCGGCATAGATTGGCACGCTCACCTGCACACCGATACTGTCGGTGCGGTATTTTTGGTTAACCGTGTTATCACTGCTGGAGTCATTTTCCGAATGCGAAGCATAGAGCTGAACCTGCGGCATAAAGCCCGCGCGGTTTCTCTCCACTTCATACTTGGCGGCATCAACGCCATGGCGCGAGGCAGCCAACATCGGGTTATTCTCCAGGGCAATTTTTTGCCACTCTTCAAATTTGGAAGGGATTAACGGCGCCACCTGGAATTTACCGGGGCGCAGTACCTGTAGCTCATCCAGTTGATCGAGCGGTACGCCAATAATCACCTCCAGCTCGCGTTGTGCCGCATCCAGGGCATCACGTGCCTCAATTTCCTGCGCCTCTGCCAGACTGTAGCGCGCCTGGGTCTCTGAAACGTCGGTAATGGTGCCTTCACCCGCGCTCATTAAGCGATCGTTTAGCGCCAATTGCTCTTTGTAAGCCGCCTTTTGCGCTGAGGCCAGCGCAATCTGGTCTTTGGAGTAAGCCACTTCAACATAGGCGGAGATCACCCGCACAGCCAGATCGAGATACTTACTGCGGTAACGCTCATCTGACATCAGCGTTTGCGCCACGCCGGCCTTGTAACGCGCATAGGCTTCGTAATCGAACAACGGTTGCGTCAGCGTTATCGAACTGGAATGGCTGCGATACTGTTGTCGTTTGGTCGCCTCACCAAGGCTGTTGCCAAAAATGTCACTCGCCGGATACTTTTGCGTCTGCCAGTTACGCGGTGAATTCTGGTAATTGGCCGACACCTTCGGCAGCAGCCCCGCTCTGCCGATGTTTTCGTTTTCATCCCCCGCTTCTTTTTCTTTTATAGCCGCCCGGAAGGTCGGATCTTTTTCAAGTGCCAGCGAATATGCGTCTAGAATCCCTATCGAATGAACCGGCGCAGATATCGCAAACAAGAGGGTACTGATAGCAAGGCCAGCAACCTGTCGTTTAAATTGAATCAAAATTATTCCTCGGTTAATGAAGTATGAGCGCGATCCAAAATAGGTTTAAACAAATAGCTCAGCAGTGAGCGTGACCCTGTCTTCACGAACACCTCAACAGGCATACCCGGCTTAACATCCTCCCCGCCCAGCATTTTCATGCCTTCAGGAGATACCGTGACCTGCATTTGGTAGTAGGGTTCGCCATTGGCCTTGTCAACCAAACGGTCGGCAGAAACCAATGTCACCGTCCCCGGGATTTTCGGGGTTTTGTTCTGGTTGAAAGCGGTAAACATCAAATCCACCGGCAACCCGTTGTACACCTTGTCAATCAACTCTACCTTCAGGCGGGAATCCACCACCAGCGTAGCCTGACTGGGTACAACGTCCATCAGGTGGTCACCCGCTCCCACGACGCCCCCCTGAGTAAAGATATTCAATCCGACTACGGTGCCATCCACCGGCGAGGTGATAGCGGTATTGCCGAGATCAAAATTCGCCATTTCCAGCTTGTTTCTGAATTCGCTTGCATCCATCTGCGTTTGCGCCAGTTGGGTTCTGACTTCGCGCTGATAGTCGGCAAAACGCTGATCGATCCGCTGCTGAGACTCCTGCAGCTGTTTTTGTACTTGGCCGATCCGCCCGACGGTTTCATCGATGCTGCTGTTAACTTCCGCAAACTGACGCTGCACTTCAAGATAACGGTTACGCGGTAAATAGCCGTCGGCAGCCAGTTGTTTCATGCTGTTCATCTGCTCACGCAGGCTGGAAAGCTGGATCTGCTTGTTGACCCTGGAATCCTGCAGGCCTTTTAGTTGGAAGCGCATACCGTCCATCGACTGTTTATAACCGTCGACTTCGCTTTGCAGCCCCTGACGGCGTGAGGAGAAGAGCTGGGTTTGCAGCGCGATGATCTCGGCAACCCGCGGCTGAGCCTGGAGTTGTTCGAAGACCGGCGAGAAAGTCACTTTGCTTAATCCATCACGTTCAGCAAGCAGGCGGCCTTCGGTGGCCAGGGTGGTGTAGTATTGATCGCGCAGAGAATCAACCTGCGCCTGCGCCTGTACCTGACTCAGTTGCACCAATACTTCACCGGCTTTAACCCTGTCGCCTTCTTTTACAGTGATACTTTTAATGATGCCGCTGGCTGGCGCCTGTACGGTCTTGCGGTTGCCGGAAACAATCACCGAGCCTGGCGAAGCAACCCCTTTATCCAAAGGTGCAAATGCAGCCCAGGCGAAAAAACCAAACAGGCCAAGCCCCACCACCAACCATCCCATGCGGGTAAAACGCCGCTCGTCTTGTGGGATCTCTTCTGAATACGAGTCTTGCGGCTCGCCAATGTGCGTAGACATACCAACTCCTTCGACTGCAGGCGGCGCTTTTGTCCCGCCCGGCAAGTTCACGGCTTAATTAATTTGAGTTTTTGGGATATTGCCTTCGTCCGGCTCGGAATTGACCGCACGCACGGCTTGCTGTGGAGTCTGCGCTTTTTGCGCATTGGCCAGGGCTTGCAGAACCTGCTGCGTTGGGCCAAACGCATTGACGCTACCGTTGACCAACAGCAGCAGCTTGGTGGTCATCGACAGCAGGTTGGTGCGATGGGTAATCAGAATCACCGTTTTATTACGCTGCTTGAGGAACAAGATGGCCTGATTCAGCGCCTTCTCACCGGCGTCATCCAAATTGGAGTTAGGCTCGTCCAACACGATCAGAGATGGATCGCCATACAGCGCACGTGCCAGGCCAATACGCTGCTTCTGCCCACCGGATAACCCTGCCCCGCCGTTACCGATGATCGAATCGTAACCATTAGGGAAGCGCAGGATCAGTTCATGCACCCCAGCCAGTTTGGCGGCTTCAATAACTTTCTCGGAGTCTATGTCGTTAAAACGAGCGATGTTTTCGGCGATGGTGCCGGCAAAGAGTTCGATATCCTGCGGCAGGTAGCCAATGTAGGGCCCCAACTCATCTTTATTCCACTGGTAGATATCAGCATTATCAAGACGCACAATGCCCTCACTGACCGGCCAGATACCGACCAGCAAACGCGCCAGCGTAGACTTGCCGGAAGCGCTTGGCCCGATAATCCCCAGCACGTCGCCCGGTTGAATAGCAAAGCTGACATTGTGCAACACCGCATCGGCTTTTGATCCCGGAGGGGTGGCGGTGACGCCTTCGACCGAGATGATCCCTTCAGGACGGGGAAGCGACATCCCCATTCCGCGCGGAGGATGCTTATCAAGCAGTTTGACCAAACGCTGATAGGACAGTTTGGCTGAGCTCCAGCTTTTCCAGACGTTAATCACCTGCTCGATGGGCGCCAGAGTGCGCCCCATCAAAATAGAGCCCGCGATCATCATGCCGGGGGTGATATGCCCATCAATCGCCAACCATCCCCCTAACCCCAGGACCAATGACTGCAGAGAGAGACGAACAAATTTGGTGATGGAACTGACGGTGGTCGCGCGCTCGCTGGCAACACGCTGGCTATTGAGAAATCTCTGATGCAATCCAAACCAACGTCGTTTTAGATTAGGCAGCATGCCCAATGCTTCGATCACTTCAGCATTGCGCAAATTGGTACTTGCCAGGCTGCTAGACATGATCGATAACTTGCTCGCTTCGCCCAAGGGTTGCTTGGACACCATTTCGTTGACCACCGCCAACGCAACCAGCAGCAATGAGCCAACCAGAGCAAACAAACCCAACCACGGGTTGAACAGGAAAATCACCAGTAGGTAAATCGGGAACCAGGGCGCATCGAAGAAAGCAAACAGTGCGCTGCCGGTCAGGAACTGCCGTACGGTAGTCAAATCGCCCAGCATCTGCCCTGCATCGGAAGAACCATTCTTAAGGTTAGATTCGTAGGCTGCCGTGTAGACACGCGTATTCAACCGCATGTCCAATTGGCTGCCGATACGGATCACCACCATGCTGCGCACATACTCCAGCAGCGCCATCATGCCGAACATTCCCAGCATAATAAGCGTCAGCATCAGTAAGGTGATTTCATTGCGCGAAGGAAGCACCCGGTCATAAACCTGGAGCATATAGATTGAAGGAACAAGCATTAACAAGTTAATAAATGCGGTGAATATGCCAACGGTCCAAAAAACTTTACTGCGTGTCCGTATAACATCCGCAATTTCATTGCGCGGTATAAATTGATTCACATTCTGCCCTTACATCATGTGCACTGTCAGCCCAATCCGCATTGATTTCTTCTAAGGAAATTCCTAAAAAAACAAAAATAAAGAAAATCCTAAAGAAGCCTCCCCAAACATGCTCGAGACTGCAGATACTTTTTTTAACTATAGGTAGAGAAAGCACATATCAGCAAGGCAATACGTAAAAAAAAACCGCAGAAACATTTGTTAGAAACGCAAGGAAAACAACAAGATGAAAGACATGATGAAATATGAGGGGATTATGAGGAATGAAATAAGTTAGAGATAATGACGCCGATCACAAAATAAAACAATACGGGAAGTTTGACCTCCCCGTATTATTTAACTAATAACAGTTTCAATGGAAACTATTAACCTGCAGAGCTTACCTTATGCGTAATGCAAAGTATCCAGCAGTTGCTGATGGTTCTGGCCTGTCAGGTAAACGACGCTGTCGTTAGCATCCAGCGTGTGGTTATTGTTGTTATCAATAATCACATAAGAGCTGGCATTATCGCCGGTACCGCCAAACACCACTGACGCCACACCCACTTTAGCCGTCAGTGCGTTGCTGCTACTAAGGCCGAGGATACCGCCCAACAGGCCAATAACGCCGTTGGTCAGGCCGCCAACCAGAGTACCCAGCAGCGCATCCAGAGTATCAGAAGCACGAGTGCCGTAATCCGCCACCGCGGTGCCGCTGGTATTGCCGGAGATGGTCAAAGCAGAGGCTGCATCAACGATCTTGTCTTTGGTGCTGTCAAAGTCGGTAATGGTAACACCGGCCTGAGTGGTACTGGACTTCAGTTGATAGGTATTCACACCATTGCCACCGGCCAGGGTGGTGTTACCCAGAACGTTGAAGCTGTCAGCCGCACCGGTCCCTTCTACAGTCAGTTGATAACCGTTCAGGCCCAGCGTGTTCAACAGTGGGGTCAGCAACGCTGTAGTTACCGCACTCAACGGTAGGATGTTCAGCAGTTGAACGATAATACCGTCACCGGTACCGGCATGGTTTGAGTTCAGATCCAAGCCACCAGTATTAGCAGAAGCGTTAATATCACGCACGTTACTAAAACCACTGCCCACAGTCAGATCCAGTAAGTGATCGCCTGTAACAGCAATGTTTTGCACCTGAGCATTTGTGCCAGTCAGTGACAAGATATTGTCAAAACTACCGGTACCGCCAGACGCAATGTTCAGCGTGCTCAGTACAGTTGGCAACAACAGACTGCTGCTGCTGTTCAGAGCCAGTGAACCGGCATTCACATCGGTTGAACTAACGGCATCGAAAGTGACGTTAAAGTGGTCCGTGGCATTCTGCAGGAAAGTAATTTCCACACTACTTGCCGCCGTCGCATTACCGGTCACTTCCAACTGCGCGGAGTTACCGCCGGCAGCATTAATCACTTTCACTGCCTCGGCCAAACCAGACAACACAAAACCTTGTGAGCCAATAGTGGAAGTTGCTGCCTGATTGACCGTGGTGCTAAGAGTCCCAGTAAGGCTTGATTCTGAGGTGGCGCGCCCAGTTAATACACCAAAGTCAAAGGTATGGTTGGCAGCCGTTGAACCACTGCTTACCGTCGCTTTGCCAATATAACCAGCCAGGTCAATTTTCTCAAAGTTAGAGAATTGTGAGGAGTTGGTGGTAATCGTCGCCGTACGAGCCAGAGCGTTCCCTCCCATCACCACGTTTTTGGTAATAAAGTTGGCCGAAATGGTATCAACCCCATTACCACCGTTGGCCTGGATGTTGGCACTTACCGTGTTAGCACCACCAACCGCGGCATTGCCTAACCATTTCAGGCTGTCATTACCTTCGCCGAGGTTAAACTTGGCCGTCGAAGTTGCAAGGCCAACGTTTGCATCGGTAGTAACGAGAACATCATCAGCACCAGAACTGGCGTTAAGAATAACGTTGCCGTTATTCACAGTAATGTCCACACCCGGGTTGACGCCATTGTCTGACAGGTTAACCGTTGCTGCGCTGGAGCCGTTAATAGTCAGATTCGCCAGATGATCGGCGAACTTCAGGTTAACTACACTGGCCGCGTTGGCGTTTAACAACACGTTTTGCAGTACGGCGGTTTCAGCATTACTGATCTGGTGTGAAGAACCGGTGTTAACCGTGCCGGTGGCATTGCCGCCAGCCGCTGTTGCCGTGAGTGAGGCTGCAGTTTTATACAACAAGCTGGTGCCGATATCGAACTCAAACCCATGTTGTTGAGTGACTGTAGTTGTATCAGTAGCGGTTGATGTTCGTAAATCATTAATGATTGCCTGAGCAATCAAAGCTTTATCAGAACCTAATGCAGAATATATCGCAAGTTGCTGGGCTGTTGCTCCAACACCGTGAACTAAGGTATAAACATGCTGAATATACGCATCACCAGAAAGTTGCCCTACTTTCTGTTGATATTCAGGGGTAAGAAGTTGTTTACGAATTACATCAGCATAGCTGGTGCCTCTTTGTAAATCTGTACTCCAGTATTTCAATCCGCTAGAATCAACTTCTCTTCCTGGAATGCCCAGATATAACGCCGCAATTTGCTCTTGGAGATTCAGTGCAGGCAAACTGGCCGTAGAAGAATAGAGGATCGAGTTAATTTTGTTGGTGAATGCAAGTTGTGAACTCAGCAGTGATGAGTCAAAGCCTTCATAATGCAGAACATTGTCTACTAAGGAAGCAATCACATTAGGCAAACTACCAGTAGTCAGGAGATCTGAAACTGTACTCGAACTCGGTGTTGAACCATATACTAAGGTATAAACCTTCGTGACAATATCCGAGTTACTTTTCCCTTGAAAGAGGGTTATCCCTTCGGAACTCGCCAACAGTGTGCTGACAAAATTAGCCAAAGTATACTGACCAGTTTCTAATTGCTCACCAAAATTCTTAAAAGAATACTCACTGGGATTTCGACCCAAGACCGCATAGAAAATCGCAGCAGCGGTTTGCTGATTTGCTAGAGAAGCCATAAATTACCCCTTTAGAAAGACCAACCTCTAACTCATCCGACCTAACGAATGAAGAGGGAAAACATCAGAAATCTTAAGCTGTATAGGGACTAGACGCACATCCCTACAATCTAAATAAAGGAGCTAACTAAAACTTTGTCAAGTAAGGCCACAACATATTAATTTTTGATTTTTTCCCTTTATTTTTCAATAAATAACAAAAACAAAAAATTAATACCATAGGAAAACATTAGGATGTGAATCATTCCCTTGTAATCTAAATGGCATTATTTATTAGATAGGGATAATAAAGTGAAAAAACACATAAAAAGAAGAAAGATACGAAGGAGTCACCAACTGCCTCATCAAAATTCATTATAATTAGTTCTCAATATGGATGGATTTTCTGATTTAGGGGACATTTTTATACCAGTGGAACTCTTATCAACAAACAAATCATAATTAGCATTGTTAGAATCAGATGATATATTTAACACTGCGCCATTACCAGAGTAGACACCAACGGAATTATATTTACCTTTTGCGGTAGTGCCGGTATTTTTTATATCAGCATTAAGAATTATATTTTTAAACTTTCTGAGTATGACACCATCAAAAGCAGAGTTTACCACTGTAGAATTGAAGTTTGTATTAATTGAATTTATTACTTGAAGAGCAACTCCCTTAATATCAATCGCTTTTATAGAAACTGTACTAGAGCTTATAGTGTCAATATAACAACCACCTCTTCCAGAATTACTTATATCCAACTCAACCTTAACATCGACACATTTCTCTATAAACACTGCATTATTGAAACCTGCCAGTGCTACATTCGTAGATGAAAGTTTCACACCACCTGAACAATCTCGTAAATGTAAGGTCCCACCTTGAGACTGGCTGACAGAGAAATCACAATCTGCTCCAGTGACATGAAGAAGCTCAACTGCAAAATCCTTCGCACTGGTTTGATTTTTAATAACGTTATGGTGAGAGGTAAAATTGTGAACATATCGTGCACCAATGGCAACTTTTCCTACATTTTCAAAAATATTATTTGAAGCAGTAATATTCGATATCCAATCATTCGAAAATGCCAGGGAGCTCTTCACAGTACCAATACCTAACCCACCATGACAGTTCAAAAAATAATTATGGTTAAAAACACCATAACTGGCTTGCTCGGCATTATCAGCGTCTTCAGCATTATTCGCAATAGCAGCCCCTTTTTTACCTATGCCGATATTTTCAAATCGGCAACCGATAACGCTAATGTGACTTCCTTTAACAACTATTCCATCGCCGCCACTTTGTACCTTCGCGGTATTTGAAAAAACGCAAGAATCAATAAATTTAATATTATTACAGTTTTTCCTAATAGTTACACCGTCTTCACCAGAGTTATTAAATGTGCACCTAGAGAAAATTATATCTCTGCAATTATTTTGCAATGCAAGGTTGTCAAATTTTGAATTAATAAATGAAACATTATCAAACTGGCAACTAGACCAATTATCCAGCGTATTTTCGGCATAAAGAAATCCGACTTTACCAGAATAATCATTATAATTAGTATCTATAGTAAGATCTTTAAACAATACACCTTTCACACCAGTGCTGGAATTATGAGAATCGTTAATTATATTTTTATCTGTTGCAGGTGAGGTTATAAAAGGAACTCTAGATTCATTATCCATCCTCGGCAAGAATTTAATTGTGGCATGATTACCTATCCAACCAAAACCTACAGTGTGACTGACAGGCTTGCTATAGTAATAAACCTTATTCTTTACCAAATGAACAGGCTTGGAAGAAAGGTATTGAGCAATCTCCATTAGGGAGCTATCATCCTGACCGATCCCCCCTCCAAGGCTCTCAATAGAGAAGATACCATTTTTAGACGTTAACAAGAATGCTTTTCCCTCTGCATCAAATACCAATGCCTTTTTATTTACCAATCCGACATCAGACCAATTTTTTCCTGCCATCAGGTGATTATCTTCTGATTTATTTCTAACCAAAGTCGTCTCAAAACTGCCATCATAATCATGTGCGGCAAGTTCAATTAGTATATCGTCTACCCCACTAGGCATAATATTATTTTTTACATCATTAAAAGAAATTTTATTCAAAGAATTTTTTCGACTATCCTGGCCAAAAGAAAAATCACACTTACCTAGCAGTATTCCCCATGATGTCAGGATACTAATTCTCTTCAAAAACAACCGTCTTTCCATCTCACACCTCACGTAAATCAATATGCGTTTTTATTCCACAAACCATGGATAATAGTTAGGAAAAGAATTTTCACATCAAACATTACAGACCAATTATTTATATAATAAAAATCATATTCAATTCTTTTTTTCATTTTATCCAATGTGTCAGTCTCACCTCGCCAACCACAAATTTGCGCCCAACCGGTAATCCCAGGTTTTACTTTATGGCGCAACATATAGCCATGAATTAATTTTCTAAACTCTTCATTATGAGCGACAGCATGCGGGCGAGGGCCTACAAGTGACATGCTTCCTAAAAAAACATTGAATAATTGAGGTAGCTCATCCAGCGAAGTTCTGCGTAAAATCCGGCCTATCTTAGTTACTCTTGAGTCATCAATAGTGGCTTGCCTTATATTGTTGCCATTGGCTGAATCATGCATTGTTCTAAATTTAAAAACATTAATCTCCTTTCCATCTAAACCATAACGTTTTTGTTTAAAAATAACGGATCCAGGTGAGGTTAACATAACAGAAAGATATGTTAATATCATGATCGGTAAAAACAATACAATCAGTACAAATGAAAGAAGAATATCGACAAGACGTTTCAACAACATATTAATTCCATTAAACGACGTCTCATATATAGGAAGGATAGGAATGCCTTCAATATCAGTGTTTGCGGATTGCAACAGACCATATGAGATCATATTTGGAATATAATGCACACTGCTTGTAGTATTGGAAAGTTTAAAGAGCAATGATTTTATTTCTTGTTCATTATAATAGTCAGTGGCAATATAAACATGGTCAACCAATCCATTACCGATGTCGAACATTAAATTATTTTCATTTCCAGCATAATAAATAGGATACTCAGATGTATTTTTTAACGAGGAGTTATTATAAAACCCGTATACATAAAAACCTAACCACGGATAATCCTTAAAGTGATTAAAAAGTTTATATGCATTTTCTGACTTACCAAAAATAGCAACTTTTTTAACTCTAAAACCTTTTTTCCTCATATACTTACATAGGCATCTAATAAAAAAACCAAATAAGGAGAAAAAAAACAGTGTAATCAAAAACCACATTGCCAAAACACGGAGATCATCAAGACTATATTTTGAAAATGAAAAGTTCACAACAAAAAAAACAAAGAAAGATAAGAAACAATTTATACCAACTCTATATACTGTAGTTAATAATTTCTCGCCACGCCAAGTTGTATATACATTATTTATACTGGTAATGAACTGGAATAAAATAATAATACTTAGTAGCGATACTTGAGTAATCATCTCATTATCGTATATATTTGCAAAAAACCATCCTAAAAGAATAGAAACAAGATCGCAGATCCTTTGCATAGCAGAAATGATTGAGGTATTTGTTTTTGTTTTTGTTTTTGTTTTAATATTTGAAAGACAATCCATAACCACACCTTTAAAAAGATACTTATTGAAGTATAGTTACCCTCCGACATATTGTCTAACTACATATGCAGATTTAATGTGACCAAGGTGGTTTTATAGAATAAAAAAACCATTCTAGTGTGGCGTTTCAAACGGCGTTCATTCACCAACTTGAAAAGGCACTAGAATGGTCAGTTAACTAAAAATAAAATTTATTGATAAAGCAAGTTTAATATGCACCATCTCGCTTAAGTACAACAGCTATAGTCTTGAAAAGGATAACGATATCATTCCAAAGAGCCCAGTTTTTTACGTACCAGGCGTCAAAATAAACTCTGGTATCATAGTCAATATCATTACGTCCACTGACTTGCCACAATCCAGTCATTCCTGGCTTAGCCATGTAATAATAGTCAACATCTCCAGCGTAACGCTCAAGTTCTTGCTCTACTACAGGCCGCGGCCCTACAAGACTCATCTCACCAATAAACACATTCCATAGCTGAGGCAACTCATCTAGGCTCGTTTTACGCAAAAAAGCACCAACGCTAGTAATCCTTGGATCGTTCTTGAGTTTGAAATCCTTATTCCATTCAGCTTGAGCTTCAGGATCGCTAGCCAATAAATTCTGCAAAACCTCTTGGGAATTTAACACCATAGAACGGAACTTCAGGCATTTAAATTTTTTACCATTGTGCCCGACACGCTCATGTCCATATATTGGTTTTCCACCATCCCTAGATACTTTATAAGCGATCAGTAACAACAAAGGTGATAAAAGCAACATAATAAATAAAGAACCAACAATATCAAAGACTCGTTTAATTAACCGGGATGACCGTTTTGCCAAATTATTGCTTACTCGCAATATCATTACCTCATGACTGAAGATAAACGACATATCTGTTCCGTATAGAGGAACACCTCGCAAAGTAGGGATCACTGAAACTGAACGACAATTCCTTTTCGCTAAGTTTTTAAGCCACCAGTCACGGAGAAGGTTTTGTTCAAACTCCAATGCAACAATAAATTGTGTATTATCAACGTCTGCTAAATTCCAAAGTTCATCTTCATTTTTAATTACTGGAACTCCAAAGTACTGTGACTCACAAGGGATATCTGTACAAACAAAACCAACAACATCAAACCCAAGGACCTCTTCGCTTTGCAATGCGGCATAGGCTTCGAATGCATTTCTTCCAGAACCGATTATGATTGTCTGTTTCTTCCAAAACCCCAAATAATTAAGGGCCTTCTTAACAAGAACTCGACCAATTGGAACTAGGAATAGAATAGATATCCAAGTTACAAACCATAAGTATCGAGAGAAATTCCACTTTGAAAAAGCAACTAAGGCCAAATCTAAAACAGCAAATATTATTAACGTGCGAAATATTTCCTTTAATTCAAACCAAAATGGTTTTCTATAAGAATAATGTCTTAACCTTGTCCAAAACCATAGCACACACAAAATGGATAATATAAAGTGTGCAAGAACTCGTGCACCAAGTTCACCCTCTGGCACGAACTCGCTAAAATTACCAAACGCGCTTGATATAAAGAAATATGCAACTAAAATTGAGAAATTAAAAAGAAATAAATCTGATAATGCTAATAAAACTTTTGATATAAAGGCAGATGCAAAGCCATTAGATGATTTCATATAAAATCCCATGTATAGAGAGATTTCTAATCCAGTAAACGGCCATATAAGCCCCTTGTAAAATTAAAGGGCGCTGCGGAGTATACCTTAGCCGTATCACGCGCCCACATTGATCTTTATATTATTTTAATTATCAATCGAATTTTTTACTGATTTTACATTCGATATAATCTTTAAATTTCTTGTCAAAAACAGATGACGAGAATCTTTCTGAATTTTTTCGACATGCCGACGGGGAAATATTCAACGCCTCAAAGTCCCTAACGGCACCAATAATAGAATCTACAGTCTGTTCCTTAAAGAATACGCCAGTTCTATTTTCACCGTCGATAATAATTGTTTCTTTTGCCCCCCCCTTACCGTAAGCAATCACAGGTGTGCCGCAGGCCTGCGCCTCAAGGGGAGCAATACCAAAATCCTCTTCTGCAGCAAAGACAAATGCTTTGGCTCTACTAAGATAATCCTTAAGAACTCCAAAACTCTGATACCCCATTATTGAGACATTATCCCCGGCAATAGATTTTATTAATTTATGTTGCGGGCCATCTCCTATAACGATGAGTTTTTTATCTGGCATTTTATTGAATGCTTCAACAATTAGATCTATTTTTTTATACGGCACCTGTCTAGAAGATGTCATGTAGAAATCATCTTTATCAAAAACCGTCTCAAAGTCTTCCACAAATACGGGGGGATAGATAACATCGGAATCTCTACGGTAGCATTTATTAATTCTATGTTTAATAAACGTTGAAATGGCAATAAAATTATCTACGCCATAACTACTTCTAATATCCCAAAGACGAATTTTATGTAAGAAATACCTGGCAAAAAAAGACTTTATACCAGACTCAAGTTGCGATTCCTTCAAATATTGATGTTGCAAATCCCATGCATAGCGAATAGGACTATAGCACATACAAATATGTAACTGATCCGGACCAGTAATAACACCTTTTGCGACTGCATGGGAGCTAGATATGATTACATCATACATTGACAGATCAAGTTGCTCAACGGCAAACGGCATTAATGGTAAATACCCTCTGTATTTTTTTTTGGAAAATGGCAATTTTTGAATAAAACTTGTAGTAACTGGTTTATTCTGTATAAAGTCTCTTTTATCTAAGAAATCAACCATAGAAAACAAATCAGCATCTGGATAAACTTTGAGCATCCTTTCTAGAACACGCTCAGCCCCCGCATAAGTTACCAGCCAGTCATGAATAATAGCAATTTTCATAATTTTCACATTGATGAGTTAAACATATTTTCTAATGTACTTCGCAGCTCCCCTGAAGGGGCGAAGTTAATCATATTTTTAAGCCTTGAATTATCGCCACATAGAATTTTAATTTCATTATTTCGCACAAAATCTGGGTTTACTTTCACTTCTATTTTTCGTCCACTTATATCTGTCATTTCTTTAATTATTTTGTCCAATGAAGTTGAAACCCCAGAGCAAAGATTGACAGTAGTAGATGAATGCTTGCTATCAAAAAGTTTCAAATAACAAATAGCTATTTCAGAGACGTCAGAAAAATCCCGCTGAACATCTATATTACCAAGTTCTATAATGTCGCAGTTACGTTTAAAATGCGATACTATTTTGGGAACTAAAAACTCAGCATTCTGCCCAACACCAGTGTAATTAAACGGTCTGGTTATGATAATTGGAAATTCAGAAAACCAGCCTTTAACCATGTTTTCCATAGCCAACTTACTTGACGAATAGTGGTTCACAGGCATAGGCTCTACATTTTCATTTATTACTGAGGTTGCCGGGTTTCCATATATATTAGCAGAACTGGAAATGATGATTTTATTAACATCTATTCCAGATTCTTTTACAGCCTCTAGGAGATTAATAGTTCCAATTGTATTATTGCGATAGAAAACGCTAGAGTCCCCTTCACCAACAAAGGCACTACCTGCAAGGTGAATGACTCCATCTGGCTTATGTAATGATAAAGTTTCACGCAAACAACCTTTATCCAGGATATCAAATATTACTTCTTTTTTTGATGAAGGGGAGCTACGTCCCCCTACTAATACTTGATAACCCGCCGCTTCAAAAGCTGAGACCACATATTTACCAGTGAACCCATTACCTCCAGTGACGAGTACTTTCATTTAGATCACCTTTAAAAAGAATAACCTTTTGAATTTCTTCCCAAGTCTGCTTCAACCATCATTTTTGCCAAGTCCTCCAAAGTGGTTTTTGGCGACCAACCTAAATCGTTGCTGGCTTTAATTGGATTACCAATTAGGAGCTCTACCTCTGCCGGGCGATAAAATTTCGGATTGATGCTAACAATGGTCTTACCTGTAAGCTTGTCCACACCATACTCATCTTCATTTTTTCCATTCCACTCGATATCCATTCCCGCAGCTTGTGCACAAAGTGAAACAAAATCACGAACGGTTTCGGTACGATTAGTGGCAAGTACGTATGTATCAGGTTTTTCAGCCTGCAACATTAAGTACATACCCTCAACGTAATCTTTAGCAAACCCCCAATCCCTTTTTGCATCAAGGTTGCCAAGTTCAATTTTATCGAGCTGGCCTAATTTTATTTTTGCAATCCCATCAGAGATTTTTCTTGTAACGAACTCTTGGCCACGAAGCGGCGACTCATGGTTGAATAAAATACCACTGGTTGCAAATATATCATAAGATTCGCGATAATTGACCGTCATCCAATGCGCATATAGTTTTGCAACACCATACGGGCTACGTGGATAGAACGGTGTAGACTCCACTTGAGGAATTTCCTGTACTTTACCAAACATTTCTGAAGTCGAAGCTTGGTAAAACCGAATTTTTGGATTTACTATGCGGATGGCTTCCAGTAAATTTAAAGGCCCAATCCCTGTAATCTCTGCGGTTGTAATAGGCTGTTGAAAAGAAACCCCAACGAAGCTTTGCGCTGCAAGGTTATATACTTCTGTTGCTTCAGTCTCTTGCAAAAGTCGAATACTAGCACTGAGATCTGTCAAATCATATTCAACTAGATGAAGATTTTTATGCCCCTTGATACCAAGTTCCTTTATCCGCCAAAAATTAACGGAACTGGTTCTTCTATAAGTACCATAAACAGTATACCCTTTATTTAAGAGTAACTCAGCCAAATATGCCCCATCCTGACCAGTAATACCAGTAACAATCGCTTTCATTTTTATTTCCTTAATAAATAATCAGAAAAAAACCTAAATCACCACTTTAAACTTCCACCAAGAAAAATCAAATAATCTCCGTTCTAATACTTGATATGAACACCAACCAACCATTAAACAAAATATTATAGAGATTGTCATTGATAGATAGAACCCCCCCCCAAAGAAGAGAAGTAGTTTTATAACAAACGGCATTGATAGCGCATGGGAAAGATAAATAGAATAAGAAGCCTCTCCTATTCTTTCCAATAACTCTCCAATTAAACCACTGAATCTAACATGAAGGGAAAGCACCATAACAATAAAGCTTGGAATCCCGAAACTCAAAAATCTTGACTCTATAGAAATACGACTCATCAAGTAAATAATCAATGCGATTGCAATATAGAAAACGGTCTCAGGGATATAAGTGAATTCCCTATAATACTTAGTGTAATATATATAAAGCATTGCACCCAAGATAAACTCGAAGACAACATCATTTTTATAAAATTGATTAAGGTTGCTATTGTTTGCAAATATGAATATCAAAAAAATCACAAATGAAACGAAAGCGAGCCTGTACTTAACCGACATTAATATAGATATTAAGAAAACAGAATAAAAGTACACTTCATAGTTCAAGGTCCAACCAAGTGATATTAAAGGCGGTGCATTATCAGTCATTGGAACGAAAAACAAAGAATGAGCAAGATGGTTTATATCAAATATAGAGCGATCGAACTTATCTGGAAATACAATCAATAAAGCCGCGAAAAAAAAAGTATAAAACCAGTAATTAGGAACAATTCTCTTTACTCTGCTTGCGAGGAAAGAAATCATTCCGGATTTGCCAACTTTGTTTTTAGCTGAGTAAAATATTATAAATCCACTAATAATAAAGAATATATCCACCCCAGACTGACCTGTGCTTAACACGGTGCCACCGACCCCTTTAGCAACAAGATTTTCAGTAGCGTGAAAAAAAAGAACCAACACTACTGCAATGCCTCGCATAACTTGAATTGCAGTAAGTTTATTTGAATTATTCATATAATCCCTACATAGGGGCTGCAAGCAAGATTGAATAAAGTTTATTCCGACGACTTTCTAACTCAGCCTCTTCAAAACATTTACTTTTATGCAGATTCTCTTGTGAAAGGCGAGTACAGTAATCAGGATTATCCATAAGGTTCATTATTTTCATCGCCAACTCATCCAAGTCATCTAATTTGAACAACTCGTTTTCATTAACAATTTCTGGAACTCCACCAATTGGCGTTGAAAGGCAAGGTAACCCTCGTGCCATTGCTTCAATCACACTTCGCGGCAACCCTTCTTGACGAGTAGGCAGGACGAATATGTCAAAGGAGTCAAGATAGGCAAACACCTCGTCTTTTGTTGATACTGCACCAGGGAACATTACATGTTTTTGTATCCCTAATTGCTGGGTCAATCTTTTTAGAACGGCTAATTCGATACCATCTCCCACAATGGTACATTTAACATTCGCCCCAACGTCTAGACATTTCTTAATTGACTTCAATAGGATATCACCGCCTTTATGGGGTGTATCCAAACGCGCAATCAACCCAATATGCCATACGTCACTTCGCGGGAAGCACGTTATGCCAGAATCAATAATGTCTGAAGATGTTAGCGATATAGATGAGTAGTTAGTACTAAATTCGGCATTTTTAGCTGGATACTTTTTCTGAAGATAATTTGATGTCACATAAGATATAACATATGCATTTTTTACAAGCATCTTGAAAGTCAGATAAAAGAATTGCTGCAGAAAAATCCTTAGTTTATGATTGTAAGAACCTTTTGCAAAATCATCCCAGGGATCTGAAACAACTTCAATTCCATATGCAGTTTTGGGAACCAAAAATTTATCTTGGATTACTGAAGATAGAATAGTTGGCCCCCTGATAATTATCTTATCAACCAGCCCTATTGCGCTAAGTAACTCCTTTCTTAACTTGCTAAAAATTTTCAATAACTGTCCAACCCCCTGGAAATCAGGAATTGGAATTGGTTTTACATTATCTAAAGTTATTCTTACCCATCCATCAGGTATATTGTCAACAAGAGTAACTCTGCAGATTGGTCGCACCACTGAAAAAATCGTTAAATAACGTTTCCAGAAGTTATCTCCGTATGTTTGCTTGCTGACCCAATAATTACCTGATGTATCAGACAACATTCTGTTATTGCAGATAACCCCTAGTATTTGGTTATTTTTCATCCAATTTATACCTAGTTAAAGAAATTGCCATAAAGAGTAGCAATGTCATTGAATATGGATCATGGAACAAATCGTCATACATTAAAATAAAAACAAATAGCGAGAAAAACATTGTTCCGTACTCAGCTAGAATTTTTTTCATTCTATAAAGAATTAGAAGCGTAAATACCAGCCCATTCTCAGCCAAGGAACCTAGGATAAATGAATTCGCATGTGTTTTAACTTCTTCAACACCGTTCCCCGAGTCTCCCCAAATAAATACATCTGTTAACACAGGAAACTGCTTAAATCCCTGCCCCAAAATTGGAGACTGATAAAACATCTTTAATGCACTTTCCCAAAGCTGTAATCGTAAAGTGAAAGAGGTATTGTCAGTTAATGAATAGCTTGAGTCCAAACGTAGCCAACCAGCCAAGCCAGAATAGTCGATATAACTGGATATCCCAATAACTCCCAAAACAGAAAATACTGCCAGAAGGGTAATTTTTATTCCTCGGACATAAAGCATAACAAAAGCAATACTGGCTATTGCAAAATTCCCTCGACTATTCGTTAACACTAAAGCGACAACAATTATAAATGCAACCAGCATCTGAATTCGAATATTTTCTCGTCGCCCATAAAAATATAATATCGGGAAAAACGAAAGAAAGAATGAATTAATATTAGGATGTAAAAAAACACCAGGTGCACGGAATCCATCGCCATATTTGAAGTTGAATTCTTGCCATGATTCAAGAAAAACTGTAAAACCAAAGAATTGCAGAATTGATACAGCAAGTAAAAATATATATAATATTTTAATTTCTATAGGGACTTTTCCCGTATCATAATTATGTTGATACTTAATGAAAAAGGCCACACCCCATATCAAATATTCAAAATACCTAACCATACCAACGATCGTAGGGAGCTGTACTCCGTGCCTTATCGAAGAATTTACAGCAATTAAACAACAAATCAAGGTATAGCTGATAATAAATATAAATGACTTTGTTCTAATCGAGTTGGGAATATTCGTAACAACATAAAAAAACGTTAGAGCGCTAAAAATATCAATAAAATAAACATCGCCATTACCAATGTTTACCTTAACGCAACCTAATATAAACGCTGTTAATACGTATATTCCCCACCATGATATTTTAATATTCATCATATTTTTTCTTTAATTTCGCTCTATAAACAGATGAAAATAGTATCAGCAGAAGACTTTCGGAAAATAGAGTAACAGCAACCGCCCCCGCAACACCATATATAGGTATAAAGATCAATCCCAAAACCGCATTTATTACCGCAGTAATAATTGACATATATGCCCGCAACTTTTGGAATCCCATAGCGGTAATACCATCAGCAAAAACATAATGCATACTCATTATTATCGGAGCTGGCAATAAAAGATAAACCATGTTTTTAGCAGCGGCATACTCATGACCAAAGAAGCTTATGATAAATGGAAGAGTTGTGACTATTACCAAACCAATTATCGTCGACATCGAAACACATAATATTATAAGACGTGTTATTTTTCTTTTAAGCTCAGACTTGTTCTCTAATGAACCAAGATAGTATAAAGTCGGAGCTTGAATGGATAATACAGCAGAAACAGGTACGAAAACTAAACTAATTAATTTATAGGCAATATTATAGTTTGCTACATCTCTTAAATTATTAACTGTACCTAAAATAACCTTGTCTGAATCCGTATATACTGTCTTTGCCGTTGTTGCCAACGAAAAATAGATAGCTTCTCTCATCATGTTTATTGCTGATAAAAACTTCAGCTTCACGTTTCCTTTTATACTCCTTAGCTCCTCCCAGAACATAACTGGAATTATAAATATTAATGATGCTAAGAAATTCATATAAATAAAGTCATTTGATATATTAATCCAATCTGTCGAAAAAACAAATGACAGTTTGAATATTATAAATACGACAGGGAAAAGTGAGAAAGCAAGCTTATTTCCTTTAGCCAAGTACATTTGTGATAACAACTCTACCTGCCGAAATACAAATAGCTCGGCAAGCAACACTAATGATACCGTGTAGAAATCCGTTTTATATAACAGGCCAGCTACAGGCGTTAAAATCAATGTTCCGAGAAGAAGTAGAATAGCACCTAAGTAATAATAACTCCTAAATAAGCTATAGTTTTTATCAGAAGCATGTACCTTTATTATACAAGGTCCGATACCCATAATGATAAGTGGGCTAAGAATATTGCACAACGCAGATATAGATGCCCAAAGACCAAATTTATCAGCCCCGAGCATTTTTGCAGCAATTGTAAAATACAGGAACTGAAAACCAAGCTTTAAAAACTGACATGCTATGTTAATTATACTTCCTTTCATATACTGCCCGTAGCTGCCTGTGAGAATTTATGAGAAGGTTTCTTGCGCGGTTTTTTCCCAATTATAGGAAGCAGCTTTTTTTCCGCATGTCTGCTTGAGACTGGCTAGTTGCTCTGTGTCGTAATACAACTGACGAATACCTGATGCAATACTGTCACTGGATTCTTCAACTATAAGTCCTAATCCTGAACTGACGACTTCTGGGATAGCCCCAACGTTCGTAGCTAATGAAGGCACACCGCATGCAGCTGCTTCAAGAAAAACAAGCCCGAAGCCTTCAACTTTTCGTGCATCTGTACGCGCCGCTAAAACGAATAGATCAGACTGTCTATATTGGCATTTAACTTCATCATCACTTAAATTATCAAATATATTTACTCTGACATTATTTTTTTCCCCAAGATCTTTAAGGGCACGTTTATAATTATCATCACCTCTGCCAATAACATTATATATAATATTAGCAGCCAAACCAGACTGGCTAATCGCCTCGATAATTAGATCATGCCCCTTCCTAGAATCCAGCCTCCCCACAGTAACCAATACAAAATCCGTTTTATCCTGGTCCACTTTTCTTTTTATATCATTAACATCAATCTCTTTTCGCCAAGCCTCATCAATACCCAATAGTACTGTTTTACATGGTAGTGTTCGGCTTTCCGGAAACGTATTTACCATGATATTCTTGGTATAATCACTTATCGGATATAATGCTGTGACATCTCTAAATGGTAAGAGTCGTTTAACCAATAGAGAGATTCTGCCATTCTTAAAATTAAGAATCTCACTGCCATAAATGGTACAAGTGAATTTTATTTTTTCCTTCCATGGCATAAATTTGTTTCTAAAACAAACTGCAAGCCAAAATGGCCAGTCAGCCACATGAATCCTATCATATTCGCGAGTATTTATTTTCGCCACTATTTTTAAAAGCGTGGGGAAATCCTTCCATGTAAACTTCCCACCCTTATATCTCTTCACTTTAATTTTAAGCGCGTCGCTATTCTCGGAAACTTCTTTATGATAACTAGGTGCTACAAGCTCGATCTCCACACCAGCTGGTTTATGCTGAACAAGCATTTGAGTATAACGGGAAATCCCTCCATTAAAGGGACTATACTCATTAGTCAGTAATAGTACTTTCATTATTATTTGCTTCCCTTACTTTTACTGTCACTCTTATATTCATATTGGTAGTAACCGTAATTCGAGTAGTAGGAACCTAACTTCCGTACCATAGCATTAAGAATCACACCTTTAATTTCGACACCATTCTGTTCAAAGCGCCTAATACTAACTTCAACTTCTTTTGTAGTGTTGATTTCAAAACGCGCAACCATTAGCGAAGTACCAACATGATGCCCTATTATTGCCGCATCAGTGACAGCTAAAATAGGTGGCGTATCAATAAGCACAAAATCATAATGCTCACTTGCCCACTTCATTAGTTTTTCGAACCGTTCATTCATCAATAATTCGGAGGGATTCGGCGGGACCTTACCTCTAGCTATTACATCTAGATTATCGACATTCGACCGAATAACCGTTTGTTCTGCACTGAGCTGTCCAGCCAATATAGAAGACAGACCATTGTTCGCGGTAAAACCAAAGATATCGTGTATATAACCTTTGCGCATATCACTATCAATAACTAAGACTTTCTGCCCGGACTGCGCAATGGTTGCAGCCAAGTTCACACTCACGAAAGTTTTACCAATAGAAGGACTTGCACCTGAAATCATTAGAATATTATTCTTTGCATCTAGCATTGCAAAATGCAAACTAGTTCTCAAACTCCTAATTGCCTCAATAGCTAAGTCGGCAGGATTACCTGTCGCTAACAACTCATTTGAACGTGTATTTAATTTCTTACCACGTAAGGCTAGCTCTTTATCTTTTGCACTTTGCCATTCTGATAGTGGAATGCTCGCATATACACTGATGCCGTTACTTTCCAACTCCTCCGCACTGTCAATACCCTTATGCAGCAACATTTTTATTAACACAAGCGTCACTGAGATTACCGCACCTAAAATAACAGCAAACAATACAAAGAAAATCTTCTTTGGTTTCACTGGTTTTAGCTGAGTATCTGCATAATCAATAATTCGGACATTACCTACGGTGCTTGCTTTATTTATACTTAACTCTTGCTGTTTATTTAGCAACTGCATGTACACTTCTTGACCAGCTTGGACATCCCGCGTTAAACTTAGAATCTCTTGCTGTGTTTTCGGCATATTACTTACGCGTTTATTGAGTTTGGCCTTTTCTTTTTCTAAAGTTGCCCTTTTCTCAATTAATGCTCTATATGCAGGATGCTCTTTCGTATACAGCTTGGAAATTTCGGCCTCTTTGAACGTTAGCTCGTTAAGTTGAGACTCTACCGCCACCATTGTATCCAGAACGGATTTTGCCTCTAACGACAGATCGACTGAATCATTTTGCTGTCTGAATTGATTAAGCTTATTTTCTGCTAAATCCAGATTCTGTCTGACCTGCGGTAATTGCTCTTTCAAAAATTCGAGGCTTTTCCCTGCCTCTTCAGATTTTCTTTCAACATTTTGCTGCAGATAATTATTGATGATGCTATTAAGAACTTTCTTTATCTTGGTAGGATCATCCCCTGTCAAACTCAGAGCCAAAATTCCGGTATCTTTTCCTTTATCTGCTACAGTCATCTTATCGATAAGATCATTAATTGCATCGAGCCTAGGGCGTTTTTTTACAGTAAAACTAGTACCTTCGTCCCCCTGGAAGTCGCTAACTAGAATACTTACGCCATGGGCTTCTGATAATTTACCGATGCTACCATCTAAAATTTTATCGCCACCGTATGATAACTCGTAAGAATTTTTATTCTTAAAGGACAATTTTAATTTTTCATCTAACAAATAATTTGGAACACGCAAACTACTCAGAGCAACCTGAGGTCTTTCACTACTACTTTTGGTGAGACGCGTAAAGCCTTTGCCAAATACTGGAAAGTAGTTAGGTTCCACTTCAGTATCTAAATTCATTTCATCCAGCGTTTTACCAATAACCATCCGGGACTTAATCAACTCAATTTCAGTTGCTGAAACCGGTTGGCTATCTGGGAGGACTTTAGATATATCACTGAGTATAGAACTACCCATATTTTGTTCAACTTGAACCAATGCATCTGCTTGATATATTGGTGTTGCAAATATTACATATACCAAACCTATTAGAGCAAATATAGATGTGACACCAGTAATCAACCAACGATGGTCAATTAATGTTCCGACCAATCGTCCTAAATCTATATCTTCATTCTTCGCTACATTTGGGGATGCAGACCCCTTGCTTTTATCTAACATTATAGGCCTTATAAATTATTTATTCAGCACCTGAGCCCACTGTTCAGCGGACTCTTCGAGGAGTTTATATATATGCTCAAATGCTTCTTTGCTTTGCCGATATGGATCTGCAATTTCTTTCTTATCAACCCAATGGCCGAAAAGCATTGTCTTTCCGCGAACTTCAGGTTGAATGTTGCTCACCGCATCAATATGTCTCTTTTCCATTACTAAAATAAGATCATATTGCCTGCATAATGTGGCTGTAAGCTGCTGAGCAATATGCCCATCCAGAGAAAGGCCCTTCTCTGAAGATACCTCTATCGCAGTATCATCCGCAGAGTGTCCTTTTAAGGCACCAAGACCTGCAGAAGCTATTTTTTTGTGTGGCAGTTTCTGTTTAAGAAGACGCTCCCCTATAGGAGAGCGGCATATGTTACCTACGCAAACAACTAAAATTGAATCAAACATATGTTAATTCCATTGTTTGATGAAACGTACCGTTTCAGTCATATCATGTACACCTGTAATTGTTGGTACCAATTGTGAAATAACACGATTCCAACGAACTATTGGTGCAGTAGTAACGTAAACGATATCATAAGGTTGCAATTGGAACTCGGTTCCCATCACCAACGCAGATGCATCTGAAGCATTTAACTGATAGATATTCGCAATCTTCTGACCTTCACTTCCACGTAATGGACGAATGACAAACACACCGGTTGCGTCTGACATGGCCTGATCCATACCTTCAGCATTACCCAGCGCCTCAGTCAAAGTCATCCCGCTTCTGTCCATACGTAAAGTGGATTGTTTTTTTACCTCACCCATCACAAAAACTTTCAAATCATCATTACGCGGGATATATAAGATATCACCAGGGTACAGCAAGCGGTTCTGAGTCAAATCACCTTTTTGCATCAAGGCTTGCAAAGAAATCCGATGCTCTTTTCCATTATGTGTCAACACTACATTTCGCCAATCCGCGCCAGCACTTAAACCACCCGCCGCGTTGACTGCATCCATAATTGTCAATGGAACATTGGTGATAGGTTGCTGGCCTGACTTTTCGACTTCACCGGTCACATAAACTTTTTGTGAACGAAATGCAGCAATACTGACATCAACTTGCGGACTTTCAATATACTGTGCCAACCTTCCTGCTATGTCGCCACGGACCTGACTAACTGTTTTTCCTGAAACTTTTACTTTACCAATATACGGGTAAAAAATAGTCCCATCAGAATTCACCCAGTTACCCGTATCGCTTGCGCTACGATACTGGCCCGCCGGCGTAGTCAATTCTGGATGATCCCATACGGTCACCATTAGCACATCGCCAACGCCAATGCGATATTCATAATTTTCTAGTTCTCGCTCTAGTGATGCATTAGCTTGTGCTATGACTGGCTTTGGTCGTAATTTTTCAATCAGGCTTGGCGTCATTGGATAAATATTCACCAACTTATCGATATCAAAATCACTATCCTGTTGCTTGACTACATCTTTGCCACTGGTTGAAAGGTGAGAACCGGGGACGATCGTACAGCCACTGATCACACTGATCGATACCAAAAGCGGTATCAGTTTCCATTGTTTTTTTGCCATCGAGTTATCATCGCTATCAAAGTAAGAATGTTTGCAGTGCCAAGCCCCGGGCCAACCATAGCGCTATCGGCACTCAGCAAAATGATTTGTCATCTGTTCAAGCGGGTATGAAAAATTCGCACTCATTGTGCAAGCATTGAATTCGCACCTGCTACTATAAAAGTTACGTCAAGAGCATTATTGCATAATAACCAAAAAAAAAGGTATGCCTATCTAAAGGCATCCTCGTTAAACGCAACTTAAAACCACCTAAACATCGACTCTCCCCGACTCTCGGGGAAATTAACTTTATTATAATGAAAGCTGCTCTGCCCAAGCACGAAAAGCCTTACCCTGAGTAGGATGGCGCAAACCATAGGTGACAAATGCCCGCAGATACCCCATTTTTTCGCCACAGTTGAATGATTCGCCCACCAGCTCCATTGCCTCAACCGGTTTGTGTTTTAACAGTTCAGCAATGGCATCCGTAAGCTGGATCCGTCCCCAGGCCCCTGGCTCGGTCTTCTCAAGGAGTGGCCAAATATCTGCAGACAAAACATAGCGCCCTACTGCGGAATAATTGGACTTCAGTTGCACTTCGCGACCAGGCTTCTCGATAATAGAAGTCATCCGCGAGCTCTCACCTGGCTGTAAGCTGTTAGTCTCACATTCAACAACGGAGTAATCATGCAGCACATGCTCATCGGCTGCCTGAACCAGCACCTGACTCAGGCCTGTCTGTTCAAAGCGGGCAATCATATGCGGAAGGTTGTCTTTTTTCAGATCGGCTTTTGCGTCATCAAGTAAGACATCGGGAAGTAAAACGACAAAAGGCGAATCACCTACCAAGGGTTTAGCACAAAGTACCGCATGCCCTAACCCTTTTGGTTGACCTTGACGAATATGCATCAGTGTTACACCTTTTGGTGTAATCGACTGTACCTCGTCCAGCAACTGACGTTTTACACGCGCTTCAAGCATGGCTTCCAGTTCGAATGAGGTATCGAAATGGTTTTCAATCGCATTTTTAGAAGAGTGCGTCACCAAAATAATTTCTTTGATTCCTGCCGCAACACACTCATTGACAATATATTGAATCAATGGCTTATCGACGATCGGCAACATTTCCTTGGGAATAGCCTTGGTTGCAGGCAGCATGCGCATACCCAACCCTGCAACAGGAATGACTGCTTTCAACTTGGTCATGGTAATCCTCTTTCAATATTATGATCGTCTTTTCAGCCGCAACTCTTACTTGCTGTTCAACGTCTGCTTTAACCACTGGGTAAAGCCTTCGCCTTCCGAGGTGTGACGCAGACCATACTGCACGAATGCCTTCATATAACCCAACTTATCACCACAGTCATGTGATTTGCCGCTCATGTGGAAAGCCTCTACGGTTTCCTGCTCCATCAATGCCGCAATGGCATCGGTCAGCTGAATTTCATCACCGGCGCCCGGTAAGGTTTTTTCCAGTAGCGGCCAGATATCGGCCGACAGAACATAACGCCCCACAACCGCCAAGTTAGAAGGCGCATCTTCAAGCGCTGGCTTTTCAACGACCGCCGTCATCGGGGTACTCTCACCTGCAGATAACGTTGCACCACCGCAATCGACAACCCCGTATTTCGAGACGTCTTGCTCCGGTACCGGTTCCACCATGATCTGGCTAAAACCAGTCTCCGTAAAACGTTCGATCATCTTGGCCAGGTTTTCTTTACGCAGGTCTGCTGTGGAATCATCCAACAATACGTCAGGCAGCAAAACGACAAATGGCTCATCACCCACCATAGGTTTGGCACATAACACCGCGTGACCTAAACCTTTTGCCTGACCCTGGCGCACTTGCATAACCGTCACGTCGGCTGGGCAGATGGTCTGCACTTCTTCCAGTAACTGACGCTTTACGCGGGATTCCAAAACGGCCTCGAGCTCAAAAGAGGTATCGAAGTGGTTTTCAATCGCATTTTTTGAGGAGTGGGTGACCAGCACAATGTCTTTGATCCCGGCAGCCACACACTCGTTAACAATGTACTGAATCAATGGTTTATCGACCACCGGCAACATTTCTTTAGGAATAGCTTTTGTCGCCGGCAACATACGGGTTCCCAGGCCAGCTACGGGGATCACAGCCTTCAGTCTCTTTTGCATGTTTTTTTATCCACAATCAAATAACTATAACGCAGCTGAACTCAGCCTATCCCGAGACGCTTATGAAATCTGGCTCAACGTGGTTTAGCCACGCTACCGCCCCTGGCTTTCAGCTACCAATGCACTGTCATCGTTCTCTTATGTCGGCGTTGTATGGGCGTCCGGCGACTAATCGCATTTTAATGTAAGTTAAGGATCCTGCTCTTTTGTTAAGCGATAGACAGATCACAGAAAAGACAAAATAAATACACCCTTATAACCAAACGATGATACTTGTAAATGTTTATATGGCTAAGATTCTTATACTATTGCCTTATCGATACAAGCCTAAGATACCCGTTAAGTACCCTTTTCAGAATAAGACTACCAAGACGGAAAGATTGTACAAAGTCTAACAGTCCATAATGTCCCTAACGATATGTTTTTAAAACCTTATATTTCCGTTGATTTTATCTACAACTTCCCATACTTCTGCTCCGGCAGCAGATTCTTCACTCCAAAATCCTCGTATTTCCACATCGTATTGTGTTGTTCTCCACTTAAGGGGGTGATTTTTTATGCACTATTTTGGCCATTTCCTTCATTTTGCTTGCTTGTCATGCCAGACAGCGGTTTTAAAGTTGAATTTTCCCCGCCCAGCACCCATCATTCACAGGCGGCATAAGCCGTCGAACTTACAGGTGAAATTGGGCGTATGGAATGGATCGCAGATCCAACAATTTGGGCCGGCCTGGCCACTCTGGTCGTGCTGGAAATCGTTCTGGGTATAGACAACCTTATCTTTATCGCCATTCTGGCGGAAAAATTACCTAAACATCAAAGAGATAAAGCCCGCGTCGTTGGTTTGTTACTGGCACTGCTGATGCGCTTGGCCCTGCTGGCTTCCATCTCGTGGCTGGCCACGCTCACCCAACCGCTGTTTTTTGCCGCCGGTCATCCGTTTAGCGGACGCGACCTTATTATGCTGGTCGGGGGTATCTTCCTGTTGTTCAAAGCTACCATGGAGCTTAACGAGCGGCTGGAGGGTAAAGATGAAGAGCAACATGGTTCGCGCAAAGGCGCCCGCTTCTGGCCTGTGGTGGCGCAAATTGTGGTGTTGGATGCCGTCTTCTCGCTCGACTCGGTGATAACCGCCGTCGGCATGGTCGACCATCTCGCCGTCATGATGATTGCGGTTTGTATCGCTATCGGCTTGATGCTGTTGGCCAGCAAGCCATTAACACGCTTCGTCAATGCCCATCCGACAATCGTCATCCTGTGCCTGAGCTTCCTGCTGATGATCGGCTTTAGCCTGGTCGCCGAAGGTTTTGGCTACCACATTCCTAAAGGCTATTTGTACGCTGCAATAGGCTTCTCCGTAATGATTGAAGCGTTGAACCAGCTGTCACAGTTTAATCGCCGCCGTTTTCTTTCCAAGGTGCGGCCCCTGCGCGAACGAACGGCTGAAGCCGTGCTGCGCATGCTGAGCGGCAAGCATGAGGAAGCGGAAGTGGACAGCCACTCCGCTAATCTACTGGCCGACAGCGACAGTGAAAGCGGCGAGATTTTCAATCAACAGGAACGTCACATGATAGAACGCGTGCTGGGCATGGCGCAGCGTACGGTTAGCAGCATCATGACCTCCCGCCATGATGTGGAATACCTTGAGTTGAACGATCCACAAGAAAAACTGACCCAGTTGCTGGAAAAAAACCAGCATACGCGCATCGTGGTGGTGGAAAACAGCGCCAGTGATGAGCCGCTCGGCGTCATCCATACTATTGACGTGTTGAAACAGCAGTTGAACCAAGCCCCACTTGATTTACGCTCTCTGGTGCTGCAACCGCTGATCTTCCCCGAACAGTTAACCCTGCTGAGTGCGCTGGAGCAATTCCGCCAGGCACAGACGCATTTTGCCTTTGTGGTTGATGAGTTCGGCTCGGTCGAAGGGATTGTCACGCTGACCGACGTGATGGAAACCATCGCCGGTAACCTGCCGGAAGCAGGTGAAGAAGTCGATGCCCGGCATGACATCCAGCAAAATGAGGATGGCAGTTGGACTTTCCAGCACATTGGGATCCTAAGCTTAGAATTCCACGTGGACAAGTTGTCGCG
>JADMIO010814461.1_pt1 | contig 88906 bp, 89 predicted proteins | sample 8958161 | NCBI WGS metagenome assembly JADMIO01 (sample SAMN16585339, study PRJNA669376) | soil metagenome | isolation source: Crop rotation soil | place: USA: Cullars Rotation, Alabama | collected 2011
GCCGCGACTTCAAGTCACGTGAATTCCAAGCTTCGGATCCCACTGTGCTGGAAAGACCGCTTCGTGTAGGACGGCTGCGAGCGGCGCCAGGCAATTCGTGGTGCAGGAGGCGTTCGAGACCACATGATGCGCCTGGGTCAGCTTGTCGTGATTGATGCCGTAGACGACGGTAAGGTCCGCGCCATCCGACGGGGCCGAGACGAGGACGCGTTTGGCGCCAGCCGCGAGATGTGCCGCCGCCTTGTCGCGCGCCGTGAAGATGCCGGTGCACTCGAGTGCGATGTCGACGCCGAGGTCCTTCCACGGGAGCGTTGCCGGGTCCTTGATGGCTGTGACCTTAAACTTCTCCTTGCCGATCGAGATCGTATCGCCGGATACCGCGACATCGTGGGGGAAGCGGCCATGCACGCTGTCATAGCGCAGGAGATGCGCGTTGGTCTCGACCGGGCCGAGGTCGTTGACGCAGACGACGTCGATGTCCTTGCGGCCGGACTCATAGACGGCCCTCAGGATGTTACGGCCGATCCGGCCAAATCCGTTGATTGCGACGCGTACGGCCATGGGGCTCTCCTCGGGATTTCATGAGTCGGGCCGCTTTATAGACGAGCCGGGGCTGAGGGGAAGGGGGCGCTGCTCATCAGAGTTTTGTTACCCGAGCTTCAATAAAGTTTCTTGAGCCCGTGCATGTCGGGCTCTCACCTTCCCCTTCAGGGCTGCATCGGGACCCGCTTGACGTCTCACGCCCAACCCCCGCAATACCCGCCCCATGAAGCGCCCTGCCTCCACCCCCGTGACCCACAAGGGCGTCCTCGCGATCGCCGTGCCGATCATGCTGTCGAACGTGACGGAGCCCATGATCGGCGTGGTCAACACGGCAGTCATCGGCCGTCTTCCCGATCCCTATTACATCGGCGCGATTACGGTGGGCGCCCTCATCTTCAACTTCGTGTTCTGGGGCTTCGGCTTCCTGAGACTCGGAACCGGCGGCCTGACGGCGCAGGCGACCGGCGCGGGTGACGCCCCGGAGATCGCGGCGATTCTCGTCCGTGCCCTGATGATTGCGGCCGTATGCGGTCTCCTTATCATTGCGCTGAGCCCGCTGATCGCGGGGCTCACATTCGCTCTCATCGCGGGATCCGAGGAAGTCGAGCGCCATGCCGCGGCCTATTTCTATGTCCGCGTTTTCTCTGCGCCCTTCGCACTCGCCAATTATTGCCTTCTCGGGTGGTTCGTCGGGCAAGGCCGCGCGCGCACCGCATTCGTCATTCAGCTTGTATTGAACTTCGCCAATATGATCCTGAGTATCGTCTTTGTGCTCGGCCTTGGTCTGACGTCGGGCGGCGTCGCGGCGGCGGCGCTCATCGCCGAGATCGGCGCCTGCGCGCTTGGCCTGTGGCTCGCCATGCGGCATCTGCAGCGCCTCACCCATTGGCCGGACCGCGCCCGCGTCTTCGAGCGCGCTCGCATTTGGCGCACACTTGCGATCAATCGCGACATCATGATCCGCACCGTCTGCCTGGTGCTGGCGTTCTCGTGGTTCACGGCGCGCGGCGCGCAGGCGGGCGACGTCGTGCTCGCGGCCAATGCCGTGCTCATGCACTTCTTCGATGTCGCCGCGTTTTTGATCGACGGCTTTGCCTTCGCGACCGAGGCGCTGGTCGGCCAGGCCGTGGGCGCACGGGACCGCCTGCGCTTCACCCGCGCCATAAGGCTGACCTCGATCTGGGCCGCGGCGGTGGGCGTTCTCGCCTTTGCGGCGATCCTGTTCGCAGGTCCCTGGCTTATCGACCTGATGACGGTCAATCCCGAGGTGCGCGAGACCGCGCGGCATTATCTGCCCTGGGCCGCGCTCTCGCCGCTCATCGGCGTGGCGTGCTTCCAGTTCGACGGCATCTTTACGGGCGCGACGGCCACGGCCGACATGCGGAACATGATGATGTTGTCGATGCTGATATTCCTCGCAGCCTGGTGGCCGCTTGAACAGGCCTACGGCAACCATGGCCTTTGGGCGGCCATGATCATCTTCTTTGCGGCGCGTGGCATTCTATTCGCCACGCGCCTTCCCGCCATGCAGCGGGTCGCCTTTCCCGATCCGGTCAGAAGTTGACGCGGTTCGTCAGGACGAGAATGAGCAGGATAATGAGGATGAGGCCAAGGCCGCCGGACGGCCCGTACCCCCAACTGCGGCTGTAGCCCCAGCTCGGCAGTGCGCCGATGACGAGAAGGACCAAGATAATCAAAATGATCGTGCTCATGTTACCTCGCAGTCGGCAGGATTGCCCTACCGTCAATGCCGAGCCCTTACGTTTGGTTCCTTAGGGGCTAATCCGTCTGGTAACGGGCGATGGCGCTGCGCTCGAGGGCGGCGGTCACCAGCTTGTCGAGGCCGAGATGGTCGCGCAGCATGGCGAGGAACCGGAGTTCCTCCTTGCCGACCGCAAGGTCGGCGGCGGCGACCTCGACGGCGAGCGCATAGGCGGTCTCGCGCAGGCGCGGGCTGAGGGCCTCGGCTGCCAGCCCGAACACGGCTTCGAGGCCTTCGTCCGCCTCGAGGATCTCGCCGCATTGCTCGGCGATGATGGTAAGCTTGGTCGCGTCAAATCCGCGGAACACCGGAAGGTCGCTGACGATCTGGCCGATGGCGTGAAGCGCCTTGTCGTCGATGCTGCCGCCGACGCCCGACATCGTTACCATCACATAGATCAGGGCCTGCTGCGGGCTGATCGTTTTCGACATTGCAGTCATCAGGATTCCGTACCTCCGGTATTGCGATCGAGTGCTAGGGCTTTGCCGCCGCCTTGTCCAGTTCCCGGGCGGCGTTCCCGCGGGGAACCCTCGTTGAGAAAATCCCTGACGAGATCGACGACGTCGACAAGGCCTGCGCGGGTGATCGTCATGCCTGGCGGGAAGGCCGTGCAGAAGCGCGACGCAAGGCGGGGATCGAGCACGACGAAACAGCCGCGGTCGGTCTCGCTGCGGATGAGCCGGCCGAAAGCCTGGCGAAGCCTGAGGCGCACGATCATGTCAGTATAGGCGCCGCCGCCGAACATCTCGCGCCGCGCCCGCTCGAGGATAGTCGGCGTGCCCCAAGGGACGCGATCGAGTACGATGAGGCGGAGCGAGTCGCCCGGGACATCGACGCCGTCGCGCACCGCGTCCGTGCCGAGGAGGCAGGCATTGCGCTCGGCCCGGAAGAGATCGACGAGCGTGCCCGTATCCATGGGATCGGCGTGCTGCGCATAGAGCGGCAGGCCGGCTTGCGCGAGGGGGCGCAGCAGGCGCTTGTGCACCGCACGCAGGCGCGAGATCGCGGTGAAGAGCCCGAGGCCGCCGCCGCCCGCGGCGAGGAAAAGCTCGCGATAGGCGGCCGCGATCTGGTCCATGTCCTCGCGGTTCACGTCGTTGACGACGACGATGCGGCTCATCGTGCGGTAGTCGAAGGGCGAGTCGAATCCTGCCCGCCGCACGGGGTAGGGGAGATGCACCGCACCCGTGCGCATCTCGGCATGCGTCCAGTCGTCCGGCGCTTCGGGCGGACGGTCCTTGAGGGTCGCTGAAGTAATGATCGCGCCGTCCGCCTGCTGCAGCACGCTTGCCGCGAGAGGCTCCGTCGGATCGATCCAGTGGCTGTGCAGGCCGACATCGGCTTCGCGCCCGCCGATCTGGTCGACCGAGAACCACTCGATGAACAGGGGATCCGGTTTCTCGAGGAGACGGCTCAGCATGGCGATCCAGGATCCGACCATGAGCTCGCCGCGCCGGCGGAGCGACCGCGACACCGCTTCGATGCGTCCCCGATCATGCGTGGTGAGATCAGCCGCCTCATCATCGAGCTTTTTCGCGATGGCCCTGGCAAGCGCCAGCATCGGCCGCTTGAGGTCGATGAGCACGGCGGCAAGACGGCCGGCCGCATCGCCAAGCCCCGGGATCAGCGGCAGGCAATCGGTCTCAAGCGAGGGCCCGGCACTCTTTTCCGCCCGCGCCAATACCTGCTGGCGGACGAGTGCGAGGAACTGCTCGGCCGCACCTTCGGGCTGCCCGGCCTGGATGCGCCGCGTCCACCCCGCGCCCGGCAGATGCGCCACCGCGGCGATGACGGTCTGGAGCAGCTTTCCCGCCTCTTCGCTTTCATCGATGAGGTCGCCGATGCGCTCGGCGAGCCCACGCCCGCGCCGTCCCGATACTTCGGGACCGCGGATCCAGCGCCTAAGCTCGACGGTCTCGAGCGCCGTCAGGTGTCCGGAGAAGGCGCTGTCCGCGGCGTCAAAGAGGTGGTGCCCTTCATCGAAGACGAAGCGCCTGAGGCCCCCGGGTGCCGCTTCCTCCTCCTCGGTTTCGGCGAGCCCCAGCGCATGATCGACCGCCGCCTGGTGGAGAACGAGCGCATGGTTTGCGATCACGATGTCGGCCTTGCGCGCCGCCCGCACAGCGCGTTCGATGAAGCATTTGCGATAATGCGGGCACGCCGCATAGATGCACTCGCCCCGCCGGTCGGTGAGGCCGAGCGAGGCGGGCGTGGCGCCGCGGCCTTCGCCCTCGGGCGTCAGATCGGTGAAGAGCGGCAGGAGCCAGGAGGGGAAATCGCCGCCCGACATGTCGCCGTCGCGCGAGTTCCGCGCCCAGCGCGCGATGAGCGTGGCGAGGATGGCGGCGCGCGAGCCCGATCCCGTCATGCGCCCGAGCGCTTCCTGCAGATTGAGGAGGCAGAGATAGTTCTCGCGTCCCTTGCGCACCACGATGCGGTGGCGCCGCTCCTCCGGGTCTTCGACAAGGCGCACGGTTTCCTGGTCGAGCTGGCGCTGCAGGTTCTTGGTATAGGTCGAGATCCACACCGGCGCGTTGTTGCGGCGGGCCCATAGCCAGGCTGGTGCGAGATAGCCGAGCGTCTTGCCGAGACCGGTGCCAGCCTCCGCCAGCAGGATCGCATTGGCATGCGGCGTTTCGCGGGGCGTGAAGGCATGCGTCGCCGCCGCGGCATACTCCTTCTGCTGCGGGCGGGCCTCGGAGAATGATCCGAGCAGGGTATCGAGGAACTCCTGTGCTTCCGCTTCGCTGACCGCATCCTGACGCCCGGGAGGACGGCCGCCGTCTTCTTCCCAGTCCGCCAGCCGGTCCCAGACATTGAGACCGGTGACGAAGGTGGAAGGGTCGAGCCGGGGATTGCCGCGCCGCAGCGCGTTGAGGACCGGTTCTGCCCACGGCCATGCCGTGCGCGCCAGGAATTGGGCGTTCTCGGCGGTTTCCCGGGCATGGGGGTAGTGCGGGCTGGCGAGTCGGCTGAGCAGGTCCATGGCCACGCTTGCGAGGGTCTGCCCATCCTCCGCATCGGGAGCGACTCCCAGCGCCCGCGCAAGGCCGCGGGGCGTCGGCGTTGCGATCCGCGCCGGACACACGAAGGCAAAGAGCTCGGCGACATCGAGGTGCTTCCGCTCGCGGGCCTGCCGCGCCAGCAATCGCGGCGCTTCGGCGATGAGGGCGAGCCGGTCGACCAGGAAGCTCAGATGGCAGACGAGTGCCGGTTTCCGCGCGAGCGCCTGCAGTCCCTCCGCGGCATCGAAGCGCCGGCCCGCAAGAGCGAGCGAGACGCCGTCCAGCACGGCGGCAGGAACGGGAAACAAGGCATCGACATCCATGACCTGTCGCTTAGCCTCTCTTCGCCTTTAGGTACATAGAGGGAACGAAAATCGCTGCCAAAACCGCTCAGGCGGTTTCCAACGGCATCCGGAACGTGAAGGTCGTCTCCCCCCGATTGGACCGGACCGAGAGGGTACCTTGATGAGCCTGTGCGATCTCGGATGCGATATAGAGTCCGAGACCGAGCCCGCTTTTGCGCATCGTGGCGTCGCCGCGGAAAAACGGCTTGAAGAGATTGTTGATCGCCGTTTGCGGGATGGGTGCGCCCGGATTTGAAACCGACAGCTCGAACGCGCCGGTCTTCACTGCGGCGCGCACACGGATCTCGCCATCGGCGGCACCGTGCTGGAGCGCGTTGCCGATGAGGTTCGACAGCATCTGTCCAAGACGCCCGGCGTCGCTGTGGAACGGCGGCAGCTCGGCGATGTCATCGCGAATGATGCGCCCCGGATTGGTCGACCGTAATTCCTCCACCACCTGCTTGAACACGGCGTGCAGCGGCTCGGCGTTGCTCTTCTGCACGCTGATGCCGCCGCCGAGCCGGCCTCGCGCAAAGTCCATGAGGTTGTCGATGATCCCCGCGCTGCGCCGGGCACTGCTCGCCAGCATGGCGACAATCGATGTGGCTTTTTCCGATAGCTCCTCGCGGGCGAGGATACGCGCACCCGCATCGATCGCCGCGATGGGGTTGCGCAGATCGTGCCCGAGCACGGCAATGAATTGCTCGCGCAGCTCGGCACTCTGCCGCTCGCCAAGAAGATCCGCCTCGGACGCTGCAAGCCGATGGTGGGCATCCATGTGGAAGGCAATGAGATCGGCCCAGAGCTCGAACAGGCGGCGGGTCTTTGGCAGGCTCACGCGAGCGGGCTGCGGATCGATGGCGCAGAGCGTACCGAAAAAATCTCCGTTGCGAAGTACAATCGGTACCGAGATGTAGCTCTGGAAGCCGTACATTGCGGGGGTGTGGTGATTGCGGAACACCACGTCGTCCGCCACGCTGTCGATGGTGACGGCGAGGCCGCTTTGGCGGATCTCATTGCAGATCGTGGTCTTAATCTGGAGTTCGCCACCGGGCTTCAGACCGAAGTCGATCTTGTCGAGAACGCTGCACGCCACCCAGCGATCCTCGGTCACGCGCGCCACCGCGGCAAACCCCATGCCCGTGATCTCGCAGATGAGTTCGAGGATCACGGGAATCGCATCGATGCGCGCGATGTCCGCGATATCCATCTCAATCTGCAGCGGTGTGTTCTTCATAGTGACCGAACGTAAGTTAAAACATGCTCGAATTAAGGAATAGTCGGGCATCGTGTTTCGTGCAACGCGAGCGGCGCATGGCTCGCTCGACATTTCAAGCATTCGTGAGCGCCGGCTGAGCATTTCTGCTGGCCGCGTGGCATCCGGCAATGCGATAGTGCCCTGCATAAGGAGGCCCTTGATGGACCAGAAATACATCGATCTCTTCGACCGCTACACGCACGGCGCCATGCGTCGCCGCGATTTCCTCGAGCGCTTGACCCGCCTCGCGGGTAGCGCCGCCGCGGCGACAGCTTTGCTGCCGCTGCTTGAAAACAATTATGCGCTGGCCGAAATGGTCGCGGAGTCCGATCCCCGTATCGCCCCCGAGGTCATCAAGTTCAATGCGGGCATGACGGATGCGACTGGCTACCTTGTCAAGCCGAAGGATGCCGCGAAGGCTCCCGCCGTTGTTGTCATTCACGAGAACCGCGGCCTCAACCCGCACATCAAGGACGTGGCGCGCCGTCTTGCCGCCGAAGGCTTCCTCACTCTTGCGCCTGACTACCTGAGTTCGAAGGGCGGCACCCCGGCAGACCCGGATAAAGCGCGCGACCTGACGGGCGAACTGAAACCCGACGAAGTGCTCGCTGTCTCGCGCGCCGCCGTCGCGGTGCTCGCAACGCATCCAAACAGCAACGGCAAGGTCGGCGTGGTCGGTTTCTGCTGGGGCGGCGCGCAGGCGAATGCACTCGCTGTCGCAGAGCCGACGCTCGCCGCCTCGGTCGCATATTATGGAGCGCAGCCCAAGGCCGAGGACGTTCCCGCCATCAAGGCGCCGCTGCTCCTCCACTATGCCGGGATCGACGAGAATACGAATGCCGGGATCCCGGACTTCGAGAGGGCACTCAAGGATGCCGGCAAGGTCTACGAGCTCTACATGTATGAGGGCGCCAATCACGCCTTCAACAACGACACCAACGCGGCGCGCTATGACAAGGCAGCCGCCGATCTCGCCTGGAGGCGTACGATCGAGTTTCTGCGCAAGAACCTCGCTTCCCCCGCTTAAAGCACTCGTCATTGACGGAGAAAGGGCGCGTCCCGTAAGAGACGCGCTCTTTTCCTGTCTGCGGATAGCGTAGAAATGCCGACCGACGTAAATCTGCGTGCCGCCGCGCTCGAAAGCCGCGCCTGGCCCTTCGAGGAAGCCCGCAAGATATTGAAGCGCGTCGAGGGCCGTTCGACGCCGCCGCGCGAGATCCTATTCGAGACGGGCTACGGGCCCTCAGGCCTTCCCCATATCGGCACCTTCGGCGAGGTGGCGCGCACCACGATGGTGCGTCACGCCTTCGAGACCATGTCGGACATCCCGACGCGCCTTCTCTGTTTCTCCGACGACATGGACGGCCTGCGCAAGGTTCCCGACAACATTCCGAACAAGGAGGTCGTGCGCCAGCATCTGGGCCGTGTCCTGACGCGCATCCCCGATCCCTTCGGCAAGTACGAAAGCTTCGGGCATCACAACAACGCGATGCTGAGGCGTTTCCTAGACCAGTATAACTTCAAGTACGAGTTCGCGAGTTCGACCGAATATTATGGGGCCGGGCGCTTCGATGCGATGCTCTTGCGGGCGCTCGAGCGCTTCGACGAGATCATGGCTATCATGCTGCCTTCGCTGCGGGAGGAGCGCTCGCAGACCTATTCACCGTTTCTTCCCATCCATCCGGAATCAGGCGTCGTCATGCAGGTCCCGATCTTGGAGCGCAACGTCGCCGCGGGAACGATCGTGTGGGCCGACCCCGCTTCCGGCAAGCGCTTCGAGACGCCCGTGACCGGCGGGCATTGCAAGCTGCAATGGAAGCCGGACTGGGCCATGCGCTGGGCGGCGCTTGGCGTCGATTACGAGATGTCGGGCAAGGACCTCATCGATTCGGTGAAGCTTGCAAGCGAGATCTGCCGCGCTCTCGGCGCGCCACCGCCCGATGGTTTTAACTACGAGCTCTTCCTCGATGAGAAGGGTCAGAAGATTTCGAAGTCGAAAGGCAACGGCCTCACGATCGACGAGTGGCTGACCTATGCCGATCCCGAAAGCCTGCAGCTCTTCATGTACCAGAAGCCGCGCGAGGCGAAGCGGCTCTATTTCGATGTGATCCCGCGCGCCGTCGATGAGTATCAATCCTTCCTCGACGCTTACGGACGGCAGGACGAGAAGAGCCGGCTCATGAATCCGGTCTGGCATATCCATGCCGGCAATCCGCCGCCGCCCGAGGTGCTCGTTTCGGTCGAAGGCGGGCGAACCCAGACTGTATCCTTTGCGCTGCTTCTCAATCTCGCCGCCGTCGCCAATGCGGAATCGAAGGATGTGCTGTGGGCGTTTCTGCAGCGCTACGCGCCCTCGGTGTCGCCGGCGACGCATCCGCGCCTCGATGCGCTGGTAGGCTACGCCATCCGCTACTTCCAGGATTTCGTGAAGCCGAAGAAGCAGTATCGTGCCGCCACAGCGGATGAGCGCATCGCTCTCGAAGAATTGTCCGCCGCTCTGGCGCGATTGAGCAGTGCCGCGAGTGCCGAGGAGATTCAGCAGGCCGTCTACGATGTGGGCCGCCGCGAGCCCTACAAGACGGTGCAGAAGGATGGCTCGGCCGGCGTTTCGCTCGCCTGGTTCAATATGCTGTACCAGGTGCTGCTCGGCGAGGAGAAAGGACCCCGCTTTGGCTCCTTCGCCGCCCTTTACGGTCTCGACAATACCCGCGCTTTGATTGCCAAGGCGCTCGCCGGCGAGTTCGTACCATCATCCATACCCTGAGGTGCCCGCGCTTGGCGCGGGCCTCGAAGGGCTAGCAAGCTCGCTTTGTGCTGAGAGTTTGATATTGGATTTGTCATGGAGCCAGCAGAGCTGTTCGATGAAAATCAAGGCTGTCGTTCATGAAGCGGAGGAAGGCGGCTACTGGGCTGAGGTGCCGGCCATACCCGGCTGTGCCACGCAAGGTGAGACGATGGAAGAGTTACTCGCAAATCTGCGTGAAGCAATAGAGGGCGCACTTGCCGTCGATGTCGAGCAGCCAAAACCCGGTGGCCAGGAACGCATTGTCTGTATGAAGTCGGTATCCGGCCGCGACTTTGCGCGCACGATCGAACAGCGAGGTTGGCGGCTGCTAGGAATAGCGGGAAGCCACCACATCTACGGAAAGTCCGGCAGTATCGTGCGCCTGTCAGTACCCATCCATGGCAACCGTCCACTAAGACAGGGCTTCTGCGCCAACTGGCGAAACTTGCTGAGATTTCAGACGATGAATTGCGATAGATGAGATTGTCTCACTGGCTCGCCCAAACGATCCGGGCGATCCAGTCGATATCCTTCATGTCGTAGGTCTTCGTCGGATGCTCGGGATTGAACGAAGCGAGTTCGACGGTGCGCGCGGTCTGGCGCTGCAGGATCTTCGCCATCACCTGGCCGTCGCGCGTCTTGGCGATGACGCGGTCGCCCTTGCGGATCGTCGTGTTGGGCGAGACGATGACCGTGTCACCCTCGCGATAGACGGGCATCATGGAATCGCCGCTGATCTCGACGGCATAGGCGTTCTGATCGACGACGCCCGGTGCGTCGATCTCATCCCAGCCGCTGCCCACCGGAAATCCCGAATCGTCGAAAAAACCGCCCTTGCCGGCTTGCGCGAAGCCGATGAGCGGGATCTGGCGCCGCCGGGGCGGCTGGCCTTTGCGCCCGCTCAAGAGGTCCATAAACTCCTCGACCGTCGCGCCGCTTGCGGTGAGGACGCGCGCCACGCTTTCCGTCGTCGGCCAGCGCGGTCGCCCGTCCGGCCCATGCCGCTTCGAGGGATTGAACGAGGTCGGATCGAGCCCCGATTTTTTCGCGAGGCCCGACGCCGAAAATCCATACCGGTCGGCGATCGTATCGATCGCGGCCCAGACTTGTTTGTGGGAAAACATGATGTTATGCGCCTCTTGAGGTCGTTCTGCTGCCCGCGAGCTTCACCGGATCGCGCGCCACCCAGGGTCTGGATTCCGTTCTAGGAACGAATACCTTAAAGGATTTTCGTTGTCCAGAGGGTAAAGATGCCCATCGTGTATAAGATTTGCTCCCTCGAAGAATGGCGGGAGGCGGAGCGGTGCGGCGCCTATGAGGGCTCGCCCGATGACCGCCGCGACGGCTTCATCCATTTGTCCGCCCCTCATCAGGTACGGGAGACTGCCCGTCGCCACTTCAGCGGGCGGGACGGCCTCATCCTTGTGGCGCTTGATGCCGCCGCCCTCGGTCCGAGGCTCAATTGGGAGGAATCGCGCGGCGGCGACCGCTTCCCCCATCTCTACGGCTCTCTCGATCCTGCCGCCTGCATCAAGGTGGCGCCCCTCCCATGGACCGGCAGCGCGCATGATTTTCCCCCGGATGTTGCGTGAGCGTCGCATCCACACTTTACCCGCTCGTGCGCCCGATCCTCGGCGCGATGGATGCCGAGCGCGCTCATCGGCTTACCATTGCCATGCTGAAAGTGGCTGGACGGACGGGAGGCCCGCGACGGTCCGATCCCCGTCTTGCGACGGTCGTCTGCGGACTCCGCTTCCCCAACCCACTGGGACTCGCCGCAGGGTTCGATAAGGACGGCGAAGTGCCTGACACGATGCTGGGACTGGGCTTCGGCTTCGTCGAGGTGGGGAGCGTGACGCCGCTCCCGCAGGCCGGCAACCCCAAGCCGCGGCTCTTTCGCCTGGGCGAGGACGCAGCCGTCATCAACCGCATGGGCTTTAACAATGCCGGGCATCGGGCACTGCGCGACCGTCTCGCGACGCGCCGCCGCGAGTTGGGCATTCTTGGCGTCAATCTCGGTGCCAACAAGGAAAGTGCCGACCGGATTGGGGATTATGTCGCGGGCATCCGTGAATTCGCCCAACTCGCGGACTATCTCGCGATCAACGTCTCCTCCCCCAACACGCCGGGGCTCAGGGCTCTCCAGTCGAAGGACGAGCTATCAGCTCTCCTCGATCGCGTGCATGCTGCGCGTGGTGACGCCTCGCCGCCGCTCTTCTTGAAGATCGCGCCCGATCTTTCCGACGCGGCGCTTCGCGACATTGCAGAGATTGCGCCGGCCGTTGATGCGATCATCGTGTCGAACACCACGACGTCGCGTCCCCCTCTTAAATCGCCGCACGGTAAGGCAATGGGAGGCCTATCGGGGGCGCCGCTCTTCGAACCGTCGACGCGCTGTCTTGCCCGGCTCTATTGCCTCACCAATGGTCGGGTGCCTCTCATCGGGGTAGGCGGGATTGGTGATGCCGATACTGCCTGGCGCAAGATCCGCGCCGGCGCCTCGCTCCTGCAACTCTACACGGCGCTTGCGTTCAGTGGGCCGAGCCTCATCGATGAGATTCTAACCGGGCTTGTGGATCGTCTCGCAGCCGCAGGCGCTGCATCGTTATCGGAATGCATCGGGGCCGATGCGCACGATCCGCGCTACCACGGACTCGCCGGTACATAGGTCTGAAAGATTTTGGCGAACTCCCCCGAATTCTGCATTTCATCAAGTGCGTAATCGAGAATGTCGCGAAGGGCATCGTCGCCCCGCTTCACGTAGAACGAAAAGCCGCGGCTGAACGTGGCCTCGTCAACGAATGCGCCTTCGACAAGGCGGCAGCAACCCTGGCCAGCTGATCCCGAGGTCCAGTAGACGAGTTGGAGGGCATCGCCGAACACCGCGTCAACGTTTCCGGACTGGAGCGCAGTCTCGGCAAGCGGCAGATCGCCGAAGAGTACGGCCTCGGCTTCCGCGAGGTTTGCCTTGAGCCAGGCTTCATGCGCGCTCCGTGCCACGACCGCGATCCGCTTTCCGCTGAGGGAGGGGGTGTCCGGAAGCTTGAGGGGGCTGTCCTTGCGCACGGCGAACCGCCCAAGTGCGCGGTAGATGGGTCGCGTGGGTTCGAAGGCGGCGAGCGTTGCGTCGCTCGCGCGCAGGCCCGAAATGGCGGCATCGACTCCGGCCCCCGCCAGTCCCTGCTGAATCGCCGCCCACGGCGCCGCACGGAACTCGCATTGGAGCGTGGCACGCGCGCAGGCGGCGCGCGCAACATCGACGGCCAATCCCCGCAACTGACCATCCGCATCTGTATAGCTAAACGGCGCAAAATCATCGTCGGCCAGAAGTACGAGCTTGCGATTGCGATCGAAATTCGGCGCCTTGGCCACGGGCTCCGTGTGGCGAAAGCGCGGAACGCCATACGCCGCGTTTGCGGGGGGCGTCGCATTTTGTGCGGAAACGGGCGCGCCGGGCAACGTTACCGTGACCGCAAGCAAGAGCGCGGCACCTACAACGAAGCTCATCGTCGTGCGATGGCGTATCTCATGGATGCGCCGGCCTTCGCCAACGGTTATCGTGTCATTGATTGCCAGCATCGAACTCGTCCCGCCTTATCCAGCTGACGGCTGCAAAGCAAGAGTGCTTCGACGCGGATGCAAGTTGGCTGCCGGCTCGATCGATCTTATTTATGGGCTTTCGAGACCTGGAGAAAAGCATGTGTGGCCGCGTCCGCGACCCGGACTTTGAAGAGTTGAGTGAGCTGCGCATCGATCCCTTCGATGACCGCTGGACGCCGCAGATGCCGCCGCGGCGCTGGAACGTGCCGCCAACGTCCGACCTGCCTGTCATGACGCTCGAGAAGGGCGTGCATGTCCTCCAGCCGATGCGCTGGGGTCTCATTCCCGTTTGGTCGAAGGACGACAAGGGGAGCTTCGCCACCTTCAACGCGCGCGCGGATGGCGTCGACACGAAGCCCGCCTTTCGCGGGGCCTGGAAGACCGGCCGGCGGTGCCTCATTGCGACGGGAAGCTTTTATGAGTGGCGCAAAGCCGGAACTCCGGACAAGCAGCCCTTCGCCATTGGTATGGGCAATGGGGGTTTGGTGGTGATGGCTGGGCTGTGGGAGGAATGGCGCGGTATCCGCACCTGCACAATCATTACGACGGAAGCCAATTCGCTGATATCGGGCATTCACGATCGGATGCCGGTCATCCTCTCATATGAGCACTGGGAGAAGTGGCTCGGCGGCGATGGGATTTCGCCGGACGCCGCGAAGGCGATGCTCGTGCCCTTTCCGGGCGAGCGCATGGCAGTGTGGCCAGTCCACCGCAAAGTCGGCAACGTAAAGAACGAGGGCGCCGAGTTGGCCGAGCGGCTAAACCTGGTCGAGGAGATGGCGCCACAAGCCTCCCTTCTCTGAGTCTGCACCGACCTTGCTGTGCGGTGGATCAGTCCGCAACGTCCTGGTCGTTCATCACCGTGGGCGCCAGCTCGAAATTGTTCGCATCTATGAGATGCGTGATGCGTCGCCCTGAGAATGAGACTCTAATCTGAGTGTCGGAGGCCTCGACGACCCTCCCTACTTCGTCATCTCCCGGGACGGGCCGGCGGAACCGCACTGTGTCGCCTACCTTGAATTTCATGCGTCCTCGCGCGTCCGCACAGAGGTTCCCTTATCGTCGAAGATCCAGTGGTCCTGGACAGCGATAGGGCGCAGGCCAGTGCGCTCGCAAATTTGCGCGTGATGAATGAAGAGTTGCGCAACGCCCGAGCTCGCCGCATCCGCAGTACGCTACGTACGCGTAGCTATTTTCAAAACTTCTGCACTCTCAATTTTTGCGTTTCGTTTTGTTGCCTCAGACTCCGGCATGAATCGAACCTCCTGTATCGAACCTCCTGTTAGGGGTTACTCAAATGCATGAAGGATAAGCGGGTTCCCCATCGGTGCGGTGACGTACTTATGCTAGGACCGCATAATTTCCGGTTCTGGCGTGGCATGCCACGGCACAGTAGGCTCGGACAGCTGACCCGACGACAGGAGACGACGATGGATCGATTTTTTACCCAGGCTGCGAACGCAATCTCGTTCGCCGCCGGTCACGCCTATGCGTTTATACTGTGCTGCCTGATCATCTTAGGTTGGGCGGCGAGTGGACCGCTCTTTGGTTTCTCCGACACGTGGCAGCTGATCATCAATACGAGCACGACGATCGTCACCTTCCTGATGGTGTTTCTCATCCAGAATACACAGAACCGCGACGGCGCCGCCGTTCAGGCGAAGCTCGATGAACTGATCAGGAGCAGCGCTGCATCCAATCGCTTCATCGGGATCGAGCACCTGACCCAGCAGGAGGTCGAGGATTTCCGAACCAAGTGCGAAGCGGCGGCCAAGAAGGCCGGTGATCGGGCAGTGAAACGGGCGAGCGCGCGGGCGAAAGAGGCCGAGGACAGCGCAGCATAATCCACAACCCAGATTCAATTTGCAATTTACATAAAAACCGGGAAATATCGCGTAGAGATTGTGGTGCGTTGCGTGGGGCGGGGGTCCCGTGTCGGGGGTCACAGATACTCTGGGTCGCGAAGTGCACGCGCCCGGCCTGGCCGGGTTAGGGCCCGAGGCCGCCCAATTTCGCCCTCATCAGCTTTCCGCTCCCGAGATCGCCGAAGCGGTGGCGCGCTTGACGCCGGCGGAGACCCGGCTTGCCATGGCCTCGCGGGTCATTCCCATTGCGTGGTCTCCGGGCCGCACGCTTTATGCAGCATCGACCGCGGTCGCTGATCTCCCCGATATGCCTATCGTGGCGGAGGCCGCTCCCGATCTCTTGCTCCAGGAATTGCAGCGCCACAATGATCGCGCCCTGAAGCGCCGCGCGGTGCATGGATTCGATTTCCGCTTCCCGCAGTTTTCCGCGCGTCCGCATTTGTTCCCCGACGAAGTTCTAATGGTCATCATTGTGCTGATTGCGCTTATGACCCTAACCTATCTATGGCCAGTTCCCGTGCTGATCGGGGCAAGCCTCACGATTTCAGTAATGTTTCTGGGCGTCATCGGCGTGCGCGTCCAAGCACTTCTGCCCTTGCCGCGAGACGCTAACTCGCGCGCGCCAAGCCTGAGCGAAGAGGAGCTTCCCGTCTACAGCGTGCTTGTGCCGCTCTATCGCGAAACCAGCATCGTGGACCAGCTTGTGTCCGCGCTCGCCGCCATCGACTACCCCACTGAGCGCCTCGACATCAAAATCATACTTGAGGCGAATGATGTGAACAGGTGCCGGCATGTTGCAGGCATGGCATTGCCGGCCCATTTCGAGGTTATCATCGTTCCGCAGTGTCCGCCGCAGACGAAGCCCAAGGCGCTGAACTATGCGCTCGCCTTCGCACGGGGCGATCTCGTCACGATCTTCGATGCCGAGGATGTGCCCGACCCGCAGCAGCTGCGCCTTGCCGCCGCTGCCTTTGCCGCAGCGCCTGCGGATGTCGTTTGCCTGCAAGCCCGCCTGGGCATCTACAATGCGGATGACAATTGGCTGACGCGCCAGTTCGCGCTTGAATACACCGTGCATTTCGGCTTGTTGCTTCCCGCCCTCGCAAGTCTCGGCCTCCCGCTGCCGCTTGGCGGAACGTCCAATCATTTTCGCACCCCTATGCTGCGCGCGCTCGGTGCCTGGGATCCCTTCAACGTCACCGAGGACGCCGACCTCGGGATCCGCCTTGCGCGCCTCGGCTATCGATCGCAGGTGCTCGACTCCACCACTCGCGAAGAGGCGTGCAACGCACTGGGCAACTGGATGCGCCAGCGCAGCCGGTGGCTGAAAGGATGGCTTCAGACCTGGCATGTCCATATGCGAGAACCGCGCCGCTTGTGGCGTGAACTTGGTCCTCGCGGTTTCATCACGGCGCAGATCATCATGACCGGCATCTTGATCTCGGCGCTTCTGCATCCGCCCTTCAGCGCATTCACGGTATGGTGCTTCGCAACGGGTGTGTTCTTTCCCGAGAGCCTCGACTTGGCGCTCGTCATTCTCGCCGGCATTCACCTGGCAGTCTTCGGCGCGGGCTACGCGGCGGCGATGCTGTGCGCGCTCGTTGCGCGCCGCCGAGAAGGCGCTCCCCTTTCGCTGATTACGATACTCACCATGCCGGCTTACTGGCTGCTCATGATGCCGGCGGCGTGGCTGGCACTTTGGCAATTCGTCTTTCACCCCTTCGTCTGGAATAAGACGCGGCATGGGGTGAGCCAGGCGACGCCGCAGGGGTTCCGAAGTCTCAGCGCGGGTCGGCCGGCCGTGCCGCGACGCCCGCCTCGGCCAGAATCCAGTCGCGGAAGAGACGTATCTTTCGCGATGACTGCCGGCTCTCGGGGTAGAGCAAATGATACTGCGAACCGGTCGCGCCGGTGATGTCGAACAGCTGCACGAGTTGCTTCGCGGCGATTTCCTCCGTGACGAAGCCGGGATTGACGAGTGCAATGCCGTGACCCGCAGCTGCGAGCCGGGTCGCGAGTTGCTGGGTATCGACCTCGATCCCCGGCCGTTCGATCCGGACCGGTAACGTGAGACCCGCCGCTTTGAACCAAAGCGGCCACCATGGATCGGCGGGACTGATCAGAACACCGCTCCGTGCGACATCCGCAGGATTGGCGGGTGTTCCTTCGCGCGCGAGATAGGCAGGACTGCAGACCGCCACGAAGGATGCATCGAGCAGGGCATGGCTCACATGTCCGGGCCAGTGCCCCATGCCGTGGCGGATGGCGACGTCGACGCCTTCACTTTCGAGATCGACGAGCCGGGAAGAGATGTCGAGCCTGACGGCGATATCGGGATGCGCGAGTTGGAAATTGCCGATCCGCGATGCGAGCCAGTTGCTCGCGAGCGAGTGCATGGTCGTGATGACCAGCACCGACTGACGTTCGGCGCGGAACTGGCCGAAAGCGTGTGCGAGATCACCGAGTGCCCGCTTTACGGCAGGCGCGAGTGCCGCGCCTGCTTCACTCAAGGCAACGCCCCGCGCCATGCGCACGAAGAGCGGTGCGCCGACAAAGGCTTCCAGCAGCTTGATCTGATAGCTGACGGCCGACTGCGTCATATTGAGTTCGCTTGCCGCCTTGGTGAAGTTCGCATGGCTGGCGACCGACGCGAAAACCCGAACGGAGTGCAACGGCGGCAGCTCTCGCACAGCCATCAGTCCTGTTGATGCCTCATAGCCCGCTTTGCATTGGATCGCCCCTCAAATCAAGCGCAAATGAACGGTGAGCAGTAACGTGGCAATCAATCCAGCGAGGCTATCATGTTCACCATCAGGGACCATTTGAGCCAGTTCTGGCCGCGCCTTCGCAGATCCAGCACGCACCATCCTCTGCCTCGTCTCGACGCGATGGGCCTCAGCCCTCATGCGCTCGAGGATCTCAATTTGCCGGCTTCGGTACGAGGGCGGCTCGAAAGCGATCGCCTACGCTCCCTGTATGAATGGCCCCTCGGCCGCATTTGAAATCTGCCCATCGCCCCAATGGGGGTGAGGGATGAAGCGGTCGCGGCGGAGCCACCGCGCCAGGAGTAGCACGGCGTCCGCCGTTAGCGCGGCGCAGAGGCCGATCCAGATGCCGGAACCGCGCAACCCGCCGGGGAATGCGAGCACGATGCCGACAGGCAGTCCCACACCCCAGTAACTGATGGCAGCGTAAACCATCGGCGCAGTCGTATCGTGCAGCCCGCGCAGCATCCCGCCGGTGACGGCCTGCGCGCCGTCGACGAGCTGGAAGAGTGCCGCGAAGGCGAGGAAGGTCATCGCAAGCCTGACGACCGCTGCATGCTCCGGCTTGTAGATATCGAGGAAGGCTCCAATCAGAGTTCGCGGGAAGAGGAACATGCAAGCCGCCATGAGACACATAAAGGCGGCGCTCATCATGAAGGCGGTCCAGCCCGCCCGATAGACGCCCTCGCGGTCGCGCGCTCCGTAGGCAAGGCCTACCCGCACCGTTGCAGCCTGTCCGAGTGCCAGCGGGATCATGAAGGATATCGAGGAAATCTGCATGGCAATGGTGTGTGCCGCGAGACTGTCGGCATTGATAAGTCCCATGAGAAACGCCGCGATATTGAAGAGCGTCACCTCAAAGGTGAGAAGGCCCGAGACCGGCAGGCCGAGCCGCAGCAGCGTCCGCAACCTCCCCCAATCCGGGCGCCAGAAACGCCCGAAGAGATGGTATCGCCGGAATTGCCGGTCTAAGGTTACCACCGTGACGAGGCCACCAAACATCACGGTGCTCGAGAGTGCCGTTGCGAGCCCTGAGCCCACGATGCCGAGCGCCGGGAAGCCGAAATTCCCGAATATCAAGCACCAATTGGCAAAGGCGTTGAACGCGACGGCGATGAGGGCCATGACGAGCGCCCAGCCCGGACGCTCCAGGGCAGAGATGAAGGAGCGCAGAACGAGATATCCGTAGAAAGGAAGGGTGCTCCATTGCAGCGCCCTTACATAGTGTCCGGCCTGCTCGGAAAGCACCGCATCCTGTCCGATCGCCCGCAGGATCGTCTCCGCATTCCAGAGCACGATCCAGATTGGCACCGAGATGCCGGCCGCCGTCCACAGACCCGCCCGGACGGTGCGGCGGACATCGCGCACGACATGACGCTTGCGCCCGATCGCCGAAGCCATCAGTGGGGAGGTCGCAATCATGAGCCCGAGACCGAACAGCATCGGAGCGAAATAGAGATTGGTGCCGAGCGCGCCCGCCGCGAGCACCCGCGGGCCGAGCCAACCCATCATCATGACGTCCGTCGACGTCATGGCGACCTGGGCGATATTGGTGAGGATCATCGGCCAGCTCAGCGCGAGCATGGCCGAAGCCTCGCCGCTCCAGCGGGAACGCATCCGTTCTTCGCCAACGGTGGCGGACATCGAATTCTCTCACGAAATGTAGCGTGGTTGCGCGGGAGCGGTGGCGACCCTATCTCTTAAATCGGAAAGGTTCGTCAATGACCCCGTTTTCCGTCCTCGACCTCGCTCCGATCCCCGAAGGCGCCACCGCGGCGGATGCCTTGTGCAACTCACGCGATCTCGCGCGTCATGCCGAGGCGCTGGACTATCAGCGCTACTGGGTTGCCGAACATCACAACATGACCGGCATCGCGAGCGCTGCGACCGCGGTCGTCATCGCTCATATCGCCGGTGGTACGAAATCGATCCGCGTCGGGTCCGGCGGCATCATGCTGCCGAACCATGCGCCCCTCATCATCGCCGAGCAGTTCGGTACGCTTGAATCCCTATTTCCCGGCCGCATCGATCTGGGACTGGGCCGCGCGCCGGGAACCGATCAGCTGACCATGCGCGCGCTGCGCCGCGATCCCATGTCGGCCGACCGCTTTCCGCAGGACGTGATCGAGCTCGAGATGTATTTTTCCGACCCCGAGCCGGGGCAGCGTATCCGCGCCGTGCCGGGTGCTGGCCTCCATGTGCCGATCTGGCTCCTGGGATCGAGCCTCTTCAGCGCGCAGCTTGCCGCCATGCTGGGACTGCCATTCTCCTTCGCTTCGCATTTTGCGCCCGATGCGCTCGGCGATGCGATTGAAATCTACCGCAGCCGTTTCGAACCATCCGCGCAGCTGCAGAAACCCTATGTCATGCCGTGCGTGAATGTCTTCGCCGCCGATACGGAGGCGGAAGCCCGCTATCACTTCTCATCGCTCGTGCAATCCTTCGTCAATCTGCGCCGCGGCCAGCCGGGCCCACTGCCGCCGCCGGTGGAAAATATCGGCGAGGTCCTGAGCGATGCGGAACTCGAAGGTGCGAAACGGTCGCTGACCTATTCATTCATCGGGACAGCCGATATGATTGCCGATGGCTTGTCCGAGTTCCTGAAGTGGACTCGCGCCGACGAGCTCATGATCACCGGTCACATGTTTTATCATGATGCGCGCAGGCGCTCCTTTGCCATCGCGGCATCGGTTCGCGACCGGCTCAACGCGCGAGCGACCGCCGCCGCCTGACCTTTCCTGTGGACATCGGCTTTACCGCTCTCTTTTGCATGCTAAAATTGCGACATGCAAGATAGCAATCAGAAATTGTTAAACCGGTCGGATGAGGCGGGATTTACCCTGGTCGAGCTTCTTGTGGTTATGGTGATACTCGTGTTGCTCGCGAGCTTCATCGGGCCACGGGTCATGGGCTATCTCGGCTCCTCCCGCAGCAAGAGCGCTGGCGTACAGATCCAGGGTCTTAGCACCTCGCTGGAGCTTTATTACCTCGATATGGGCCGTTATCCGACGACAGCTGAGGGCCTAGCCGCCCTTGTTGAAAAGCCTGCGGACGCCGCAACGTGGAACGGCCCCTATCTTGGCAAGGCGGTGGTGCCTCTCGATCCCTGGGGCAAGCCCTATCATTACGCGCAGCCCGGAAAGAATACTGCCTTTGATTTATACTCTCTCGGGCGCGACAACCGCGAAGGCGGTACTGGCGAGGATGGCGACCTCTGGAACTGAGCGGCACTGTAAATTCCTCATGCACCCGTAGCCCTCAGTGTACAAATATTCCTTTACGTTTCGCCCACTTATGTTCCTATGAGGACCTCGAGGGACCATGCAGGAAGTCACCGTGACCATCCTTCATTCAGGTGGAAATGCGCCCTGACGCCTGATCCCTGACTGCGGGTTGCCCTGGAGAGCATCCTCTATAAACTCGATCGCGCTGGCCAGCGTTGGAGACCCTATGAAGATCGCGCTCGATCCCTATATGCATCGTCATGTACCGCTGCTGGAGCTGCCGCGTCTCGTGGCTGAGCTCGGCTATGAGTATATCGAGCTCTCTCCGCGGGCGGACTTCCTGAACTGGTGGGTGCACCCTCGCGCCTATCCCGAACGCATTGCGGCGTTCCGGAAGTCCCTGCGGGATCACGGCGTCAAACTTGCCTCGCTTTTGCCGATGTATCGCTGGGCGAGCCCCTTTGAGGACGAGCGTCAGGCTGCGGTGCGCTACTGGAAGGCCGCGATCGAGGTCGCCGTCGACATGGGATGCGATACCATGAACTCCGAATTCGGGCGCGGGCCGTCGCCCGAAGCGAGCAGCACCTGCAATTGCTGTGCCGGCGGCACCGCTGAGTCGTGCGAGGCGGCGTTCTGGAAGTCGATGGACGAACTCGTGCCCATCTTTGAGAAGGAAGGCATCAACCTTCACATCGAACCACATCCGGAAGATTTCGTGGAGACCCTGCAGCCTGCCGTCGACATGATCCGGACGATCAACTCGAAGAACGTGAAGTTCCTCTATTGCGCCCCGCACACATTTTATTTCGGCGACGACATTCGCGCCATGATCCGTGAAGCCGCACCGGTCTTGGCACACGTTCACGTCGCAGACACATTCAATCACAAGGCCTCGTCCGGTTTGCGCTATATCGTCAACCCGCCCGGGTCCAAGGCGCGCGTGCATCAGCATCTCGATATCGGCCAGGGGGAGGTCGATTGGGACGCATTTTTCGGCACGCTCGCGGCTGTCGGCTTCGACGGCATCATGACGAGTTGCGTCTTCGCCTGGGAGGAGCGCGCAGATGACTCGTCACGCTTCATGCGCAGTGAGATGCAGCGCTACATCGACAAATATTGGGTTGCCGGCAAAAAGAAAAAGGCGCCAGAACGCGGCGCCTCTCAATAGTCATGATACGGCAGGGCTAAAGCCTGCGCATCCGCTCGATCTCCATGTCGCTGGGCTTGTACTCGCCGGCGGCTGGGTCGAACTCGCGCCAGCCGGTCCGCGCATACTCAGTGCGGCGGATGGCGGGATCGATCGGCTCCTGCCGCTCGAGAATGGCGCGCACGACGTCTTCATTGCTACCGTTTGTCCGCACCGTGATGAGCGTAGCGCCGCGACGCACGGCCTCGGAGTACAGATGGGCGTCTTCCCGCGAGGTTCCGGCATCGACCAGCGCACCGATGATGCCGCCGGTCGCGCCGCCCGCGACAGCGCCTGCCGCCGTGGCGGCGAGCCAGCCTGCTGCGACGACAGGACCGAGCCCAGGAATGGCGAGAAGGCCGAGACCCGCGAGAAGTCCGGTACCGCCGCCGAGTACGGCGCCGATACCGGCGCCGGAAGCCGTTTCGGAGCCATCATCGTCATAGCGCGAATCGAAACGCCGATTGCCGACGATGCTGATGTCAGTCGAGGGCACGCCTGCTTCTTCGAGCGCCGCCACAGCCGCTCGCGCCTGAGACGGGCTGTCATATGCCTTGGTGATACTTGCCATGGTATTTATCCTTCGATGAAGTTTTTGAATTCAATTGATGACGACGTTGCCTTTGTAATCGATCGCCACCTTGACGCTCGTACCGCTACGCATGGCGCTACCGCGCCAGATGCCTTTATCGTCCTGGGTGAGTGCCGATACATCGGTCAGGCCCGCCGCCATGGCGCGGTCCTTCGCTTGATTTTCTGTGAAACTGTTGGCGCCTTCGAGCGGTGCGCCCGGATCAACCGCAGCAGTGGTAAACACGCCCGCTTTGCAATTCTCCATGAACACCGTATCGGTCATCATGTTGTCGGCGGGGATCTCCTTGCCTGCGACGCGCATTGACGCGGCAAAGCGTGTTCCTTCATTTGAATCGATTTTCCCATCACCATTGACGTCGGCGCTCTTCCACATCTCGGTGCATTCGGCGTCGGTGAGTGCGAAGGCCGGCGCGGCGAGGAGGAGTGTCGCGACGCCGGCCAGAAGAAGTCGTTTCATTGGATACCTCGATGTTCTGGGTGAAGTGAGCAGCGAACCGCAAAGGTCGGGGACCCGTGCGAATTTTGCTTCGCCTGCCCAACGAGGATTCCCAAGGTTAAGTTCCGCCAAGTCGGAGAAACAACGGAAATCGTTAATGTTCATGGCTCGGTTGACGGAACGCGAGCTCGCCGTTGGTGCTTATGGTTGAGCAGCAGCAAAGGAGAATCCGATGGTCAGCAACAAAGAAAACCGCAGCCCCAAACCGAAAACCGAAGGCGAGAAGCACCAGGGCGTCGGCGTAAATCCGGACAAGAAACACTCCTCTTCATCCGATGCGAATGAGGCAAAGGGGCAGACGAAACAATCGTCAACGGAATAACGCCAAGCTTACTTTGCTCTTAGGGAACATCCCCGCTTACGGAGCGTTCATCGCGGTGGACGCAAAACCCTTTGATCCAATGGAGATATTTATGCACAAACTTCTGATTACGTCTGCTGCCTTTGCAGCATTGGCGGTCGCTCCGCTGATGGCCCATGCCGACACCGTGGTGATCGAGCCGGAAGTCGACACGTGGGTGATGGAGCAGCCGGACACGGCCGTGGTAACGGTTGACGGTGATATCGTTGTCGGAGCTGCGGTTCCGGATACGGTTGAGCTCGTCGAGGTGCCGAGCCATAGCAAGTATCGTTATGGTTATGTTAACAAGCGCCGCGTGCTGGTCGAAAGCAAGACGCGCAAGATCGTCAAAGTTTATTAATTACTAGGACAAGGGACGCGGGATACCGCGTCCTTTTTTATCCAGAGCTAAGCGACGATCTTAGTTGGGATCTGTGATGCGGTGCTCTTCAGGTAGGCGGTTTCATCGTGCATGATTGCGCCTTGCGGCAAAGCCTCCCAGAGCGGCCCAAGGCTTCGCATGACGCGCTGCTGATAGAACGACGGAAGCTCGCGGCTGGTGCCGTCGAAAAAAGCCTTCATCGCGAGATCCGATTTCATCGCAATGGTCATTTGACTCTGGAACTTCGCGCGCTTTGAGGAATAGGACCTGACGAGGTTTACCCATCGCGTCGCGCCGCGATTTGCCACCCATCGCGAGAGCATCCGTTTGCCCTTCATCGCGTAGTGCGCGAGATCATGGGCGTGAGCGTAGATCTCGGTCCAATCATAGTTGAGCGGCCGAACATTCATGGCATGATTGCCGTCAAGAAACGTAAACGGCACCGGTATGACCCGGCCCGCGCGCTGGAGCTCGAGGTTGAGCGGCGCAGCCCGCCCGTAAGACGTCAGCATCGAAAAGGCGGGATAGGCGCCGGGTGCGAGATCGAGAAAATGTTTGGTCAACTCGAACGGCTCCGCTCCTGAATCGCTGTCAAGGCCGATGACGAAATTGGTTTGCACGAATGGAATATAGCGAAGGATTGCGTTCACATGCTCGGCCACCTGCGCGACCTTGTTATGCCCCATATTTCCGCCGGTCTTGGATTTGTTTCCAAGCGCGAACCAGGATTCGATGCCGGGCATGATGCCGACGAAGCCGTTTTGCTGGAGGCGTTTGAGCCGGTCCTCGGACAGGATGCTGAGGCTGCTCTCGGCGATAAAGCGCATGCCGCCCGGTGGAACCACGTCCTCGATGGCTGTCATATAATCGTTGAAGCGAATGCCGAAATTTGGATCATGCCAGCCGACGATGGGGCGCCGCACTTTGCCCATCAGGAACTTTAGATCGGATCTGATTTGGTCGAAGGATAGAGGCTGGTAATCGACCGTGGCGTCAATGCAGAAACTGCAGGTATAGGGACAGCCGATGCTGCCGATGGCGGGAACGATCTTGAGGAGGGGTGCCGCATTGAGCATCGGCTCGATGTATTTCCAGCGCGCGGCAATGCCGGGAATGTCCGCAACCTGTTTTTTCGCGTTCAACATTCGGCCGATGCTTCTCGCGGGAGTGCGCTCGGTTATGACGTCCTTGACGAGCGCCTTGTCCGTGAAGCCGAGCACATAATCAAAATAGAGCGATGCATCTTCCGGATAGCAGCGCGCATGCGGGCCGCCGAGCACGGTGATGACGCCGCGCTTACGGTAGATGTTGCTGATTGCGTAGGCGGCGAGCGCCGAGCGGGTAAAGGCTCCGATAAACACGATATCGGCTTCGTGATTGATGAGATGGCCCAAATCCTCTCGCCCGGTGTAGCAGACATAGCGCACCTCGTGGCCCAGCTCCTCGGCCCACACCGCGACGGCTTGCGGCATGATGCTGGCGAGATTGGCATTCATCATGCGGCCGAACGCGCTTTTGGTACGTCCCTTGGCGATGAGATCGAGAACGGCAATACGCTGGCGGTTCATTGACGTCTCCATAGGCCACCGGCATGTGCCGGTGAACGCGACAGCAGATTCTACCTCCCGTAGGCGCAATCTCCGGCCGCTTCCAATGAATTCGCAGCGACGATTCCATACAAGACGTTAAAGAATCACGGTAACGAACGATACGCCTGATCTTGCAGGGAAAAGGAGCGCTTAGTCCCGTTCCAGAAATTACCGCACGATTGAAATGCGGTGGCCAAGAATCACTGCGAGGCGGGGACAATCGGCCGGCCAGCCGTCTTCCACGCCTCGATGCCACCCAACAGCGGCCGGAGACTTGTGAAGCCCGCACGTCTCAAATGACGCGCGGCCGTTGCTGCACTCGCTTCGTTCGGACAAGAACAGTAAATGACTATCTGTGCGTCGTGGGCGTATTCCTTCGTGAGCTCCGTTATGGTGGTGATGTCAGCGCCTACCGCACCAGGTATCATTCCCTCGCGGGATCGCGCCTCACTTGAACGCACATCGAAAATAAGGGGCGGACGGCTACTCTCTGACAGCCGAGCAAGCTCTTGAACGGAGATCCGGTCCATCTTCAGCTGGTGGATGAAGATCTGCCGGTCTATCCAGCGTAGTATCAAATAGAGAGCAAAGCCGCCGGCAACCACGGCCACCCCATATTCGCCCCACCGCGTGAGCGTTTCCAGGGCGACGTCAATGGCGTCGTGAAAGGCGTAGCCGAAGAGGACGGGCAGTGTGACGTATCCGATAGCGCCGAGAGTATCGAGGCCCACGAACAAGGGCAGGCTCACCCTTGTCACTCCGCACAGCACGATCAGCACGAGAGCGAGGCCAGGAATGAACTTGGCGAAGAGCAGGGTCCACGGTCCGATGCGCGCAAACCGTCGTTCCGTCGTTTGGACGCAAGTGTCGCGGGAGAGACTGAACCTGCAGACAAAGGCTAGGGCCTGGCGCCCAAAACGGGCCCCGATCGCGTAGCATACGAGATCCCCGGCGACCGCACCTGCGGCCGCGACGAGGACGATGGTGATCAGTGGATCTCCGCTGGAGTAACTGAGCGCCCCGGCGAGCAGGAGGACCGGGTAGGAAGGCAGCGGCAGCCCTAGTTGCTCAATGAATGTGCTGAGGAAAACGGCTGCCAGGCCGTAGCTTTGAATGAACGCGGTGACTTGGGTCACTGGGCGGTGCTCGCGATTTCCATTGACCTTGTAGCACAGCGGACCTCAGACGGGAAAACCTGCCATAGTCAGGCTCTCGCGATGGTGTTCCCGATCGGCCTCGTGCTTATAATGAAGTGTGTTCAGATGCGCTTCGATCGAGAAGGCAGGCTCGCGTTTCAAAGCCTCCTGAACATGCGCGCCCGCTGCTGTCTTGTCGCCGATGCGTGCCGCCGCCGCCGCCAGAAACGCATGATGCGATTGATCGAGCGAGCTGATATGGCTTAGCGATTCAATCGCATCGCCATACTCACGCGCCAAATATTGCGCCCGGCCGAGATGATACCAGTATCGCTCAGGGTGATAAGGATTGAGGCGCATCGCCTTCCTGATCCATTCGATCCCGTCCTGTGGGCGCCCGAGCCAGGTGAGGATTTCCCCGTGTTGAACTACGATGAGATCATAGTTCGGGTTAAGGCTGAGCGCCCGGTCCTGATGATAAGCAGCCTTGTCGTAGTTCTTTGAAGTGAGATTCACGGCTGCCAGGATGCGATGAACGTCGGCATCGTTGTCGTCCAGGGCAAGCGCGGTCTGAAGCGAACCCACCACCTCATTCCAGGTCCATTCCCGATCTTTGCACCAGCCATTGACCCAGGCTTGACCCAGCACGCAGGCCTTCCAGGCATGAGCGTGTGCATATTTAGGGTCGAGCTCGATGGCGCGCTTCAGCATACCGAGGGCGTCAGCATTCGCCTCCGGCATGGATCGGTGGTGCAGAACCTTTCCGGTGAGCACATATTCGTATGCCGCCATGTTTTCGGTAGGCTTGCGCTTGGCGCGCTCGTGCGTTGCAGCCTCCACGCGACCGCTTAAAGTGGCGACAATCGCGGAGCTGACCTCATCCTGAATGGCGAAGATGTCCGCAATGTCGCGATCGTATCGGTCGGCCCAGATATGCCGGTCACTTTCCGCGTCGATGAGCTGTACGGTCACACGTACGCGATTGGCAGCCTTGCGTACGCTGCCCTCGACGACATAGTCGACATTGAATTCGCGGGCGAACGCCTGCACGTTCACCGACTTCCCTTTGTGCATGAAGACGGAGTTTCGGGAAATGACCAGAAGGTCGTGGAAGCGCGACAATTCGGTGATGATGTCCTCGGTCAGCCCGTCGACAAAAAACTCCTGCTCGGAATCTCCGCTCATGTTTGTGAACGGCAAGACGGCGATCGACGGCTTCGTGGAAACGGGTCTCACCGCGGTTGCGGGCGGATTCGCATCGGCTGCTGGCGGATTTTCGAGCAGGACCCGATACATGCGGATGGGCCTCGAAATATTCTTGACGGCCTGCTCGCCCAGATCCTCGAAAGCGATGTCGAGGCGGTTGCCGACTTGGTCCCGCACCGCGCCCGATACGCATATTCCGCCGGGCTCGGCCAGACCTTCAAGCCGCGCGGCGACATTGACGCCGTCGCCGAATATGTCACCGCCTTCGACGATGACATCGCCAAGATTGATCCCGATGCGCAGCTGGATGGTGCGTGCGGACGAGACATCGGAATTGCGGAGCGACATCCGGCGCTGGATCTCCGCGGCACACATGACGGCATCCGTGACGCTCGCAAACTCCACCAGCCACCCGTCGCCGGTGGTCTTGATGATGCGCCCGCGGTTCTTGTTAATGGCGGGATCGATGAGTTCGAGGCGGTGCGTCTTGAGTCGCGCCAGGGTGCCTGCCTCGTCTGCTTCCATGAGACGGCTGTAGGCCACGACATCAGCGGCGAGAATGGCGGCTAGCCTGCGTTCGACCCCCGGTTCTTCCATGGGTTAGAACGTCGCTCCGGTGGCCACGCACTGTCAAGGGCGAGGTCGGTCAGGAATTCCCAGATTAAATCGGCGTTTGACGTGAAGTGCGCACGGGCTCAGTAGGGATCCCAGCAACGATGGCGATAACCATCATACCCTAGGAACGTGTCACTTCCTGGATCGTAGGAGCGGTACCTATTCAAGCACCATTTCACATGACGATCGCCAGAGCCGCCATAATAGCCACTGTCATAACCATAGCCATTGTCATACCCGTAACCATTGTCATAGCCATAACCGTAGCCACCATAATAGCTACCTAAGGCCAGACCGTAGCCATAACCATAGTATGGGTAATAACGATGGTGCCCGTAGTGGTAATGCCGATACGCATATCGTCTATAGCGGTTACCATAGTAACCGTGCCTAGCATAGCGACCTGCGTAGCCGTAAGCATGGCGACGGCCATAATAACCACCGCGGCGATACGCGGCTCCGCCGCCGCGATAGGCATATGCGCGCCCACCACGATAGCCGCCATAACCACCACGGTAGTATCGTCTGGCGACGAACTCGATGTTCGAGAAGTCTTTTGCTTCTATTGCTGGCGGCGCCACCGTGATCGACAATGCCTGAGCTGAGGGAGTAATCAACGCGAATGCACTCACCACGGCAAAGGCTACTCCAATTGCCATTGTCTTGAGCATTTCGGGCTCCTTTCTGCGTCTGGGGTAAGAGTTACCCGTCCCGACGAACTGTGAAAGCGCGAATGTTGCCTAAAAATCTACGGATTTTAGACTTTGCCAGAAACAGCTAACCGTTTCACGAAAGTAATAGGCATGGCAAGTGAATTCCGCGCACCGCGGGATGCGTCATAAGTGAGATAAATTCTAGCGGTCGCCAAGTATCATGAGAGCCGGGGCGACGATCGACGCGCAAATCGCTCGAGCTACATCCACCGAAAGACGGCGAAGGCCCATAGCAAAGAGATGATGAGCCCACCCCATAACGGCGTCCCCATGATGCCGAGCCACGCCAGGAAGATGAAGGCGCTGCCCAAGAGCGTGATAAACAACCGGTCGCCGCGTGTCGTATCGAGTCGCAAGATGCCCCGGCGCGGTGCGCCGCCCGGCGAATAGTACTCCCAAACCGACATGCCGATCAGGCAGGCAAGGATAAAGAGGAAAAATGCCGCCGTGGGCCAGGTCCAGGCCATCCAGGAGAGCAGTGACGTGTTTTCCACATGAGCCTCCTAGACCCGTCCGAGGGCGAAGCCTTTGGCGATGTAGTTGCGCACGAAATAGATGACGACTGCGCCAGGCACGATCGTGAGCGAGCCCGCCGCGGCGAGGAGGCCAAGTTCATACCCGGAGGTCGAAGCGGTCCGGGTCATGGTTGCGGCGATCGGCTTGGCTGCGACGGCGGTCAACGTCTTCGCCAATAAAAGCTCTACCCACGAAAACATGAAGCAGAAGAAGCAGGCGACGCCGATGCCGGCAGCAATGGTTGGAATGAAGATACGCAGGAAGAAGCCCCAGAAGGAATAACCGTCGACATAAGCGGTTTCATCGAGTTCTTTCGGTACCCCTGACATGAAGCCTTCGAGAATCCAGACTGCGAGCGGGATGTTGAACAGCGTATGGGCGAGCGCGACTGCCAGCGGGGTGTCGAACAGGCCGACCGCGGAATAAAGCTGGTAAAATGGCAATGCGAAGACGGCCGCCGGCGCCATGCGGTTGGTCAGAAGCCAGAAGAAGAGATGCTTGTCGCCAAGAAAGCGGTAGCGTGAGAAGGCATAGGCGGCGGGAAGCGCCACCGCGACGGAAATAATCGTATTGATGACCACGTAAGTAAGCGAGTTGATATATCCGTTGTACCAGATCGGATCGGTGAAGATCCTAACGTAATTCTCGAGCGTGAAGTTTCGCGGCCAAAGCGTGAACTCGCCGAGTATCTCGTTGGTCGTCTTGAACGACATGTTGAGAAGCCAGTAGATCGGCAGCATCAGGAAGAGGATGTAGAGTGTGGGGAATATCCAGGCTGCGCGCCGCATCACTGTTCCTCCCCACGCATCATCAGGGTGTAGAAGAGCCAGGAGAGCACGAGGATGATCAGGAAGTAGATAATGGACATGGCGCCCGCGGGCCCCAGATCGAATTGCCCAAGCGCGATTTTTTGAAGGTCGATCGACAGAAAGGTCGTCGCATTGCCAGGACCGCCTCCGGTCAGCACGACAACTTCCGTATAGATCATGAAGCTATCCATGAATCGGAGGAGGACGGCGATGGTGAGCACATGCTTGAGCTTGGGCAGTTGGATGTAGCGGAACACCGCCCACGGCCTGGCGCCGTCGACTTTGGCAGCTTGATAGTAAGCGTCGGGAATCGAGACGAGGCCGGCATAGGAGAGCAGCACGACCAGCGACGTCCAGTGCCAGATGTCCATGAGAATGATGGTGAACCACGCCGCCATGGGCTGGCGGGTATAATTATAGTCGATTCCAAGCCCATTGATAATGCGGCTGAGGAGACCGATGTCGGGTAGGGCAAAGATATTCCACATGGCTCCGACGACATTCCACGGGATCAATAGTGGAAGTGCCATCAGCACGAGGCACACGGACACCCATGGACCGCGCCGAGGCATCGTCAGGGCGATGGCAAGGCCGAGCGGGATTTCAATGCAAAGTATGATCCCGGTGAAGACGAGTTGCCGCAGCAGCGAGGCGTGGAAGCGTGGCGAATGCAGCACCTCCTCAAACCAGCGCACGCCGGCCCAGAAGAACTCATTCTGGCCGAAAGTCTCCTGGACCGAATAGTTGACAACTGTCATCAGCGGCACGAGCGCATTGAACGCGACGAGCAGCGCCACGGGGAGGACGAAGAACCAGGCTTTCTGGTTGACGGTCTTGTTCATGGTTTCACGTCACCATCCAGCCGTCTTCGTAGATCTGCGTATGGCTGGGGTCGAAACGGATGTGTGCTTGGCCAGGGGGAATGGCCGCGTCTTCGGGGATGAGCATTTTAATGACACGCCCGGTGTTCCACGTCTCGACGATACGGAAGCGGCCGGCATCGGCGATCTTGCCGATCTCGACCGGGATCCCGTCCGCAGCGAAGCTTACGAATTCGGGTCTGACGCCGAGCTCGAGCGTCTTCCCATTGCCGCGATAAGCTCGTGCATTAATCGTGTCAATCGGGTGCGACGCGAACACCGCAGTACCACCTCTTACCTCGCAGGGCAGCACGTTCATGCCGGGCGAGCCGATGAAATGGCCGACGAACGTATGCTTCGGCCGCTCGAAGAGGTCGATGGGCGTGCCGATCTGAACGATCTCGCCATTATTCATGACCACGACCTGCTCAGCAAAAGTCAGCGCCTCAGTTTGATCGTGCGTCACGTAGATCATGGTACGCTTGATGCGGGTGTGCAGCTCCTTGAGTTTCGAGCGTAGGATCCATTTGAGATGCGGGTCGATGACGGTCAGCGGCTCGTCGAACATGATGACGTTAACATCGGACCGCACCAGGCCGCGGCCCAGCGAGATCTTCTGCTTGCCGTCCGCGGTGAGACCTGATGCGCGCCTGTTCAGCATATGGTCGAGCTCGAGCATTGAAGCGATCTCGCGGACGCGCTGGTCAACGTCGGTCTCGGGGATGTTGCGATTGCGCAGCGGGAAGGCAAGATTGTCGTAGACAGTCATCGTGTCGTAGATGACTGGGAACTGAAAGACTTGGGCAATATTGCGCTGCTCGGGGGTCGCGTCGGTCACATCGTGATCATCAAAGAGTATTCTACCCTCGGTGGGCCGGAGGAGTCCGGAGATGAGATTGAGAAGCGTGGTCTTTCCGCAGCCAGAAGGACCCAAGAGCGCGTAAGCGCCACCGTCCGACCAGTCGAGCGATATCCTCTTAAGGGCCCAGTCCTCATCGCGCTTGGGATCCGGGAAATAGCTGTGGCGGAGATTGTCGAGAGTGATCCGCGCCATCAGGCGGTTCCTCCGACGAGGCGGTCTTTGCTGTCGAAGAAAAAGCCCCGATCGACATCAACATAAAGATTGGCCATCTCGCCGACCTGGAAGGGGTGGATGCCGTGGGACTGGGATACCCAGGTCTGGCCATTCATGTCGAAGTGGATCACGCTTTCCGAGCCGCTCAACTCGGCGACGAGGACGCGGCCCTGGATCATGGCCGAGTTCTGCCTGTTTGAAACTGGGGTGATATGATGAGGTCGTATCCCGATCGTATATTCCCCGTCCGGGATTGCACCGATGCTGTTGCCGGCGCGCCATTGGGTGGTAGTGCCGAGGAGGATGTTGGTTCCCCTCTTTGTCACTTTGGCCGTGTTGATTGGTGGATCGGAAAAAACCTTGGCACTGAGGAGGTCCGAAGGTTTGCGGTAGATTTGGGAGGTAGGACCGAATTGGGTCACGCGCCCGTCATGGAGCGTGGCGGTGTTGCCGCCAAACAGCAGCGCCTCGACGGGTTCCGTCGTGGCATAGACCACGATGCAGTCCCTGCCGGCAAAAAGCCTCGGCAGTTCGTCGCGCAGCTCTTCGCGCAGCTTGTAGTCGAGATTGGCGAGCGGCTCATCGAGCAAGATGAGATCGGAGTCTTTTACAAGCGCGCGGGCGATCGCGGTTCGCTGCTGCTGGCCGCCTGATAATTCGCTGGGCCGTCGCTGGAGCATCGGGGTGAGGCGCAAAAGTTCGGCGACCTTCCCGACACGCGTATCGATTTCACTTTTGCTTACGCCAGCGACGCGAAGCGGCGATGCTATGTTCTCATAGACGGAGAAGTTGGGATAGTTGATGAACTGCTGATAGACCATCGACACGTTGCGTTCCTGCACGGGAACACCGGTCACGTTCTTGCCGCGGAACCACACCGTACCGCTGGTCGGCCGGTCGAGGCCGGCCATCAGCTGCATGAGCGTCGTCTTGCCGGCGAGCGTTGTCCCCAAGAGAATGTTGAAGCTCCGTTCAGCGAGCACGAGATCGGTCTCGTGGATGTGCACCTCTGCACCCACCCGCTTGGTCACGCTCCGCAACTCAAGAGTCATCAGCTTCCGCTACCACCGGCGGCCATAGCGCGCCGCAGGCAACTAACCGGGCACCATGGGGGCGCGTCAGCAGTCGCGCCCCCATGGGTCATTCCAGACGCCGGTTTACTTCGCCCAGCGCTTTATGATGTCTTCATAGGCGATAGTCTCACCAGGCGGCTTCTCGTTGTCGAGCTTCGCTGCCGGCCCATCCTCCTTGCCGAGCCACTCGGAAGGATCCTTCTCCGGATTGAGCCTCGGACCGCAGCCGCCATAGACCTTCTTGGCCTCGTCCACCGCCTGCATGCGCGCCATCGTCACGTCCATTTCTTCAGCGAGCCGGTCCATGGCTTGCTGGGGTGTGAACGCGCCCGAGTTCACGTCACCGATCTGCTGCCACCAGATCTGCGCGAGCTTCGGATAGTCCGGCACATTGATGCCCGTCGGCGTCCAGTTCACCCGGTCCGGAGAGCGGTAAAACTCAACCCATCCGCCCAATTTCGGCGCCCGCTCGGTAAACGACTCATGATTAATCGAGCTGTCCCGAATAACGGTGAGGCCGACATGGGTCTTCTTCACGTCCACGGTCTTTGACACGACGAACTGTGCATAAAGCCAGGCCGCCTTCCGCCGGTCCACCGGCGTCGACTTCATAAGCGTCCAGGAACCCGCGTCCTGGTAGCCAAGCTTCATGCCTTCTTTCCAATAGGGACCATGCGGCGAGGGGGCCATGCGCCAGAGAAGGTTGCCCTGGTCGTCGACCGTGTTGTTGCCCTCGCTTTTGGGCTTGACCATCGAGGCGCCGAATGCGGTGTACCAGAAGATCTGCTGGGCGACGTTGCCCTGCGAAAGCGACGGCAGCGACTGGTAGAAGTCAAGATCGGCGGCGCCAGGAGGCGCGTACTTCCTCAGCCATTCATCCCATTTTGCGATCGCATAGACCGAGGCAGGGGCATTGGTCCCGCCGCCGCGCGATACCGATGCGCCGGCCGGATTGCAGGAGCCCTTTTCCATCCGGATTCCCCATTCGTCGATGGGACGTCCGTTCGGCAGTCCTGGCGACGTCGAACCCGCCATGGAAAGCCACGCGTCAGTCATGCGCCAGCCGAGATCAGGTGCGCGCTTGCCGTAATCCATGTGGCCATAGACCCGCACGCCATCGATCTCCTTCACGTCATTGGTGAAAAAGTCGGCAATGTCCTCATAGGCCGACCAGTTCACCGGCACTCCCAGGTCGTAACCGTATTTGGCCTTGAACTTTTCTTTGAGTTCGGGGCGATCGAACCAATCCTTGCGGAACCAGTAGAGATTGGCGAACTGTTGGTCGGGAAGCTGGTAAAGCTTGCCGTCCGGGCCAGTCGTAAATGACTTGCCGATGAAGTCGTCGATATCGAGGGTAGGCAAGGTGACGTCTTTGCCCTCGCCGGCCATCCAGTCGGTCAGGTTCACCGCGCTTTGCAGCCGCGAATGGGTACCGATGAGATCGGAATCGTTGATGTAGGCGTCGTAGAGACTGCGGTTCGTCTGCATCTGCGTCTGGACCGCCTGCACCACCTCACCTTCCGCAAGCTCCTGATGATTCACCTTAATCCCGGTGATTTCCTCGAACGCCTTGGTGAGAACCGTCGATTCATAATCGTGCGTCGGAAGCGGTCCCTCCGACAGCACGTTGATTTCCATTCCCTTGAAAGGCTCCGCAGCCTTTATGAACCATTCCATCTCCTTCATCTGCTCTTCCTTGGAGAGCGTCGAGGGCTGGAATTCGTTGTCTATCCATTTCTTGGCCTCTTCCATGCCCGCGAACGCCGGACTCCCAAAGGCCAGAACAGTTACGGCAGCAGCCGTAGCAAGCAGTATGTGCTTCATCGATTTCCTCCCATGTGGAAACGCTGGAATATGCTGTGCGAAGCGTATGAACTATCCAGCGAAAGGAAAACGAAAGTCAAGGAATAGTATCGCGTGTCGCCGCATTTAGCGGGCGTGTGAGGCCAAATGTGCTGTGATCTCCGGTACCTGCAAAGTCTCGAGCTGGAGTGCTCCATCATTTCCATCGGGGCACAGACGCGCCAACAAGAATTGCCCGCCCTAGAGAGGAGGACGGGAATGGATGATCGGAAACTGAATTTAGGAGACCTTCATTTGCCAGCCTGCTGACTGCGCCAGAGAGTATCGCCATTCAACGAGTTCAAAAGAGCACTTCCGCTGACACAAGGAAAGAAACTCTCTAAGTGGACATGCTCGATCCGCACAATCGATGCCCGAACCGTCCCGGCGGTTAAGTATTGGAGCGGGCGAAGGGAATCGAACCCTCGACATACAGCTTGGGAAGCTGTCGTTCTACCACTGAACTACGCCCGCGCCGGGGGATACCGATACCCCGCCCTCCGCCGTCGGTAAAGCGGTCATCGCGGCGCGAAAGCGCGGAAGTGCTTGGAGAGCTTGAGCCCCTGGCTCTGGTAGTTTGACCCGATTCCCTGCCCGTAGATCTGGCGCGGTGTCTCAGCGAGCTTCTCATAGATCAGGCGCCCGATAATCTGCCCGTCTTCGAGGATGAAGGGTACTTCGTGCGAGCGCACCTCGAGCACCGCGCGCGATCCCTCGCCGCCGCCCGCCCGGTGGCCGAAGCCCGGATCGAAGAAGCCCGCATAGTGGACGCGGAACTCGCCGACCAGCGGGTTGAACGGGACCATCTCGGCAGCGTGTGTGGGCGGCACGCGCACCGCCTCTTTCGAGGCAAGGATGTAGAACTGGTCGGGATCGAGGACGAGATACCCCTTCTGCCAGATCGGCTCCCAGTAATCCTCAACCGCGAGGGCGGCTTTCAGGTCGACGTCGACAAGCCCTGAATGACGCTTGGCGCGGAAGCCGACCGGCTCGCCCGCTGCGCCGCCCATCAGATCGACCGAAAGGGCAAGGCCGTTGTCGATGTTGGCCTCATCCGCGGAGATGAGCGCTTCGTCTCGGTGTAGCCGCGCGATCACCTCATCGCCCGCGAGGGGCGGACCTGAGCGGAAGCGGATCTGCGACAGGCGCGAGCCGGTGCGCGCGAGGATCGAAAAGCTGCGCGGACTAATCTCAGCATAGAGCGGCCCTGCATAGCCTTCCGGGATTGTATCGAACGCCTGGGCGTGGTCGGCAATGACGCGTGTGAAGATGTCGAGACGCCCCGTGCTGCTTTTGGGATTGGCAGCCGCCGACAGTCCAGGAGGAAGCGCCAGGGATTCAAGCAGCGGCACGATATAGACACAGCCGGTTTCGAAGACGGCGCCATCCTGCAGAGGGAACTTATGAAGAGCGAGGTCTTGCAGCCGCTGTTCCACGCTGGCCCGCGGCCCAGGCAGGAAGGAGGCCCGCACCCGCCACGCCCAGGCGCCGAGCCTGAGATCCAGGCTCGCGGGCTGGATCTGGTCGGCGTCGAGGGCGCGCGTGAGCTTGATATGACCCGTAGCACAGAGATCGGCGATGACATGCGCCGGCAAAATGCCGCGCGGTGCAATTTCGGCAGATGGCGCAGGCTTGGTATCGGACATTTGCGGTTCTTGGCGGTTTTCGCGCATCCGAGGCAAGTCCCAATTCGCCACAGTGGAAAACGCCCAGTCATCGATTAGACTGGGACGATGTACGAACGGACCACCCGTAACCTTCGCGTCGTAGCGAGCCCTCGTTATCTCGATGGCCAGTCCCGTCCAGGCGACAACCACTATGTCTGGGCCTATACCATCGCCATCGAGAACCGCGGCACGATGACCGTCACCCTGCGCTCGCGCTACTGGCGCATCACCGATGCACGGGGAAGGCTGCAGGAGGTGAGGGGTCCCGGCGTCGTCGGTGAGCAGCCCACCTTGAAACCGGGCGAGAGTTTCGAATACACATCGGGGGTGCCCCTCGCCACGCCGTCGGGTTTCATGGTGGGGACGTATCAGATGGAGACCGAGGCCGGCGAGACTTTCGACATCGATATCCCTGCCTTCTCGCTCGATTCGCCCCACGCCCCACGCCAGATCAATTGAGAGAAAATGACCGGACAGACCTTAAGCCCGCGCGCGATGCTGGACCGCCTCGTCGCATTCGACACCACAAGCCGTGACGGCAATCTCCCCCTCATTGCCTTCGTCGAGGAGTATCTTTCGAGCTGGGGCGTAAAGAGCATCCGTGTGGATTACGAAGCCGGCAAGACCAATCTCTATGCCACCATCGGTCCTGACATTGCGGGCGGCATCGTGCTATCGGGCCACACCGATGTGGTGCCTGTCGACGGGCAGGACTGGGCCTCCGATCCCTTTAAGGTGGATGAGCGCCACGGCAGGCTCTATGGCCGGGGCACCTGCGACATGAAGGGCTTCATCGCCGTCGCCCTCGCGATGGTGCCGCAGTTCCGAGCGGCGCAGCTTACGACGCCGATTCATCTGGCGCTCTCCTGTGACGAGGAGGTGGGATGCCGCGGCGTGCGACCGCTCGTCGCCCATATGCGCGATCACCTGCCGAAGCCGCGCGCCGTCATCGTGGGCGAGCCGACCTCGATGAAGGTGGTCAACGCCCACAAGGGTGCGTTCACCTTTGCAACTGAAGTGAAAGGGCACGAGGCGCATTCGAGCGCGACCCATCATGGGGTCAACGCGATCATGGTGGCGGGCGAGCTCCTCAGCGAGTTGTCGCGCATTCGCCGCGATCTCGAGAAGCGTGGCGATCCATCGCGCCGCTTCGACCCGCCCTACACGACCGTGCACGTGGGATTGATCGAGGGCGGAACGGCGAAGAATATCATTCCCCGGCGCTGCAATTTTCTGTGGGAGACACGGCTCCTGCCCAATGAGGACCCGGACGAGGTGACCAGCCGATTCGGCGATTTCGCCCGCACGCTGGAGCCGGCCATGCGCGCGGTCGCGCCAGGCACAGGAATTGTGACGCAGAGGACCAACGTCGTGCCGAGCCTTGCGCCCGAAAAGGACTCACCGGCCGAGCACCTGGCCCTGCATCTCGCCGAGGCCAACGGCACGCATGCCGTCTCCTACTGCACCGAGGCTGGCCTTTTCCAAGAGATCGGGATTCCCGCGATCGTCTGCGGGCCCGGCTCAATCGACCAGGCGCACAAACCCGACGAGTATATCGAGATCGCAGAGCTCGAGCGCTGCGGCCACTTCATGCGGAAGCTCATCCGCCATTGCGCAGCGTGAGCACCACACTCGGTAGTCCATTCCGCCGGATGATGGTTGAGAGCCGGCTGGTGCGATGCTCCACTCACTGCGGATAGCAGCTGATGGTCTGGAAGTTGCCGCGGTCGTTCTGGATCATGATGTCGAACCCGACACGCCCGCCGCCCGCATCCTTGAGCACCGTACTGACGATCTTTCCTGAGGCAGAGATCCCACCGAGCGGGCCGCCCCAATTAATCGTGCCGCTCTCAGTTACTTCGAGCGGATAGCTCCCCTCAAAATTGCCATCGTAGGCGGGACCCTGATACTGGCCGTCCTCAATCTTGATGTCACCCAGATGGGCCGAGCCGATTACGCATCGGAACGTGCCGTCCTCAAGGCCGGCAGCGTGGGCCACGGCGATGCCGGCGAGCAGGAACAATGCGGTCAGGACAGGTCGGAGCATGGGTTTCCTCGTGGTTGCTAGGATCATGATTTGCCGCCGGCACCGAACAGCGCGGGCTCGAAACGATATTGCGTCGAGCAGAATTCGCAGGTGACGACGATCTGCCCATTCTCGATCATGTCCGCGCGATCCTCGTCGCTGAAGCTATGGAGGAGCTCGCTCACGCGCTCCTCCGAGCAGGTACAGTACCGCTCGAGCTGTTGCGCCGGATAAACGGTGACGCCGTCCTCGTGGTAGAGCCGGTAGAGCAGGTCCTCCACCGACAAGGTCGGATCGAGAAGCTCGTGATCCTCGACGGTGTCGAGCAAGAGCCGTGCCTTCACCCAGGAATCATCCTCGGCGACCTCGTCCTCATGACCGGGCGGCGCATCGCCGGACGACGCGGGAAGAGGGCTCGATCCACCTTGGGCGGGGAGATGCTGCACCATGATCGCTCCCGCGCGCCATGCCTCCGCCCGCTGTCCCTTTGCGAAGAGCGGCCCCGCTGCGAGGCGAAGTCGCGTCGGAATCTGCTCCGATTGCGCGAAGTAGGTGTGCGCGCCTTCGCCGAGCGTCACGCCGCCGAGCGGCACGATGCCCTGGTAGCGCTCCGTGCCCTCTCCCTGATCGACCGTCATCGCAAGATAGCCGCCGCCGAGCACGGCTGGCTGGGTTGGCGCTCCGAGTCTCGCAAGGGCCTCGCCGTCATAGCGCGCATAACCGCGGATTTTGCCGGGCGACATATAGTCGGCGACGATAAGATCAGCCGGGCCGTCGCTTTTTGTCTGGAGGATGAACTTTCCCTCGAATTTGAGCGAAGCGCCCAGCATCGCCGTCAGCGCCACCGCTTCAGCGAGGAGCGCTGTCACCGGAGGCGGATAGGAGTGCCGATGTAGGATGTCGTCGACAACGCTGCCGAGGCGCACGATCCGTCCGCGAACGCCAAGCGGCTTCACCTCGAACAGCATAACGAGATTGTCGGCAGTCATGATGCGATATCAAAGCACCATTTGAGGATGCTCTTTTGCGCGTGGAGGCGATTCTCCGCCTCATCGAAGACGACCGACTGCGGACCGTCCATCACCTCGGCACTCACCTCCTCGCCGCGATGGGCGGGCAGGCAGTGCATGAAGAGCGCGTCCTTGCGCGCATGCTTCATGAGCGCGGCGTTGACCTGATAAGGCTTGAGCAGGTTGTGCCGGGCCGATGAATCCTTGTCGTGCATCGAGACCCAGACATCGGCGATGACGCAGGAAGCATTTTTCACGGCGGCTTCGGCGGAGGCGGTGACGGTGATCTTGGCACCCTTCGCCTGGGCCCAGGCGAGCGCGTCCTTGCTCGGTGACAATTCCGGCGGGCACCCAAAGCGCATGTCGCCGCCCAGGATCGCCGCCGCATGAATCCACGAAGTCGCGACATTGTTGCCGTCGCCCACCCACGCGATCGCCTGATCCTTCATGGGGCCGCGGTGCTCTTCCAGCGTCTGGATGTCGGCGAGGATCTGGCAGGGATGCGAGCGGTCGGTAAGACCGTTGATGACGGGCACGCTTGCATGTTGTGCGAGTTCGGTGAGGTCATCATGCGACTTCGCCCGGATGACGATGCCATCGACATAGCGCGACAGCACGCGCGCCGTATCGGCGATGGTTTCGCCCCGGCCGAGCTGCATGTCATTGCCCGATATCATGAGGACCTCGCCACCGAGCTGTCGCATCGCCACTTCGAAGGAAACGCGCGTACGGGTGGAGGGTTGCTGAAAAATCATCGCGAGGATACGCCCTTTCAGGGGCTCGCCCGCTTCGCGCTCGCCCTTCGTCGCCCCGTGGCGAGCCGCCTTCATGCGCCGCGCATCCTCCAGCATGCCGCGCAGGGCCGGTGCCGGAAAATCGCTGAGATCGAGAAAATGCCGCGGTGAGCCCATGAGTCAGGCGTGGGCGGTTTCAAGCGCCCGGCAGGCCCGGTCAAGCCGCTCGGCGGCCTCGCCGATATCCGCATCGGTCGCGATGAGTGGCGGCAAGAGCCGCAGAACGTTATCACCCGCGCCGATGGTGAGCAGATGCTCCTTCATCGCCGCCTGCTGCAGGTCGGTGTTCGGCACATGGCATCTAAGCCCCATCATCAGGCCGGAGCCCCGCACCTCGGCGATGATCCGCGGGTGCTCGTCCTTGAGCTGTGCCAGCTTCTGGCTGAGCGTGATGCCGGTGCGGCGCACGCCCTCGAGGAATCCATCGGCAAGAATCACGTCGAGCACGGCGTTCCCGACCGACATGGCGAGGGGGTTGCCGCCGAAGGTGGATCCATGGGTGCCAGCCGTCATGCCCTTCGCCGCACTCTCGGTGGCGAGGCATGCCCCCATCGGGAAGCCGCCGCCAATACCCTTGGCGATCGCCATAATGTCGGGAGTGACGCCGGCCCACTCATGGGCGAAGAGCTTGCCTGTACGCCCGATGCCGCATTGCACCTCGTCCAACACCAGAAGCAGGCCATGCTCGTGGCACAGCGCGCGCAGGCGTTTCAGGTCGCGGGCGGGAACCGGCCGCATGCCGCCCTCACCTTGCACCGGTTCGATCAGGATGCCTGCCGTCTCGGACGTGATCGCTGCCTCGACCGCCCCAAGATCGCCGAATGGCACTTGGTCGAAACCTTCGACCTTGGGCCCAAATCCATCGAGATATTTCTGCTGACCGCCCGCAGCGATGGTTGCCAGCGTGCGGCCGTGAAACGCGCCTTCGAAAGTGATGAGCCGGAAGCGCTCGGGATGCCCGCTCGCGGACTGATACTTCCGCGCCATCTTGATCGAGCATTCGAGCGCCTCGGCGCCGGAATTGGTGAAGAACACCGTGTCGGCGAAGGTCGCCGCGATGAGACGACGCGCGAGCTTCTCCTGGCCCGGAATCTGATAGAGGTTCGAAGTATGCCAGAGCTTTTGCGCCTGCTCGGTCAGCGCCTGCACCAGATGGGGATGGGCATGCCCGAGGCTTGACACCGCAACCCCGGCCCCGAAATCGAGATACTCCTCGCCCGTGTCGGTATAGAGTCGCATCCCCTTGCCATGATCGAAGGCGAGCGGGCCGCGGATATAGGTCGGCAGGACGGGGGTAATCATGGCGCTCTTAAAACGAAAATGCCGCCGGAGAGGCGGCGTTGCATGATCAGCGTATCGCAAAAATAGCCCTCTGGGTCAAACGCACCCTCCCTGATTCAATCTGCCGCATGGACGCTGATTCGCGGCGGCTGATAACTTTTCATTAACCAAGCCAAAATGCCGGAAGTTGGGGAAAACCCCGATGCCCGGTTGATGCCGGTTCCAGGCCTATAGTAGGGTCGGGTTATCGAACTACGATATGTAGTATATCCGATAGTCAGTCATGAGGGCAAACGCCGGATCAGGAGTCGGGCGAAGTGGAAGGGATTCAATCTTGAATAGTGAACCGGTGGGCCACGGAGGGGACAAGATGTCGTGGACGGAAGAGCGGGTGGAAACGCTGAAGCGCCTTTGGACGGAGGGCCTGAGCGCCAGCCAGATTGCGGCGCGCCTGGCCCAGGGGGTGACGCGCAATGCGGTGATCGGAAAGGTTCACCGGCTTAATCTCGCGGGCCGTGCGCAACAGCCGCGTTCGACTGTGCCGCGGGTTCGCCAGTCACGCGAACCGAGCCACCCCGGCCGCAAGCCGTCCATCCACATGCCGACATCCGGATCGAGCGCACTCAAGCCAATGATGCGCGCCGAGATCCAGCCGCGCGCCATTCCGATGCCGGAACCGAAACCCTTACGCCTCGTGGACCTTCCGAAGGATGGGCGTGTCACCATTCTCCATCTCTCGGACAAAACCTGCAAATGGCCAAATGGCGACCCGGGCAGTGAGGATTTCTGCTTTTGCGGCCACAAGCCGCGCGATGGCTCGCCCTATTGCGAGTATCATTCGCGCCTCGCCTACCAGCCGCTGCAGGACCGTCGTCACCGTCGGACGGGCTGAAGCCCAAACTACTGGCCGAAACGCTCGTCGAATGAGTACCCCATCCCGCGCACCGTGCGGATGGGGTCGAATTCGCGGCCACGCTTGAGGCTTTTGCGCAAGCGTCCGACATGGACATCGACGGTACGCTCGTCGACGTAGATGTCGCGCCCCCACACCGCATCAAGAAGCTGCGAGCGGCTGTAGACCCGGCCCGGATTCTGCATGAGGTGCTCGAGCAGCCGGAATTCCGTCGGCGATAGATTGATGTCGCGCGTGGCGCGCGTCACCCGCCGCGTGCGCCGATCGAGCGACAGATCGCCGGCCTTGAGGGATTCCGCCACCGCGTCGGGGTTGACGCGGCGAAGGATGCTTCGGATCCGCGCCATGAGTTCCGGCACCGAAAACGGCTTGACGATGTAGTCGTCGGCGCCGGTTGCCAAGCCGCGCACGCGCTCCGTTTCTTCCCCGCGCGCCGTGAGCATGATGACCGGAATGTCGCGCGTCTCAGCTCTCGAACGCAACAACCGGCATACTTCAATCCCCGAGATTCCGGGCAGCATCCAGTCGAGAACGATGAGGTCGGGCCGCTCCTCAGCCACGAAGCGCGAAACGTCCTCGCCGTTCGCCGTGGCCCGGACGCGGAAGCCTTCGGCTTCGAGGTTGTACGTAAGAAGGACTTGGATCGGCTCTTCGTCTTCGACAATGAGGATTGAGGCAGTCATGGGTCAGCTCAATGCGTCGATGATCGTGGTGCTGGTGTTGTCCTTCTTCGGGCGCTCGTCCTTGATGGTTTTTCCGTGGACGAGATAGTAGATGTTCTCGGCGATGTTCGTGGCGTGATCGCCGATACGCTCGTAGTTTTTCGCTCCGAACAGAAGATGCGTGCAAAGCCCGATCATGCGCGGGTCTTCCATCATGTAGGTGAGCAGCTCCCGGAAGATGGAGTTGTAGAGCGCGTCGATCTCTTCATCCGCCCGCCAGACTTCGAGGGCCTTCGCTTCATCAACCTTGGTATAGGCGTCGAGGACCGCGGTCAGCTGCTCGAGCGCAAGCCGTCCCATGCGTGCTAGTCCTGAGCCGAGCTTGCGTGGCAGCTGCTCGGAGATCGCGTGCGTGCGCTTGGCGACGTTCTTGGCGAGATCCCCGATGCGTTCGAGATCGGATGAAATGCGGATCGCCACCATAATCTCGCGCAGATCGCGCGCCATGGGCTGGCGGCGGGCGATGACCAGGATGGCGCGTTCCTCAAGCGCCAGCTCGAGAGCGTCGATCTTCTCGTCATTGGCTATGACAAAGTCGGCGAGCTTGGTGTCGCGCTTACCCAATGCCTCAATTGCTTTGGCGAGCTGGTCCTCAGCCAGTCCTCCCATCTGAGCCAGCATGGTCTTAAGGTTGGCGAGGTCCTCGTCATAGGCCTTGACGATATGGTCGGACATCCTGCGTTCTCCCAATCGGTCAGCCGAAACGGCCGGTAATGTAATCCTGTGTGCGCTTGTCGCGCGGTGCCGTGAAGATCTCGTCGGTGTCGCCCGTTTCCACAAGGACACCCAGATGGAAGAAGGCGGTACGCTGGGAAACCCGCGCGGCCTGCTGCATCGAATGCGTCACGATCACAATGCAATAATTCTGGCGCAGTTCGTCGATGAGTTCCTCAATGCGCGCCGTAGCGATGGGATCAAGCGCGGAGCATGGCTCGTCCATGAGGATCACCTCCGGATTGACCGCGATGGCGCGCGCGATGCAAAGCCGTTGCTGTTGGCCGCCGGAGAGGCTCGTGCCGGAGTGGGTCAGGCGATCCTTCACCTCTTCGAAAAGGCCGGCCTTCCTGAGGCTGGTAACCACGATTTCTTCGAGATCGCTTTTGTTGCGGGCGAGGCCGTGGATCTTCGGTCCATAGGCGACGTTCTCGAAGATCGATTTCGGGAATGGGTTGGGCTTCTGGAAGACCATCCCAATCCGGGCGCGCAGTTGCACGACATCGAGATCGGGTTCGTAGATATTGCGGCCGTCGAGTGTGATTTCGCCCGTTACCCGGCAGGACGGGATGGTGTCATTCATGCGGTTAATCGTGCGCAGGAAGGTAGATTTCCCGCATCCCGAAGGACCGATGAAGGCCGAGACCGCGCGGTCGGAAATGTCGATGCTCAAATCCTTGATAGCCTGCTTGTCCCCGTAAAACACATTGACGTCGCGCGCCGTGATCTTGGTGGCGTTGTCCGCCGCATCCGCCTGGTCCTTGAACTGGACCCGCATATCGTACGCAACCATCGAAGAACCTTTCTGCAACTACCAGCGGCGCTCGAAGCGTCTGCGGACAAGTATCGCCGCAGCATTCATGACGAAAAGGAAAAGCAGAAGAATGATGATGGCGCCTGCTGTCTTGGCCTGGAACGCCGTCTCGGGAAGGTCCGACCAGAGGTAAATCTGCACCGGCAGCACGGTCGCCGCGTCGGTTATACCGCCCGGAACATCGACGATGAAAGCCACCATGCCGATCATCAGAAGCGGCGCTGTCTCGCCAAGCGCGTGCGCCATGCCGATGATGGTGCCTGTCATGATACCGGGCATGGCCAGCGGCAGAATGTGGTGAAATACCGCCTGCTGCGGCGATGCGCCGACGCCGAGAGCCGCTTCGCGAATGGAGGGCGGCACCGCGCGGAGCGCCGCCCGTGACGCGATGATGATGGTCGGCAGGACGAGGAGAGCGAGAACCAGCCCACCGACAAGGGGCGCGGAGCGTGGCAGACCGAAGAAATTTAGAAACATCGCAAGCCCCAGGAGCCCAAACACGATCGAGGGGACAGCGGCGAGATTGTTGATATTGACTTCGATGATCTCGGTAAATTTGTTCTTGGGCGCGAACTCCTCGAGATAGATCGCCGCCGCGACGCCGATGGGCAGGCACAGCACGAGTGTGACGAGCAGAGTCAGGATGGTGCCGAAGAGCGCGCCACGGATGCCCGCGAGCTCCGGTTCGCGGGAATCTCCCGCTGTGAGGAAGCGCCAGGCAAATCCGCGCTCGATTAGACCCTGGCTTTTCAGGGCTTCAAGCCAAAGCGCCTCCTGATCGTCGATGCGCCGGTTGCCCTCTGGAACTGAGAACCGGACGAGATCCCATTCGTCAGTGGTCAGCGGAGCGGACATGCCGATCGGTTCGGCGGTAATGGTCGCGCCCGCGATTTGAGTGATGCGATAGGCGCCGCCGGGCGTGCGCAGGATATCGCCGGGCAACAGTCCGGCCGGAGCCCTGGGCAAGAATGACAGCGTGAAGAGATCGCGGGCCGCGGCGACCGCAACGGATCCTTCGCCGCCAAAAACCTGAACGTCCGTCTGCTGACCCTTGAGGTACTGATCTGCATCATCCGAAAGGAGCGCCTGAATGGTAATCTCCTTCCCGATCAAAGAAGGGTCAGCGGCGACCCGTTCCCGGAAATCGTCCGCCGCGCCCGAGCTCAACAGGCTCGCCAGCTTCTTTCGCTCACCCCGCGATGTGACGTCCGAAAAGAAGGCTCTCAGACTGTCGCGAATAAGGCTGTCGAAATCCCCCGTGCGAATAATACGCGGGTCATTCGTCTTCTGGGGGTCGATTGCCGTCTGGTCCGCGGTCACCTTGAGCGTAAGCCGATGCTCTACGAATGCCGGGATTCCTTTGCCGAGGATGTCGACGAAAAGGAGAACGAGGAATATTGCCGTGATGCCGAGAGCGGCAATCCCGTAGGCCCTGAACCGACGTTCCGCCCGGTAGCGCTTGGCCATGTGGGCCTCGGCAGCGGCGGCGCTCCGGCCGCCTACCGTTGTTCCGGCCGCCATATCAGTCATATTGTTCCTTGTACTTCCTGACGATCCTGAGTGCGATGTAATTGAGCGCCAGCGTGAAGAAGAAAAGGACGAAACCCAGCGCGAAGGCGGACAACGTCTTTGCTGAGTCGAACTCCTGATCGCCCACGAGCAGCGTCTTGATCTGCACCGTGACCGTCGTCACCGCGGTGAGCGGATTGAAAGTGAGATTCGCGGCCAGTCCGGCCGCCATGACCACGATCATGGTTTCCCCGATCGCCCGCGAGATTGCCAACATGAAGGCCGAAACAATGCCCGGGAGCGCGGCGGGGAGGACCACCTTCTGGATGGTCTCGGATTTGGTTGCCCCCATGGCATAGGACCCGTCACGCAGCGATTGCGGAACGGCGTTGATAACGTCGTCCGACAGCGACGATACGAACGGGATGATCATCATGCCCATCACGAGGCCGGCCGCGAATGCCGATTCCGACGCAACATTGAGTCCGATTGCCGAGCCCGCACTGCGGATGATCGGGGCCACAGTGAGCGCTGCGAAGAATCCGAGAACGACCGTGGGAATGCCCGCAAGTATTTCCAGAAGCGGTTTAGCAAAGGCCCTGGTTCGTGGGGTCGCATACTCCGCCATGTAGATCGCTGAGAGGAGACCCAGAGGGCCCGCCACCAGGATCGCGATAAGGGTGATGAGCAGCGTTCCGACGAGAAGCGGGATCATCCCGTAACTGTTGCCGGTCGGCGACCACTGGAGACCGAACAAGAACTGGATTGGCGAGACATGCGTGAAGAAGCGCAAGGTCTCGAATAGAACCGACACGACGATGCCGACGGTTGTGAGCACTGCTACGGCCGAGCAGGCGAGGAGGGTGTAGGTGACAAGCCGCTCGAAAAGGTTACGCGCCCGGCGCTGCGGCGCAATGCGGCCGTAGAGTGCGAAGAGGACACCGCATCCCGCGACGAGCCCCAGTCCGAAGAGCACGACCTGAGCGAGCTTCCCTGCTGCGGCATAGGCCGCTGCCGCGGAGGTCAGCGCTTCCGAAGCTTCGCCTTGGAAGGCACCCCTGGTGATCAGCGCGATGTCGCGCAGCGCGGCGCCCGCTTGAAGCGGATCCGCGGCGACTGCCGGATTCATCGCAGCAAGTGCCGCCTGGCGCGCATAGAAGCTGCCCAGCGGCATGACGAAGACATAAACCGATATCATAGCGGCGAAGACGGCGGTGGCTATGAAAAGGCCGTGATAGGTGGGGAGCGAGTGAAGATATCCCGCTCTCACGCGCACCGCCCTAGCGCGATGGGTCCCGAGAATGAAGGCGGCGATGGTGAGCGCGGCCAGAAGAGCGAAATACAACCCCGTCATCGCAAAGCTCCAGCGCGCTGAAAATGGATTCGGACGGTGCCCGTTACATCCGCGGGGCGCCGTCCGTCAGGTGACGGTTACATCAACTCGTCGCCCTTGATCGTTTGCATGTCCTTGGCTGCGGCGCGGGTTTTCTCGGCTTCCTCCTTGGGAAGCGCCACGAGGCCCTTGTCCGCGAGATATCCGTCTTCGCCGATTGCCTTATCCGAAACATATTCTGCTACGAACTCGGCGATGCCCGGCACCATTCCGACATGCTGCTTCTTTGCGTAGATGAAGAGTGGCCGCGACACCGTGTACTCGCCGCTGGCGATCGACTCATAGGTTGGCGACTTGCCGTCGATCTTGGCGCCCTTGATCTTGTTCATGTTCTCTTCAAGGAACGAATAACCGAAGATGCCGATGGCTTGCGGATTGGCCTCGAGCTTTTGCACGATCAGATTGTCGTTCTCGCCCGCATCGATATAGGGGCCGTCCTCGCGCATGGTCTTCCAGACCTTCTCGAAGGCCTTGGCGTCAGACTTCTTGAGCGCCTTCAGGCTATCGATCGAGCTTGCGCCATGCTCCATCACGAGTTCGGCGAAGCTGTCTCGCGTGCCCGATGTCGTCGGCGGCCCAAGCACCTCGATCTTCTCGGCGGGGAGGGAGGGATCGATCTCGTTCCATGTCTTGTACGGATTGGGGACGAGCTTTCCGTCCTTGTCAGGAACGTCCTTGGCGAGGGCGAGGAATAGCTGCTGCTTGCTCAGATCAAGGTCGGGACCGGCCTTGGCGTTCGCCACCGTGAGCCCGTCGAAGCCTATCTTGATCTCAACGATATCGCTGACGCCATTCTTGGCGCAGGCCTCGAACTCGCTCTTCTTGATGGCCCGGGAGGCATTGGCGAAATCCGGATGATCCTCTCCGATGCCGGCGCAAAAAAGCTTGAGGCCGCCGCCGGTCCCCGTCGATTCGACGACTGGCGTTTTCATTCCTGAGGTCTTGCCGAACTGCTCGGCAACGGCTGTCGTAAAGGGATAGACGGTGGACGATCCAACGATCCGGATCTGGTCGCGGGCCTGGGCTGTCCCGGCCGAAAGGACGATTGCCGCAAAGCTCGCGGCGAAAAATAGTCGCTTCATTTGAATTCTCCCTGCTGATGACCGGGACAGGACTAGGCGGCGCGCATGAGTGTTATGTGACGCGATCGTAACAGGAAGATGACGGCCTATGTTCCGGTAAAGCCGGGGCTATTCCTCGCTGGCGGGAATGCGCACGGTGAATCTACTGCCGTCACCGAGCTGGGAGGTTATCCTAAGGCGCCCCTGGTGCCGGTTGATGATGTGCTTGACGATGGCGAGGCCCAAGCCCGTCCCGCCGCGCGCCCTGCTTTCCTGAGCATTGATCCGGTAGAAACGTTCAGTCAGACGTGGAATGTGCTCCTCCGCGATGCCCGGTCCATGATCGCGCACGGTAATTTCCTGGGCGCCATCCAACCTGTCACCGTGGATCTCCACGATCTTACCCGTAGCGGCATACTTGATCGCATTCTCGATGAGATTTTGAACGACCTGCACCAGCTCGTCCCAATCGCCCTTCACCGGCATCGTCGGCGCAAGGGTCACAGTCAGCATCACACCGGCATCCCGAGCGAGGCCGGACAGTGTATCGACGACGTGGCGTACGACCATCGCCAAGTCGACCGTCTCCGACGGACGCTGGTGCGCGTTCATCTCAATGCGGGAAAGAGACAGGAGACCGTCGATCAGGCGCTTCATGCGTTCAGCTTGCGTCTTCATCAGCATCAGGAAGCGGTCGCGCGATGTCTCGTCCTTGCGCGCTGCACCCTGTAGTGTCTCGACGAAGCCCAGCAGCGAGGCGAGCGGCGTGCGCAATTCATGGCTTGCATGGGCGACGAAATCGGCCCGCATGCGCTCGATGCGCTGCTCCCGCGTGAGGTCGCGCAGCAGGATGAGCGCGGCGTGTTCGTCTCCCGGAATGCCGGAAACGAAGGCTTCGAAATGTCGCGACGGCGCCCCGTGCATTTCAAGATCCGCGCGCAGCGGTTCGCCGCCGGCAAGTACTTGTGTCACGGCATCCAGTATGGCGGGGGACCTGATTGCGGATGAGACATGGTGCCCCGCCGGATCGAAATTGAAGAGGGCAAGCGCCTGATTGTTGGCGACGGCGACTGTTCCTGCCCGGTCGAGCACGAGCACGGGATCGGGGAGCGCGGCGACGAACTCGGCGACGGCGTTGGGCGACTCCGCCGCGTGCACCGCCTCGGCCCGCTCACCGGAGCTTTTCCAGGACCATATCATTGCCAACTTTCTTGCCACATGCTCGAATCTGCTTATGACAGTTCGTTGCAACGCGCAAAGGACAGCGGCCATGACGGTGACGCCGGTCGATCCCGGGATGATGAAGTTCTACGAGGAGCTCACGGCGAAAACGCCGCCGGAGTCCGTAAATTGGCCGCTCGCTGAGCAGCGCCGTGCCTGGGATGAGGTTTGCCGCGCCTTTCGCGCCCCCCACCCGCCGGGCGTCTCTGCAGAAGATATGCTCGCCAATGGTGTGAAGGTGCGGGTGTTCCGTCCACCCGGTGACGAACCGAAGCCGGGGATCATCTATTTTCACGGCGGCGGCTGGGTTCTCGGCAGCTGCGAAACCCATGACGACATGTGTGCCGAAATGGCGGCCGACGCCGACGCGGTGGTGGTCCTGGTCGACTACCGGCTGGCGCCCGAACATCGGCACCCGGCGCAGTTCGAGGACGCCCACGCTGTGCTCGCGTGGCTGCGCAAGGAGGGCACCGACATGGGTATCGACTCCGCGCGGATCGTGGGAGCCGGTGACAGCGCCGGCGGGCAGATGACGGCAGGCCTCTCGCTCTCGCTTCGCGATCGCGGCATGAAGCAGCTGAAGGGTCAGGTCCTGATCTATCCCGTGCTGGGGAGCGATATGGACACCGTCTCTTATCGCCGCAACGCCGATGCGCCTTGTCTCACCCGCGCCGATATGAAGTTCTATCTTGAAGCCTTTCTCGGTCCCCACAATCACACGAACTGGCGCGATCCTTATGCCGTGCCTCTCATGGCGACGAGCTTCGAGAAGCTCCCGCCTGCCTTCATCGCCATCGCCGCGCATGATCCTCTCTACGATGATGGGGTGATGTATCACGAGCGCCTAAGGTCGGCGGGCGTGCCCTCGCAGCTTCGGCGCGAGCCCGCGCTCGCCCACTCCTATATGCGTGCCCGGCACGTGAGTGCGCCAGCGATGGCGGGCTTCAAGGCGATAACCGCGGCGATGCGGTCGCTGGCCCATGACGGAAAAATGGGAGCGCAGGCCCTCGTCGCGTGAGCATCTCTCAGGAAGCGGATGTCATCATCATCGGGGCCGGTCTTGCCGGCGCCACCGCCGCCGCGAAACTGTGCGGAGAGGGATTGCGCGTCACGATCCTCGAAGCCCGCAATCGCTGCGGGGGCCGAGGCTACGCGCGCGCCTTCGGCAATTCAGGCGAAGTCGTTGATTATGGCGGCTCGTGGATCACGCCATGGCAGGTCAACATCCGCGAACTCTGCGCCCGCTATGGCGTGGCGCTCCGCCCGCGCGAGAAGATCACCGAGCGGCGGTGGTACCGGGACGGCGCCCTGCACCGCGACGGACCGACGTCCGCCGCCGACCGGCCGGCGCATGAAAGTGCGATCGCGCGCATGGCGGCGCACAGCGCTTTGTTGAAGGCCGGGCTCTCGACCGACCATCATGGTTTCACCTTCGCGGGGATCAGCCTTGCGGCGTATCTCGATGGCTTGAACCTTCCGCAGGCAACGCGCGATCTCGTCTCGGCCTGGTGGACCGTTTCAGGAAATGGCGACAAGGAACGCGTGCCCGCGACCGAATTCCTCCACAGCATCGGCTATTTCGACGGAACGCCAGACGGCATGTGCGAAGTCTGGGCGGATTCGCTGGTCGGCGGGGTGACCTTGTTGGCCGAACGCATGATCGCGGCGAGTGGGGCTCAACTTCGTCTGTCATGCCCGGTGTCAGCGCTGAGTGAGGATCGATCGGGTGTTAGGGTCGCAGCAACCGACGGGCGGACGTTCTCCGCGCGCCGCGCCATCCTGGCAACGGGGATCAATCCACTGGCTGGCATAAGGGTCACCCCGCCGCTATCCGCTGAAAAATCGGCTGCGGTAAGTGTCGGCCATCTCGGCCGCGCGGTGAAAATCTGGGCGAAAGTTGAGAATGTGCCGGTGGGCATCCTGGCCACGGGCGGGGGACGGGGCATCGAATGGATGTTCTCCGAGCGCTCGCTTGCCGACGGCTCGACTCTGCTGGTGGGATTCGGCGTAGCCGCCAATGGCTGGGCGCCGGAGATGCCCCGGGACGCGGCAGAGGCGGTGGCGCGCTTCTTTCCGGAAGCAAACCTCCTGGCGATCGACTGGCACGATTGGAATACGGACGATTATTCGCAAGGCGCCTGGGTGGCGGGCATTGTCGGCCAGCCCGAAGCACATGAGGCGCGCACCTGGAGGGCAAATGGCAATCTCGCCTTTGCGTCATCGGACATCGCCGCGCGGGAAGCAGGATGGTTCGAAGCGGCGATCATCTCTGGCGAAGACGCGGCGCAGGAAATCTCTCGCTCTCTCGCTCCAGCATCCAACTCCTGAAGGGTTCAGCGGGCGAAGCGGGGGACAGAGTACGTCCACACGCCCCGAATGAGACTACGAAACCACGACGATCGCGCCGTATCTCACATGGTTGTAGAGCTCGATGACGTCGGCGTTGTTCATGCGGATGCAACCCGACGACGCCGATTTTCCGATGGAGGACGGCTCATTCGTTCCGTGAATGCGATAAATACTGGAGCCGAGATAGATAGCGCGTGCGCCAAGCGGGTTCTTCGGACCTCCCGCCATGAACGCCGGGAGGTCGGGACGGCGCTTGCGCATCTCCTCCGGTGGACGCCAGCTTGGCCACTGCGACTTGGCGCTCACGGAATGGGTACCCTTCCACTCGAAACCCTTTTTCGCGGTGGCGACGGGATATCTGACTGCCTTGCCATTTCCGAGGATGAAATAGAGCGCATGCTGCTTGGTCATTACGATCACGGAGCCGGCGGGAAGGGTGGTGGTGTAATCGACAGTGATGCCCCGCCTGAAACCGGACGCTTCCGTATTGGGCGTCGCTGGCGGCACCAGCACGACCCCGGCAAATGGTTCGCTATTGGCCTGCGCAGGAAGAGTCGTGGTCATTGCGGCAGCCGAGATCATGGCGGCCCCGAGAAGCGTGCGGATGACGGTATTCATGGATTTGTTCCCTCTTGGATGTCTTTTTGAACCCGATGATCATCCAATAAGGGCGCGGCGCTGAACTCTATCTGAGATCGCCGTTCATGCGCGGTTTAGGTGACGGATCGCCGCGGAGAAGTGGCTTTGACAAGCTCTCGCCGCCCCACTATCCCCGCAGACAGCTTCCCGTCAGGCGAAAGAGATCCTCCGACATGCAAACCGTGACTGAATTCCCGCGCAAGGTGAAGGAAATCGAGAATTTCTGGATCGAGATGCCGGATGGAGTAAAGCTCGCGGCGCGCATGTGGCTGCCTGAGGATGCCGAGGAAAGGCCGGTGCCCGCGATTCTCGAATATCTCCCCTACCGCAAGCGCGAGGGCACCGTGGTTCGGGATGCGCTGACCCACCCCTATTTCGCCGGACATGGCTACGCGGCGATCCGCGTCGACATGCGCGGCAATGGGGACAGCGAAGGCCTGATGTTCGACGAGTATGCCAAGCCGGAGCAGGACGACGGCGTCGAGGTAATCGCCTGGATCGCCAAGCAACCCTGGTGCTCCGGGACAGTTGGCATGATCGGTATCTCGTGGGGCGGCTTCAATGGCCTTCAGATCGCCGCGCGCAAGCCCCCGGCGCTCAAGACCGTCATCACCCTGTGCTCGACCGATGACCGCTACAGCGACGACATCCACTACAAGGGCGGCTGTCTCATTAACGAGAATCTGGGCTGGGCCGCCACTATGCTCGCCTATTCCTCGCGGCCGCCCGATCCCAAGATCGTGGGTCGCCGCTGGAAGAAGATGTGGATGGAGCGTCTTGAGAACGAGCCATTCCTCATCCTCCCGTGGCTGCAGCACCCTCATCGCGACGCCTATTGGAAACACGGCAGCGTGGCGGAGGACTTCGGCGACATCGAAGCCTCAGTCCTGTGCGTCGGCGGCTGGAACGATGCCTATACCAATGCGGTGCCGCGCCTAATGGCGGGCCTGCGCTCGCCGTGCAAGGCGATCATCGGGCCGTGGGCGCACAAGTACCCGCACTTCGCGATCCCCGAGCCTCGCATCGGCTTCCTGCAGGAGGCGCTGCGCTGGTGGGACTTTTGGCTGAAGGGCGAACCGACCGGCGTCATGCGCGATTCCCCGTTCCGCGTCTATGTGATGGACGCGGAGAAGCCCGAAGCTTTCAAGGCTCGCTGGGGCGGGCGCTGGATCGCCGATCAGCTCTGGATGGCTGGCAATACCGAAATCAAGCAATGGTACTTAGGCGCAGAGCGCCGCATCACTGGGGCTCCCGGCAAGGAAGCGGCGCTCGCAATCTCCTCACCGCAGACCACCGGCCTCGATGGCGGCGAGTTCTGCATCATCTGGCTCGGCAAGGACTTCCCCGGCGATCAGCGCCGCGACGATGAGGGCTCCCTCACCTTTGATTCACCCGAACTTGTGACCGAGATGGATATCGTCGGCGCACCGGTGGTGGAACTCGAGTTCTCCGCGGACAAGCCGGTAGCCTTCGTCGCGGTGCGCCTCAACGACGTGTGGCCTTCAGGGGAAGTGTCACGCATCACCTACACCGTACAGAATCTATGCCAGCGCGAGAGCAGCGAGACGCCGGCGCCGCTCGAGCCCGGCAAGCGCTATCGCATGAAGATCCGTCTGGACGACATCGCGCTTCGCGTGCCGAACGGGCACAGGTTGCGCGTTTCGATCTCAACGACGTACTGGCCGCTGATGTGGCCGGCGCCCGAGCCCGTCACGCTTACCGTCTATGCCGGAGTGTCGAGCATTCACATGCCGGTGCGCAAGGCCATCCCGAACGAAGTGCCGCTGTCGTGGAAATCAGCCGAGACCGCCGAACCCCTCAAGCTCAAGACCTTCGAGGAACCGTGGAACAAACGCGACGTGACGATCCATCCCGAGACTGGGGTCGCGACGTTGGAGATCGTCGATGATTTCGGCCGTCAGGAGATCGAGCATCTGGGTCTCACGACATGGAGTGCGGGCCGTGAGAAGTATGTCATCGACCCCAAGGATCCATTGTCGGCACGCATGGAGACGCACTGGACGAAGGGCCTGAAGCGCGATCGCTGGCAAGTGCGCACCGAGACCTTCACGCGCATGACGGCGACCACGACACACTGGCAGGTGTGGGGCCGCATCGAAGCCTATGAGGGGAAGAAGCTGGTCTTCGAGCGCGAATGGGACGAGGCAATCGAGCGCAAACTCAATTGAACGGGTGCGTCACATAAGCGACAGCTGCAGCAGGATTGCGGCCATGGCCGCGCCATCGTGACGCCCGCGGTCCCAGGCATCCTCGAAGTCAGCCGAAATGTGGGGTATTCTGGGTAATCCCGCGCGGACATAGCGAAAGCCACGGGTACTGCGCTCTAAGGGCAACGAGTCGCGGTGGATGATCGCCGTATCGAAGCGGATTCCCGCCTGCGCGAGGATGCCGAGAAGCTCGGCGACGGACCTCCCCACCGTCTCGGCGTCTTCCAGGACGTTGGAGACGAATATCTTTTTGGCGCGGACATTCTTCATCACCGCCTCTGCAATGCCATCGACCATGGCATGCGGCAGGAGACTTGTGAAAAAACTGCCAGGACCGAACACGATGAGATCAGCCTTGGCGATCGCCGCCAGGACGGCGTTGCTGGCACGGGGCTGCGATCCGCTGGCATCGATCTCAAGCGCGCCGATACCGATTCGGGCGTCATCCTCATGGAGGCGCGTGATCGCATGCTGGCCCTCGATGCGCCGGCTGTCGCGCAACACCGCGGCCAGGGTCATCGTGTTATCCGCGGTCACGGGCCACACATTCCCCGAGATCCCGCACAAATTACGAAACACCTCGATTGCGGCATTGATATCGCCATCTTCTTCGAGGAATGCACCGGTGAGAATGAAATTTCCGATACTCCCATTGCGGAGATCGAAATCGGAACCCACCGTCGCTGCGAAGCGTCCCAGATAGCGGATGATTGCCGTGCGGACCACCGGGTCCATCGCGGCGATGAGGGGATGGTTGCCGGAAACGTAGAAAGTAAATTCCCGGGCGAGGTCGCCGGGCGTGCCCGAATCCGAAAGACGAGCATTGCAGATCTTGACGATCTCCCCGGCGCGGCCTTCGCCATGCGCCATGGTCATCAGCGCCTGCCGGATATCGCCAACCGGGAGAATGCCCAACCTTTCGCGGATGATCTTGGAGCTCCCGCCGCTGTCCGACGCAGGCACGATGCGGGTCACGGCGGCGCCTTTCCGGCAAAGCGCCAGATTGATGCTGCGGCAGGCGGTTCCGCCTGAGAAAAGGACGATGTTCGGTATGGGGAGCTCCCGGAGGCGTGCGATCGGCGATCCTATGCTGCCCGCGCCGCGCTCACAATCGCCCGGTTCGTGTTGCAATTCGATCCTACTCTCTGCAAGCTTTGGCAGGACGGGAGCATCGCACGATGAGAATTGCCGCCATCGGCGAATGCATGATCGAACTCTCATCCCTTGGGCCGGGCCGGATTGCGATTGCCTTCGGTGGCGATACGCTCAACACTGCGATCTATCTCGCACGCTGCGGCGCGACGGTCGACTATGTGACAGCGCTCGGCGATGACCCATACAGTGCCGACATGATGGACGCCTGGCGGAAGGAGGGCGTGGGCACCGACCTCGTGTCTATCGTTCCGGGACGCGTTCCGGGCCTCTATGCAATCACGCGCGATGACAAGGGAGAGCGCAGCTTCCATTATTGGCGCGACCGCTCCCCCGCCCGTGAAATCTTCGACGCCTCGGGGCCCGACCTCGATGAAAATCTGCTCCGCTTCGATCTCCTCTATACCAGCGGCATCACGCTTTCGATCTATTCGGAGCGGGGCCGGGAACGCCTCTACGCACTGTTCGACCGCCTGCGCGTCAGGGGTGGACGGACTGCCTTCGATGGCAACTACCGCGCGCGCGGCTGGCCTGACGCGGCGAAGGCGCGGGCTGCGTTCGAAGTCATACTCAGGCGCAGCGATTTTGCTTTCCCGACCTTTGAGGACGAGGCAGCGCTCTTCGGCGACCGCACTCCGGCCGCGACCGCCGAGCGGATTGCGGGTTACGGCGTTGACGAGGTCCTGGTGAAGAACGGGGCTCAGCCTTGCACCATCAGGATTGCGGGCGAGGTGCTGAGCGTTCCCGCCGAGGCGGATGTTCGTCCCGTCGATACGACGGCGGCGGGGGATGCATTCAACGCCGCATATCTCGCCGCCCGGGTCATCGGCGTGGAGCCCAAGGAAGCTGCCCGGCGCGCCCATCGCCTTGCGGCCGAGGTTATTCGGCATCCCGGCGCCATCATGCCGCGGCGGGGCTAGGCAGGCCGCCGTCCCTCATGTCAGCATCGATGAGATGCGCGGCTTCAGACCAGAAAATGCTCCTCCTCGCGCCCCGATGGCGGCGCCGGGCCCCGTTCCCACCTTGGGATCGTTGCAACGATGCGATCAGGGCTGGGTATGGGCGATCTGCCAGCCAAAGGAAGGAATATCCTGCGGACACCGCCGCCCGCTTGCGCTCGCGCCGTTCGTCATTCGGTGGGGGCCCGATGCCTCGAGCGATGTTCTGCGCCGCAATCTGCACTGCTCGAAATGCGGCAATCGCGGCGCGACGATTCAGCATCCAGGTTGGAAGCCATTCCCAGCGCGGGCGGATCAGTGGAGCTGAAGTTCGATTGCTTTGCTACTTCGCCTCTGACGACCAGGGAAAATTCACATACTGGTCGCGCGTATCATAGCAGATGTTGCCATACATCCGCAGATAAGCGGCGCGGCGCACGGGATCCGCATAGACCGCCGCAGGATCGGCGAGATCGGCCTCATACTGCGCCATGTTGTCGAGCGTCAGAGTGCTCGGCAGAATGTCCATGGCTTGGGGGATGCTTTTTCCCTCGAGCCAATCCGCCGCGTGCTGGCCCATAGCGTAACCGAAGACCGGCGAAGCGAGGCTGATGCTGGTCTTGTAGGGTCCGCCTCCCTTCCTGATTTCGGCCACCGCCTCGGGCTCTCCGTCGATCCCGCCCAGGAACTGCTCGGGACGTGCCTTGTTCGCTGCGCGCAAGGCGGCGAGCGCCCCGAGTACGACAGTATCGGCACCGAGCACGACGTCGATGTCAGGATTGGCGAGAAGTATCGTGCTCATCGTGGCAAAGCCGCCTTCCTTGTTCACGGTGGCAGGCGAGATGTCCGCGACGATGGTGACGCCGGGCAGCTTGCTGAGCGAGTCGCGCATCGCGACAAAACGCGGCGCCAGAAACTGGATACTGTCATGGGTCAGCAGCACCACATTGGCCTTGCCGCCCAGCTGTTTCTCGATATATGCCGCAGCCGCATCGCCCAGCACCTTTCCCGTCAGATATTGGGGCGCGTTGAGGAGCGAAGTGGCCGGCGGCGGAACGACCGTCCCCACATAGCCGCCTGCCCAGATGATTTCCTGCAAACTGCGGCTGAGCGACATCGGATCAACCGGCGATGCGACGACGGCCCCCACGCGGTCGGCGAGGAGCTGGCGGACCTGCTCGATCATCTTGCCCGCATCATTGTTCGCAAGGGCCACGCGATAGTCCAGTCCGCGGTCCTTGGCGGCCGCAGCGAGTCCGCGGCTGACGCCATTCATGAACTCGCGCTCATTGTCCTGCGCAAAGGCCAAAACCTTCTTCAGTCCCGGTGGGGGCTTGCAGGCCGCAGCGTTCGGGTTGAAGGGCGGCAGCACAACCGGCACCGTAATACCGGGGGGTCCGTCCGCACCGAAAGACGGCGGGGCACCGCTCGTGAGGCCGCATCCCAATACCGGCGCCAGCAGGATGAGGCAATTCCGCGCCCAGGCCCACCCGTTTTTCGGTTTAAAACGCATGCCGTGCCGCCCCCTTTGATGGTCCTCGGACAAACCCATACAACTTGATGGGAGGGGCTAAAAAGTTAATTCGGCAGGGCCCGGGGCGGACCAAGGAGCGGCCCTACCTCACGCGCACGTTTCCCCGTTAGGCCTTTTCGGCGCCACGTAAAGATCGAGGGAGCGTGATGCGAAATGTCGTGCCCGCGTCAAGCTTCGATGTCACAGTAATGTTTCCGCCAAGATTGCGCACCACGGTGCGGACATGAGCAAGCCCAATCCCTTCCCCGGGCTGGTCCTGGACTCCGGCGCGCCGGAACAGATCGAAGATCCGCTCAAGGTCCTGATCCGCAATCCCGCGGCCGTTGTCCGAAACCTCGATCACAACGCGGCCGTCCTCCAATTCAAGCGTGCGCACCTCGATGAGGAGCGGCCGGGCGGGCGAGCGATACTTGACGGCATTGTCGAACAAATTACCGAGGACTTGCTCAATCGAAAGCCGATCGCTCTCCAGGACGGAAACGTCGAGACGCGTGACGATTTCACCGTTGGCCGCGGAAAGTTGATGTTGGATCGTGGCAATCGCTGCGATGATGACAGCCTGAAGGTCCACCGGTTCGGGTCTTAGTTTTCGGCCACCTTCGCGCGAGAGCTTGAGGATAGCATTGATCTGATCGTCCATCTTCTTGGTGGACGCGCGGATGAAACCAATTGCCTCAGGCATCCCGACCTTTACCGCCTCTTGCGCCTCCCGGGTGACGGGATCCGCGGGTTCGCCGGACGTAATCGTTCTATCCACTAAAGCCTGCAGGCTCATCATGTTTTCCTGAAGCTCACTGGTGAAGCCCATGATATTGACGAGGGGCGCGCGGAGGTCATGGGTCACGATATAGGCGAAACGTTGCACCTCTTTGTTGAGCTGCGCGAGGTCGGCAGTGCGGTCGGCGACCCGCGTCTCAAGACTGGCGTTGAGATTTCCAACTTCGTCGCGCGCCTCGGCGAGCTCGCGAGTATAACGCATTGCCAAGATCGTGACGCCGCCGACCACGATGACGATCACGACTGCACCGATGATCGATATCAGCCGCAGCAAGGCCGCATTGGCTCTCTGCTCGCCAACCCCGACGGTCAGCCGTTCGTCGGCGGCACGGATCACGCCAGCAAAGAAGACATTGGCTTCGTCCATGAGCGCCTTGCCGCGATTAGACTGGAAAATCGCAAGGGCTTCTGCGTCGCGCCGGTTGCGCTTCAAGGCGACCGTGTCATCCATCTCCTTGAACTTTTCCGCGAGGATGGTTTGAAGGCGCGAGAGCGCCACCTTCGTGTCCGGATTTGCGGCAAGCGCGCGCTTCAGCGAATCCAATTGTCTCTGCGCGAGCGTCTTGGCGGTATCGTAGGGCGCGAGATAGATCTCATTTCCGCTCACCAAGTAACCACGCTGACTCGATTCCGCGGTCTTGACCGCATTGCGCAACTCGACCGCCGCTCCACGCGTATCACGCGCCTCGATCACTTCCTCGAAATAGACTTGGGCCCGCTCGCCCAGCCAGATCGTCATTCCGACAATGCCCAGAAGAGCGAGGAAACCAATGACGAGCAACAGGATGCTCGACCGGATGACGATTGGGCTGGTGATGGACATGGCGCCAGCGTGCATGCCCGATATTGAAAGGGCGGGCAACGGGCCGGGATGCGGAAGCGGGCGGCGGGCCAGCTAGGGGTCTATCCCGCGGCAGGCAGGTAACCACGGGAACCCCGCGCGTACGCGAAGCGTTGCCGAATGTCCAAAAAAGGAAAATTCCAGATGATTCGCGGAGCTATTCGGTCGCTTTCCTGGGCAGGCGCAATGGTGCTGGTTGCAGCCTCGCCCCTCACTGCCGCGGAACTGTCGCTCGAAAGCGTCAACAGCGCCGTCTATCAGGAAGACGCAAAGGCCGACCCCGACACGCCGCAGCCCTTCCTCATCCGGCTACAGATATTGCTGGATCGTGCCAACATATCCCCGGGGGTCATCGACGGCCTGCCGGGCGACAATGTTGCCAAGGCGGTGCGTGCTTATGAGGAGAGGGAGGGACTTGAGGCCGATGGCAAGGTGGACGAGAAGCTGTGGTCGTCGCTGACGGAGCGCGATCAAAGCCCGGTTCTCGAGACATACAAGGTCACTCCAGAGGACCTTGCGGAGAAATACGTCGAGAAGCTGCCAGAGGATTACGCCAAGCTCGCGGAGATGAAGTGGCTGGGATACAGGGGCCCGCGGGAGATGCTGGCCGAACGTTTCCACATGGATGAGGATTTGCTTCGGGCGCTCAATCCGAAGGCCGATTTCAATGCCAAGGGAAGTGAGATCGTCGTCGCCAATCCCGGTAAGAAGGCGGAGGGCAAAGTATCACGCATCACCGTCTACCGCTCTCGGGGCCAGGTCTACGGCTTTGATCGGGATGAAAAGCTTTTGGTCGTTTACCCGGCCACGATCGGCTCCAAAGATTCGCCTTCTCCAACGGGCGTGCATAAAGTGAAGGGGGTGGCGATGGAGCCCACCTACAGCTATAGGCCCGATGTGAACTTCCAACAGGGCTCGAACGATGAGCCTCTGAAAATCCCTGCCGGGCCGAACGGGCCTGTTGGCCTTGTGTGGATTGACTTGTCGGAGCCGACTTACGGCATCCATGGAACCGCGGATCCGGAACTGATCGACAAGACGCAAAGCCACGGCTGTGTCCGGCTAACGAATTGGGACGCGGATGAACTCGCTCACCTCGTCAAGCCGCAGGTGCCCGTCGAATTCAAAGATTGAGAGAGGCGCCGGCCATTCTAGCCAACTGACGTCAGCTCATCCCAAGCTCTCTCTTGCGGCGTTTTGCCCACGCCCCGATGAGTCGATCGGCGATGATCCCGATGATGGCGATGCCGAGGCCCGCGAGAATTCCGCGCCCCGTTTCGGCCTGCGGCAGCGCCTTGTAGATTTCCTGACCGAGATCGCGCGAACCAATAAGCGCCGTGATCGCCGTCATGGCGAGCGCCATCATGATGGTCTGGTTGATCCCGAGCATGATCTCCGGGAGTGCGATCGGCAGCTCAACCTTCCACAGGCGCTGGGGACCCGTGCAGCCGGTGGCCTTGGCGGCCTCGATCGTCACCGGCGCAATGCGAATAAGCCCGAGATAGGTATAGCGCACCGCAGGCACCGAGGCATAGGCGAGGATGGCGATGACGTTCGAGAGGTCGCCGACCTTGAACAGCATGATGACCGGGATGAGATAGATGAAGGACGGGAAGGTCTGCAACGTGTCGCAGACGGCCATCACCACGCGGGCGGCGCGCGCATTCCGCGAGCACCAGATGCCGATTGGAATGCCGATCACGATGCAGATCAAGACCGCGGCCGTGACGAGATAAACCGTCATCATGGCGGGCACCCAGAATCCGGTGAGAAGTATGATGGCGAGAAGTGCTGTCGTGAAGGCGGCGAGCCGCGCGCCGCCCAGATGATAGGCGGTGACTCCAACCAGTCCGAATACCGTGGGCCAGGGCAGCCACAGGCAGAAGTCGCGCAGCGGGAGCAGAAGGTTGACGGTGATCCAGTCACGCGCGGGCTGTATATACTCATAGGCGTTCTTCGAGACCCAGCGGATCGCCTGGTCGAGCGTTGTGCCGAAGCTCACCGTCATGTCGGCAGGAAGCGTGCGCAGAAAGGGAAGCGCGGCCGCGGCAAGCGCCGCCCCAAGGGTGATTGCGACGAAGATCGCCAGATGCCGGTGCCGCCTCAGGAACGGAGTGCCGCGGACATACCGCGTGGGAGGCCGGTAAGCATAAGCCTGCGTCAGCCGGTCAAGAACCAGCGCGATGAGGACGATGGCGATGCCCTGCTCGGTCGCTTTGCCGACCTGCAGCTGCTGGAGCGAGAAGAGAAGTTTCTGGCCGAGGCCCGAGGCGCCGACCAGTGAAGCGATGACGGCCATCGCCAGCGTCTGCATTACCACCTGGTTGACGCCGAGCATGATGATCTGGTGGGCCGCGGAGAGTTCCACCTTCCACAGCAATTGGCGCGGTGTGCATCCCGACATGCGTCCCGCCTCGGTGATGTCGCTGGGCACCGTCCTGATGCCAAGGATGACGCACCGGGCCATGGGCGGCATCGCGAAGATGACAGTCGCGAGCAGCGCCGGAACTTGTCCGAAGCCGAACAGCACGACGACGGGTGCGAGATACGCCATATGCGGGGTCGCCTGCATCAGATCGAAGCCGGCAGTGACGAACGCCTCAACGCGGCGCGAGCGCGTGGCCCAGATCCCGAGCGCAAGGCCGATGAGGACCGCCAGCGGAACCGCCACGAGCACGATTGAGATCGTGCGCATGGAGTCGGTCCACAAGCCGAAGAGAGCGAGATAGGCAGTGCAAAGGCTTGCAAACAAGCCGAGCCGCCAGCCTTTGATCCAATGCCCGAGCAGGCCTGCCCCCGCAACCAGGGCGATCCACGGGATGGGCGGCAGGCCCCAATTGGGGAAGCCGCGATAGAGCAGGGCCTCGGTAAAGGCGAGCGGCACGGCAAGTAGGGCCGAAAGCCCGCGCGTGATATCGCGCACGCGGATGGGTCCGATGGCCGCTTCGTTGCCGAGCCACGCAAAGAAACGCGTGAGCCATTCCTTGGCGGGGATGACCCACTCCTGCGGCCAGCGCGCCGCCGGTTCCCAGATCATCGACGCCGCCACGCCGGCCGCGGCGGCGATCATAAGCGTCAGGAGCAGGGCGTGTGAGCGCGTGACGGGTGCGACTGACAGCGGTACGGCGGCGCTTTCCGCTGCCGCGCTCACGGATAGAGAGCCCGTATCATCGCTTCGCGCGTCAGCATGCCGATGGTGCGGCCGGATTCGTCGACGACCCCGGTCGGCGCGTCCGACCGTAGCACATCGCCGGCGATCGCCCCGATCTTGGCGGCCGCGGGCACCGTATTCGTATGCAGTCCGGCTCCCACGTCTTCCATGATGACGCGCGCGCTCACCACCCGGTCGCGCGGCGCGTTCTTGGTGAACTGCGCGACATAATCGTCGGCCGGCGCGGTGATCATCGCCTCGGGAGTCGCGAGCTGAACGAGCCGGCCTTCATTCATGATGCCGATGCGGTCGGCAAGCCGGATCGCCTCGTCAAAATCGTGGGTGATGAACACGATGGTCTTCTTCAGCAGCCGCTGCAGGCGCAGGAACTCATCCTGCATCTCGCGGCGGATGAGAGGATCGAGCGCTGAAAAGGGTTCATCGAGAAACCAGACATCGGGCTCGACCGCGAGAGAGCGGGCAATGCCGACGCGCTGCTGCTGACCGCCCGAGAGCTCGCGCGGAAAATAACCTTCACGGCCTTCGAGCCCGACTAGCTTGATGATGTCGCGCGCCCTCGCCTCGCGTTCTTCGCGCGCCATGCCACGGACCTCGAGCGGAAAGGCGACGTTGGAGAGTACGTCGCGATGCGGCAGGAGGCCGAAGTGCTGGAACACCATGCCGAGCTTGTGGCGCCGGAGCTCGATGAGCTCGCGCGACGTCGCGGCGAGGAGATTGCGGCCTTCATAGACGACCTCCCCGGCGGTCGGCTCGATGAGCCGCGTGAGGCAGCGGATGAGCGTGGATTTGCCGGACCCCGAGAGGCCCATGATGATGAGGATCTCGCCTTCCTTCACGTCGAAGGAGACGTCGCGCACCGCCACCACGTGCCGTGATGATACTTTGGGGTCGGCACTGTCGGCCATGTAGCGCTGCGGCTCGGGCCCGAAGACCTTCCACAGGTTCCGGCATTCGATCTTTATGCTGCGGTTCATCCCGGTCCCGGCAATGCCAGCATCGCTCCGGCAAGGCGTGAAAGCCTTGCCGGATGCGTCGTGCGCGGTCGTCAGCTTACTCGATCCATTTCTTCCAGGTGGTCTCGTTCTCGGCAACCCACTTGGTGGCAGCGTCTTCTGGCGTCATGCCGTCCACATCCACCATCGCCGCAGCGGCTGCGATCTGCGGATTGGTGAAGCTAACCTTTTTCAGGATAGCCGCCGCCCCTGGCCATTTTTCGCCGAGCTGCTTCGAGCCAGCCTTCTTCAGATAGCCGTTGGCCGGCGCGCCGCAGTCATAGATCGCGTCCGGGTTGGAGCCCCATTTGGGATCGTCGTGGCAGGCCTTGTCGTAGGTCGGAAAGGTCACGAATTCACCGGGGAATTTCGCCTCGATGAAGTTCGGTGTCCAGTTGAACAGCACGACCGGCTCCTTGCGGTCGAAGGCGGCCTGGAGCTCCGCCCAGAGGGTCGCCGCCTGGCCAACCGGAACTTCCTGGAAGTTCATCTTGAGCGCCTGGATGCGCTCGGAATAGTGCTTGCCCCAGTCCGCCGGGGGCCCGACGAAACGGCCCTTGGGCTTGGTTTCGGCTGTGGCGAACTTGTCGGCGCAGGCATCGAGCGCCTTCCAGTCCGGCAGACCCGGGCAGACGTCCTTTACATAAGCGGGATACCACCAATCCTCACGCGTGACGGCGTCATGAGCGCCGAGATCGAGTGCGCCCGCCGCCACCGCCTTGTTGAAGGCGTCGGCCTGCGAGCCTTCCCAGACCTCGACCTGGAGGTCCATATCGCCATTGGCGAGCGCGGTATACTGAAGCTGTGTGTCAGATGGCGTGTATTCGACCGTATAGCCCTTCTTCTGCAGGAGCTGGCCGACCACATTGGACAGCACCAGTTGGCTCGTCCAGTTGTTCGTGATGATCTTGATCGGGTCGGTGGATTCGACCGCCTGGGTTGCGGCAGGATTGAGCGAGACAAGCATGATTGCGGCCGTGGCCGCTCCGATCAGACCTAGAGATGTACGCATGTCGATTTTCTCCCTGTGGGTAATTCTTCTTTGAGGGGGCGAATTACTGGCGCCCGTCGGGAGCTTATCATCTCGCTTCCAATTCGCTAGGTAGAAATCGAAATCATTGGCGCCGCGAGGCGGGTGAAGGGAAAAATTGTGCATTTGAAGGGGCATCAGGACAAGGCTCACGCAGCCCCGGAGCGGCGCCCATGGGCGCTGTCTTGGCTGCTTGGCGTCTGCGCGGCAATGATCGCGCTGGGTTCTGCCGCCGCGCCGGCGGGAGCGGCGAGCTTTGAGACATGTGCGGCGGGAATTCGCGCCCATGTGCTCAAATCGGGCGTCAGAGCCGACGTGGTGGATGCTGCATTCCGCAACATCAAATACGACGAGAAGGCCGTGCGCTTCTCACGCACGCAACCCGAGTATCGTCTGGCGATATGGGACTACATGGCCGTCCTCGTCGATGACGCGCGCATAGCGGATGGTATGCGGATTATGAAGAGTAACGACCGGACTCTGCGCGCGGTCGAGAGGGCCTATGGCGTCGACCGTTATACCCTCGCAGCCCTGTGGGGAGCCGAGAGCGATTACGGTCGGGAGAAAGGCGATTTCTTTCTCCCCCACGCGCTGACCAACGTCGCGTGCGCCGGGCGCAAGGCGGCTGCCTTCAAGGCAGAGTTGGTACAGGTGCTGAGGATCGTGGCGGCCGGCGATGTGAAACTTTCCGAGCTGAACGGATCCTGGGCAGGCGCCTTTGGCCAGACGCAATTCATGCCTTCAACGCATAAGCGGCTCGCGGTCGATTTCGACCGGGATGGCCATCGCGATATCATTCACTCGGTTCCGGACGCGCTCGCATCGGCAGCCAATTTTCTTAGGAAAGCGGGCTGGCAAACCGGCCTCCCGTGGGGCTTTGAGGTCGAAGTCCCGCGGTCCTACCGGGGGCCAATCGGCAGGACCAAGAAATCGCCGGTAGCAAACTGGGCCCAGCGCGGCCTCGTCCGGGCCGACGGCGCGCCGCTGCCAAAGACCGGTGCTTACGCTCTGATAAGGCCCGCGGGCGGATCGGGCCCGGCCTTTCTAGTCTCGCGGAACTTTGACGCTCTCTATTCCTACAATGCCGCGCAATCCTATGCGTTGGCGATCTCTCATCTCTCCGACCGCCTACGCGGCAAGGCTGGGTTCAAGAGGGCATGGCCCACCGATGACCCTGGATTGAGCCGCGCCCAGCGAAAGCATCTCCAGCAATTGCTCGTAGAGAAGGGATACTACAGGGGAGAGGCCGACGGACGCGTGGGGCCTATAACCGTTGCCGCAATCAAGGAAGCGCAGAGGAAAGCCGGATTGAAGCCAACCGGACGGCCCAGCAGAAGCATCCTGAGGGCGCTGTCGGGAAGCTGAATTAGGCGAGGTTGATCTCGAACACGCAGAGAACTCCACTCGGCTTGAACTCAATCTCGACCGTGCCGGCCTCGACGTCGAGGAGGCGCTCGATCATGCGCGTGCCAAAGCCTTTTGTTTGCGGCGGCGCAACCACGGGGCCGCCTGTTTCACGCCATTCGATTCGCAGGCGCTGATGTTTCGCGCCCCCCTCCACGAACCAGGAGAGTGAGACCGTGCCGCCGGCGGTTGAGAGCGCGCCGTATTTGATGGCGTTGGTTGAAAGCTCATGAAGGGCGAGGGCCAGCGAGAGCGTCAAGTTGGGAGGCAGCCTGATCGAACCGCCGGAGATGTGAAACCTCTCCAGGCTTGCATGTGACGCGAGGGAGGTTGGAACCAGGTCCTTGAGGTCTGCACCTGTCCAGTTCTCCTGGGTGAGGATGTCATGGGCCTTCGCCAGCGAGATCAGGCGCTTGGTCAGCGTGGGGCCTGCCTCCTGCAGGCTTGCCGCACTTCGCAGTGTTTGGATCGAAATCGATTGGACGACCGCAAGGGTGTTCTTGACGCGATGATTGAGCTCCTTGACGAGCAGCTTGCGCTGTTCCTCGCCTCGCTTGCGATCGGTTATGTCGAGACTGATCTGGACCGCACCGACGATCTTGCCCGCGCCGTCCCGGATGGGCCGGGCGCTTGTAAGCAGGATGCGCTCGGCACCGTTCAGGAGAACGTAGGCGAACTCTTCATTGTCGGTGAGTTCTCCCCGCATCGCACGGCTGAGGGGTCGGTCCTCGCGGCTCACCATCTGGCCGTCCTTCCGGGCGATGGTATCGATAACGAGGTCCGGAGTTCCGAAGGATTTGCCGGTGTCGGTGGGCAATCCCATCAACTCGGCGGCGAAGCGGTTGCGGATAACCTCGCGCGCGCTCGGATCATAGGTGAACCACACCGCAACCGGGGCGGTCTCCAGCACCGTCTTCAACTCGTTGGTACGTTCAGCCAGCGCCCGATCGCTCGCAATAAGAGAATCGCCGATCTCTGCGAACTCAGCGACGGACGTCTCGATTGGGGTAACGCGTTCCCCCGATCCCAGGGCCCTCGCGCGTGCCGAGACGCCTGCGGCTGCCTTGGCGAAGTTCGCTCCCACGACATAAGAGAGAGCCAGCGAAAGTAGAAGCGCCGCAAGTCCGATGGCGCCAATCGCGTGAAGCGAGTTCCAGAGTGGCGCCTGCACGATCGATAGCGGCACGTTTGCGGTGTAGAACCAGCCGTCTAAATCCGGGCGGACGTAACCCGCGAGCAGCGTGATATTCTGAAAATTGCGGGAGGTAAATGTTCCGGAATGCCCGACTATCTGGTTCACGTACTCCGGCAGGCCGGGTTTACCCGTCAGGTCCTCATGAAGCTTGGAGCGCGCCACATAAGCGCCGTTGCGATCGCCGACCGCCACCGTCCAGTCTGCGGGCGCCGCTTTCGTGATGACGTCGCGGATCCGCGCGGTGGGAACGCTGAGCGCCAGCAGCCAGCGTTCACCCTTGGGGCCACTCACCGGCAGGGCAACGGCAACCCGGTATTCGCCCGTGATCGGACTGGCGTAGACATCGCTTGTTGTGGGCTGATTATCGTTGATCTTGACGACATCACTGGTTTCCAGCGGTACGGCAGGTGGAAGCGGAGCGCCATAAGGAAGCTGCGTATTGAGGATCTGGCGGCGGTCGAGATCGCGCAGGATAATGATGCGATCGCTACCGTCGACCACGCGAAGTGCTTCCGCGTGCAGGGTCTTCAGGTCGCCAGACATGAGCACGCTCGATTTGGCGAGGCCCGCGAGAACCGTTCTGAGATTGGTGAGCTCGCCCTCAACGGCCAGCGAAACCTGTCGAGCCACCTGAATTGCGTCGCGTTCGAAGCGGACACGCTCATTCATGGCATACTGAGCGAGGAGATAGGCGGCAAATAGCCAAACAGGAACGACGGCGGCTGCAGTCAGGATCAGAAGATGTATACGAACTGGCAGGCGCGGCACGTCCAGCCCCTAACGACTCGATGGATCAGGTAATGCGATGGATGCTCGCGGCGATCTCTTCCGGTTCGAAAATGCGTTTCCAGTCGTCGCGCATGAGCACCGGCTTGCCGAATTGGATCGCCTTGTTGCACGCATCGGAGAATACGCCCTGGGTCTCCCCGAAGATGACGGATCCCAGCACATTCATATGGCCGAGCAGGAAATCGCGGGCAGCTTCGCGCGGAACGCCGCGGCGGGCGACCTCATCGAGCGCCTCTCGCATGACATCGAGGAGCGACGCGCAAAGCGTTTCCGAAAGGCCGGGCTCGAGGATCGCCATCTGCTCCACGGTCACGCGATGGGATCGCATCACGGGCGCCCAGATGACCTTTGCGACTTCTTCCCCGCGCGCGTAGTCGCTTTCCGGGCCCTGCATCAAAGCGGAGACGATATGCTGCTTGGCGGCGATGCCTCCGAAGAAATCGCGTTTTGCCGCCATGTCCGTCTCATCATTGAAGATCGGCGGGTGGCAGGGATGGGTGACGAAATAGGTTATGTCCTGGCGCTTCGGGAGGTGACCGGCATGTGGAGCGGCGGCGTCGAGGATCATGACAATGGTGCCGCTTGCCAGCTTTTCGACGATGCTCTCGGCGACCTTACCAATGGCTGTGTCGGGCACGGCGAGCACGACGATTTCAGCGCCCTTGATCGCGTCCTCGGGCGTCCAGCAATCCGCACCGAACCGTTCCTTGATGCGCGCCTGACCCGCTTCGCTCACCTCGACATGGCGTACGGTAAGAGAAGATTTGGCGAGATTCTGGGAGAGCCGTTGTCCCATCTTGCCGCCCGCGCCGAATAAAGCAACCGTGGTCATAGCTAGTCCCTCATCACCGCAAGCGCCTGTCATCATGACTTATAAGGGCCGCGCCAACATGCTTCAACGTTTCCCGTTGATGAGCAAACGCGCATGCGAGGCGCGAGGCTAATAGGAGCGCGGCATGCCGAGCACGTGCTCGGAAAGGTAGGCGAGGATCAAATTGGTGGAGATCGGCGCGACCTGATAGAGTCGCGTCTCGCGGAATTTGCGCTCGATATCGTATTCCTCCGCGAATCCGAAGCCTCCATGCGTCTGGATGCAGACGTTCGCCGCCTCGTTCGAAGCATCCGCGGCGAGCATCTTCGCCATGTTCGCCTCTGGCCCGCAATCCTGGCCTGCTTCGTAGCGGCGCATCGCGTCCCTGACCATCAGCTCGGCTGCACGCATGTTGGCGTAGGCGCGCGCGATCGGAAACTGGATGCCCTGATTGGCACCGGTCGGGCGCCCGAAAACGTTGCGCTCCTTGGCATATGCCGCAGCCTTCTCGATCAGCCATTTGGCATCGCCCACGCATTCGGCGGCAATCAAGATGCGCTCGGCATTCATACCCGACAGAATATAGCGGAAACCCCGACCTTCCTCGCCGATGAGATTTTCCGCCGGAACCCGCACATTCTCAAAAAAGACTTCCGTCGTCGCATGGTTCATCATCGTGCGGATGGGGCGGATCGTGAGGCCTTTGCCCAGCGCTTCGCGCATATCGAGTATGAATACCGAAAGACCGTCGGTGCGCTTCACCGCCTGCTCCCGGGGCGTGGTTCGCGCCAAGAGCAGCATCAGATCGGAATATTCCGCGCGGCTCGTCCAGATCTTCTGGCCATTGATGACATAGTGATCGCCCTCGCGGCTCGCGAACGTACGGATGGAGGACGTATCGGTCCCACTCGCGGGCTCGGTCACCGCGAAGGCCTGCATTCGGAGTTCGCCTGATGCGACGCCTGGGAGGTAGCGCTCCTTCTGGCCGGCGCTGCCGTGGCGAAGCACGGTGCCCATCACGTACATCTGAGCGTGGCACGCGGCGCCATTGCCACCGGCCCGGTGAATCTCCTCGAGGACCGCCGCGGCGGCGGAAAGGCCCAGGCCCGCCCCGCCATAGTCCTCGGGGATGAGCGTCGCGAGGTATCCCGCTTCGGTGAGCGCCATGACGAATTCCGATGGATAAGCGCGGGCGGCATCAAGTTTGCGCCAGTATTCGCCGGGGAAATGCTGGCATAATCTCGCGACAGCTTCCCGGATTTCCCGGTGGTCGTCTGCTTCGAACATCTCAGGCGCTCCTCGGCTGACGTCGAATGCTGCCGGAATCCTCGCTAGAGATTGCGATAGTGCTCGGCAGCGTCGGCATAGGTGAAGACGATCGGCACAGGTCTCACCGAGGTCCAAATCTCGCGTTCTTTTCCGGCAAGCAGGTCCAGCGTCGCGCGCGTATCGGCGATCGCGCCGCCATAGAGGCGGTTGGCGATGTTGAGCACGCCTGTCTCGTGCATCGCGGTGGAGCCGCTGCCGCACGCATCCTTAACGAGGAGAACGTGGACACCGTGGGCGATCGCATCGCGTATGGTTGCTGCAACGCAGGCTTCCGTCCACACGCCGGTGACGATCAGCCAATCGAGCCGGGCCTTGGTAAGCATCGGCTGCAGCGATCCTTCGCTGAAGACGCTCGCATCGTTCTTGTAGATGACACGCTCCGCCTGCCCGGGGGCGACTTCGCTGCAGATGTCGGTGAGCGCAGTCTCCGGATCGCTGAAAGCGGGCCTGCCATTACCCGTTAGCGGTTCGAAAGGACGTTTGGGCGAGGCTGTAAAGTCACGGCGAAAGGCAGAGTGGATCACCGCCATGCGGCGTGCGCGGGCGGCGTCCAGCAGCGCTCGCACATTCGCCAGCACGTGGTCTAAACCCGCAACCCGATAGTCTGGCCCGCGCTGCTCTTCCTGGAGATCAATCAGCAAGAGCGCAGTGCGTTTGATATCGAGGCTGAGCGGCCGCCGCATCAGGCGAAGTACCGCTCGACGCGGCCGATATGCTCTCCCATCAGGGCCATCGCGTTGTTCTGGTCCCGGGCGTGGATTGCGGCGAGCATCCTCACATGCTGCTCATGCGAGAGGCGGCGCCTCGTCCGGTCGCTGAAGAAGAGCGAGCGACGCGTCTTGGCCATGATGTAGAAGGGCTTGACCAGGCGCACGAGAATATCGTTGTGTGTCGCGCCGAACAATTTCATGTGGAAATCATAATCGTACTTCGCCGCGTCCTCCGCCGCGAAAAAATCGTCCTCGGCGAACCTTTCCAACACAGTGGAGAGACCCGCTAGGTCCTCCTCCGTGCGCCGTTCGCAGGCAAGCGCGATCGCCTGGACCTCGATTATGCGGCGGACCTCCACCACTTCGGCATTGACCTTGGGATCGATGGGCAGGCCGAGATCGGAATAGAGTACGAGCGTCTCGAGGCTGGTGCTTGCCGGTTCCCGGCACAAGAAAATGCCCGAGCCCGGCCGGCGCTCGAGATAGCGCATGGATTCAAGCCTGGTGACTGCTTCGCGTACGCTGGCACGGCCCACCGAAAAGCGTTCGGCGAGATCGCGCTCCGAGGGCAGCCGCTCGCCCGGCAGATACTGACGCGACTCGATCAGAGACAGGATCTCACCGACGATTCGCGACCCGTGCTCAGACTTTTCGGCTTCCATCGTGCGCTCTCAGGAGAGATTGCGGTAGGTTCGTCCGAAGTGCACGAGCGGCTTCGTGCCCGCTCCCGCGCGCACCTCACGCACCGCTCCGAAGAACACCGTATGGGTGTGCGCCTCGACCGCTTCGACGACTTCACAATCGAGACCAACCATGGCCGTCGACAGAAAAGGCGAACCCGATTGCATCTCCTGCCAATCGGGGTTGTCGAACTTCTCGGCGCCCTGCTTGCCGGAGCGGCCCGCAAACGTATCGGCCACGGGCTGATTGACGTCGGAAAGCAGATTGACGCAGAAGCTGCCGGCTTCGGAGATTGCGCGATGCGCCTCACCGAAGCGATTGACGCAGACAAGCATGGTCGGCGGCTGCGCCGCGACGCTGCAGACCGCCGTCGCCGTGAGTCCGCGCCGCTGATCCCCCCGCCCCGCCGCGATCACAGCCACCGTTCCGGCGAGCAGGCTCATGGCATCCCTGAACCGATTCGCAAGGTCGAAATCGGGTTCGGGAAAATGGGCGGAGAAACCTGCTTTCATGCGACTGCGGTCTTGACCGTTTGTCCTTTGAAGTGCGGCATCACCTCAGTCGCGAGGAGCTTCATCGAGTTCTCCTCGGCGGCGCGGTTGTGTGACCAATCCGCCATGGCGAGGACCAGATGGCCGAAATAGCCCGTCTTCTCCTGGAACGCGCGGATCTTCTCCGCAACCGTCTTTGGGCTGCCGTAGATGACGAGATCCTCAAGCAGCATCTCGAGCGTCAGTTCGCTGTCCGGCATCTTCGGATCTGCCTTGAGCACGATTGTATAGTTGGCGAGGCCCAGCGCCTTCCGGATGTAGGAGAAGTAATAATTGAGACTGCCCGCGGGATCGTACACCATGTCGCGCGCTTCCTGATCGGTCCGCGCCACAACGATGTTGCGGCAGACGCGCCAGTCATTGGGGTCGGCCTTTCGCTTCGCGGCCTCGCAACCCTCGAGATACTTTACCCAGTGGGAAGCGACGCTGTAGGTGGGGATGAAGTTCGCCGAGACCGGCAACCAGCCTTGCTCACCCGTGATCTTGCCGAGACCTGGCGATGGGCTCATCAGCGATGAGGCGATCGGCGGATAAGGCTTCTGGTAGGGTTTTGGCATGAAGCCGGTGCCGAGTTCTGGAACAATATTCTTGTCCACCGTAACCGAATAGAACTCGCCCTTGAAGTTATAAGGGGGCTCGCCATCCCAGATCTTCTTGATCATGTCGATGGCTTCGAGCGATTTGCGCAGCCGGGCCCAGCCCTCCTCGTTCTGAAAGAGCTGAAAGTCGGTGGCGAGTGCGCCTGGGCCGATGCCGAAGATGAAACGGCCGCGACTCATGTGATCGAACTGTGCGGCCTCGGCGGCGACGACAGCCGGATGGTGGCAAGGGAGGTTGATGACGCCGGTGCAGAACTTGATCTGTTTCGTCACGGGGATGGCCGCCGCCATGAACGCCAAGGGCGAGGCGATGGGCTCGGTCGCCGCGGTGAAATGCTGTCCGACCCACGCTTCCGTGTAGCCCAGCCTGTCGGCCAGGATGATCTTGTCCAAGTCCTCCTGATAGGTTTCGGTTACGCTTCGCTGCGGCGGGTGAAGCGGCATCATGAAAATTCCAAGTTCCATCATCTCAACTCCCCGGTCTCTAACCCGAATTATTGCTGGACGATCAGCTTTGTGACCGAATAGGCACGGATACCTTCGATGCCGCCTTCATGACCTTCGCCACTCGCCTTCACGCCGCCGAACGGCGCCTGCGGCAGCGACACCGTCGCCGAGTTGACGGCGACCATGCCCGCCTCGATCTCGGAGGATACGACCCGCGCGGTCTTCTCGGATTGCGTGAAGAGGAAGGCAGACAGTCCGTAGGCAAGGTTGTTGGCGCGCGCCACGGCGTCCTCTTGGTCGCGGAACCGGACGACCGGCGCGATCGGGCCGAAGGGTTCCTCCCGCATGATCCGCGCGTCATCGGGGACATCGGTCATCATCGTGGGCGCGAAGAAATATCCCTGATTGCCGATGCGCTCGCCGCCGACGGCGACCCGGGCTCCGGCTTGACGGGCATCCGCGACGAAAGATTCCATGGCATCGATCCGGCGTGTGTTGGCCATCGGTCCCATCGTCGAGGCGTCATCCAGCCCGTCACCGACCCTTATCTTGTTCACATAGGTCTTGAAGCTCTCGGTGAAGCGGTCGTGAACGTCCTCATGGACAATGAAGCGCGTGGGCGCAACGCAAACCTGTCCCGCGTTGCGGAACTTGAATGCGCCCATCAGCTCGACGCACTTGTCGATGTCCGCATCGGGAAAGACCAGAACCGGCGCGTGACCGCCAAGCTCCATGGTGAAACGCACATTATGCCGCGCTGCCATGGCGCCGAGGAGCTGGCCCACGGCGGTTGAGCCGGTGAAGGAAATCTTCCGGATGACGCCGGACTCAATGAGGTGCGTTGAGACCTCAGAAGGAACACCGAACACGAGCTGGAGCACGCCTCGCGGCAGACCAGCTTCCTCAAACGCACGGACGATCTCGACCGCAGTGCCCGGCGTTTCCTCTGCCGCCTTGAGGATGATCGAGCAGCCCGCCCCGAGAGCCCCGCCAATCTTGCGAAGAGTTGTCAGCGCGGGAAAATTCCATGGCGTGAAGGCCGCGACCGGGCCAACGGGCTCCTGCACCGTCATCACCCTTGCGTCGGGCGTATGGCCGGGGATGATCCGGCCATAGGCGCGCCGCCCCTCATCGGCGAGCCAGTCGAGGGTATCGATCGACAGTGCGAGTTCACCCACCGATTCGCGGAGCGGCTTTCCCTCCTCAAGCGTGATGATGCGGGCGATCTCGGCCTGGCGCTTGCGCAGAATGTCCGCTGCCTTGCGCATGATATTGGCGCGCTCGAGCGCGATGGTGCGGCGCCAGACTTTGAACCCTTCGCGCGATGCATCGAGAGCCCGGTCGAGATCGGTCTTTGTCGCGTGCGGCAGCTCGGCGAGTGGCGCTCCCGTCGCCGGATTGAGCACCGGCTCGCCCTTGCGGGACGCCGCACCGAGCCGCTCGCCGGCGATCGAAAGTTCAAGTTCGGTATACATGAGGTCTGGTTCCTACCTGCTGATCAAACAAAATTGCGCCCAGGAATGAAGGGATGGGCCGCGACGAAATCATCATCAACCTCAACACCGATTCCATTGCCTTCCGGCAATACGACCGTTCCATCCGATTGTACTTTATAGGGAGCGGATGTCATCTCCTCGCGGAACGGATTTCCATGTGAAACATCCGCTTCGAAATAGCCCGCATTATCGATCGATTTCAGAAGATGGATCGTCGCAGCCATATTGAGTGCGCTGATCGAGGAATGGGGACAGATGGGGAGCCGCCAGGTTGACGCCGTGTGCGCGATGCGCATCACCTCCGTCACGCCGCCAGCCTTGGAGAGGTCTGGCTGCAGGATGCTGATCGCGCCATCATCGATCACCCGCGCGAACTCGAACCGCGTGTAATGGTTTTCACCGGCCGCCAGTGGCACCCGGCCGAGCGCCGCGGCCCGTGCGTAATTCTTGTGGTCGTTTGCCGCGAACGGTTCTTCGAGCCAGTCGACGCCCAACTCCTCGTAAGCCGGCATGACGCGCCGCACGTCGGCCAGCGCATAGCCGGTGTTGGCGTCGACGAGGATCGTGAGTTCCGGTCCGTACGCCTTGCGCACAGTCTCAACCCGCGCGATGTCCCGCTCGGGCGTGTCGCCAACCCGAAGCTTTACGGCCTTGTATCCGGTATCGATCAGAGGGGCGATCTCATCGACGAGGGCGGAGGGATCCTGCCAGCCCAGCGCGACACCGCCGGCATAGGCCTTGACGCTCTTGTTCGCGCTGCCGCCGAGGAGTTTGTAGAGCGGCCAGCCCGCCGCCTTCGCGCGCATATCCCACAGCGCCATGTCGAGGCCGCTCATGGCCATGGCGGTAGCGGCGCCCATGCCGTGACTTTTGAGTTGCCACTCGTAGATTTTCGCCCAGACGTCCACGACGTCCTCGGCGTTGGCGGGAAGGACCAGATCCCTCAGCGTGTCGTTGACAATTTGGGCGACGACCCCGGCGGAGCGCGCGTGATGGGATTCGCCATAGCCGACGATACCGTCCTCCGAGGTTACCTTTACGATGACCGCATCGCGCTTGACCGCCCGCCCGATTGCCAGTTTGGCGCCGTTGTCGACGCGCACGGAAACGGCGGTGGCCTTGATGTCTGCAATCCGCAATGCACGCTCCAGCAAAGTGGTCAACCGAATTGGTTAACCACTTTCACCATATCCGCAACACAGCGTCAACCCGCCATATCCGGCGTGACGTTGGTCCTGCAATTTTCTTGGGTGAAATCCGCGGGGGTACAAAGCCGTCAGCTGTTGTCTTAGAGTGAGCGCGGTGGGTCCAGTCATTATTATGGGGGTAAGCGGGAGCGGCAAGACCACGGTCGGCACTGCTGTTGCGGCGCAACTGGGGCTCCCCTTCATTGAAGGCGACCGGCTGCATCCGGCGACCAACATCGAAAAGATGTCGCGCGGGATCGCGCTCGATGACGCCGACCGCTGGCCATGGCTTGACGCGGTAGCGCAGGCCCTGGCGGCAAGCGCGGCGAAATCAAATGGCGCGATCGCCGCGTGCTCAGCGCTCAAACGGAGTTACCGCGACCATCTCCGGCAAGGTGTGGGGAGCAACCTTCGTTTTATTTTTCTCGACGTGAGCCGAGACGAACTCGAACGACGCATGTCTCTGCGGGAAGGTCACTTCATGCCGGCGACGCTGCTGGAAAGCCAGCTTGCGACACTCGAGCGACCGGCGAACGAGGCGGGTACTCTGACCGTCGATGGAGGAGCCTCACCAGAAGAGATCGTCAGAGTCGCTGTCAGTTGGCTAAGGGAGCGGGACGACGGGTGATAGACATGCGCATGGACATGACATCGAAGAGAATTGCAGGAACAGTCGCCTTAGGATTAGTGGCGGCCGGTCTTGCCAGCATTGCGGCACAGGCCGATGCGATCGACGGAGAATGGTGCGCTGCCGACGGCAGACGGCTGTCCATTTCGGGTCCGGCGATCACAACGCCCGGAGGCGCACGGATCACCGGCGAGTATACGCGCCATCATTTTCGCTATGTCGTCCCGCCGGCGGAATCGGGCGAAGGTGATACCGTCGAGATGTCGTTGCGCAGCGAAGAAGAAGTGTGGGTGATAACGCGGCCGGGTGCCTCAGTCGAAGCGTGGCACCGTTGCCCTAACACGGTGTAGGAAGGAGATGGTGCCCAGGGGCGGAATTGAACCACCGACACGCGGATTTTCAGTCCGCTGCTCTACCAACTGAGCTACCTGGGCGCCGCAATAAGAGCCGGTTTTCCGGCCGCGCGGGTTTATAGGAGATCGGATTCGGGCTGGCAAGAAAAAGAAACCCCGCAATGCTGCGGGGTTTCAGAAGCGGCGTAGTCGGAAACGGTTACACGCGATCGAGCTCCACGTCGCGCCTATCCCTGAGGAAGATCGCCCCGATGATCGCGCAGATGATCGCCACCACGATCGGGTACCACAGGCCGAAATAGATATTTCCGGTGAACGCGACCATCGCAGTCGCGAGCAGCGGCAGCATGCCGCCGAACCATCCGTTGCCGATGTGATAGGGAAACGACATCGAGGTGTAGCGGACGCGCGTCGGGAAGAGTTCGACCAAGAAGGCGGCGATCGGGCCGTAAACCATGGTGACGTAGATGACCATGATGACGAGCATCAACTCGGCCATCACCCAGTTCACCTTGGCCTTGTCGGCGGTGCCTGAGGCGACTTCCGAGACCGTAACGGTCGCGGTCGATCCATCAGCGCTCGGCACGATGGAGTCGATGTTGTAAGTATCCGCGATCTTCTTTGCCGCAGGGTCCTTGGCCGTGCGGGCGGCAGTCAGAACCTTCGCGATTTCGGCTGCCGGCTTCTTGTCCGCCTGGAGAGCCGCCAGTTGATCTGCCGTCGCCTTGTCGACCTCTATGGTCGAGGTCGCGACCTTGAGATGCGGATACCCGGATTCGATGAGCGCCTTCGACCAGGTGAAGGCATTGAAGCCCTCCAGTTTCGTACCGTTGATATCGAGCGTCGCCTTGGCGCCCGGCGCTTCGATCGACTCGAACGAAAGTCCCGCTTTGGTGAGGAAGTCCTTGGCGCGGTCACAGTCGCCGAAGGTCGACCAAGGACCGACGAACACATTGAAGTGGCACTGCGCCGGATCGACCGTGACGGCGAGCTTGGTTTTCTCGCCATAGGCTTCGAGATCAGGATTGACGTAATGCGTCAGGCCCTGGAACAGCGGGAAGTAGGTGAGTGCGGCGATGACGCAGCCGGCTAGGATGATCTTGAGACGGCCGATGCGGTCGGAAAGCCACCCGAAAAAGATGAAGAATGGCGTACCGATGATGAGCGACACCGCGATCAGCAGATAGGCCGAGGTATAATCGAGCTTGAGCGGGCCCAACAGGAAGAAGAGCGCGTAGAACTGTCCGGTATACCAGACGACCCCCTGGCCGATCGTGGCGCCGAGGATCGCCAGCAGCACGTATTTGTTGTTCGGGTAGCGCAGGAAGGAATCGGTGAGCGGCGAGTCGGAGCCCTTGTTCTCCGCCTTCATCTTGGCGAACACCGGGCTCTCGTTGAGCTTGAGCCGGATATAGACCGAGTACACGAGGAGAATTGCGGAGACGAGGAAGGGCAGGCGCCACCCCCAGTTAGAGAAAGTCGCGGGGTCCATCGAATTGCGGCAGACGAGGATCACGATCAGCGACAGGAAGAAGCCGAGCGTCGCTGTGGTCTGGATCCACGACGTTGCATAGCCGCGATTGTGCGCTTGCGCGTGTTCGGCCACATAGGTCGCGGCCCCGCCATATTCGCCGCCGAGCGCCAGTCCCTGGAGGAGGCGCAGGATGACGAGGAGCAGAGGCGCGAGCCAGCCGACGGTTGCGTAGGTTGGGAGAAGGCCGACCGCGAAGGTCGATATACCCATCACGAGGATGGTGACGAGGAAGGTGTACTTTCGGCCGACAAGGTCTCCGATGCGCCCGAAGAAAATGGCGCCAAAGGGACGCACGAGAAAACCCGCAGCGTAGGTGGCGAAGGCCGACAGGAGGGCCGCGGTGTCATTGCCCGGCGGGAAAAACAGCGCGGCGAAAAACGGCGCCAGCGTCGCATAGAGATAGAAATCGTACCACTCGAAGACGGTACCGGTGGAGGAGGCGACGACGACGAAACGTTCGTCTTTCGTCATGCCCAGCCCCCGCCGCGACGTCAGCACTGCATCGGTCATAGTCCCCCTCCCATTGCGTTCAGACTCGGGCCGCATTGACGGTCTGAGTCGCAGGCGAGAGTAGCGGGAGGCGCTTGGGGGGACGATTAGACCTTCGTTGAGGGGTCCAGGAGACCCCTCCTCAGGTCAGGAGATAGATGAGGATGATTATGGGAATCGGAATCCCGATGAGCCACAGGAGAATGCCTTTCATGAGAATCCCTTTCCGTTTGAGACTGGACACATAAGTCCCGCCTCTGCGTCAAGTTCCCGGGCCCTCGTCGTCTTTTTCCGATGGTGAATCAGGCACGTCGGCCTCACCTGCTGGAATGGCATACTGCCCGGTGAGCCAACGGTTGAGGTCGATCCGGGCGCAGCGCGCCGAGCAGAAGGGATGGTATTTCTGGACGGAAGGCTTGCCGCAGACGGGGCAGGGCCGGCGCTGGCGGAGGACAACCGGCTTGTCGGCGCTGCCGCTCACGGGGTGCCGGTCGGACCGGCCGTCAACCAGGTGTGATAGACGGGATAGCCCGCGCCCTGGAGGAGGTGGACCGTCTCATAGATGGGAAGGCCGACGACGCCCGAATAGGAGCCGCTGAGCGTGCGCACGAAGGCGGCCGCGCGACCCTGGATGGCGTAGCCCCCTGCCTTGCCGCGCCATTCTTCGCTCTGAAGGTAGGTATCGACGTCCTCACGCGACAGGCGCTTGAGGCGGACCTTGGTCTCGACGCAGCGCCGCGTGAGGCGCCCATCCGGCGCGACCAGCACCACCGTCGAATAGACCCAATGCGACCGCCCCGACAGGAGCCACAGGCAGGCTTTCGCCTCCTCGAGGCTCTGCGCCTTGGGCAGCACGCGCCGGCCCACGCCGACCACGGTATCGGCGGCAAGCACGAACACCTGGGGCCCGAGCTTCTTGACCATCGGCGCGGCTTGCGCGACTTGCGCCTTCTCCTCGGCGAGCCGGATGGAGAGGCGGCGCGGCGCCTCGCGTTTCGCGGGCGTCTCGTCGATGTCGGTCGGATTGAGCAGGTCTGGCGCGATGCCCGCCTGTTCGAGGAGGGCGAGCCGGCGCGGCGAGGCGCTGGCGAGGACCAGCTTGACGGTTCTGTCCGCCATGCGGCTCACACTCTCTATTTGAAGCGGTAGTTGATGCGCCCTTTGGTCAGGTCATAGGGCGTCATCTCGACCATGACCCGGTCGCCGGCGAGCACCCTGATCCGGTTCTTGCGCATTTTTCCGGCGGTGTGGGCGATGATTTCGTGATTGTTGTCGAGCTTCACGCGGAAGGTCGCATTGGGCAGGAGCTCGGAGACCGTGCCCTCGAATTCAAGCAATTCCTCTTTGGCCATAAAGTTCTCAAATTGGGTTTCGGATTGGCCGCGGACCATGAACCCCTTGCCGCGCGAAATCAACCCGCCCGCTAAAGGTTGGCGCGCGCTCCGACCGCTGCTGACCGCCTGTCAGGGCTCAGGCATCGGGGGTCATAGACGTCTCCCGCATAGAAAGTTGAGGGGATGGCGCGGCGATTTCCTTCGCCACTTTTGTAGACCGGTAGAAGAAAGGCGACTGGTGGCTCCCTCGGAGCGCCGCGCCGCGGTATTTTTTGGCTCCTTTTAAATCCCGTCATCGGCTTCTGAACACACTCGGGTCTCTGCATGTCCATATCCAGTCAAGGAAGGGGGCGACCTGCGGACGCCCCGGGACGACGGGCGGCCCCTGGTTAGAGAAGCTCGACGTAAGCCTCTCACTTCAAGTACCGCGCCTCTTCCCGAACCAAGACGGCTCATGATCCGTCCCCTCTGGAAGAGGCAAGGACTGTATACCTAACCACCACTCCTATGTCAAGGATTCTTTTCAGGATGCGTTTCCCGCGATCAAGAGAGTCCGGACCTTCATCCCGTCATGGCCGCCCTCAGAGGCGGCTATCCAGTGTGTCGCCCGATTCGTCCACTGGATGGCCGCGTCGAAGCCCGGCCATGACGGAATACTGCAGTTGGACTAGGCGGAGAAATGGTCCCCGGACAATTCCCCTCGCCCCCAACGGGGGAGAGGTGGCGAGCGGAACGCGAGCCGGTGAGGGGGTTGAACTTTCGACCGATGGTTCCCCCTCACCCCTCGCACCAGAGGTGCTCGGACCTCTCCCCCGCAGGGGGAGAGGGGAAATAGTCTGCTCCGCCGACAAGTTTTTTGTCATCGCCGGACTTGATCCGGCGACCCATTGTGCCGCGACTCCAGGCGTTAGCGTTTTGGCGATCCATGGGTCCCCGGGACAAGCCCGGGGATGACAAAGTTGGTTTGACTTCCCCTCACCGGGGGGAGGCGCCATTGTACACATGCAAGATGCTGATGAAGGAGTCCTGTGAGAGTCCTGCAATCGAAGAAATCTTCAGAACGATGTGGCATCACATTTCTTTCTGAAGGTAGTTATCTGCTTAGCTAGTTGATCGAATGTTTTGCTGTGCTCCACGAGGTCGGTGGCGAACATCGCGCCCCCACTGGAACGGCCAAAATCCTTCACCAGCGAGGATGGCGCGTGAAGCGGAGGTCCAAAGAAAGAAATGAACTTGCCCTCGGCTTTTCGTTCCAGACGCGCCAATGAGCGAGCTTGTTTCTAATCTTCACTCTTTTGCGGATATGTCCGTAGAGCGTTGCCCATTATAGAGCCTATTCTCAACGTCGCCCCACGCGGCTAAGGCAATACCCAGACCGATCACAACTTCAGCAGTGGAATTGTCGTCCCCTGTAGTAGACATGACAAAGAGCCCCGAGGATCAATAGCGCGACGAAGTCCTAAGGCGGATGCTCAATAGGCCGCACAAGCCTCACAAGCGGATCAAGCGAGCGATGAAGAAGGACGTACGGGCCAAAGAAAAAGGCCGGACGGGCCCGGCCTCAGTCAGGGAGGAGGCGTCCTAGTTATTGGGCGGGTAGGGATCCTCGCCGTAGGTCCAGGCGGTCCTGAACCGATAATCCCGCCCCTGGACGAGAACCTGGGCATCATGGCCCTTCTCGCCGGAGCTGTTCGCCGTCGTGACCGCGACCTTGATGGCTGCTTCCTGGGAGACATAAGGGCCATAATGATTGCCGTCGAAGATAATCTTCCATTCACCGTCGTCGAGTACAACGATGTATTGAGCGCGGGCCATTTGAAGCTCCAAGTGATTCGCGTCGCGTCAATTTATATGGATTTCGTGGCCGTGCAGCGATCAAGCGTGACTTTTCCCCCGGAATTATTGCCGTGCCCCGACGACCCCGCCTCCTCCGTCGTCATCATCCGCAATCCCCTGCAGTGCGATTGGCCGGGAGATCTCGACCGGACCAGGGTCGTGTTTCAGCCGGCCAAAGGGCATTAAGCCTCTGGAAGTTCACACGCCTTTGACGCCCAAGCCGCCGAATCGGGATCGTATGCGCTGATAAAGGCTGTCGCGCACGTCGCGATAGGCATCAAGGATTTGCGCGCGCGAGCCGATGGCGGCGGAAGGGTCCATGGTCGGCCAGTATTCGGCCTCGATCGCCATGGTGCGGGTGAGCTCGAGCGCCCGGTGATGCGCCTCTGGCGAGAGGGAAATGACGCGGTCGAAGCTCGAATCCTCAAGATCATCAAAGCTCTGCGAGCGATGACGGCCGAGCGGTACCCCGATCTCGTCGAGAACGCCGGGCACGAAGGAATCGGGCTCGCCGGCCCTGACCCCGCAGGAAGCGACGAACACGCGGTGCCCGTAATAGTGGCGCATCATCGCCGCGGCCATCGGGGAACGGATGGCGTTTTCCGTGCAGGCGAAGAGCACGGCACTCGGAAGGTCGGCGGACATCAGCCGCGCCAGTGCAGAGTGCAGAGGAGGGTGAAGAGGCGCCGCGACGTCGCATTGTCGGTCTCGATCTTGCCGGCGAGACGTTCGCGCAGGATGTCGCTGCCCTCGTCATGAAGGCCGCGGCGCGCCATGTCGATGGTCTCGATCTGGCTTGGTGCGGCGTTGCGGATGGCCTTGTAGTAACTGTCGCAGATGAGGAAATAATCTTTGACAATGCGCCGGAAGGGCGACATCGAGAGGCCGATCATCGTCACGCGCTGTTCGGCGCTTGAGAAGATGTCGAAGACAAGACGGCTTTCGGCGGTCGAGAGTTCGAGCCGGTAGGGACCTTCATCGCGCCCCGTGACCGCGAAGACATTCTCCTCCAGGAGATCGTAGATGGCGATGCGCCGCTCATGCTCGGCGTCCGGACTGAGTCCGCTGCCGATGCTCGCATCGAGATGGATGGCGACGAGCCGGTCCTTAGGCGTTGTCGCCATGATCGTGCCGGGGGAGATGCGGCGTCTTCCAGACGGGGCCGAGATCCTTCATGCGGCCTTCGACATACTCGACCTCGAGCCGAAGCGTGCCGCCGCCCGACAGCGCGATGACGATCGTGCCCGCAGGGTCGTCCCCCGTCTCGAAGGTGAGGGCAAGGATTGCCGCGACCGCGTCGGGGTCATCCTGGCGCAGGCGCTGCGACTTGACGGAGCGCACGCGCTCGAAATGGAGGGCTGTCAGGCGGCGTTCATAGCGCCGCTTCGCAGCGACGTTCTCCCAGGAGAAACGGTTGACCGCCATCACGAAGCGCTGCTGCTTCGGGAGGTAGCGCAAGTCGCCGACGCGCACGATCGCATCCTGAAGATGGAGCGAGAGGACTTCGAGATCGCCCGGGTCGAGTGCACTCAGCCTGAGAAGGGCCATGGCATCACTGGCCGACGACCCGCTCGACCTCGGCACCGCAGGCGACGAGCTTTTCTTCCAAGGTCTCGAAGCCGCGATCGAGATGATAGACGCGGTGTAGCATCGTCTCGCCCTCCGCGGCCAGTCCCGCGATAACGAGCGACACCGACGCCCTGAGATCGGTCGCCATCACCTGCGCGCCCGTGAGTTTGCCGGTGCCGCGCACTTCCGCGCTGTCGCCATGAAGGTGGATGTCGGCGCCGAGCCGCGCCAGCTCCTGGACATGCATGAAGCGGTTCTCAAAGATCGTCTCGCGGATGACGGAGGTCCCCTTGGCGCCGCACATGAGCGCCATGAACTGCGCCTGGAGATCGGTCGGGAAGCCGGGGTAGGGCTGGGTTTCGACATTGACGGGCTCGATGCCCGCGCCGTTGCGCATGACGCGGAGGCCCTCATTGGTGGCGCGCAGGTCGACGCCCGCCTGTTTGAGCACAGCCGTCACGGTCTCGAGCGTATCGGGACGCGCGCCGGCAAGGAGGACATCGCCGCCGGCCATGGCGGTCGCCATGGCATAGGTGCCGGTCTCGATGCGGTCGGGGATGACGGTGTGCTCGGCGCCCGTAAGGCGCGGCACGCCAGTGATCCTGAGCGTCGATGTGCCGATGCCTTCGATCCTGGCACCCATCTTGACGAGGCAGTCGGCGACATCGCCGATCTCCGGCTCCCGCGCGGCGTTGGTGATGATGGTGTCGCCATGCGCGGTGACGGCGCCGAGAAGGGCTGCGTGTGTCGCGCCAACCGAGACTTTCGCGAAGTCGATATTGCCGCCGATGAGCCCCTTGGGGGCGCGCGCGATGACGTAGCCGCCCTCGATCGTGACCTGGGCGCCGAGCTTTTCAAGCGCCAGGATATGGAGATCGACGGGGCGCGTGCCGATGGCGCAGCCGCCGGGCAGTGATACCTTGGCCTCGCCGCAGCGCGCGATGAGCGGCGCCAGCACCCAGAAGCTTGCCCGCATCTTGGAGACGAGTTCGTAAGGCGCGGTCGTGTCGACGATCGACTTGGCATTGAGCCGCATCGTCTCGCCGTGATGGCCGTTCTGGCCGGGCCGCTTGCCGGCTACGGTGATGTCGACTCCGTGATTCTGCAGGATGCGCTGGAGCATGCGGACATCCGCCAGCCGCGGGACGCGATGGAGCGTCAGCGTCTCCTCGGAGAGGAGCGAGGCGATCATCAGGGGCAGAGCGGCGTTCTTGGCGCCCGAAATCTCGATCCTGCCGTTGAGCCTGTTGCCCCCGCGAATTCGGATGCGATCCATATCGACTAAACCCCTCAACGCCCCTCAAAGCGGCGAATCTTCGCCGCAAACTCCGCTACCAAGCATAGAAGGCGTATCTGGGGCAAACGTTAAGACGGGCGCGAGGAAGGGGTTTTGGGCGGCGGATTTTCGGGCTCTGTGTCAGGGTCCGCCTGGCGGGGGCGCGCCTGCGCCTTGCGCCGCTTGAGGTTCTCCCGCAGCGCCTTGGCGAGACGCTCCTTGCGGTCGCTTTTGCCGCGCTCCTTGGCCATCGCGTCCCGCTATCGCGCTCATGCCGGCGGCCTGTCAAGGCGGGGCAAATTCGCTTGATCGATAGGGCGTTCAGCGTCATAAGCGGCGCTTCGGCGCTGTGGTAGCTCAGTGGTAGAGCACCCCCTTGGTAAGGGGGAGGTCGAGAGTTCAATCCTCTCTCACAGCACCAGCCGTTCCGACTGGCACCCTGCGCCCCCGCGAGGCTTCGACCTCCTGAAAGAAGGCCAGGTAATTTCCCACGGAAACGTCGAGATCGAACTTCGCATCGAAGACCGGTCGCGCTGCATCGCGGTGGCTGCGATAGGTGCGGGGCTCGGTCATATAACGCAGCATGAGCGCCGCAAGCGCTTCGAGGGATACCACGCGCTTCTCATCAGTGGGCAGCAGCAAGCCTGCGGTCAAGCCGTCATGCGACAACATCTCCGGCACCGCGCCAATCGCCGTCGCGATGACCGGACGGCCGGAGGCCAGGAACTCGATGAGCATCGTGGGCTGGGTCTCGCCGGCGAAGTACGATGGCAGCAGGCCCGCATCTGCGGCTGCCATGAACGAGTGGGTCGGGAACTGCTGACCGAGGAACGCTACGCTCTTCCGCGCGTGGTAGCGCGTCTTGAGATATTGGAGATGGGGTCCATCTCCGATCAGCCACAGCTTCGCACGCTTGCCGCAGCGTTGTGCCGGAGGAAGCGCATTGATTGAGTCGACGGCGAGAATAGCCTCCTCCCATCCCTTCTCCCGGATGGCGCGCGAGCAGATGCAGAATACAAAATCCGGTTCATTGCGTGTGGGCGGCTCTGCGGCGCCATCGGGCGGCAGCGATCGCGAGACTCCGTTAAAGACGCGACGAACTGCGCGGGGCCGTGTGATCCGGGGATCGCCGAACACGGAGAGATTTTTGGGAGCGCCATAGGTGACGCCGTCCACCAAGCGCATGATCCCGGCGGCATGCTCGTAGAAGTCGCCGTCCACGCCCGGATTTTGCGCGAGGAACTCATAACATCCGCACATCTTGATGTACCACCGGAACGCAGTAAGCCGCCGCAGGCCGAGCGTGAAACGATCGCTCCACCAGACGTGCGACATCACCGTGTCAATTCGGAGACGATCCGCAGCCGATGCGGGCATTCATCGACGTGACCAGGGTTGGCAATCCAAGGCTCGACGTGGTCATACCCAGAGAGTTCATGCAGAGCGCCTTCGAGCGGAATGAGATTGGCAGACAGCAAATTCGCGAACTGGGCATCGTAAAGTTTCGGCCGCGCGTTCAGAACGTAGACGCGATGTGTGCGGGTGAGCGCATTCGCCAGACGAATTGCGTTCAGCTATCCGCCTCCGAATTCGAGGTCGGGCAATACCAGAAGAATACCCTGCCTCTCGGTAGTACGCGCCGCATCCACGCTGGGCGGAGTCCCGTGGAGCGCGACTGATGGTTCCGGCATCCCCACCGAAAAACCGTCGCTTACCGACATTTCAAGGGATCAACGCTATGAGCAAGAGTTCAATTTAAGACTTGCCTTAAAACCGGCGGCCTGAGCTGCCGCAGACAGCAACCATCTTATCGCGTTTGGTTGGCGATGCAACGCGAAGAGGTTGCGCAGGCTCTGGCCCGCTCCCTCAATCATCCTCAACACCAGCATCGAGTGCGCCGCGCATCGTGCGATGTCGATCGCGCCAGAGCTTCGGGTTTTCAAAGCGCCCGCGCCAGATCCCGCGCTTAGCTAGCATCGCCTCGTTCTCCTCATCGATATAGTCTGCACTGTGGTGACGGTAGGCGATTGCCCATCCCGTCCGCACCATCTCGGCGTTGAGATCAAGTGTATCAGTGCGGCAAGTCGCGACGTTGCGGCCGTAACGGTCGGTATCCTCGGCGACACAGGTAACCTGCCGCCCGCGCGTCATCCCGTCCAAAGCCCGCATCGCATCCTCGCCGCATGGCCAGTTGCGGCCTGATGGATCTTCGCAGGACTGCCGATACTCCGGAGCATCGATGCCGAAGAGACGGACTTCGCTTTCTGCGAGGCGCTTTCCAGCACATTGGGATCCTAAGCTTAGAATTCCACGTGGACAAGTTGTCGC
>JADMIO011197708.1_pt1 | contig 88906 bp, 78 predicted proteins | sample 8958161 | NCBI WGS metagenome assembly JADMIO01 (sample SAMN16585339, study PRJNA669376) | soil metagenome | isolation source: Crop rotation soil | place: USA: Cullars Rotation, Alabama | collected 2011
CGCGACAACTTGTCCACGTGGAATTCTAAGCTTAGGATCCCAATGTGCTGGAAAGATGCTCGACCTGATGAACCAGGCCGCGGAGCTCAAGAAGCAGGGCTTCTCGGTGCTCGTGCTGGAGGGCGGCAAGGACAAAGAGGTCAAGCAGTCGATGATCCCGCTCGAGCACGCGGCGGCGAGCGAGAACCCAGATCTGGCCGCGGATCCGAACCGCACGGGCCACGGCACCAACTACTGGGTCAAGCACTACTCGAACCTCGAAGACGCCAAGAAGGACGACAAGGCGAACGAGAAGGGCGAGATCTACAAGCCGCGCGGCGAGGGCTTCGGCGGCAGCACGCGCGTGAACGCCAACGTGTTCGTGCGCGTCGACGACGTCGACTGGGACGCCCTCGCGCTCAAGACCGGTGACCCCTCGTTCCGCGCGAAGAACATGAAGCCGCTCCTCCAGGAGCTGGAGAAGAACGAGTACCGGCCGATCCTCAAGCTGCTCCACAACATCGGGAAGGCCACCGGCATCGAGTCGCTGCAGAACATGCACGGCCACGGCTTCGACGGGAAGCTGGAGACCTCGCGCGCCAGCCCGAAGCTCTTGCTCGAGGATCTGCAGCTCGCGCGCATCACGCTGCAGACGATGTGGTGGTCGCTCAGCCGCCTCGGCACGCCGGCGGAGAAGCTGAAGCGCCTGATCAGCGCGTTCGATCCCAACGACGATCGCACCCAGGGCACGCAGGGCCCGGTGCTGATGCCGACCTCGATCACCAAGGACGGCCGGAGGAACGGCGCGCGCGATCTGCTGATGGACGCGAAGAAGGAGCACCCCGATCAGCTCACGCTGCAGGACGGCGCGCGCGTCAGGAACCTCGAGTTCGACGACAAGAACCGCTGCACCGGCGTGCGCTACCAGGACGCCGACGGCAAAGATCACATCGTGAACGTGAAGCGCGAGGCGATCGTTTGCGCCGGCGCGCTCGAGACCCCGGCGCTGCTGATGCGCTCGGGCATCGGCCCGCAGAAGGAGATGGACAAGCTGGAGAAGCTCGGCATCAAGCCGCGCGTCATCCTCGAGGGCGTCGGCCAGAAGCAAGGCGATCGCTACGAGGTCGGCGTGTGCTTCCGCTTGAAGAAGCCGTTCGACATCCTGCTCAAGACGCACATCCCTTCGGCGCCCTCGGATGCCGCGCGACAGGCGTGGGAGAAGGGCATGGGCTCGCCGCTCGCCAGCAACGGCGCGGCGCCGTGCTTCGAGATGAAGTCCGATCCGAAGCTCCCGTACCCGGATCTCTTCATCTTCGGCGTGCCCGGCGACTTCCGCGGCTACAAGCCGAAGTACTCCGAGGAGGCGGTCGCCGACCCGAACCGCATGACCTTCGTCGTGCTGCACGCCAACAAGGGCGAGGCGAAGGGCACGCTGGAGCTCGATCCGAACAACCCGCTCGGCCAGCCGATCATCAACCACCACTTCCACAAGGAGCGCGGCGTCGAGCACGACGCGCTGCCGGTCGTGGCCGGCGTGCAGGCGGTGCGCGATCTGGTGATGTCGCAGTTCAAGGATCTGGTCGAGACCGAGATCTGGCCGGGATCGAAGGTCGACACCGCCGAGAAGCTCGAAGCGGAGATCATGACCAAGACCTGGGGCCATCACCCGCGCGGCGGCGCGCAGATGGGCCACGCGAACGACAAGTTCACCGTCGTCGACTCCGACTTCAAGGTGCTCGGGACCACCGGCCTGCGGGTGATCGACGCGTCGATCCCGCCCGACAACATGGGGCGGTTCATCGTCAGCAGCGTCTATCAATTCGGGAAGCTGGGCGGGAAGAAGATCGCCAAGAGCGCGCTGGAAGAGCCGCGCGAGGCCGCCAAGTTCAACCCGCTCTCGATCCGCAACAACGCGAAGCCGGAGAGCCTGGCCGAGGCGCAGAAGGTCACGCAGGAGGCGGCCGACGCCGCGCGCAACGAGGGGCTGATCAGCCCGATCCAGCACCAGCGCATGACCGACGGCACCGCGTCGAAGGCCGACTTCGAGGCGGCGTGGGCGGCGATCGACAACGTGCTCGGCCCCGAGAAGGGCCACATCGCCGACGATCGCCACACGCTCGGTCACAACCTGCTGCTCGCGCTCTCGTACCAGCTCGAGAACCAGACCGGGTGGACGACCAAGAAGGAGACGTTCATCGATCAGCTCGACAAGCTGGTCTGGCGAGGGAACTGATCCGTGGACTTCGAAGACGAAGAGGCGGGCGTCGCCCTCCACCCCGCCGTGAAGGCGGTCGCGAAGGACATCGAGCTGGTCGACGGCAAGATGCTGATCAGCGAGACCAACGTGAAGCGCCACCGCGTGCGCCTCGGCGTGCTCAAGACGCCCGACGACAAGAAGCAGGCGATCGTGTCGCTGCTCGCGCTTGCGACGCGCCTGATGCGCGAGGGCGGCGAGAACACGGCCCCGGCGGTCGCGCGGCTGATGGATCTGACCACCGGCCTGATCGGTGATCCGGCGAAGGCGAAGGCGCTCTTCGACAACCTGAAGAAGTAGCTCAGTTGAAGTCGTCGGTGTGCGCGGCGCCGGTCAGCGTGTTCACCGTGTAGAACACCGCGATGTCACCGAACACCCGCGAGGCCATGAACTGGACCTCGTTCGGGCCGATGCCGATCGGTGACGCGTCGGCGCCGATGATCTTCGGCTTCATCTTCGCCGTGTGCAGCCACACCTCGAGCCGCCCCGGGTCGCCGGCCTCGCTGGCGATCGCGAGCGCGTGGCGGGTGATGGCCTTGGTCGCGGCGGCGCGCGCCTTCGCCTCGTCGTAGACGAAGGGCGTCACCGGGAGCTCGGGCATCGTCGAGAGAAACGGGGTCGAGAGGAACGCGACCGACCCGATGGTGTCGTTCGCGGCGAGCTGCACGCGCGCCGACACCGGGCCGAGCGGGTGATCGATCGAGAGCTCCACGAAGGTCTGTCCGGCCTGCACGGTGGAGGCGCCGATCTTCGCGCCGCCGATGCCGAAGCTGTTCACCAGCGCCTTCTCCAGGCGCGCCGCGAGCGGGTTCTGGGCGGCGACCAGCGGCCGCTCGAGGAACGCGCGCGTCTCGCTGGTCATCGGGCGGGAGAACGTCGACGCGATGACCTTGGTGGCCGCGGCGAGCGTCTGGTTCGGGCGCTGGCTCTCGCTCACCGCGGTGACGGCGGCGGCGCGGATGCGCTTGGCGTCGGCGGCCGAGATGCGGCCCTCGCGGTCGTTGTGCGTGGCGATCTGGACCTCGGATCGCACGCGATCCGTGAGGGTGGTACCCATACCTACACGGTATCGGCGAGCCGCGGGGGAAGTTGCCTCCGTGCTACGTTTCGATCCGTGCGTCTCCTCGCCGCCGTAGCGCTCCTGGCGGCGTGCAGCAGCGCGGGCGAGTCGGTGGTGACGCTGCCCGCCCTCGACGGCATGAGCACCCTCCTCGCGCTCCGCAGCGACACCGACCTGGTGGCGTTCGACCTGCGGAGCGAGCCCCGCCCGACGCTGAAGTGGACCCCCGAGGACGACGGCGACCAGCTCCTCCTCGGGCTCTACCGCGGCACGATCGCGTCGCTGGAGCTCGACGTCACCGAGCACCAGGTCGCGCTCGAGCCGGAGGGGCGGCCGGTCCCGCTCCCGGCGCAGGCGTTCGCGGTGAGCGCCGCCGCCGCGATCGGCGTCGTGACCCCGGAGCAGTGGTCGGCTGCGCCGCACATCACCGGAGGCGACTGCGCGCCGCTGCGCTCGTCGCTCGTGCCCGGCCTCCCTACGGGCATGGCGAGCGGCCCGGTCGCGGCCCCCGGCGGGAGCGGGGTGCTGGCGCAGATCGACGGCGAAGTTCGCTTCATCGATCGGACGGGCGCGCGGGTGGTCTCGCGCTTCCCGCGCGATCCGTTCGAGGGAAAGAACGGCGACGTGTGGCTGGTCGAGGATCACGGGATCGTCCGCCTCGACGCGCGCCTCGCCCGCGTCGAGACGCTGCACACCGATGTCCTCACCTCCACCATCGTGCGCGGCGTCGAGTCCTCGGCCGCTGTTGGCCCGCGCTTCTTCTTCATGGGCAACGATCTCGAGCTCTACGCCTGGGACGGGATCCACGCCGCGACGCCGCTCGCGATGCCGCGCCTGGGCCGCGAAAAGCAGGTCGCCCGGCTCTCGGCGCGGCCCGACGGCGCGCTGTGGGTCGCGGAGGGCGGGCTGTTCGGGGAGTACTCCCCGGCGGGCGTCTGGCACGTCGAGGAGCTCGCGCCGGTCGGCTCGTTCAGCAGCCTGGTCGAGACCACCGAGCACGGCACGCTCTTCGTCGCGCGCACCCGCTCACCGACCGACACGCTCGTGACGCGCGTCTTCGCGCGGGAGAACGGCCCGACCTGGGCGCCTCTCTTCCCGGAGAACTTCGTCGATTCGCGGGTGATGGTGGAGCACGCGGGTCGGGTCTTCGGGGTCTCGAACGGCGACGTCGTGGAGGTGGCGACCGGCCAAGACGAGCGCCCGCCGCTGCGCTGCAAGGTGGTGACGCTGGCGCCGTCGCCCGACGCGATGATCTCGACCCCGATCGGCTTGTTCGCGATGGGGCTGCTGTCGACGACGGCGCTGGTCTACGCGACCTGGTTGGACTAGAGAGCATTCAAAAAGATGCGCCAAAACAAGCGCAGACAAGACCGCTTAGGAACCCAGGAACCCAGGAACGGGCTCGTGCCGAGACGCGATCACGCGTCTCACTTGAAGTGTCGGCGCAGAGAAGCTCGATGCAAAGCGCGTTTCCGTAGATCGATTCGATGAAACCAGGCCCAAGCCGGGTATGGACTCTGATCGCGGCGCCGATGATGTCGTGTGTCAGTTCGGCGTCGAAAGCTGCATCCTCGCTGATTACTCGATCCCCAGCGCTCGATGGGCCTTCACGTTGTAGAAGTCATTCCGTTCGCTTCCTGGGTTCCTGGGTTCCTAAGCGATCATTCTAGACGCGGACCTTCTGGTTCGGCGCGAGCAAGGCCGACGGATAGAGCACGCCGCGCCACTGGATGCCGCCGATGCGCCAGCCGATGATCCCGGCGCGGAGGGCCATGAACGCCATCGCGAGGAAGCCGATTGGCCACAAAATGCCTGGTTTTCGGCCGGTGCGGCTGGAGGCGATCGCGGTCGCGGCGGTCATCGAGAGGAGCCCGAGCAGCGTGAGCGCCTGCGCCGCGATCGGCGCCGGCACCAGGAGCGCGAGGCCGTAGAGCGCGAACCACGCGCTGACCATCGCGAGCGCGATCGCCCGCGCGAGCGAGAAGCGGGACATGACGGCGAAGAAGTTCTTCTGCATCGCGCGGGTCATGTCGCCGAAGTCGGCGTACCACTCGAGCGCGACCTCGCCCGCGCCGTTGATGATCGCGCAGCGCCCGCCGTGCGTCTTCATCAGCATCACCAGGCCGAAGTCATCGGCGACCTCGAGGCGCAGCCACTCGAAGCCCGGCGTCTGATCGAACCTCGATTTCCGCACCAGGATGAACGCGCCGGTGGCCGCGACGTGGCGCGACTCCGGATCGGAGACCGCGTGCAGGCGGCCCTGGTTGCTGAGCAGCGCCAGCGAGACGTCGAACACCGCGTCGGCGACGAGGCCCGCGGGCGCGACCTCCGGGATCACCGAGAGGCAGTCGAGCTTCTGGTCCTCGCAGTGCGCGATCGCCCGCTTCAGCGTGCTCGGGCCGAGGTGGGTGTCGGCGTCCATGAACAGGATCCACTCGCCGTCCGCGCGCGCGACGCCTTCGCGGAGCGCGTTGAGCTTGCCGAGCCAGCCGTCCGGCAGCGCCGTCACGTGGTGCACCTTCAGCTGCGGGTGGGCCGTCGCGAGCGCGTCGAGGATGGCGCCGGTGCGATCGGTGGATCGATCGTCGATCGCGACGACCGCGAAGTCGGGATAGTCGATCGCCAGCATGCTCGCGACGGCGCTCGCCACGTGCTTCTCCTCGTTGCACGCCGGGGAGACGATGGTGAGGCGCGGCCACCTCGCGCGTTCGCCCGGGCCGATGCCGCGCAGGGTGGGGAGCCGCGACAGGCCGCGGAGCGTGGAAAACAAGGTGTAGATCGAGACCAGGGCGGGGAGGGCGGCAACGCCGAGATGGAGGTACGTCATGCGATCACGCCGATTCGGCGCGCCGATTCGGCGCGATCGACCCGCGAGCCCCATCGTATCCCGTTGGCCTCCCGCTTGCTCTCCTGTCTCGGCAGATGATCGCTCCCGCCTCGCTGTACCGCACCCCGTACGTCGCGCCGAAGCCGCCCCCCGCGCCGAAGGCCCCGGCCGAGGCCTCGCCCGAGATCGCGAAGGTCGACCAGTTCGAGAAGACCGGGGCCGGGAAGCCGCTCTCGTCCCCGGCGCCCGCGCCCGGCGTCTTCGCGCCGCCCCCGCCGCCGCCCCCGGGCTCGCCGGCGCCGTTCGGCGCGCCCTCGACGAGCGACGCGAGCGCGACCGAGGTCTACACGATGACCTCGAAGAACGCGTTCCTCGATCCGACGCAGGCCAAGCGCGTCGTCGAGCTCGCGAAGAAGGACGCCAAGCTCGCGCCCGGCGAGACGGACCCGAAGAAGATCGCGGGCGCGGTCGAGGGCCTCTACGTGCGCTCCGGCTTCTCCGGCCCCGCCGCGCACAAGATGGCGGCCGAGACCGTGAAGACCGCGCAGACCGGCGGCTTCGTGAAGGTCGACAACTCGCCCGGCAAGTCGCCCACCAAGGACGAAGCGAAGGTGATGTTCGAGAGCGCCGAGGCCGACGTCGCGAAGAACACGGACGCCGACAAGGTCTGGTCGAGCGCCGACATCAAGAAGAACCCGACCGAGTTCGTGCGCAACGTGACCCAGCTCGACGGTGACACCAAGACCACGTCCGACAACACCGGCTGCGTCCCCGCGTCGATGCTCGGAGGCGCGCTGCTGAAAGATCCGGAGAGCGTGCAAAAGCTGGGCAAGAGCCTGAATTCGGAGAAAGGAAAGTCCGAATTTCCGGGCCTGCAAAAAGCGCCTTACAAGGCGGCGGTCGATCGCATCGCGTCGGGCTCGTACTCACCCCGCGACGTCAGCCTGCTGTCGAAGGGCATGCACGACGAGATGCAGCACGACGGCAGCACCGGGCTCACGCTCGGCCGCGAGATGGAGATGCTCGGGAAGCTGAAGAAGATCGGCTGGACGCCCCCGCCGATGGAGCGCACCAGCTACGGCGGCGACAACGGGGGCGGCTCGCGCACGAACGTCCACTCCAACGTGAAGAGCAACGGCGTGGGCTATGATCCGTGGTCCTATCCGGGCAGCGACGGAAAGTCGGTGGTCCTCGACGCGTCGGCGGCCGACCAGCACGCCAAGACCATCCCCGGCGCCTTCGGCAGCCCGAAGAAGAACGCGGCGCTGGAGAGCGTCACCCACGACGGGAACGGCAACGTGGTCATCTCGCGCGCCATCGTCGACGGAAAGGAGCGCAACCCGCCGCTCGCGGCGAAGTATACCTTCGACGAGAAGTCGAGCGCCTGGGTGCGCGACCCCGCGGTGAAGGTCGACGCGAAGGACGAGGAGTGGCTGCCGAAGTCGATCCCGCTCGATCCGAAGGCGCGCAAGGGGACCAAGATCGAGGACGTCTGATTCAGGCCGAGGCGCGCTCCGGCTCGGGCGCCGAGGCCCCGAGCAGCACCGTGCGATTTCGGCCGCGCGTCTTCGCCTGATACATCGCCGCATCGGCGCGGGCGATCAGCGCGTCGAGGCTCGCATCGTCGGCGCTCGACGTCGCGATGCCGATGCTCACCGTCGCCCGCAGGACGCCCGTCGCGACGCTCTCGCGATACGCTTCGATCGACAGCCGGATGCGCTCGGCGACGTTGCGAGCGCCGAGGATGTCGGTGTCCGGAAGCAAGATCACGATCTCCTCGCCGCCGTAGCGGGCGACGACGTCGACGTCGCGCGTGTGCTCGCGGCAGAGCCGGGCGATCGCCCGCAAGACCTGGTCGCCGCCCTGGTGTCCATGCACGTCGTTGGTGCGCTTGAAGTGATCCGCGTCCAGCATCATCGCCGACAAGGGGTGACCGGCCAGCCGCGCGCGGAAGAGCTCGCGATCGCCGCACTCGGCCAGGTACCGGCGGTTCGCCAGGCCGGTGAGCGCATCGGAGTTGGCCAGCGCGCGTAGATCGTCCTCGTCGCGCTTCCTCTTGCTGAGATCGCGGAGGATGACGGTGAAGCCGCCGCCTTCGATCGCCGAGATGTTGACGTTGCCCCAGAAGCGGGTGGTCGCCTCGCGCATCCACCAGCCTTCGTCCTCGCTCCACCCCGCCGTGCGCGCGCCCTCTTGCAGGGCTCGCGACCGCTCTCCTCCGGCGTTCTCTCGCGGCATCAGCGCGCTGAAGTCTCGGCCCATCGCGCCCTCGAGCGGGATGCCGAACAGCTTCTCGGCCGAGAGGTTCCAGGTGGCCACCTTCCCCTGCGCATCGAGGGCGAAGATCGCGTAGTCGCGCACGCCGTCGGCGATCGCGCGGAAGCGCTGGTTGGCCTCCTCGACGCTGCGGCGCAGCGCCGCGGCGCTGGAGATGTCGGCCATCGTGACCATGATCCGCCCGCGCGCCAGCTTGATCATGGTCAGGCTGACCACGAGCGGGAAGGGCGAGCTGGCCACGGTCCCCAGCACGATCGGATGATCCTGGCAGATCCGACCCGCGCTCGAAGAGAGGCTGGAGACCATCTGCACGAGCTCCGGATCGATGCGCCCGAGCAGCTCGATGAGGTTGCCCATCCCGCCCGCGGGATCGATCTGCACCATCAGCGAGGAGTAGGCGGGGTTCGCCATCTCGACCCGCCCCTCGGGGGAGAGCTGGGCCAGCGCGATCGGGCAGACGTACAGGAACTCGAGCAGCTCGCCGAGCTCGTCTGCCTCTCCGTCGTTCACGAGCCGCCCCGCGCGACGAGGATATACTGGCTCGCCGACGTGTCGCTCTTCAGTAGCCGCAGCTCCACCGAGGTCGGGCGCATCCGCAGCGTGAAGACGTAGGGGATGATCACGTCGATCTGCCCGGGCTCGTCGAAGCGGCCGGAGACCAGATAGTTGTTGGTGCACGGCGCCACCTCGGTGAAGAAGTGCTTTCCGAGGACCCGCTCCTTCGACAGCCCCGCCAGCTTCGATTCGACCGTGTTGTACGCGCAGACCTGGCCGGCCCGCGTCATGCGCACGACGCCGAACCCGAGCTGGTCGAGATCGCCGTCGTTCATCCGGTCGAGCGCGGCGTGCAGGCCGATCGCGGTAAAAGAGAGGGTCGGGTGGGTATTGAGCTCGAGCATGAATTCTCCTGGGTTGTGTTGATCAGAGCGGAGCCCGGGCGTCCGGCGGGCTGGAGCGATCGCGGACCCATCGCTCGATCGCCTCGGCGGGCATCGGCCGCGCGAGAAGGAACCCCTGCACCTCCTGGCACCCGAGATCCGCGAGGAGGGCCAGCTGCTCGCGGGTCTCGACGCCTTCGGCGATCGTGTCGACGCCCATGGAGTGCGCGATGCCGACGATCGCGGTGATCACGCCCCGCGTCTTCGGCTCGTGCATGTCTTTGACGAAGGCGCGATCGATCTTCAGAACGTCGACCGGGAGGTGGCGCAGATAGGCGAGCGATGAGTATCCCGTGCCGAAGTCATCGATCGCGACGCGCACCCCGCGCTCCTTCAGCGAGGCGATCAGGCGGATGCTCACGTCCGCCGAGAGATCGAGGAGGATGCTCTCGGTGAGCTCGACCTCCAGCTGAGCCGCGGGGAGGCCGGAGCGCGCCAGCGCCCGATCGACCACCGAGAGAAAGTCCGGGCGCCGCAGCTGGGACACCGAGGCGTTCACCGCCACGCGCGCCGTGCTGCCCTGCCGCCGCCAGCGGGCCATGGTCTGGCAGGCCTCCTCCATGACCCACGCGCCGACCTCCACGATCGAGCCGGTCGCCTCGAGGGCGGGGATGAAGTCGCCGGGCGGGACGAGGCCGCCGCTCGGTCGCTGCCAGCGCAGGAGCGCCTCGAAGCCCACGACCCGCCGCCCGTCGATGTCGAACTGCGGCTGGTAGTGGAGGATCAGCTCGCGGTTCGCCAGGGCCTGCTTGAGGGACTTGTCGATCTCGAACCAGCGCGACTGCGCCGGCTCGTCCGCCGGCTCGGCCTCGACGAGCAGGTCACCGCCCATGGCCCGCCCGCGCCGCACGGCGCCCGCCGCGCGCACCAGCGCTGCGTCCGCCGGGCGGCCGGCGAGCGGCGAAAAGCCGATGGTCGCGGTCAGCGCGATCTCGCCGCCGGCCGCGGCGAAGGAGGGGCGCAGCGCCGCGCGCAGGCGCTCGAGCTGGGCGCGCGCGTCTCCGACCAGCACGATGGCGATCTCGTCGGACGACCAGCGCCCGAGGACGGTCTCCGGGGGCAGCGCGATCCGCGCGCGGTCGGCCGCCTCGAGGAGCACCAGATCGCCGACGTCGAAGCCGAGGACGTCGTTCATCAGCTGGAAGCGATCGAGATCGACCAGGGCGATCGAGGCGTCCGCCGCAGTGCAGGCGCGGGCGGCCTCCAGGAAGGCGCTGCGCGAGAGGATCCCGGTGACGGGATCCGCGCTGCGCATGAACTCGGCGCGATCCATCAGGCGGGCGAGCGTGCGCGTGGTCTTGGCGACGCCGTCGAGCCAGGCTTCGGTCACGTCCTCGGGGCTCACCACCGCGAGGGTGCCGGCGATCATCTCGGGCTGCGCAGGCCGGGCCGAGCTGACGATCACCGCCGCGGCGACGCCTCGGGCGTTGATGATCTCGCGCAGGGCGGTGGCCCGCGCGACGTCGAGGAGCTCGGTCTCCAGCACGACCAGCGCCGGCTTGAGCGCGGTGATCGCCGCGCGAACCCCTGGGCCGAGCGCCACGCTCGTCACGCGCCATTCCGAGGAAGATCGAGCGGCGAGCCGCTGCCCGAGAGTATCACCCGCGATGGGGGAGTAGACCCACAGGACTTCGGTTCGCCGCACGCCCCCTCATCGGGCGGGTGATCAGGCGACTGGTGAGTGTCTCATTATCGCCATCACTCCTGCCCGGGTGCAGGCGATGTGGCCCACGCTGCGAGGTCGGCGACCGCGCGATCCAGCGCCGAAAAAAGCAGGAAATGGTCGTGCCCCTCGTACACGCGATAGTCGACGAGGGCGCCCTTCGCGCGGAGCTGGGCCACCACGCGATCGGCGTACATCTGCGGGACCCGATCGTCCTCGGCGCCCTCCAGAACGAGGATGGATCGATCTCTCCAGGCCGGGCTCTCGATCGCCTCGACCCCGCCTTTGCGCGACCACATCCCGAACCCGAAGCTCGGGTGCGCCACCGCGAAGCCGTGCTGCTGCGAGAGCGATCGCAGCGCCCACAGGTAGCTGACGAAGTTACCGGCGCTGCCGTGGACGAAGATGATCGCCGGTGACCCGGTGAGGCCGCGCGGTGGCGTGGCGAGATAGTAATGCCCGGCGTCGAAGCTCCGGCCCCAGACGTCGTCGTAGGCCTGGCCCATCTCCGATCCGAGCGCCAGGATCTCCGGATCCATCTGGCGATAGATCGGGAGCACGATCGTCTCGAGGTTCTTCGCCGCGTCGCCGGAGATGATCGGATCGAGGAAGGAGACCAGCTTCAGCCCGACGACCACCTGATCGATCTCCGGGACGATGCTGGCGAGCGCGAAGCGATCGTGCGACCCGGCGAGAAAGTACGATCCGAAGCGCGGGCCCGACACCGGGGTCGGAGACGCGACGAAGAGCGCGAGGCAGAGCAGCGCCGACGCCCCCAGCGCACCAGCGCGGGGACCAGCGGAAAGGCCCAGAGCCCGAGCCCGATCAGCGAAGCCCAGCGCACGCAAGGGGGAGAGTAGGGTGGGATCGCGATCTCGTCGAGCGCGAGATCCGCCGTCCCGGAAGTGTTGCAAAACGAAGACGCCTCGCGACATCCGGCGCCCGAAAGCGCCTATCGAAGGGCGTCGTTGCCTTGGGGACTGGCACGGAACACCTCCTGCTGATAGGCGACCACCATGTTCAACAGACTATCCCCCTCCCGCATGCTCGCGGCTGCTCTGGCGACCGCGACCCTCGGCCTCGCTGCCTGCGGTAGCGATGATCCGGGCACCAACCCCCCTCCCGTCACCGAGAAGACCGCGCGCGGCGTCCTGGCCGTGCAGAACCCGGCCGGCCGCGGCGACAAGCTCGTGCGCCTCGACGCCAAGCTCACCGCCACCCAGTCGACCTTCGCCGACATCGACATCGTGACCAGCATCCAGAGCATCGCGATCGACGCGATGTCGGGTGACGGCTACGTCACGTTCGACGCGCGCAACATGGCCGGTGGCATCAGCGTGTATCCCGGCCTGCGCGATCAGGCGGTCAGCGCGGGCCTCGGCGGCGGCGCGCGGACGATCGTCGGCGCGAAGACCAACCTGGTCGCGCCGAAGGGCATCATCGTCGACGACACGCTCGACCTGATCATCGTGGCCGACTTCGGCGCGAAGAACATCAAGACCTATCCGATCACCGCGGATGGTGACGTCGCGCCGACCAACACGATCGCGCTCGGCGACGCGAATCGCTCGGTCTGGGACATCTATTACGACGCGGGCGCGGACATCCTCTTCGCGTCGGGCACCGACGGCGTGATCCTCGCGTACGACATGTTCGGCCAGAACAAGGGCGCGAACGGCCCGACCCGCACCATCACCCCGACCGGCATCGGCGCGCGCAAGGTCTCCGTGAACTTGCACGGCATCTGGTACGACCGCACGGCCGACCTGATCATCGTCTCCGACGTCGGCGATCCGATGGTGAACACCGACGGACAGATCATCGCGGTGGCGCTGGGCTCGACCGCGATGGGCGACACGCTCGCCGCGGTCCGGATGCGCGGAGGCATGACCGGCCTCGGCAACCCGGTCGACATCTTCTTCGAGGCGGGCAACCTGTACGTCGCCGAGAAGTCGAGCAGCTCGATCCTCCGCTTCGACGCGATCCAGGCGGATCCGGAGCGCGAGACGGCCGCTGACGTGATCCTCCCGGTGCAGAAGGTCGAGTCGATCGCCCTCGCCGCGCGCGGTGGCATCGGCGGCGGCGCGCTGCTCGCGACGTCGAACCCGGATCTGATCGAGTCCGACACGATCGTGCAGATCCCGTTCACGCTCACCAGCAGCCCGGCGTCCTTCGGCAACATCGGCATCGTGACCAGCCTCGAGAACGTGACCGTCGGCGCCAACGGCGAAGGCTACGTGACGTTCGACTCGGGCCCGAGCGGCGGCATCATGCTGCTGAGCGCGCTCGACAACGACACCTCGAGCGGCACGCTCGGCGTGGGCGACGGGCTGATCTATGGCCCGCTCACCACGCTCAAGGCTCCGAAGGGCATCGACGCCAGCGGCTCGAACTTGATCGTCGCCGACTTCGGCGCCAAGGCGATCAAGGTCTTCGCCAAGACGGCCGGCAACGCCGCGCCGATCTTCGCGACGACCAACCTCGGCGCGGGCAGCACGCGCAGCGTCTGGGACGTGCAGCTCGACGTGGCGGGCGACCGCCTCTTCGCCACCGGCACCGACGGCGTGCTGCTGGTCTACGACGCCTGGTCGGTGAGCAAGGGCGCGACGGGCCCGACCCGCACCATCAAGCCGATGGGCTCGGTCAACCTGCACGGCCTCGCGTACGACAAGGCGAACGACCTGATCTACCTGTCCGACGTGGGTGACGCGATGGTCGCCACCGACGGCCAGCTCTTCGTCATCGCCAACGCGTCGACCGCGGGCGGCGATGCCGTGGCGGCCGCGGTGAACATCAAGGGACCGGCGAGCAAGCTGGGCAACCCGGTCGACATCGCGCTCGACGGGAAGAACCTGTTCGTCGCCGAGAAGTCCAACGACGCGGTCCTGCGCTTCGACGGCCTCGCGGCGCTGATGGGCTCGAGCGACACGGCCGCAGCTGCCAGCAGCGCGTCGGTGAAGCCCGAGTCGGTGTTCGTGATTCCTGCCGCTGAATAAGCCTGCCCTTGAATTAAGCGCGAGCGTGGCCTGTTTTCGCAGGCCACGCTCCGCTACCGTGCCCCTTCGTGGGCAACTCACTCCGCGTCCTCCCGAGCAACGCGCTGAAGCTCGGTCCTGATCGCGCTCCCGCCCGAGCAATGCTGAAGGCAACGGGCCTCAGCGATGCAGATCTCCAGAAACCTATGGTGGCCGTCGTCCACGGATGGACGGAAGTCATGCCGTGTAACCTCCACCTGCGCCGCCTCGCGGAGCAGGTCAAAGCGGGGGTTCGCAGCGCGGGCGGCACGCCGATCGAGTTCAACACCATCTCCGTCTCCGACGGCATCTCGATGGGCACCGAGGGCATGCGCGCCTCGCTGGTGTCGCGCGAGGTCATCGCCGACTCGATCGAGCTCGCGGTGATGGGTCACCTCTTCGACGCGGTGGTGGTGATCGTCGGCTGCGACAAGACCATCCCCGCGGCGATGATGGCGGTCGCGCGGCTCGATCGGCCGTCGGTCATCCTCTACGGCGGACCGATCGCGCCCGGCCGCTACAAGGGCAAGGACGTCACCATCCAGGACATGTTCGAGGCGGTCGGCGCGCACTCCGCCGGCAAGCTCCCCATCGAGGAGCTGCACGCGCTGGAGAACGTCGCTTGCCCCGGCGCGGGCGCGTGCGGCGGGCAGTACACCGCCAACACCATGGCCACCACGCTCACGGTGATGGGCCTGTCACCGATAGGCGCCAACGAGATCCCGGCGATGCACCCGGCGAAGGACCAGGCCTCGCACGACGCGGGCGCGCTGGTGATGCAGTGCCTCGAGCGCGGCCTCACCGCGCGGCAGCTGATCACCCGCGCCTCGCTCGACAACGCGATCGTCTCGGTCGCCGCGATGGGCGGCTCGACCAACGCGGTGCTGCATCTGCTGGCGGTCGCGCGCGAGGCGGGCGTGCCGCTCGCGATCGACGACTTCGATAGTATCTCGGCGCGCACGCCGCTCCTCGCCGACCTCAAGCCGGGCGGCCGTTTCACTGCCGTCGATCTGCACACGGCCAACGGCGTCTCGCTGATCACCCGCCGGCTCTTCGAGGGTGGGTTCCTGAAAGACGTACCCACCGTCACGGGGCGCTCGCTCCTGGAAGAGTCGCGCGCCGCCGAGGGACCGCCCGGGCAGGAGGTCATCCGCCCGCTCGATCGCCCGATCGCGGTGGGCGGTGGGTTCGCGATCCTGCGCGGCTCGCTCGCGCCCGATGGCTGCGTCGTGAAGCTGGCCGGGCACGACCGGCATACCCATACCGGTCCCGCGCGCGTGTTCGATCGCGAGGAAGACGCCTTCGAGGCAGTGCAAAAGGGGCTCATCGTGCGCGGCGACGTCATCGTCATCCGCAACGAGGGCCCGCGCGGCGGTCCGGGGATGCGCGAGATGCTCGGGGTGACGGGCGCGATCATCGGGCAGGGCCTCGGTGATCACGTCGCGCTGGTCACCGACGGTCGATTCAGCGGCGCCACCAAGGGCTTCATGGTCGGCCACGTCTGCCCCGAAGCGGCGATGGGCGGGCCGATCGCCCAGCTCTGCGAGGGCGACGAGATCACCATCGACGTACCCACCCGCAGGCTCGATTTCCGCGCCGTGGCGACCGATCGCGCGCGCCCGAAGTATGTTCGGCCGCGCGTGGGCGGCGTCCTGGCCAAGTATGCCGCGATGGTCGGGCCGGCCTCCGAAGGCGCCGTCACCCTCGTGAAGGAGAGCGAATGAATCTCACGGGAGCCCAGATCATCTGGGAGGTGCTCGCGCAGGAGGGCGTGGAGGTGGTGTTCGGATATCCGGGCGGCGCCATCATGCCGACCTACGACGCGTTCGCCGCGGTGAAGAACATCCACCACGTGCTGGTGCGCCACGAGCAAGGCGCGGCGCACATGGCCGATGGGTACGCGCGCGCTTCGGGGCGGGTGGGCGTCGCGATCGCCACGTCCGGCCCCGGCGCGACCAACCTCGTCACCGGCATCGCGACGGCGATGCTCGACTCGTCGCCGGTCGTGTTCATCACCGGCCAGGTCCCCTCCACGCTGCTCGGCAGCGACGCCTTCCAGGAGACCGACATCACCGGCGTGACCTTGCCGATCACCAAGCACAACTATCTCGTGACCCGCGCCGAGGACATCGCGCCCACCTTGCGGCAAGCGTTCTTCATCGCGCGCAGCGGGCGCCCGGGGCCGGTGCTGGTCGACATCACCAAGGACGCGCAGCAGGCTTCGGCGGAGTATGACGCTTCTCTCGAAGCGCCGGTGAAGCTGCCCGGGTACCGGCCGGTGTTCGATCCGCGCCCGGAAGATCTGGCGGCGGCGCTGGAGCTCATCCGCAGCTCGTCGCGGCCCTTGATCCTCGCGGGCCACGGCATCGTCGAGTCCGGCGCCACCGCGCTCCTCATCGAGTTCGCGGAAAAAGCCGGGGTCCCGGTGGCCTCGACGCTCCTCGGACTGGGCGGATTTCCAGCCACCCATCCGCTGAGCCTGGGGATGATGGGTATGCACGGCGAGGCCTGGGTGAATACTTCGATCCAGGAGGCCGACTTGCTCATCGCGCTGGGTATGCGCTTCGACGACCGGGTCACCGGGCGGCTCGACAAGTACGCGCCGCTCGCCCGGAAGATCCACGTCGAGGTCGACCCCTCGGAGATCAACAAGAACGTGAAGGTCGATGTCGCGCTGATCGGCGACGTGAAGCAGACCCTCAGCGTGATCGTGCCGAAGATCGAGAAGAGCGCGCGCACCAAGCCGTGGCTCGATCGCATCGACGGCCTGCGCGGCAAGAGCGCGGTGATCGACATCCAGACGCTGCCCTCCAGCGGAAAGCTGTACGCCGCGCACGTCATCCACGATCTGTGGCGGCTCACCGAGGGCCGCGCGCTGGTGGTGACCGACGTCGGCCAGCACCAGATGTGGGAAGCGCAATATTACAAGCACGACTATCCGCGGAAATTGATCACCTCGGGTGGGTTGGGGACGATGGGCTTCGCGCTGCCGGCGGCGATGGGCGCGCGATTTGCCCACCGCAAGCCCTCCGAGGACATCTGGGTCATCGCCGGTGACGGTGGGTTCCAGATGACCGCCTGCGAGCTCACCACCTGCGCGCAGGAAGGTATCAAGGTGAACATCGCGATCATCAACAACGGCTACCTGGGTATGGTCCGCCAGTGGCAAGAGTTCTTCTACGGCGGCCGCTACGTGGCGACGCCGCTCAAGAGCCCCGACTTCGTGAAGCTGGCCGAGGCCCACGGCCTGGTCGGCCTGCGGGTGACCCAGCGCGAGGAGGTGGCCGAGGCGGTGGCGCGCGCGCGCAAGGAAGAGGGCACCGTGCTCATCGATTTCCGCGTCGAGCAGGAGGACGCGGTCTATCCGATGGTTCCCTCCGGCGCCGATCTGGGCGACATGATCCGGCGACCGAGCATGAGCCCGATCGTCGAGACCGGCGAAGATCCATGAGCAGAACATTCGTCACCGACGTCGAGGACGTCCCCGGCGTCCTGAACCGCGTGGCGTCGCTGTTCCGGCGCCGCGCGTACAACATCGAGTCCCTCACCGTGAGCCGCACCGAGCGGCCGGGCGTCTCGCGCATGACCATCGTCATGGACGCCGACGACGATCAGGCCAAGCGGGTCGAGGCCAACCTCTACAAGATGGTCAACGTGCTCTACGTGCAGGACCTCAGCGCGCGCGCCTCGGTGGTGCGGGAGATGGCGCTGATCAAGGTCACCGCCGAGGCCGCGTCGCGCGCCGAATTGCTGCAGATCACCGAGGACGCCGGCGCGCGCATCATCGACGTCTCGGAGACCTCGCTGACGATGGAGATGGCCGGCACCCAGCAAGGCCTCGATCGCTTCGTCGCGGCGCTGCGTCCGTTCGGGATCATCGAGCTCTTGCGCACGGGCGCCGTCGCGATGGCGCGCGGCGCTGCACCGGTTGCCGCCCCACTCACCACGAAGGAGAAGTAATTCATGGCCAAGATCTATTACGACAAGGACGCCGATTCGAAGCTCATGGAGGGCGTCACCGTCGCCATCCTCGGCTACGGGAGCCAGGGCCACGCGCACGCGCTGAACCTCAAGGACAGCGGCGTGAACGTGGTGGTCGGCTTGCCGGCCGAGAGCAAGAGCAAGGCCCGCGCGGAGGCCGCCGGGCTCACCGTGAAGCACCCCAGCGAGGCCGCGCAGATGGCCGACGTGATCATGGTGCTCACGCCCGATCACAACCAGGCCAAGCTCTACAAGGAGAGCATCGAGCCGGCGCTGAAGCCGGGAAAGACGCTGATGTTCGCCCACGGGTTCAACATCCGCTACGGCACCATCGTCCCGCCGAAGGACGTCGACGTGTCGCTCATCGCGCCGAAGTCACCCGGTCACCGGGTGCGCGAGCTCTTCCAGGAAGGCGCCGGCACGCCCTGTCTGCTCGCGGTGCACCAGGATGCGTCGGGCAAGGCCAAGCAGCGCGCGCTGGCGTACGCCCAGGCGATCGGCGGCACCCGGGCCGGCGTGCTGGAGACCACCTTCTCCGAGGAGGCCGAGACCGATCTGTTCGGCGAGCAGGCGGTGATCTGCGGCGGCGTGAGCGCGCTGATCAAGGCCGGGTTCGATACGCTGGTGAAGGCCGGATATCAGCCGGAGATCGCATATTTCGAGTGCCTGCACGAGCTGAAGCTGATCGTCGATCTCATCCAGCAGGGCGGGCTCACGTACATGCGCCATAGTATCTCGGATACCGCCGAGCACGGTGACTATACCGGCGGCGCACGCCTCATCACCGCCGAGACGCGCAAGGAAATGGCGCGCATGCTCGACGAGGTGCGCGACGGTACTTATGCGCGCAACTGGATCGCCGAGAACGACAAGGGCCGCCCGTGGTTCGACGAGCAGCGCAAGAACGAGCGCGGCAGCCAGATCGAGCAGGTCGGCGCCGAGCTGCGCAAGATGATGCCGTTCGTGAAGCCGAAGCGGGTCACCGAGGACGGGCAGGTGCTCGACGCGGGATCGGACGCGAAATAATGGCCATGGAGAGCCAGTTCACCTGGATGGACGGGAAGCTGCTTCCGACCGCGGAGGCGACGGTGCCGTTCCTCACCGTCGGCCTGCACTATGGCCTGGGCGTGTTCGAGGGCATCCGCTGCTACGACACGGCGCGTGGCCCGGCGGTGTTCCGGCTGCCCGAGCACGCGCGGCGGCTGATCGACTCGGCGCGCATCCTCGGGCTCGAGACGGCGTACACGCCCGAAGAGATCGTCCAGGGCTGCGTCGACGTGGTTTCGGCGAACAAGTTCCGTGAGTGTTACTTGCGCCCGCTGATCTTCGCGAAAGGCGGGATGAACTTATCCCTGGTCGGGGCGCCGACCGGGGTGGGTATCGCGGGCTGGGCGTGGGCCGCCTATCTCGGCGAAGAGGCGAAAAAGGCTGGAATTCGCGTCAATGTCTCGAGCTACACCCGCCATCACCCGAACGTGGTGATGACCAAGGCCAAGGCCTCGGGCAACTATGTCAGCTCGGCGCTCGCCAAGAGCGAGAGCGTGCGCATCGGCTGCGACGAGGCGATCATGCTCGACCCCCAGGGGTACGTCTCGGAGTGCACGGGGCAGAACCTGTTCATCGTGCGCGACGGGGAGCTGATCACGCCGTCGGCAGCGTCGATCCTCGAAGGCATCACCCGCGACTCGATCCTCGAGCTGGCGGCCGATCTCGGCTTCCCGCCGGTGGAGCGGGTGGTCTCGCGCGACGAGCTCTATCTGGCGGAGGAAGTGTTCGTGTGCGGCTCGGCGACCGAGATCATCGCGGTGCGCGAGGTCGACGGGCGCCGGGTGGGTGACGGGAAAATGGGGCGCATCACCACCGCGCTGCACCGCGCGTTCACGGATGCGGTGCGTGGGAAGACGGCAGCGTACGAGAAGTGGCTGACGTTCGTGCCATGAGCCGCGTTCGCACCCCGAGGAGCTTCTCGCGCACGCCGTCGCGCACCGGCGGGCCGTGCCCGGCGCACAAAGTATCGATGTGCGGCATCTCTTCGAGATAAGCGTCGACCGCGCGGTGACAGGCCTCGGTGTCGAGGCTGAACCCGGTCTTGGCCGGCCGCAGCCCCTCGACGCTGCGGAGCGCCATCGGGCTGGCGAGGATCGCGTCACCGGAGAACAGGCTCGCGCTCGGCGCGTGATAGAGCATCACCGATCCGGCGGTGTGCCCTGCGGTGGGGATGATGTCGAAGCCCCATTTCCAGGTGCCCGCCTTGTCGAACACGTCGTCGACCGGTGAGCGCGCGGGGAAGACGTCCTCGAAGCGGCACAGGAGGTCCTCGTGGAGCGCGGCGCCGCGGCGCGAGAGCGGGGGCGCGGGCTCGTCGCCGCTGAGCACGCGCGCGTCGGAGGCGTGGCAGATGACCGGGCAGCGGAACTTGTCGCGGATCCAGCGGGCGTTGCCGGCGTGATCGCTGTGCCGGTGGGTGAGGATGACCGCGGTCAGATCGCCGGGCCGCACGCCGGCGCGACGCAGCGCGCGATTGAGCAGCGGTCGCTCCAGCCCATGGCCGCTGTCGATGACGAAGCGCTGGCCCTCGTGCTCGAGGAGCCAGACGTTCACGAACCACACCGCGTCCAAAAGCGTGAGCTTCATCGCTCGTTTGCGTATCCCATAGTCGTAAGGAAATTTGCAGATCCTCCCGCGGGCTTGTCCGTTTCATGAGCATGCGTGCTGCCCTCGCTTCTCTCCTCCTCGCCGCCTTCGCCGGCTCGGCGCTCGCTGCGCCCGTCGGCGCAGTGGTCGAGAACCCTGCGTTCGAAGCCTCTCCGTCGCATGCCGCCGAGTGGCGGGCGTTCCTCACCGCGCAGCGCGCCGCGCGCATCGCCCGCCTGAAGGCCTACGCGGCCCGCGGGCGGTTCGCGATGAACACCGAGGGCCAGGGCCTGGCCTTCGTCTGGCGCGACGCCCAGGGCCGCCTCTGCGCGATGGCCGACCAGGTCGCGAGCAGCGGCCGCCCCGACCTGGTCGACCGCGTGGCGACCGAGGACAACGCGCTCCAGCTGGTGAACGTCACCGACGGCGAGATGCTGGAGTGGATGCTCCGCTCCGGCCTCACCCGCGGCGAGATCCAGCTCATCCAGGCGCCGTCGATGGACGTGCGCAGCAAGTTGCGGGCGAGCACCCGGCTGATGGCCAACCGGACGGCGGAGGCCAAGCGGGTGGCGCTGGAGGTGGCGCGGAAGCGGGCGCACATCGCGCTGGTGATCGAGCGCCTGGAGCTGGACACCGCGGACTCGATCGACGCGGCGATCGCGGCGCTCGGATCGCGCGTCGAGAGCGTGCCGACGATCTGACCATCGCTGGGTCGTCGGGATAAAGTCGTCCGCGTGAGCGATTTCCTGGTCATCGACGTCGAGGCCACCTGCGACGACGGCGGGCGCGTCCCGCGGTCGGAGAGCGAGATCATCGAGATCGGCGCGGTGATGGTCGACCCATCTTTCGCAGTGGTGGGCGAGCTCCAGACGTTCATCAAGCCGGTGCGCCATCCGCGGCTGACCGCGTTTTGCACCCAGCTCACGTCGATCACCCAGGCCGACGTGGAAAATGCGATCTCCTTTCCCGAAGCGATGGTGCTCATCGGACAATTCATCGGCGAAAAGGACCCGCTCTTTTGCTCGTGGGGCGCTTACGACAAGAACCAGTTCGCGCAGGACGCGGATTATCACGGCGTCGCGCTGCCGTTCGGTGATCGGCACCTGAACTTGAAGGCCGAGTTCAGCGCCCGGCGCGGCGACAAGAAGCGGTACGGGATGAGCGCGGCGCTCCGCAAAGTGGGGCTCGAGCTGATCGGCACGCACCACCGCGGGATCGACGACGCGCGCAACATCGCGCGGCTGTTGCCGTGGATCGTCGGTGCTCGGGGTGCGTGAACCCGGTGACGCCCTTGCGATACTGAACATATGACTAGATGTGTCCGGCTCTTTGGGATACTATAGAGGCCATGAAAAATATCGAAGCGCTGGGCGACGAGATCGCCGCGATGGCCGCGCAGCTGGAGGCGGGTGAGTATCGGCTCCTCACCAAGATCGGTGAGTTCGACGCGCAGGGTGGGTATGCGCAGCACGGCGCGATCTCGTGCGCGCACTGGCTGAGCTACCGCATCGGCCTCGGCCTTGGACCGGCGCGGGAGAAGGTCCGGGTCGCGCGGGCGCTTCCGAACTTCCCTCTCGTGGCGCGCGCCTTCGAATCCGCTCGCCTGAGTTACTCGAAGGTCCGCGCGATCACCCGCGTCGCGACGCCCGAGAACGAGGAGATGCTGGTGGACATGGGCATGAGCGCGCCGGCCTCGGTGCTGGAGTCACTCTGCCGAAAGTTCCGGAAGGTACGGGATACGCGGGAGACGGTCGAGGAGGCCGACCGCAGGCGCACGGTCCAGCACCACTTCACCGACCATGGAAAGATGCGCCTCGACGTCCAGCTCGACGCCGACGAGGGCGCCCGCGTGCTCGCCGCCCTCGAGATCGCGCGCGGCCACGTCTCCGCGGAGACGCGCGCGACGACCGCCGACGCGCTCATGATCATCGTCGATGGTTTCCTGGCCGACGGCCCGAAGGCCCGCGCCGGCGGTCCGCCGACCGAGGTGCGCCTCCACGTGGAGAAGGCCGAGCTCGAGGCCAAGTCCGACGGCGCGTTCGTGGAGAACGCCGGGTGCCTGGCCGTTCCCGCGGAGACGGCGCGGCGGCTGTGCTGCGACGCCGCGATCGTCGAGGTCGAGCACGACGCGTCGGGCAAGGTCATCGACACCAAGCCCCGCTCGCGGAAGATCCCGGCAGCGATGCGGCGGGCGCTCGACGTGCGCGATCAGCACCGCTGCCGATTTCCTGGGTGTACTCATACTCTCTTCGTGGAAGCGCACCACATCATCCACTTCGCAGTCGGCGGAGCGACCGAGCTGAAGAACCTGGTCAACCTATGCCGGCGGCACCACACCTTCGTGCATGAGTATGGGTACACCATCGTTGGCGACGTCACGAAGCCGGGGCCGCTGACTTTCGTGGCGCCGGGGCGGAGATCGCTGATGACGGTGCTCCCGCCTCCCCCGCGCCCGTCCGCGCCGATCGAGACCCTGGCGCAGGAACACGCCGACCGCGGGCTGTCGCTCGACGCGGTCTCGCTGCTCCCGCCGCACTGGGATGGGAAGCCAGCGGACACCGACTGGGTGATCAGCCGGCTGTGCGACCATACGTTCGGCGTTCCCGCGGAAAAGCGGCCGGCGAGGCCGACGTCGCTCACGGTGGAGGATCTTGTGGAGGCGTGAGGGGGCGACGTGGCTGCAGGGTCGTCGTGACGCCAAAGCACTTGTTCTACTGCTTCAGATCCAGATCGAGGTGCCCAACGTCGTGCGCACAAGCCGTGCCGTCGTGCTTTGAAACACCGTGTCTTTGCTTTTCGAAGGCGGTATCGTCCCCGCAACAACGCGATGACCCCTGCCACGCCACTCTCCGACGCCATCACGGTGTGCTCGAGCGACTCGGCTCCTGAAGCCTACGACCGCTTCCTGCGGCTTTTTCTCACATCTAAGCTTGGCGTCATCGTCCCCGAGCTGCGTGGCCCACCTGGAGTCTACCGGGCAGGAGAAGGCGAATTCTCAGTTAGAATCGCCGAAGGCCCGCCGGGAAGTCGCCTCGTTTTGGCGTGCGCAGATCGGTCGGTCTTCATCACGCGCTTCAAGCGACAGTTCAACGCGGAGATGGACGCGGTCAATTTGATGAACGTGGCGATGTTCCACGCCGACTGCGACGGCATCCTGGTTAATAGTACCGCAAGTGAACACTCGCTCGTCATCCGTCGCGATAGGATCCCGGCATTGCTGAAGCAAGTCGCGGAAAGCGCAAATCCCCGGACGCCGTGGTGGCGCCGGTGGCTTCCGTAGTCATCTGCGCGAGTCGCGCCCGCGAGAGGGCTCTCGTTCTGCTGCTCGGATCAGGATTCGGGACTTTTACGGTTGGAGAGACGCGCCAACGTCGGTAGGGTGTGCCTCTTACGCTGGAGATGGTCCAGTCGCGGAGAGCTGAGGATATCAGGTGAGCAACTCGAACAAGATTATCTTTCGCGGCGTATCGATGACTGCGGACTGGCCGGACAGAATTCGCGGGGCCCAGGAGATTCGCACCTGCGTGGTCAATGGTCGCGAAGTATCACGAGTCCGTTATGGCGATGAAAAAGACGACTGGGGCGCGGAGAAGAGGCCTTGCCGCGATTGCGCTGCCATCAAGGGCGAGTTCCATGTCGAAGGTTGCGATGTAGAGCGGTGCGCGGGATGCGGGGGCCAGCGATTCAACTGTGAGTGCGAGCCGTCCAGCGAAGATGAGGGCGATGCCGTCAATTGAACCTGGCTTCGTATACGCATCTATTGCCAATAGCGGAAAACCGGGCCACCCGGTATGCCATGACCGAACGCCCCCCGCCCAGCGACATGCTCGATCCGCTGACCGACGAAGAGCGCAGCCGCACCATCACCTGGTGGGGCACCCTCAACGACGCGGCGCGGGTCGAGTTCGAGCAGATGTGGGACGCGCGGTCGGAGGACACCGCGCTCTATGGGACCTGCGAAGAGGGCAACATCGCGTGGCACGAGCTCCCGATCGAGCTGAGGGGAGCGCTGCTCGACGAGGAGAACGACAAGGAGCATCGACAATTCAAGCAGCAGCTCCTCGAGTACATCTCGAACCACGAGGAGGTGCAGTTCTTCCTGGTCGAGCACAAGTTCCACATCTGTCGCTCGCACCCCGGGGCGCGGGAGGTCATTCGCTCGGGCCTGCTCCCATCGGGCTTCGTGTGCCCGGCCGACAGCGCGGCGTGCCCCATGGCGGCGATACTCGGCGCCGCGGCCGGAAAGTCCGTGCGCCTTTCTCCGGTGCTGCGGGCGCTCAAACATCGAACCAGAACACCATCCGCGCGTGATAGCGGCGGCTCTCGATGAGCTCCATCATCGCCAGCGTGACGTCGACCTCGAGGCTGATCGGCTTGACGCCGCTGTGCGCGACGCACTGGAGAAACTCATCCCGCGTCAGCCAGGTCGCCCAGACATAGCCTGGGTTCGAAATATGGTCTTTCATGTGCGGGAGGAACTGGCTCTTGCCCGCGCTGAGCGCTTCGAGCGCCTCTTCCTCGAGGATCGAGGGCGCGGCGAGCATGGCGTCCACATCGCCGGGCTGGACGACCTGCAGTCCGTACGCGCCGCACGCCATGAACGACGCTGGGCTGGGAAATCCGCGCGCGGGGATGAGTGATGGGTGCCCCCACAGCCCGGACATCGCGATGAAGAGGTCCGTCTGCCGGGGCCAGTCGACCATGGCCAGCCCGGTGGGATGCAGAAAATCGGCGGTGTTCGAGTATTCGACGACCAGGTGGATGTCGGCGCCCATGGGGGCCACGATAGCGTATCCGGCGGCGGGTGCTGAGCACGCGCCTAATCACTCATGATGAAGATATTCGGCCGCGGGTCGTCCTCCGGCGTCGACTCCCAGTGCCGCAGCAGGATCTGGTACACCAGCAGCCCCGTCTCGCCTTCGCCCCACACCAGGTAGCGCAGCGACTGCCGCACCAGGTTCTGCCGCGTCAGGCCGAGGAAGATACTCTTCGGGTCGACCATCTCGCTCAAATAGGCCAGGGCGTTGGCCACCGCCACCGCGTTGCTGATGGTGATGCGATAGTCATCGCCTTCCCGCTCGATGCGCATGTGCAGCGTGGTGTCGAAGCGGCTGCGATCTTGCCCGAGCGTGATGTGCACCGTCGCGAGCGGGCCCTCCACCTTGTAGTGCTTCTGGATGCGGGCGCGGATGACCTCCAGCGAGGGCCGCTCGCTGCGCGTCGGGAGCAGATGCACCCGGCGGGTGTGCATCTCCTCGAGCAGCGCCTGGCACTCGGGGGTGGCGAAGGTGATCGTCTCGACGCGCAGCTCAGTGGCGCGCCAGTAACGGGAGAGCGCGCCGAGCACCAGCACGCCGGTCACGAAGCCGAGCGCGATGAAGAGGCCGTCCGGCCGCTCGATGACGTTGACCACGAACGCGAAGGCGAACAGCAGCGCGATGATCCCGAAGGGCACCACCCGCCACGGCAGGCGCTTTTTCGCGCGCGCCTCGGTCCACTGCGCCAGCGTCACCGCCACCGCGCCCGAGAGGAACAGCGCCAGCACGCCCGTCGCGTACGCGCCGCCTTGCGCCTCGACCTGCGCGTTGAACGCCAGCGTGACCACGATCGACAGCCCGAGCACGACCAGGATGAGCGGCCGCGGGAAGCGCACCCAGGTCGGCGCCATGCCGAAGCGCGGCAAGTATCGCGGGACGATGCCGAGGAGCGCCGCCATCGCGCTGGCGCCCGCGAACCAGAGGATCGCGATCGTCGAGATGTCGTAGATCGTCCCGAAGATGTGCCCCAGCGTGTGGTGCGCCACCCAGGCCAGCGCGCGGCCGGCGGCGTCTCCGCCCTCGTGCCACGCCTCTTCCGGGATGAGCAGCGTGGTGACGACGCTCGATCCGATCAGCACCGCGCTCATGATCAGCGCCGCGGTGATCAGCAGCTTCTCGGTGTTCTTGATGCGGCCGATCGGCTCGCCCACGAGGGGATCCGGATCGCTCGCGTCGCCGCGCACCAGCGGCATCACCGCGACGCCCGTCTCGAATCCGGAGAGGCCGAGCGCGAGCTTCGGAAAGGCGAGCAGCGAGAGGATCGCCAGCGACCGCGGCCCACCGAGCGACGCGATGTGGCCGGTCCACTGAGCGAGCACGCCGGGCGTCTGCACGATCTGGATGACGCCCGCGACGATCACCACCAGGTTGAGGAGCAAGTACGGAATCGCGATCCAGGTCGCCAGGCCGATCGCCTCGCGGAACCCGCGGATGAAGACCACCGCCAGGACGGTCAGCATCGCGATCGTCAAAAGCGCATTCATGCCCTGGAGGTGCGCGCTCAGAAATGGGTTCTCGACGATGTGCAGCGCGGCGTCGGCCGCCGAGAGCGTCATCGTGATGACGAAGGCCGTCACCGCGAAGCCGAGGAGCGCGAGCGTGAGCAGCTTGCCCGCCCAGCCCGGGAGCAGCGTCTCCAGCATCGAGATCGATCCGTTGCCGTGATAGGAGCGGCGCGCGACCGCGCGATACATCGGAACCGCGCCGAAAATCGTGATCAACACGAGCAACGCGGTCGCCACCGGCGCGAGCGCGCCCGCCGCGAGCAGCGCGATGCCGGGCTGGTAGCCGAGCGTGGAGTAGTAGTCGACGCCGGTCAGCCAGAGCACCTTGTACCAGGGCTCGGTGTGCGGCACGGCGTGCTTGCTCTCGGCCCCGCCGCGCATCCAGCGCCACATCGCCGACTGCGGTTCAGGGGCGAGCGGCACCGGCGGTAAGGAGCCGTGCATGGGGGCTCCCTATCACGATCCGGGCGTCAGCGCTGGATGTCGACCGCGTCCTCGATGAACCGCACCCCGTCCATCGAGAGCCCGAAGATCAGATCCGGCACCAGCGCCGAAGAGAGCCCCACCCGCGATCGCGACAGCGTCACGTTGCGCAGCGTCAGATCGGGCGGCGGATATCCAGACTCCGGCGTGTGCTTCACCAGAATGTTCGCCTCTCGCGCGCCGGTGATCGTCGCGTCCTGCAAATCGAGCACCGCGCCGCTGCCGGTGAGCACCCCGTAGCCGGGCGCGTAGGTGTCGCCGCCGACCGTGCGCACCAGGATGTTTCGGCCCTCGAAGCTCGAGCCGTCATAGATGTGGATCGCGGCGCCGGCGGTGTCGTCGATGTCGATGTCGGTGGCGCGCATGCGGCTCCGGTGATCGTCGTAGAGCGGGGTGCCGACGGCGTGCTTGATGCGCACGCGAGAGAGCCGGGCGTCGCTGGTGCTCAGGCGGACGCCGCTCGGGCGCTCGGTGCCGGCGCCGTCCGCCAGGCCGTCGATCAGCAGGTCGCCGATCGTGGCGGTCGAGGTGTTGAACAGCGTGATGCCCATGGTGCGCGCCTGGGTGATCGACACGCGGCTCACGACCAGCCCGCTGTGATTGTCGCAGAGCACGGCGAGCTCACCCTGGTCCGGCGACGGGAGAGGATCGCGGAGGCGCACGTCGGTGAGCGCGACGGTCGCGAAGTCGGAGTGGATCGCGGCGAGCGGGTACTCGGCGATGGTCGTGCGCGCGATGCGCAGCTCGCTCTGCGCGGCCGCGAAGACGAGATCGGTCCGCGCGCTGCCGGCGAGCGGATGGATCCAGCCGTCCTCGAACGTCAAGGTCGCGCCGACGTTCGCCTCGAGCGCGCGGGCGGTGGCGCGCTCGATCGAGACGCGGCGCGCGCGGATGGTCGAGCCGATCGCCGACTGCAGCGGAGCGCCGGTCGGAGTCGTGCCGCCGATGAGATCGGCGATCTCGAGCGCGAGCGTGCTCCCTCGAGTGACGATCGCGCCGCCGCCCAGGAACAGGGCGCGCGAGACGTGCGCGAACGCGCCGAGGTCGATCTCGATGTTGGCCTCGCTCACCAGATCGTCGAGCTCGACCTGCGTGCCCGCGCCGCTCGGGCGGATGATGCCCGGGAAGTTCACCACCACCCGCGTCAGCGCCGCCGAGCCGCCCTGGCGGACCGACAGCAGCGCGCGCAAGAAGACGTCGTCACCCGCGATCCGACCGTCGGAAAAAACATCGATCCCCTCGAACGTCATGCCCGCGAGGGTGACGGTGGCGGTGCGATCCACCGTCATCCCGCCGCGCAGCGTGAAGCCGGAGAGCCGCGTCGCGCCGGTCACGTGGAGGCTCGAGAGGAACGCGGTCGCCTCGGGGCACGCGCCCACCAGCGTCGCGTCGCCGAGCGCGGCGTCGCCGGAGAAGAGGCCCCTCGACAGCACCACCACCGCGCCCGCAGGCGCCCCGGCGAGCGCGTCGGCGACGCTGCGGAAGCTGACCTCGCCCTGCGGCCCGGGCGCGCCCGCGGGGTGCACGAAGCGCGCGGGGCCGGGGGGAAGGGCGGTGGGCCAGTCACCGGCCGGGCAGGGGGCGCCCACGGCGACGCAGGCGCTGTCGTCGCGGCGCTGCACGCGATCGGGCGGGCAGGCCAGGCGGGCCGGCATCGGCGGGGGGCGGCACTCGCCGTCGACCTCCACCCAGCCCGAATCGCAGGGCGCGATCTGCGGCGCGGCGGGAGGCGCCGGCGTGATCGTCCCGGCCGGATCGCAGGCGCTCACGCAGCTGCGCTCGCCGAGCCCGATCTCCAGGCACGCGCCGCGGGCCTCGCAGCGTGCGCTGTCGATCTCGGGCAGCTGGATGCGCGCGACCCGCGGATCGGAGAACGCGAGAGACTCCTCGGCTCCGACGACGCCGGCCAGGAGGCGGCGCGCGCGCGGCGCCAGCGGAGACGGAGGGAGCGCGCGGGTACCCGCGGCGATGACCCCCGGCTCGACCCCGAGGTCGGCGAGCGGCCCGGGGTAGAACACCCCGACCACCTCGACGTCCGCGCCCTCGGGGGCCTGCATGACGATCGGGCTCGATCCATCGTGCGCCGTGTTCTCCCGCGCGCCGTCGATCTCCAGCGAGACGATCGCCGAGCTCCAGCCGCTGGGCGCCGTCAGGTCGACGCGCGCCGAGGAGCAGCCGGCGAGGAGCAAGAGGACGAGCCCACGTCTCAGGAGGGCCTCGGATGGCTGAGCACGCCGAAAGTATCTCGCCGTCGGTCCCTGGCGTCGAGGCGCGGGCCGACAATCCCGGGAGACGCGTCTCCACGCGGAGACATCGAGCGAAAGCCGAGAAAAGAAGCGCGATCTCACGCTGCGACAGCGGCTCTGACTCCGGCGGTTGACGCGACGACGGCCGCAGGCGCTGGCACCGCGGTTGCTTTGGATGAGGTCACCATGAGCAACAACAAGAACAAGAACATCCTCCTCACCGACCTCGCGCCGACCCAGGCGGAGACCGAGAACGTGAAGGGCGGCTTCCTCTTCGGTCTGTTCGGGGTCGCGGCGGGCGTCGCGGTGGCCGGGGCGGCGGGCTACGTGGTCTACGAGACCCTCGGCGGCGGCGAGACGGGCACCAAGCTCAACGCGGGCCTCGGCGGGAAGGGCGTCATGGCGGGGCCGGATGGTCACGGCGACTACTACCCGAGCCCGGTCTGAGGCATTCGACCCCGGTCCCCGCCCGAACTCTCCGGTCATTTCGCCGCGTCCCGGGCTTGCAGCTCGGGACCGGCATGACTGACTCCCGAGCTCACCTCATGTCCTTGCTCCGTGACTTCGATACGGGATTCCTGGCCACGCACACGATGCATGGCGGGATCCGCGGCCGGCCGATGGCGCTCGCCGAGATCGAAGGCAACGGGGATATCTACTTCGCCGCGGGCCTCGACAGCCCGAAGGTCGCCGAGATCAAGACCGACCCGCGCGTGGCCTCGTTCTTCCAGGGCAAGACCAAGTGGATCTCGCTCACCGGACGCGCCCGCATCGTCACCGACCGCGCGCTGATCAGCCGCCTCTGGAAGGAGAGCTGGAAGCTCTGGTTCCCGAACGGCAAGGACGACCCGAACATCTGCCTCATCGCCTTCGACCCGAGCGAGGCCGAATACTGGGACAACGGCGGCGCCCAGGGCGTTCGCTTCGTGCTCGAGGCCGCCAAGGCGGCGCTCAGCGGCACGAAGATGGACTCGGCGGGGGAGGGTCAACACGCCAAGGTGAAGATGTAGAGTCCCGGATGTGCTGATCGGCCGAGCGGAGATCCTCGCGCGTCTCGCGGCGCTCGAGGATCGTCCGCTCGTCACGCTGGTGGGCCCGCCGGGCGCCGGCAAATCGGCGGTCCTTCGCCACTACACCGGCGCTGCGACCGCGATCGACGACGCGACACAGCTCGCCGCCTGGCGAGCCGCGCATCCCGGCGCCCCCGCGCGCGTCACGGCGCGCGCGCCGCTCCACCTCGCCGACGAGATCGTCCTCGTCGTTCCTCCCCTGTCGCCCGAGGACGCGCTGGCGCTCCTCATCGAGCGGGTGACCGCCGCGGGCGGGCAGCCGTCGTCGCTCGCCGAGCTCGCGCGCGCCACGGGCGGCCTGCCGCTGGTGATCGAGCTGCTCGCGCCGCACGTGGCCGCGCTGGGATCGGCGGCGGTGCTGGAGCGGATCGACGCCATCTTCGCCCACGGCCTCGATCGCGCGCCGCGCGACGCCGACCCGCGGCACGCCTCTTGGGCGCTGGCGATGGCGCCGTCGTGGTCCGCGCTGACGCCAGACGAGCGGGCGGCGCTGGCGCAGTGCTCGGTGTTTCGCGGCGGCTTCACGCTGGCGGCCGCAGAAGCGGTGATCGATCCGCCGCTGATCGAGGCGCTGTGCGATCGCGGGTTGCTGGTTCGCGACGGCGCTATGTTCACCTGCCCGCGACCGATCGCTGCGTTCGCGGCCGCGCGCGCCCCGCTCGGTGATGCCGTGGAGAGGCACGCCGCGTACACGCTCGCGCATCCCGACGTGGAGAACTTGATCGCGGTGTGCGAGCGCGCGCTGAGCGTCGAGGCGGCGCTGCGCCTCAGCGAGCAGCCGGCCCCGCTGGACGTGCGCGAGAAGTGGGTCGAGGCGGCGCTGCGCTTGCGCGAAGATCCGGCGCTCCTCGCGGCGCGCGGCGACCTGAAGAGCGCGCGCGGTCGCTTCGAGGAGGCGCGCGCCGATCAGCTCCGCGCGCTGGAGAACGCCGGCGATCAGGCCCTCGCGGCGAAGATCGAGGGCGCGCTCTGCTCGACCTGCCGGCGGCTGCGCGCGTTCGACGAGGCGCGCGCGCACGGCGAGCGGGCGCTGACGCTCCATCGCGCGATCGGCTCGCCCCCCGCCGCCGAGACCCGCGCGCTCGGCGCGCTGGCGGCGCTGATGATGGAAGCGGGCGCGCTGGAGGAGGCGCGGGTGGCGTTCGATGCCCTGCGCAAGCGGGCCCACAAGCTCGGCGACCGCTGGAGCGCGGCGCTCTCCATCGCGTACGTCGGGCACATCGATCACGAGCAGGGGCGGCTCGGGCTGGCCGGTCGCGCGTTCTGGCGCGCGCACCAGGCGTTCGCGGAGGCCGGCGATCAGCGGCTGGCCGCGGTGTTCGAGGGCTATCGCGCCACCGTGCTCCACGAGCAGGGTGAGATCGCCGAGGCGCGCGACCTCTACATCCGCGCCATCGGGGCGCTCCACGCGGTGGGCGCGCAGGCGTTCGAGGGGCTGTTCTCCGCGTGCCTCGGCGCGGCGCACGCCGAGCTCGGCGAGACGAACGAGGCGCTGGAAGCGCTGGAGCGCGCCGAGCCGCTCATCGACGCGTCGGAGGATCCGGCGCTCGCGCTGGTGCTGCGCATCCATCGCCTGCACACCCAGCCGAGCGCGGCGGACATCGCGGCGGTCGAGGCCCAGGCGGCCCAGCTCGAGGCGCGCTCCGACGACGTGCGGTTCGCGCTGCGCCTCCTGTCGTCGCGGCTCGCGGCGCGCTCCGGCCCCGCGCTGCGCGTGAGCGCCGAGGGCTTCGCGGCGCCGGGGGGCGAGCCGGTGAGCCTGGCCCGCCGGCCGCCGCTGTTGCGCATCCTCCGGGCGCTCGCGGACGCGCGCGCGTCGAGCCCTGGCGCGGTGGTCCCGGTCGAGGCGATCGTGCGCGCCGGTTGGGGCGACGAGCGGATCCTCCCGCGTTCGGCGGCGCAGCGGGTGCGCGTGGCGATCGCCGAGCTGCGATCGATGGGCCTGCGCGAGGTGCTGCTCAGCAAGACGGGCGGATACTTGCTGGATCCGGCCGTCGATTTGATCGCGATTTGATCCGGTTAAAGCAGGGTCGCGTGCGAGGTTCGCGGCCATGCGGACCTTGCTTGCGCTCCTCCTCTTTCTCGGACCGGTCACCGCCGCGCGCGCCGATGACGGCCTGCGCGTGGAGTCGGATCTGTTCGGACTCTACGGGCTGCGCCTCATGCGCGATGGCAACGACGTCGGGCCGGGGTTCCTCACGCTCGGGCTGGCCGACGCGGTCGCCGGATCCGAGCTCGCCGTCGAGCACGCGCACCACGCGCGGACCTGGGCGTTCGTGAACCTCGGGCTGGCGGTGACAGCGGCGGGCCTCGCGGCGGGATCGCTGGCCACCTACGCGGACGCGCGCGGCACGCTCGGCGGTTGGCCGGATCTGGTGCCGGCGGAGAACACGCCGCCGACGGCCTCGATCCTGGCGGTGGGGATGGTGGTCTCGCTGGCGGCGGCGATCGTGGCGCGCTACGCGACGTACGAGGAGATCACGCTGAGCGTGAGCGCATTTCAGTCCGGGCTTTAAAAGAAAAACGCCCGGCGGACGAAAACGTCCCCGGGCGCACGGCAAATCCCAGTCGTAGAATTTCATCGTCGCGAGCGGAGAGAGAGTCGAGTCACCTCGGCCTTCTCGTGTCTCTCTCGAAGTTGCGCCGGCTAGAGTTTTATAAGCAGGGACGTTCGCGGGTCATTGGTTCACCGCGATTTGATGGCGCTGGGCCTGTTTCCAAGCCTGCGACACCGCTTTTCGATCCGCTGCCGTTTCCTCCGGTATTCCCGAAGGGCATCCTCATTTGCCGCTCGCTCTTCCTCAGAGCTCCTTCACTCACTCAGCTGCTCACGCCTTTCGGCGCTCGCTTTCCTACCAGGGTCTCGACCCTCATCACGACATCACCCGCTCGCGTCCACTGATCATTCGCTCGGCTCACGCGGGCCTCGCTCCTGATCTCACCAGCACCCGCGCAAGGCACTCTGGTGTCGCGGAAGGCTTCCACACCTCCCGCTTCGGTCCGTCCTCAGGCGCTCTCAGCCTCTCGACGGTTTGCTCCGCGATCGGGCTGGCGGGCTTGTTTCGTCCCGCAGCCATGTCCAGGGCCACTCCGTTTCAGGGGCCTTCTCTCTCCGTGCAGCAGCGCTCTCTCGTCGACAGCGCGATGCCCCCTTGCCTTTCGTCTCTCGCGAGCTCACCGGTTGCCCGGCTGCCACTCACGCGAGCCTCGGCTTCGAGGCCTTGCTCCACACGAAGCAGCGTTGCACCAACAAAGCGGTGAGCCCCGCCAGTGCCCGCTCCCCTCACGGTTTCGTGCTCCTCCAGGTGCTCCGTCTCGCGCTGGCCGGACCGTCTTACTCGGCCCGTTCCACTCCTGGCGTTCATCATCGAGAGTCCCGCGTCCGGTCTGCTCGATGAGGGCGCCTACAGCGTCTTCACCAGCGCGAGCCCGACACTCTGTCTCCAGAGCGCCGACCTGCTCGAGCTTTTCGGCCCCCCGATTCCACGCTCTCTCGAGCCTTTCCTCGGCTAGGCCGCCGTGCGCTTGCGTTTGGATTCGTCGTCCAACCGCCGAACGCGAGGTGAGAAATGCCACCGCACCGAAACCAACGCAACAGCGGATCGACATTTTCCAAAACATACTTTTCGCTGTGTTTTGGCTGTGAAATGCCTGTGGATTGTCTGTGGGAAGCAAGCCTCGAGCTGTGGTCTGACAGTGAATTCAGCGGAGCCAGGACGGGTCCCAAGGCCGGCGGAGCCCAGGACCCGACCTGCCAACCGCGCCACGCAGACGTGGCTGAATCAGCCGCGCATCGACTGGATGACGTTCTTCGCCGACTGATCGTAGCGCTCCATGATCTTGCCCATCGTGTCGAAGAGCTGGCTGCGCTTGGTGATCATGCGCTCGAGCTTCTTCGATTCGAGGTCGATGCTCTTCTCGGCGTCTTCTTTCCCCGCGCCGCCGAGCTTCGATCCGAGGCTCGCGCCGATCTTCGCGCCGGTCGGGCCGCCGAAATAAGCGCCCGCCGCGGTGCCGACGAGCCCGGTCATCTTGCCCATCTTGTCGCGGTTGCCTTGCTGGTTCTGCAGCTGGTTGAGGTACTCGGTCTGCCGCTTGATGTCGTCGTCCATCTTCGCGCAGATGAGCATCATCGCGAGCATGATCTTGTCCTCCATCGTGAGCGACGGGTCGCTCAGGATCGAGTGCACCTGATCGCTGCTCACGTTCTCGCGGATCGGGTTGCTGCCGTTGATCTTGCCGGGCTGCGCGAGCGGGTTCCACGACGCGCTGCCCATGCCGAAGAGCGGCATGCCTTGCACGCCGCCCTGGAAGCTCGCGAAGCTCTGCGGGCCCATCCCGAGAAGATTGGCGAGGTTGGTGAGGCCGCCGAGCGCGAGCGCCGCGAACGGGTTGGCGGCGAGCGCAGCGCCGGCCATCTGCTGCGTGATGCCCTGGATCGCGGCGGCGAGCGGGTTGATCGCGCTGCCCGATCCGATCGCCGGGCCGGCCGGCGGGAAGCGCTCGATCGTGAAGCGGCCGTCGCAGGCGCTGCCGAAGCTGACGATGCGCCCGCCGATCGACTGCTCGAACGCGGCGCGCGCCAGCGGATCGGCGCGCAAGCCGAGCTCCATGCGCGCGGCCTCGCGGCGGTTCGGATCGAACGCCCGCGCGATGAAGTCGTTCTGCGAGAACGGCGCGAGATCGACGCGCGCCTGCTGCGGGGCATAGCCGCCGCCGGCGATCGGGGCCATCGCCGACAGCACCGACGCCGGGGACGGCATCGAGAGGAACGGCGGGATCAGCGGGTTGGTCAGCGCTTGCAGGGCGACCGGAGCCGCCGCCGAAAACGCGTTCAGAAGCGCGGGGAGCGCGAACTGAGGCAGCTGCGCCGCGGCGTTCATCACCGCGAGCTGCGGAAAGGCGAGCGGGCCGAGAAAGAGTGGGTTGGGGGCGCCGAGATCGATCATGAGCTTCTCCTGAGGTGTGTCGGCCGCGGGAATCGCGGCGCGCAGGAGCCGTGATTGCAGCGCGCATGCCATGGATTCGCGCTCGATCGCGCGGCGCGGGCGTCTCCGCGCGGCGACGGACCGCCGTCTCCCCTCGTTGACGTGCTATGAATGCCGCGCATGACCAAGCGGGAGATCGGCGAGAGCCGCGAGCGCGCCATCGCGACCTTGACCGAGGCGTTCGCGCGCGATGATCTCGAGCTCGACGAGCTCGAGGAGCGCCTGGCCAAGGTGCAAGCCGCCGACTCCCTCGACGCGATCGCGACCGTGGTGACCGATCTGGTCCCGGCGACCGCGCCCATCCCGCCGCGCGCGATCGTGCCGGCCGCCGACGCGCTGGCGGCGCAGCGCATCCTCGCGATCCTCGGGAGCACCGAGCAAGGCGGCACCTGGACCGGCGCCCGCCGCATCCGCGCGGCGTCGATCCTCGGCTCGACGGTGATCGACTTCCGGAACGCGAGGCTCCCGGCGGGCGTGGTGGATCTCGAGGTGAGCGCGCTCCTGGGCTCGGTCGAGATCATCGTGCCGCCGGATCTGGCGGTGGAGATGCACGGCTCCGGCATCCTCGGCAGCTTCGAGGCGGTGAATCGCGCGCCCGCGTCCCCCGACGAGGAGCGGCCGACCTTGCGCATTCACGGCGTGGCGGCGCTGGGGAGCGTCGAGGTGATCACGCGGCTGTCCGGCGAGACCGAGAAGGACGCGCGCAAGCGGCTGAAGGCCGCGGAGCAGAAGAAGCAGCTCAAGAGCGGTCTCTGAGCTTGTATCTCTGGATCTTTCCCGTCGCGGTCTTCGGGAGATCGTCGACGAAGACGATCCAGCGCGGATACTTGTACGCGGCGAGCGTCGTCCTCACGAACTGCTTCAGCGCATCGGCCAGCGCGTCCGACGCGGTGACCGACTTCTGCAGCACCACGAACGCCTTCGGCTTGATCAGCCCGTCGTGATCGGGTGCGCCGATCACCGCCGCTTCGAGCACCGCCTCGTGGCGCGCGAGCGCTGACTCCACCTCGAACGGCGCGACCCAGATCCCGCCGACCTTGAGCATGTCGTCGGCGCGGCCGCAGTAAGTATAAAGTCCCTTTTCGTCGCGGACGTATCGATCGCCGGTGCGGGTCCAGGGGCCGTGGAAAGTGGCGAGGGATTTTTCGCGGTTCGACCAGTACCCCATCGCCGCGCTCGGGCCTTTGACCCATAGCGCGCCCTCTTCACCGTCGGCGGTCGGCCCGCCCGCGTCGCTCCGCAGATCGAGCTCGTAGCCGGGGACCGCGCGGCCGGAGGTGCCGTAGGCGACGTCGCCCGGCCGGTTCGAGAGGAAGATGTGCAGCATCTCCGTCGAGCCGATCCCATCGAGGATGTCCGTGCCGATGCGCGCGCGCCAGCGCTCGCCGACGTGGCGGGGGAGGGCCTCGCCGGCCGATATGCTGAGTCGCGGCGCGCGCGAGGTGGCGCCGAACGCCGGGTCGGCGAGCATCGCCGCGAAGAGCGTGGGCACACCGCAGAAGATCGTCGGCTGCTTCTCCGCCAGCATGCGCGCTGCGGCGGCGGGCGTGGTGCGCTCGGACATCAGCACCGAACGCGCGCCGACCGACAGCGGGAAGGTGAGCGCGTTGCCCAGCCCATACGCGAAGAAGAGCTTGGCCGCCGAGAACACCACGTCGTCCGCAGTCATCTCCAGGATGCCGCGCGCGTAGAGCGAGGCGGTGGCCTCCAGGCTGGAGTGGACGTGCATCGTGCCCTTCGGCGCGCCGGTGGATCCCGAGGAATACAGCCAGAAAGCGACGTCGTCGGCGCGCGTGCGGGCCGGCTCGAGCGGCACGACGGCGCGCGCCAGGGCGGCGTCCAGCGGGGCGCCGGTGACGAGCACCGGCAGCCCGGGCGGCGGGGTGACCTTCGGCAGCAAGCTCTCGCTCACCACCAGGGCGCGCGCGCGGCTGTCCTCGAAATAGAAGGGATAGTCGGCCGCGGTGAGCATGGTGTTGATCGGCACCGGCACCAGCCCGGCCTTGATCGCGCCGAGGAACACCGCAGGGAAGTCGATGGTGTCGAGCATCAGCATCAGCACGCGCTGCTCGGGCTGGAGGCCGAGATCGAGGAGCGCGCGCCCGGCCCGATCGGCGCGCTCCGCCAGCGCGGCGAAGGTGAGCTCGGTGCGATCGTCGGAGAAGGCGATCGCGTCGCGCGACTTGTGGCGCTCGAGGAGTTCGACGGCGGCGTTGTAGAAGCTCATACTATCGGCGATAGATCGCGCCGCTCCCCCAGATCGTCGGGATATCGGTGCAATTCAAGGGTTCGTACGTGAAGGTCACGCCGTTCACGATGCGGTAGGGCCCGAAATCATCGGATTTGCCAGCCGCGATGCGCAAGACGCCGCTATCGGAGGCGAAGCTCAGCGTGCGCGTACGGACCGGCCCGCACGGGCTGACCGGGACGCCCGGCCCCGGGGCGAGCGGCGCGCAGCGGTCGTCGTCGACGCTCAGATCCAGACCTTCGATGACCGGCTGCTCGATCGCCGAGGCCCACCCCGCGAACAGCAGCTCACCGTTCGCCGCCTTGATGACGACGAGATCTCCGCCTTGCTCCTGGCGCGCGACGACGCTGACCGCCGTGCCGGAGGCGATCACCGGCGCAGGCGCGTCGCCCTGGACGAAGATGCGCAGCCGCGATCCGTCGGCGAAGGTGAAGACGTTCGGTGCCGAGGACGCGGTGGCGGTGGCCTCGACGTTGGCGTCGCTGCCACCACCGTCGCCGGCGCGGCGATCGTGCGAGACGCGGACGGAGACGCGGAGCGGCCCGAACGAGCAGCTCGGCTCGAGCGGGCGCGCGTCATCGAAGGCGCCGCCATCGAGCGCGCCGGCGCCGGCATCCCCTGTGGATACGGCCCCGTCGCCGATGTCGCTGGCGCCGTCGCTGCATCCCAGCGCCGCGCAGAGAACGACCGCCCAACCCGTGTTCCGCACGCGTGCGAATCTACCAGGTTCCGACCGGTTCGGGCGCATCGCCGGGTGCGGAGGCCGACGTCAGATCGCGCCGCCGCCGCGCTCGCCCGTGCGAATGCGGATGACCTCTTCCAGCGGCACGACGAACACCTTCCCGTCGCCCACCGCGCCCGAGCGCGCGCCCTGCACGATCGCCTCGACCGTCTTCTCCACGTAGGCGTCATTCACGCAGATGGTGAGGCGGGTCTTCGGGACGCGCGTCGAGCGGACCTTCTGCCCGCGGAAGATCTCCACTTCGCCTTCCTGGCGGCCGTGGCCCTCGACGGTGTCGACGGTGAGCCGATAGTGGTCGCCCTCGTCGAGGATCGCGCGCAGCGCTTCTTCCACCGCTTCGAGGCGCTCGGGGCGAATGATGCCGATGATCATCTTCATGTGCGTACTCCTAGTGCCTCGACGCAGGGGTCTTGGATGGTTGTGGGGGCCGAGGCGCTCGTCTGGCAAGGCGCGCCGTCCGAGGGCATACTCGTTGTCTGTCGAGGCGGCGCAACGCCGCCAGGCGAGATGCATCGGTCGTCACAACCATCCAAGACTCCTGTGTCGAGGCACTAGGCCTGATCGAAGTGATAGCCGCGCTCGCCGTGGACCAGGAGATCCAGGCCGTCGCGCTCGGCGTCGTCGGGGACGCGCAGGCCCCAGATCGCCTTGATGACCGTCGCGATCACGAAGGTCATGCCGCCGGCGAACACGGCGGAGACGCCGGCGCCGAGACATTGCTTTCCGAGCTGCGCGAAGTTGCCGCTGAGCACGCCCGCGACCGGCGTGAAGCAGAAGACGCCGGTGAGGATCGCGCCGAGGAAGCCGCCCACGCCGTGCACGCCGAACGCGTCGAGGCTGTCGTCGTAGCCCAGCTTGCCCTTCATCTGCACGGCCCAGTAGCAGACCGCCGAGGCGGCCACGCCGATGACCAGCGCCCACACCGGGCGCACGTGGCCGGCGGCGGGCGTGATCGCCACGAGCCCCGCGACGAGGCCCGACGCGAGGCCGAGCGACGTGATCTTCTTGTTGTGGAAGTGCTCGACCAGCATCCAGGCGAGCGCGCCCGAGGCCGCCGCCGTCTGGGTGGTGGTGAACGCGAGGCCGGCGATCGCGCCCGCGACGGGCCTCTCGACCGCCACCGCGGATCCCGCGTTGAAGCCGAACCAGCCGAACCACAGGAGGCCCGCGCCGGTCAGCGTGAGCACCAAATTGTTGGGGAGCGCGACGTGCCCGCGCGCGACGTCGCGGCGCGGGCCGATCATCAGCGCGAGCACCAGCGCGGAGACGCCGGCCGAGATATGCACGACGGTGCCGCCCGCGAAGTCGAGCACGCCCATCTTGAAGAGCCAGCCGTCGGAGGCCCAGACCCAGTGCGCGAGCGGGCAGTACACGCAGGTGGTCCAGACCACCATGAAGACGAGGTAGCTGCGAAACCGCATCCGCTCGGCGATCGCGCCGGAGATCAGCGCCGGCGTGATGATCGCGAACTTGCCCTGGAACATCACGAACACCAGCTCCGGGATGCCGCGATCCGGATACATCTTGGTGTGGTCGATGCCAGCCAGGCCGAAGAGCGAGGGATCGAAGCCGATGAACCCGCCGGCGGTCTTTCCGAACGCGAGCGCGTAGCCGAAGAGCACCCACTGCACGCCGATCACCGCCATCGCGACGAAGCTCATCATCATCGTCGAGAGGACGTTCTTCTTCCGGACCATGCCGCCGTAGAACAGCGCCAGGCCGGGCACCATGAGCAGCACCATGGCGGAGCTGCAGAGCATCCAGGCTGTAGATCCCGAGTCGATGGTCTCGTTCATTTCGGTTGGGCGCGGTTATGACGCAAAGAGACGTTGCGCGATAGATCGGCGACTTCGAATGTTCCCACGCGGGCTCCCACGGTCGTTCCCACGCGCGGAAGCGATTGCCTGACATGAGCCGCCCTTCTCTCCCTTACAGCCAGAACCGCGGCATCCGCTTCATCGATCTCTCGACGACGCAGGCGGAGGCCGAGCGCATCAAGACCGACGCCGTGAAGCAGAAGCAGCTGGGGTTCGCGCAGTATCTGCTGTCGTTGATCCGGACCCAGAAGCGGAGCTGAGCGGTGAAGCCTGAGACCTGTAGCCTGAAAACTGAGACCTGACGCCTGACCCCCTGTTCCCTGTCTCTGAACCCTGTCGCCTCGCGCGACGTGGGTTCAGGCTTCAGTGACAGGGCTCAGGCTTCGGGCTTCAGGCTTCAGGCTTCGGGCTTCAGGTCCGCCGCGTTACGACCGCGGCGGGAGCAGCTCGCAGGGCAGCTGGCCGTTCGGCGGCACCACCGCGCCCTCGGGACGATCGAGGCAGGGCGCGAGCGTCGTCGGCGTGGTCACCGGCGCCTTTCCGCTGCAGGACGCGAGGAGCACGAGCAGGACGATGAGCGCGCGCATCAGTAGCGCACCCAGATCTCGTCGCCCGCCGCGAGCGCCGTCAGCGGCGTGACGTCGGGAGTCGCGGCGATCTGCGCGACCGTGACCGGATTGGCGCTGAACGCCGCTTTGCCCCGCCACACGATCGCGGCGTCGGCGAAGAAGATCGCCAGGTCGTCGGCGCTCAGCGCGGCCGGGACGGTGAGCTTGTTCCAGCCCGCAGCGCGCGCGGGGAGGATGCGCAGCACCGGCGCGGGCTCGCCGCCGCTCTCGTCGATGGCGATCCAGTCGACGACCTTCTCCGTACCCCCTGGGGTGCGGCAGGTCTGATGAGCCGGGAAGCGCAGCGTGGTGAAGGGCTGGTTGGGCACCTTGAAGCGGATGACCAGCTTGTAATAGTTGTCGTCGCCGTCGAGCAGGTCGGCGTCCGGCTTCTGCCACGACACCGCGATCGCCTCGCCTGCGGCGTTCCTCTCCACCGTGGCGCGGCCGAAGTCGCTGGTCTCGGCCCGCACCGCCGTCACTGCCGCCGGGAGCTCGATCCGCAGCTTCGACGTGTCGGTGCCCTCGCAGCCGTGGCCGATCGAGAAGGTCACCTCCTGGCTCTTGTCGGCGAACCCCGGGCCCGAGGTGATCGAGACGTGGGCGAAGGCGGCCGCCGGTGAAAACGCGATCGCAGCGAGCAGGAGAGAGGCGTGGCGCATGCAGAGAGCGCTAGCAACCGGCGATCGGAGGAGTCAATCTGCGGTCGTGCGCGCGGCCTTCCTCATCGTGGCGCTGTCCGCCTGCGGGAGCCCGGCGCCGTTCGGCTTCATGGACGCCGGCCCGATCAACGCGGACGCGGTGGTGATCGAGCCCTGCAGCACGACGCTCCCGACCGGGTGCCCGGACCCTGCGCCCTCGTTCGCGAACATCCAGCCGATCGTGCATGCGCGCTGCGTGTCGTGCCACGACGGCGTCGACGGCGGGCAGTGGGCGCTCGACAACTATTCGCACATCTCGGACTGGCGAAACGAGATCCGCGCGCACGTCGCCGCCTGCACGATGCCGCCCGCGGAGGCCGGCGTGCCGATGACCAACGAGGAGCGCCAGGCGATCCTCGCCTGGATCCGCTGCGGCCTCCCGATGTGATCAGTGCGCCTGCGCCAGCGCCCGCCTGAGGCGCGACGCCGCGCTCGCCTTCTTCTCCGCGGGCAAGCCGAGCGAACGGATCTGGAGCGCGCGCGACCAGGCCTTGGTGTGCGCGAGGTGCTCCTCTTCCTGCCCCGCGACCTGGGCGCAGGCCTCGCGCAGCGTCTTGCCTTCGAGGCCGGTCATGTTCGCGGCGGCGAGCGACAGCAGCTCCCAGTTCCGGTGGTCCTTGGTCTCGGCGAGCATGACGCACTCGGCCGCCTCGATCTCCGCGGCCGCCGGATCGCCCGCGTCCCGCGCCATCTGTATCGCCCTCAGCAGCGACGCGCCGTGATGACGCACGACGTCGCGCGAGGGGAGTGAGAGCTCCGGATCGATGCCGAGCTTCTCCAGGACGCCCAGCAGCACCCGCTCGTGCCGCCGGGTCTCCTCGAGATACTCGGTCCACTCTTCCGCGAGCCCCACGTCGACCGCGCACTGGAGCGCGCTCGCGTAGATCTCGGTCGCGCTCCGCTCGCTCTCGAGCGCCTGCACCAGCAGGTCGGCCAGCTTATCCATGGTCAACATCGCTACCGTCCCTTCGAAGGATCTCGAGTGCACCGGTCATGCCCGATTGGGGCGCGTCCGATCGGCGCCGGATGGGGGTGGACCTCTGGCGCAGACGGCCGCAGGGGTACACCCGTCGAGTGTCCCAGCGCGACACGCCCGTTGATTCCCCGGCCATTCCGACGATGGGAGCGCGATGGGCTTCGGTGCGATCTCGACGCTCATCGCGCTGGCGAGCACCTCGACTCCGACGGAAGGGCTGGCGATGGCCGACCCGCCGGCGCAGATCGACCAGGTCTGGGACGACGTCCCCGACTTCGGCGCAGAGCACGCGGTGTTCGAGGAGGACGCCCCGATGGTCACCGGCGCCTCCCGCCGCCGGCAGACGCTGGCCGAGGTGCCGGTCTCCCTGACGATCATCACGGCCGACCAGATCCGCGTCCACGGCTGGAACAGCCTCGCCGAGATCCTCGGGCATGTGCGCGGCTTCTACGTCGCGAACGACCTCAACTACGACTATGTCGGCGTCCGCGGCTTCATGCGCCCGGGCGACTACAACTCGCGCGTGCTGCTGCTGATCGACGGCCACGCGATCAACGACCCCGTCTACCTCGCCACCAGCGTCGGTCGCGAGGTCGTCGAGCCGACGCGCATCGAGCGGATCGAGATCATCCGCGGCCCCGGCTCCGCGCTGTACGGCGGCTCCGCGCTGCTGGCGGTGATCAACGTCGTCACCCGCACCGGACCCGACCCGCGCTCGCTCGAGGGCGCCGGCGTCGATCTCTCGGTCGACGCCGACAGCCGCGGCAAGGGCAGCACGACGATCGGCTTCGATCGCTGGATGGGCGACAAGACGCGCCTCTCGCTCTCGGTGGCCGCGTTCGGCGCGGTCGGTGGGGCCTACGACTTTCCGGAGCTCGGGCTCGGGGCGCCCACCGCTCGGCACAACGATCGCGAGGGCGGCTTGCGCGTGTTCTCGCGCTTCGAGCACGGGCCGTTCTCGCTCCAGGCGGGCTACACCGATCGCAACAAGGAGGTGCCGACCGCCGCCTTCGACACCGTCCCCGGCGCGGAGCTCGTGACCCGGGACCGGCACCTCTACGCGTCGGGGCAGGTGCAGCTCGAGCTCGCGCCCCACGTCGACTGGTCGGCGCACCTGTCCGTCGACAACTATTACTATTACGGCGCCTATCCTTATACCGCGGCCGACGGCGGCGTCCTCGACGACTTCGCCAACGGCACGCTGGTCAGCCTGGAGACCTCGATCGTCGCCGAGATCCAGAAGAACCTGGTGCTCAACATCGGCGCCAGCGCGCAGCGCACGTTCGACCTCGACGCCTGGTACGCGTACCGCGGCCAGACCGCGCCGCAGCGCGACTTCGGGTACGGCATCCTCGGCGTGTTCGCCGACGCCGAGCTGCGCGTCATCCCCGGCCTGAGCGTCTTCGCCGGCGGGCGGGTCGACCTCTACGAGACCTTCGGCGCGCACGCTTCGCCGCGCGCCGCGGTGGTGATCGAGCCCTGGACGAGCACCATCTTCCGCGCGAGCTACGGCACCGCGTTTCGCGCGCCGAACACCTACGAGCTCTACTACAGCGACGGCACGGACGGGCCCAGCACGGCCAACGCCAAGCTGCGGCCGGAGGTGCTGGAGCAGTTCGAGGGCAGCGCCGAGCAGACCCTGTTCGACGGTCGTGCCCACGTGGGCGCGGCGATCTTCCGCTTCGACATGCGCGATCTGATCGATCTCGACAGCGCCACCGTGGTGTACGCGAACATCGGCATCGCGCGCGCGTTCGGCGGCGAGCTGTGGGCCGACGCGCGGCTGCCGTTCCTCGACGCGCACGTCGAGGTCTCGTACTCCGCTTCGCTGGCGCGCGATGTCAGCACCGGCGCGCAGCTCTCCGCCTCGCCGCTGCACATGATGAGCGGGTCGACCGACTTCTCGCTGGGCATCGAGGGCCTGCGCTTCGCCGCGTCCGCCCGCTACGTCGGCCAGCGCCGCGCCGCGGACGGCCTGGAGCTCATCCCCGGAGCGGTCATCGTCGACACCGCCGCGAGCTGGCGCGACGCGCTCCCCGGCCTCGACGTCAGCCTCGGGCTCAAGAACACCTTCGACGCCGCCGCGTTCGTGCCGGCCGGCGTCGAGCACCTGGAGCGCCGGCTCCCACAGGAGGGCATCTCGGCATGGGTGCGTCTCTCGTCGGTGTTCTGACGGCGGTCCTCGCGGTCGCGTCGACGCCCGGCGCGCCGCTCAAGGTGGTGGTGGTGCTGGCCGACGACGCGCCCAGCTTCCAGCTCGCGCGCGACGCGTTCGTGCGCCAGCTGGGCACCGAGAGCGGTCGTCCGATCGAGGCGACCGATCGCCGCGTCAGCACGCTCACCGACGGCCCGATCGAGGCCGACGTCGTCTTCGCGCTCGGGACCTCGGCCGCGCGCCACGTCGCGACGGCGCCCTTCGGCGGTGCGCGGGTGTTCGCGGTGGTCGGCGATCCGCTCGGCGCAGGTCTGGTCGACGCCGACGACAAGCCGCGCACGGACTTCTCCGGCGTGAGCGGGATGGTGCCGCTCGCCGAGCAGCTCGCGCTGGTGCACGCGATCGCGCCCGAGGCCCACCGGGTCGGGGTGGTCGTCAACGCCGCGCGCAACGGGCCGCTGTTCGAGCAGCTCAAGGGCGTCGGGCTGCGCGCCGGGATGATCATCGTGCCGCTCCAGGCGATGAAGGCCGAGGACGTCGGCGCGGTGCTGCGGCAGGAGCGCGATCACTTCGACACGCTCCTCGCGCTGCCCGATCCCAGCGTCTGGAACGGGGTCTCGCTGAAGGCCGCGGTCATCTTCGCGCTCTCCGAGCGCCGCCCGCTCTTCGGCTTCTCGCGCGCGTTCACCCGGGCCGGCGCGATCGCCTCGATCTCCGCCGAGCGCTACGAGGCGATGGGCCAGCAGGCGGCGACGCTCGCGGCGCAGCGCCTGGCGGGCGCGCCCGCGAAGGTCGAGCCGGCCGCGTCGCGCAGCCTCTCGGTGAACATCGTCGTCGCGCAGCGGCTGGGCTTGACGCTCTCGCGCGAGCTCGTGGATCGGGCGGAGGACGTGTATCGGTGAAAGTACAGACGCAGCTCGTCGGCCTGATGGCGGCCACGATCTTGATCCTCGTCGTCCCGGCCTTCATCGGATGGGTGCGCATCGAGCGCGCGGAGAACGCCGAGCGTATCGCCGTGCTCGGCAAGCTGATGGCCGAGTCGCTGGCCAACGAGCTGGAGTACCCGATCTCGGTCGGCGCCTGGGATACGCTGGCGGACGACATCGACCTCGCGCACCGCCCGGCGGAGATCGCGTACATCGTCGTGGAGCCGGTGAACGGGCCGCGCGTGGTGCGCGTGCGCGGCGGCGCCGATGGCTGCGCGCAGGTGTCCGGTCAGGCGCGGTGCAGCGCGTCGGTGTTCGAGGTGACCCGTCCGGTGAAGTCGCTCGACCGCGACGACGACGATCTCTTCGCCGAGCCCGCCGCGCACCATGAGCCGACGACGATCGGCGAGGTGAAGGTCGGCATGAACCTCGCGCAGAGCGAGGAGGCCAACGCAATGCTCGCGCGCAAGACCGCGGGGGCGGCGCTGTTCGTCTCGCTGGGGGTCTTCCTCCTCGCGGCCGCGGTCGCGCGCGGTATCGCCCGCACGATGGCCGAGAAGAACGCCAGCCTCGCCGAGGCCAAGGAGCAAGCGCTCGCCGCGTCGCGGCTCAAGTCGGAGTTCCTCGCGAACATGAGCCACGAGATCCGCACGCCGATGAACGGCGTGATCGGCATGACCAGCATCCTCGCCGAGCAGCCGCTCTCCGCGGACGCGCGCGACATGGTCACCACCATCCAGGACAGCAGCAGCGCGCTCCTCGGTGTCATCAACGACATCCTCGATTTCTCGAAGATCGAAGCGGGGAAGCTGGAGCTCGAGCGCGTGGATCTCGACCCCGTCCGCATCGTCGACGACGTGCTGGAGATGCTGGCGCCCGCCGCCGCGGCGAAGGGCCTCGACCTCTTGCCGGTGCTCGAGACCCACGTCCCGCGCTACATCCAGGGCGATCCGACGCGGTTCCGCCAGGTCGTCACCAACCTGGTGACCAACGCGATCAAGTTCACGGCGCGCGGGCAGGTCTCGGTGCACCTGCGGGAGACCGGCGATCAGCTGAGCATCGAGGTGCGCGACACCGGCGTCGGCGTGCCGATCGAGGCGCAGGCGATCATCTTCGAGCCGTTCCGTCAGGCCGACGGTTCGACCACCCGCCGCTTCGGTGGCACCGGCCTCGGCCTGGCGATCGCGCGCCAGATGGTGACGCTGATGGGCGGGGAGATCGGCGTCGAGAGCCAGCTCGACCGGGGGAGCACCTTCTGGTTCCGCCTCCCCCTCGCGGAGCGCGCGGTGCCGCCCGCGCCGCTGCCGCTCGGGCGCGTGGTGGTGCTGTGCGAGCGGCCGGCGGCCCGCGAGGCGATGGTGAAGCGGCTGACCGCGCTGGGCGTGACGACGATCGAGGCCGTCGAGGCGCTGAGCACGCTCGCGAGCGACTGCGCGCTGCTGATCGCCGACGTCGCGGGCGCGGTGCCGCGGCACGTCGTCGAGCTCGCGCACGCGCGCGGCGTGCGGCTGGTAGTGCTCGGCGATCACGGCGTCCCGGGCACGCTGCGCCGCCCGCTGCGCGGATCGCGGCTCTCCGAGCTCCTGAGCGAGGAGGTGCGGCGCTCGCTGGCGCCGCCGCCGGCGAGCCCGGAGGTCCCGATCAACGGTCCGCGCGTGCTGGTGGTCGACGACAACGCGGTCAACCTCAAGGTCGCGTCGCGCATGCTGGGCGGCTTCGGCTGCCGGGTCACCGCGGTGACCCGCGGAGAGGACGCGCTCGATCTGCTGCAGAAAGAGACGTTCGACATGGTGCTGATGGACTGCCAGATGCCCGGGCTCGATGGGTACGCCACCACCCGCGCGCTGCGCGATCGCGAGCGCGGCACCGGCCGCCACGTCCCGGTCGTCGCGGCGACCGCCAACGCGATGCGCGGGGATCGCGAGTTCTGCATCGACGCCGGGATGGACGATTACATCTCGAAGCCCCTCGCGATGGACGAGCTGCGCCGCATCGTGAGCGCCTGGGGTCCGAGCTGACGTGCACGATGGTTGTGCACCGCCGTGCACGACCGTCGCTCATTTCCGAGGCGCGGGGCTGGCCGCGGTCTTGCTTCGAGCCTCGTGCATGGGAGCAAAGACCAACGGAGCCATCATCGGACTCGGCGCGGCCGTCGCGACGGGAGGGGCCGCGCTGCCGGTCATGGCGATCGGCGTGGGCATCGGCGCGCTGTTCGGCGGCCGCCACAAGAACAAGAAGTTCGCCAAGAAGGCGATGCAGGATCCTGCGGTCCAGGCCTTCGTTGCGCAGAAGTACCCGCAGGCGGGACCGGTCCTCGCGAAGCTCGCCTCGGGCGGGAAGCTCAGCCAGCAGGAAAAGGCGCTGGTCGGGCAGATCCGCCAGGACTTCGACAAGACCACGAAGGCGTCGCAGTGATGGAAGAGCAGCATCCCATCGAGAAGCTCTGCCAGTCGCTGATGCGCGACGGGAAGCAAGGCCAGGAGCCGGCGGTGTTCGTGCCCAAGGCGGCCGAAGCGATCGCGGCCGAGGTCGACAAGTATCTGTCCTCCGTCGCTCTGATCGAGGTCGTCGACACGCTCACCGATCTCGCCGAGGACATCGAGGCGCAGCTGAGGTCACCCTCCGCCGCGCAGCTGCTCCGAAAGGTGATCGAGCGGGGCGTGGTGGTCACCTCGCTTCAGAAGCATGACGAGGATCTGCGCTCGAAGAGCGCGTCGAGCGCGCGGTTCCTCGCCTTCACCGGCGGGCCACGGCGATACGCGCCGGCCCTCGCCCGCAACGCCGACATCGTGCGAGCCGCCTCGTTCGGCCTCGCCAAGCGCGTCTAGGAGTCACGTCATGAAGATGATCGTCTGTCTGTTCGCATTGATCCCGCTCTCGGCGATGGCCGACGAGACCATCGCCCAGAAGGAGGCCTGGGCCAGCTACGACAAGATGCTCGAGGAGAAGGTCGCCAAGGTGAACAGCGCCTGCGGATCGAAGCTCACCGCCGCGTTCGACAAGGCGAGCTACACCGCGTTCGATCCGATGCACGACCGCAGCCAGGCGGCGTGCCGCGACGTGATGAACACGCTGGTGGCCGTGTGCGCGAGCCCCGCCGGCAAGGAGGGCGTCCAGAAGGTCGCGAAGGTGACCTGCCGATCGAACGAGGCCCGCACCGGGCTGGTCCGGTCGGGCAGCGAGCTGATCGTCGACATCTCGCAGACGAAGACCGCCATCGTGGGCAAGGAGAAGGGCAGCTACAGCTGGCAGAGCGCCATCAAGGAGCTCCTCTGAAACAAAATTCTGGGTCGGTTTCGGGCTCGCTCGCCTTGCCACGTCTGCGTGGCGCGGATGGACGGGTAAGGTCCGGCTCCGCCGGCCTTGGGACCCGTCCTGGTTCCGCTAAGGTTGCCACGTCCGCGTGGCGCGGATGGACGGGTAAGGTCCGGCTCCGCCGGCCTTGGGACCCGTCCTGGTTCCGCTAAGATCGCTTGCGAGCGGTGACGAAGCCGTGATGGAGGACGTTTAGAGTGTCCTCGGTCGTGACTGAATCCATCGCCGCCCCGATACCCATCCAGCCGGACACCGTCCGGAGCGTGGGCCCCGACGTCGTGGTCGAGGGCCCGGTGGGCGTGCCGGAGACGCTCCTCCGGCTGCTGCTCGGCCTGATCTGGGTGGGCCTCGCGTCGGGCGCGTTCCTGTTCGCGCTCATCGTCTGCCTGCCGTCGCGCGCGACGCGCATCAAGATCGGCAACATCTACGGCTCGGTCGCCGGCCGCGGCGCGGCCTGGCTGACCGGCAGCCGCTTCGTGATCCGGGGCGAGCAGCACGCCGATCGCCACCGGCCCACGCTCTACGTCTGCAACCACGCCTCGATCCTCGACATCTTCGTCGGCATCTGGATGTCGCGCGTGGGCACCTGCGGCGTCGCGAAAAAGGAGATCGTCTACTATCCCTTTTTCGGGCAATTTTTCTGGCTCGCCGGGCACCTGACCCTCGACCGCGGGAACAACAAGCGCGCGGTCCGGGCGCTCGAGAAGCTGGTCGGCTTCGTCGCGCGCCACAAGCTCTCGGTCTACATCTGGCCGGAGGGCACGCGCAGCCGCGACGGCCGCCTGCTCCCCTTCAAGCGCGGCGCGTTCCATCTGGCGCTCGCGACCAAGCTGCCGATCGTGCCGATCGTCCTCACCGGCACCCACCGCGCGTGGCCCAACCGCACGCTGACGCTCTACAAGACGACGGTGAACATCCAGTTCCTGCCGCCCATCTCGACGGCGCACTGGACGAAGGAGAACCTCGACCAGCACATCGAGGAGATCCGTCAGGTGTACCTGGAGCACCTCCCCGAGGATCAGAAGCCGGTCGCGATGTCCGTGGCCGCCTAGAAACTATTTACGCACCCCGGAGATCTTCCGCCCGCCTCGGTCGTTGGGTATGCCGATGTGCATGCAACGCCCGATCTGGTTGGTGGCTACCCTCTCTCTCGCGCTCGCGTGCGAGAAGGGAGCGACCGAGACCAGGCCTCCGGTCACGCCTCCGCCCAGCCCGGCCGCCAGCCCGGTCGCCAGCGCGCCGCCCGAAGGTGAGGCGCCGCGCGCCAAGACTATCGTGCCGCCAGTCGACGCGGAGAAGGCGCCCGACGCGTCCCCGCGCCTCGCCGGGCTGCCGAGCGTCGAGAAGCTGACCAAGGTCACCGAGACCTACTTCGGCGGTCACGCCGGCCGCCGCATCTACGTCCAGGTCGACAAGCCGCTCTATCAGCCGGGCGAGACGATCTGGTTTCGCAGCTGGGATCTCCAGGCGAAGAACGTCTCCGGTGACGCGGTCGCCGGCGGGGTGACCTACGAGCTCATCAACCCGAAGGGCGCCGCCATCCTCACCAAGCGCGTCACCGTCGCGCGCGGCATGGGGACCAACGACTTCACGCTGCCCGAAGGCATCGAGGGCGGTGAGTACATCCTGCGGGCCACCTCGATGGATCGGCAGGCCACCGAGGACCGCCCGATCATCGTCAGCGTCTACCAGGCGCCGCGCCTCAAGAAGAAGCTGGAGTTCGTGCGCAAGGCCTACGGCGCCGGCGACGAGGTCACCGCGACGATCGAGGTCAAGCGCCCCACCGGCGAGCCCGTCGCCAACCACCCGCTGCGCGGCGCGGTGTGGCTCGACGGCGAGACGCTCGCGCCGGTGTCGCTCACCACCAACAGCGACGGCGGCGGCCTCGTCCGCTTCAAGCTCCCCTCGCGCATCGAGAAGGGCGACGGCCTGCTCACCGTGCTGGTCGACGACGGCGGCATCACCGAGAGCATCTCGAAGCGCGTGCCGATCATCATGAAGAAGGTCGACATCGCCTTCTTCCCCGAGGGCGGCAACATGATCGCCGGGCTGCCGACGCGGCTTTATTTCGAGGCCAAGACGCCGCTCGGGAAGCCGGCCGACGTCGAGGGTCGCATCGTCGACGATCACGGCCAGGCGGTGGCGTCGTTCTCCAGCTACCACGACGGCCTCGGGCGCTTCGCGTTCACGCCGGCCACCGGGCGCACGTACAGCGCTGAGATCACCAAGCCGGTCGGCGTCACCGAGAAGTACGCGCTGCCGCTCCCCGACGCCGAGGGCTGCGCGCTGCGCGCCTATGACGACCTCGACGGCAAGACCAGCGCGCTGCGCGTCGGCGTGCGCTGTACCAGCAACAAGAAGGTCATCGTGACCGCGGTGCTGCGCGAGAACCTCCTCGACGCCGCCGCGGTCGACGTGTCCGACGGCGCCGAGTCGGTGGTCTATCTCGAGCCGAAGGACGCCGCGCTGAGCAAGGCCCAGGGCGTCGCGCGGGTCACGGTGATGACCGAGGATCTGCAGCCGATCGCCGAGCGCATCGTCTATCGCAACCGCCGCCACCTGCTGAACGTGAAGATCACGCCCGACCGCACCAACTATGCGCCGCGCGAGCAGGTCGCCCTCACGCTCGAGACCAGCGACGAGGCCGGCGCGCCCGCGGCGGCGGAGCTCGCGCTCGCGGTGGTCGACGACACCGTGCTGTCGTTCGCCGACGACAAGACCGGTCACATGCTCTCGCGGGTGTATCTCGAGCAGGAGATCCCGGGGAAGGTCGAGGAGCCGCGCCCTTACTTCGATCTCACCGAGCCGAAGTCCGCGCTGGCGATGGATCTCTTGATGGGCTCGCGCGGCTGGAGAAAGTTCGAGTGGCAGCAGGTCTTCGCGCCGCCGCCGGCGCCGCAGACCGCGGCGACGCGCGGGGTGCCGATGGGCGAGGTCGACGACGCGCTGGCCGGGCTGGAGGGGATGGATATGGGTGACGCCGAGGGCGGCGGGGTCGCGATGCGCGGCGCCGGCCTCGGTGGCCTCGGACGGAAGGGCGGCGCAGCGCTCCCGGCCGCGGCGCCCCCGCCGGCGCCTCCGCCAGCGCCTCCGGCGGCGCCCGGCCTCGCGGTGGCGGAGAAGAAGGCCCCGCCGAGGGAGATGGAGGCGCCGAAGGACGCCAAGGCGCCGATGGCCGATCCTGCGGCCGCCGCGCCGGCGAAGAAGCAGCGCGAGGACAACAACCAGAACCGCATCGAGGCGAAGCTGGAGCAGGCCAAGGTGAAGGCCGGCGACAAGATGATGGACGCCGACGAGGCCAAGCCGATGGCCGAGCCGGAGATGCGCGAGGAGGCGCAGGCGAACGGCAAGCGCGCCCGCGTCGCCGGCCGGATCCAGGCGCCCGGCTGGGCCCCGGTCCGCGTGTTCCCGGCCCCGGCCTACCGCGGCGACGAGCCCACCATCCGCAGTGACTTCCGCGAGACCATCCACTGGGTCCCCAGCGTCACCACCGGAAAGAGCGGCCGCGTCACCGTGACGTTCTATCTCTCCGACGCGGTGACCTCGTTCCGCGCGGTCGCCGAGGGCGCCGGCGGCGGCGCGCTCGGCCGCGCCGAGCAGGTCGTGAAGTCGAGCCTGCCGTTCTCGATGGACGTGAAGCTCCCGCTGGAGGTCAGCGCGGGCGACGTCATCCAGGCCCCGCTCACGCTGTCGAACGAGCGCGAAAAAGCGCTCAGCGTGAACCTCACCGCGTCGTTCGGCGATCTGGTGAAGGTCGACAAGAGCGCGACCTTGAACGGCGGGTCGCTGGCCGCCAACGCCCGCGAGAGCATGTTCTACGGGCTCACGGTCGGCACCCAGCCGGGCCGGAGCATCGTGAAGATCTCCGCCGACGCCGGCGGGCTCTCGGATGAGTTCACCCGCGAGCTCACCGTCGTCCCGCTCGGATTTCCGCAGGCATTTTCCGCGAGCGGTACCCTGAAGGAAAAGGCGACACATACTTTCGACCTCGGACAGGCCATCGAGGGCAGCGGTGAGCTGACCTTGAAGCTCTATCCCTCGCCGGTCGCGACGATGATCTCCGGCATGGAGGGGCTCCTCCGCGAGCCGGGCGGCTGCTTCGAGCAGACCTCCAGCAGCAACTATCCCAACATCATGGTGCTCGATTACTTGCGCACCAACGACGTCGCGGATCCGGCGCTGGTCGAGCGCGCCTCGGGCATGCTCGAGCGCGGCTACACCAAGCTGGTCGGCTTCGAGACCAAGGAGAAGGGCTACGAGTGGTTCGGCACGGTGCCGGCGCACGAGGCGCTCACCGCGTACGGCCTGGTCGAGTTCACCGACATGAAGCGCGTCACCGGCACCGGCGACGAGGCGATGCTCTCGCGCACCGCCAAGTATCTCGAGTCGCGCCGCGACGGAAAAGGCGGATACTTGCGCGACGGAAAGGCGCTCGACAGCTTCGGCCGCGCGAGCCCCGAAGTCACCGACGCGTACATCACGTGGGCGGTGAGCGAGGCCGGCATGGCCTCCACCTTCGGCCCGGAGATCCAGAAGAGCGCGCAGGTCGCGTCGTCGACCAAGGACGAGTATCTCCTCGCGCTCACCTCGCTCACGCTGCAGAACGTCTCGTCGATGAAGAGCGCCGGCGTCGAAGCGGCGCGCCGCCTGGCCGGGATGCAGGGGAGCGATGGGGCCTGGACCCACGCCGACCACAGCATCACCCGCTCGACCGGCATCAACCTGCACATCGAGACCACCTCGCTCGCGCTGCTCGCGCTGATGAAGGCCGGCGGGAGCGACGATCAGGTGCGAAGGGGCGTGGAGTGGCTCACCAAGAACCGCGGCGGCTACGGGGAGTGGGGCGCCACCCAGGCGACCGTGCTCGCGCTGCGCGCGATGACCACCTACGCCAACGTTTCGCGGCGCATGCCGACGCCCGGCATGGTGATCGTCAAGATCAACGGCAAGGAGGCCGGCCGGCAAGAGTATGCGGCGGGCCGCCGCGATCCGCTGGTGTTCACCGGCCTCGGCAAGGTGCTGACCACCGGCGCCAACACCATCGAGCTGTCGCACGACGGGAAGGGCGAGCTGCCCTACTCGATCGCGATGGACTATCGCTCGGTGAAGCCGGCGACCGCGCCGGACGTGGTGGTCGATCTCTCGACCAAGCTGGAGCGCACCACGCTCAAGATGGGCGAGACCGTGCGCCTCACCGCGACCGTCACCAACAAGACCAGCGCGGGCCAGCCGATGACGATGGCGCGCATCGGTCTGCCCGGCGGGCTGACGTTCCAGACGTGGCAGCTCAAGGAGCTGCGCGAGAAGGGCGACGTCGCCTTCTGGGAGACGCGGCCGCGCGAGGTGATCCTGTACTTCCGCGAGATGAAGCCGAGCGAGGTGAAGACCATCGGGATCGACCTCGTGGCGCAGGTCCCGGGTGAGTACACCGGCCCGGCCTCGAGCGCGTACTTGTACTATTCGAACGACAAGAAAATGTGGGCCGACCCGATCAAGGTCTCCATCACCCAGCCTTAGTTCAGACAACCTGGACGTGGACCAGGTCGACGACCAGGTCCAGGTCCACGTCAGAAGTACGCGAGCCAGCCGCGGGGCGTCCGGATTCCGTGGCCCTGCAGCGTGATGCGCGCTTCGTCGGGCTCGGTCATCGTGAACGGCGCGATCTGGTGCATCGAGTGACCGTCGTGCACGACCATCTTCCCGGGTGAGTAGGGGTGCAGCACCGGCTCGAGGCCCTTCACCTGGAGCGCGCCCGGCGGGCCGTTGATGGCGATGTCTGGCTCGATCTGCGGCCACACGTTGAGGCCGCCGCCCGCGCGCGGGAGCTGGAGCGCGAGCGTGAAGGACATCGTCCGCGCGGTGTCGACCTCCTCGTACGGGCGCCAGTCGATCTCGCGATAGGGCAGATCGACGTGGATCGAGCAGATCGGCGAGGCGAAGGCCGGGTCGGGGAGGAAGATCTGGAAGCCCGGCAACGCGAGGCGCGGGTGATACTCGACCGGCTCCCCGACGACCTTCACCAGCGCGGCGAGCACGCGATCGTAGAGGTCGCCGAAGTATTCGCGCAAAAGTGGGTTCTGGCGCCGCGCCGCGAGCGTGTACGGGATGATGCCCTTGTCGTGCGCCTCGAGGTACGCGGAGACGCCGAGCGTGTAGAACTCGGTGTGGCCGCCGGCGCGGTTCCAGTAGGGGCGGCAGGCGCGGACCTTCGCGACCACCGCCGGACACGCCTCGGGCGCGAGGACCTCGATGCCGGATGCCTTCACGGCCGACGTCGTACCACGAAGCGAGGTCGTACCCAGAATACGGGGCCCCCGGACATTGACCCCGGGACCCGCGCACGGTTTATGGGTTTCTGCGCGCAGGCTCGCGCAGTTCCGTTATGCAAGGGCGCGATCTCCTCCGGCAGTTCAAGGATACGCCCTGGACCTCGCCCGCGCAGGTGGAGCAGTTCGTCGGCGCCGCACAGGACGTCACCGCGGCCGATCTGTTGCGATTGTTCGAGGTGCTGGGCACCAAGCCGGTGCTCGCCGACCCGGTCGGGCTGCGGCTGCGCTCCGCGGCGTTCGTGAAGCTGGTCGAGGCCACCCCGGATCCCGCGCTGTTCGTGCCGTTCGCGCGCGCGCTGAAGACGGCCGAGGGGCCGATCCGCATGCTGATCGTGTCGCTCCTCCCGCGCGTCAACAACCCCGCCGGCCACGCCGAGCTGTGCGCGATCCTGAGGTCACCCGAGCCCGGCCTGCGCAAGGCGGCGAGCGCAGCGCTCAACCAGGTCGGCAGCAAGACGATCGTCGATGCGCTCTGCGCCTTCGTGCGCGATCCTTCTTTTCCCGGGCGGATCGAGGCGGTCGACACGCTCGTCGCGATCGAGAAGCACCGCGCGGTGAGCGCGCTCGGCGACGTGATGAAGATCGGCTCGCCCGGCGAGAAGAGCCACGCGCTGAAGTATCTCGCCGACACCCGCATCTCCGGCCGCGAGCCGGGCGTCGCGCTGCGGGCGATCGCGCCTGCGCTCGAGGACCCCGACGTGCGGCTGGTGATCCAGGCGATCCAGGCCGCGGGCACCGTCGCGACCGAGGAGGAGTGGCACACGCTGATCGGGCCCTATCTCGAGTCGAAGCAGTCCGCCGTGGTGAAGGCGGCGGTCGAGAGCATGCGGCGCTACGTCACGCCGCGCACGATCCGGGCGCTCGACCGCGCCTTTCGCATGGGATCGAGCGCCATCAAGCTGGCGGTGCTGGAGACCGCCGAGGCGATGGGCAGCGAGCTCGCGCTGCCGCTCCTGGTCGAGGGCCTCAACCACAAGAGCGTGGCGATCCGCACCCGCGCGGGCGCCGCGATCACCCAGCTCAGCACCAGCAACCGGATCGACGTCAGCCAGACGGTGATGTGGCTCCTCAACAGCAGCGACGCCGCGGTGCGCCGCATGGCGATCGACATCGCCGGCAAGGTGAAGGATCCGCGCGGCGAGCTGTGGCCGCAGCTCCTGCAGTTCCTGCGCGACGAGGACTGGTGGGTGCGCGAGCGGGTGAGCGACGCGCTGATCGAGATGGCGGGGAAAGATCTGACCCGCTTGATGGTCGGATACCTCGCCGACAAGTCCGAGGTCGTGCGCCGCTACGCGGTGGGCGTGCTCGGCCGGCTCAAGGACGCCGCCGCGATCGGCGCGCTGGTGCGGACGGCGCTGGAGGACAGCGACTGGTGGGTGCGCGAGAGCGCGATCGAGGCGATCGCCAGCCTCAACGACGCGCGCGCGATCCCGTACCTCGTCGACATCATGGGCCGCGAGCCGCAGCTGCGCCGGGCCTGCGTGAACGCGCTGGCGGTGCTCGACGCGAAGGTGGCGGCGGGCCACGTCGCGGCGCTGATCGACCAGGAGCGCGATCTCGACGTGCTGCTCGCGATCCTCGCCTGCCTGGGGAAGATCGGTGATCGCGCGCTCGCCGAGCGGGTGGCCCAGCTGGCCGACGATCCCGATCACCGGGTGCGCATGGCCGCGCGCGAGCTGATGGGGATGTGGCAGTTCGCGCCGTCGAAGCTGCTCGGCCAGACGCAGGGCGGGCTGAACCTCGGGCTGCTCGACTCGCTGCTCCTGGCCGCGGTGCGCGCCGAGGCGGACGACCTGATCGTCGAGGCCAACCGTCCCCCGTACATCAAGAAGCGCGGCAAGGTGCAGAAGCTCTCCGAGCACGTGCTGAGCGCCGACGATCTGCGCTCGGTGGTCTATCCGCAGCTCTCTCCGGCGCAGATGCAGGCGCTCGCGGCGCTGAAGGACGTCGACCTCTCGTACGAGGTGAAGGCGCAAGGCCTGCGCTTCCGCGTCAGCGTGTTCCAGCAGATGTCCGGGCTCGCGGCGGTGTTCCGCGTGGTGAACGACGAGATCCCGGACATCCGCAAGCTCGGGCTGCCCGAGGCGGTGATGCGCTTCGGCGATCTCAAGAACGGCCTGGTGCTGGTCGGCGGGCCCTCGGGCGCCGGCAAGTCGACGACGCTCGCGGCGATCGTCGACGACATCAACCGCCGTCTGGCGCGGCACATCGTGACCCTCGAGGACCCGATCGAGGTCGTGCACAAGGAGAAGAAGAGCCACATCACCCAGCGCGAGGTCGGCAACCACAGCAAGTCGTTCGCCAACGCGCTGCGGGCGACGCTGCGCCAGGACCCGGACGTGATCCTGGTCGGCGAGATGCGCGATCTCGCCACCATCAGCCTGGCGGTCACCGCGGCGGAGACCGGCCACCTCGTGCTGGGCACGCTGCACACGGTGTCGGCCGATACCAGCGTCGATCGCCTCATCAACGCGTTCCCCGGCGGGCAGCAGCCGCAGGTGCGATCGATGCTCGCGTCGAGCTTGCGCGCGGTGCTCTGCCAGTACTTGATCCCGCGCATCGACGGGAGGGGCCGGGTGCTGGCGGTCGAGGTGATGATCAACAACGACGCGATCGCCAACCTGATCCGCAAGGGGAAGACGTTCCAGATCTCCTCGATCATCGCCACCGCGCGCGAGCTGGGGATGCAGTCGATGGACAACGAGCTCCAGCGCCTCTTCCGCGAGGGCGTGATCTCCGCCGAGGAGGCCTACTCGAAGGCCACCAGCAAGAAGGAGTTCGAGGCCGCGCTGAAGAACGAGGCGCCGCGCCCGGCAGCGGTCGCCCCGGTGCCCGCGCCGCCGCGCTCGGGGAGCGTGGTGACGCCGCCGCCGCTGCGCAGCGCGACGATCCGCCCGGTGCCGGGCCAGCCGATCGTCGGGACGCCGGATCCGAAGGATCGAGGGAGCTGATGGCGCGCATCGACTCGTTCCTGCGCCTGGTGGCCGATCAGCACGCCAGCGATCTGCACTTCACGTCGGGCACCGTCCCGCTCATCCGCCACGACGGCGAGCTGGTGCGTCTGCCGTTCCGCGCGCTCACCGAGGCCGACGCGAAGAGCTTCTTGCTCGAGATCCTCACGCCGGAGCAGTCGGAGATGCTGCGCGATCGCCAGGAGCTCGACTTCGTCTACGCGATCGACGGGCTCGCGCGCTATCGCGTCAACGTGTTCCACAAGCTCGGCGGGCCGGGCGCGGTGTTCCGCGTGATCGCCAACCGGGTCCCGACGATGGACGAGCTGAGCTTGCCGGCCAGCGTGCGCAAGTTCGCCGACCTGCAAAACGGCCTGATCCTGGTGTGCGGGCCGACCGGATCGGGCAAGACCAGCACGCTGGCGGCCTTGATCCGCGCGATCAACCACGACGCCGCGCGGCCCCGTCACATCATCACGGTCGAGGATCCGATCGAGTTCATCCACGAGCCGGTGCACGGGATCATCTCGCAGCGCCAGCTCGGGCTGCACACCGAAGGCTTCGCCAGCGCGATCCGCTCCTCGCTGCGCGAGTCACCCGACGTGCTGGTGGTCGGCGAGATGCGCGACTACGAGACGATCAGCCTGGCGTTGAGCGCGGCGGAGACCGGCGTCCTGGTCTTCGGCACGCTGCACACCAACTCGGCGGCCAAGGCGGTCGATCGCATGATCGACGCGTTCCCCGACGAGATCCGCGATCAGATGCGCGGCGTGATCTCGGTGCTGCTGAAGGGCGTGGTCTCGCAGCACCTCATCAAGCGCGCTTCGGGCGAGGGCCGCGTCGCGGTGTGCGAGGTGCTGATCCCGAACATCGCGGTGTCGAACATGATCCGCGAGAACAAGATCCACCAGATCGAGTCGTATCTCTCGTCGGCCGATCAGGACGAGTCCGGGACCCAGAGCCTCGACGGCGCGATCTTCCGGGCCCTGCGGGAACAGCTGATCACGCTGGATGAGGCGCTGCGGACCGCGCAGGATCCCGATCGGCTCCGCCAGCGCGCTCAAGAGCTTCCCGAAGAGGAATGATTCCCGCGTCTTTCCGGGTCGACGGGGCGCGCATGTCCGGCGATAATCCGGCCGCGCATGGCGGACCGCGAGCAGGAGCTTCGGCGCGCCCGAAAGCTCGAAGGCGCCGGCCAGCTGGATGAGGCGGTGAAAGCATACGTCGAGGCCGGATCGGTCTCGGACGCCGCTCGCGTACTCACCAGCCAGAACCGCTATGTCGACGCGGGAATGCTCCTATTCCGCGACCTTGGGCTGCCGCTCGACCAGTTCGAAGCGCTCCCCGCCGGCAAGCGCAAGCAGGCCATGACCTCGGCGATCTGCTTTTCCAGGGGTAACCGTCCGCAGCAGGCGGCGGAGATCTTTGCCGCGATCGGGGAGACCGAGCGCGCCGTCGAGCTCCTCGAGCGCTCGGGCGACTACGCCGGGGCGAAGAAGCTGCGCCTCAACGAGACCACGCCCGGGTTCGGGACCTCGCCCGGCCTCGGCGTCTCGAGCGGGACGTCGCCCGGCTTCCCGACGTCGGGCTTCGGCACGTCGCCGGGCTTCGGCACCTCGCCCGGCGTCTCGCCCGGCATGGGGACGCGCGAGCGGATCCAGAAGCTCGAGATGATGGGGAAGCTCGACGACGCGATGCTCGCGTACGCGGCCGCGAAGATGTACGCCGACGCGGCCCGGCTCGCCGTGCAGCTCGGGCGGCACGAGATCGCCGGCAACTATCTGCTCGACGCCAACCAGCCGTACGAGGCCGCGGCGCGCTTCCGCGAGATCCGCGACATCCCGCGCTACGTGGAGTGCCTGGTGCGCGTGCCGCGCGAGCACCCGATGTTCCGGAACGCGGCGCTCGAGGCGATCCAGGCCGCGCCGGCGCTCGATCGCCTCGACGAGCAGTTCGAGCAGTTCGTCGGGCGCTTCATGGCGATCGCCCCGGAGAACGCCCGCGAGGTCGACGCGCTGCACGCCCTCGGTCACCTCTATCGCCACCACAAGATGCCGGAGGGCGCGCGCGACGCGTACCGGCAGATCCTCTCGAAGGTGCCGAGCGACACCGAGGCGGCCAAGCAGCTCGCGGCGATCGATCAGCAGCTCGGGCCGCAGACGCCCGCGCTCGCGCGCGTGATCCGCGAGGTGCACCAGAAGAAGGATCCGCCGCCGTCGCGCGCGATGACGCCGGGGCGCATCGTGCCGGTGAACGCGGCGCTGAGCGCGATCAGCGCCACGGGCCTGCCGGATCTGCCGGATCTGCCCGGCCTCCCGAGCTTGCCGCCGCTGGTGCCGATGGTGGCGCCGATCGTCGCGCCGACCTCGAGCCGCGAAGCGCCGGTGCGCGCGCCGTCGTCGACGGGCCGCGCGATCCAGACTGCCACCCCGCTGCGCCCGCTCCCCGGCTTGCCGAAGCCGCCGCCGCTGGCGCGCCCCGCCGAGGAAGAGCCGGCGAACGTCGAGGCGATCTTCTCGATCGGCACGGTGATCGCCGATCGCTACCAGATCAACGCGATCATCGGCCGCGGCGGCATGGCCAACGTCTATCGCGTGACCGACCAGGAGCTCGGCGTCGAGATCGCGATGAAGGTGTTCGCGCAGCCGCTCGCGCAGGGCGACACGCTGCGGCGCTTCAAGCAGGAGCTGGTGCTCTCGCGCCAGCTCACGCACCCGAACATCCTGCGCCTCTACGACATCGGCGCGCACAAGCAGTTCCGCTACATCACGATGGAGCTCCTCGAGGGCGCCGAGCTGAAGAGCGGGAACGGCAAGCCGCTGCCCTTCGGCGAGGGCCTCGACGTCCTGATCCAGGCCTGCGCGGGGCTGCAGACCGCCCACGACCTGCAGATCGTCCACCGCGACGTGAAGCCCGCGAACCTCTTCATCACCAAGAGCGGCGTGGTGAAGGTGATGGACTTCGGCATCGCCAAGAGCATGGAGACGCCCAAGCACACGCTGGAGGGCACCATCGCCGGCACGCCCGCGTACATGGCCCCGGAGCAGATCGACGGCTTCGAGGCGGTGTCGGCGAAGACCGATCTCTACGCGCTCGGCGTCGTGGCCTACGAGATGTTCACCGGTCGGGTCCCGTTCTGGAACGACCAGATGATGAAGATCTTGATGATGCACATGTCCGACGTGCCGCCGCCGATGCGGGTCGCGAACCCCAAGGTGCCGCCCGAGCTGGAGGCGCTGATCATGAAGCTGCTGGAGAAGATGCCGGCGGATCGGCCGGAGAGCATGAAGGACCTCGCCGAGTCGCTCACCGCGATCCGGAAGACGATCGCGTGAATTATTCGACGCTCCGCAGCTCGGCGCTTGCGGAGCTCGCCGCGGGCAACGCTCGCGCGGCTTTTCTCGCGCTGGAAAAGGCTTTCGTCACCCTCGATCTGGCGGGCGGCGACTTCACCGAGGCGCTGACGTTGCTCGGCGTGGTCGCGAGCCAGATCGGCGGACCGGTGTTCGGCGAGAAGGCCCGCGCGGCGGCGGGCGGTGATCCGGGCGCGCTGCACGCGCTGGCGGTCGAATTCGACCGCGCCGACGCGCACCCGCTCGCGGCGCGGCTCCTCGAGCGGGCCCGCGCGCTGCGGCCCGGCGATCTGCAGATCACCCTCGACTGGGTCTCGGCGCTGGAAGCGTCGTTCGAGAACGCCCGCGCGCGCGAGGTGCTGGGCGAGATCCCGGAGCCGGCGCGATCGGCCTTCGTGGTGCGCTACTTCTCCGCCTTCCACGCCATCATGTGCGGCGATCTCGCGGCGGCCGCGGCGATCGATCTCTCGGGCGGCCGCGCCGATCTGATGGAGAGCGTACGCGGGATGCTGGCGCGCGCGCAGATCGTCGGGCGCGTCTCTCCGCTGGACGCCGATGATCTGCGCGGCTGGCAGGCGGTGATCGATGGCTCGATCGTGCTCCACCGCTCGCCGCACGGCCCCGAGGTGATGCGCGGGCGCTACGCCTTCGTGCAGGAGCCGCTGTCGCTCGCCGCCGAAGGGATCGCGCGGGCGATCGCCGTCCTGGAGGTGCTGGCGATGCTGCCGGAGCGCGTCCTGCTCTTGCCAGGCGATGACAGCGAGGCGCTCGGGAGAGCGGCCGCGGCGCGGCTCGGGGTCGCGGCGGAGGCCTATCAGCCGGCGCTCGCCGGCCTGATCGTGGCGGACGACCTCGACCGCGTGCCGCTCGAGGTCGCGCGGTCGCTCGGCGGGAAGCGGCCGGGGCAGCTGCTCTGGGCCCACGCCGCCTCGTGGACGCGGCCCTATCCCTTCGCGGCCGATCTGGTGACCTACCAGCACCAGCAGCGGGTCGGGCTATGGGACGCGAAGATGCCGGACGGCCAGGCCGACCTCTCGCCGGTCGCGGAGAAGGCGGCCAAGATCGCGGCGGCGCAGCCGGAGTCGCTCGAGGATCTGCCGGCGCTGCTCGCGCTCGCGGTGGCGATGAAGCCGTCGCTCGCGCGCGCCGGGCAGCGATTCCCGCAGCTGCGCGGATCGCCGGTGAAGAGCGCGCGGTTCACGTAGCGCGCCGGGTGGGGGCCTGTGGCGGTGCGCCCACTTCCAGAAATGCACGCTGTGGCCCGGGTCGCTTGATATCGGGCCGCTCGCTCCCCGAGAGTGGAGGGCGATGACGGGAAGCTCGATGATGTTCAATCTCCGCGACGCGCACCGTCGTGAGCCGTCCCACAATCACCAGACCACCTTCGATCGGATGCCGGAGCACGAGGCCTTCGACGCGCGGAAGCTGTTCAAGCATCGCTATCCGCTGATCAAGGAGTCGCTCGAGCGCCACGCCCGCCAGGGGGTCTTGATCATCGCGTTCGACGAGCAGAAGACGCCGATCGGCCAGGTGTGGATGGAGGCGAGCCTCGATCGCACGCGCGCGCTGATCATCGGGCGCCACAGCAGCGCGGGGCTGGTGATCCCGGACGTGCACCCGTCGATCTCGCTGCGCCACCTCTGCGTGCTCGTCCGCGCCACCAGCCACGACGACGTCAACATCCGCGTCATCGACCTGCACAGCGGGCTCGGCTTCGCCGACGAGCACGGCCGCGCGCTCGACGCGGTGACGACCGACGGCCCGTTCTTCCTCGCGCTGGGATCGGTGCGGCTGATGATCCTGCAGACGACGCCGTCGCCGATCCTCCCCGCCGACGCGGCGACCGCCTACGCCGCGATCCCGGAGCGCATCTTCATCGACGAGCGCGCGTTCGAGGCGCGCCCGGCCCGTCCGCTCACGCCGGTGGGCGAGTCGACGATGGTGCGCTCGCAGCTCGGCCCGATCTCGGCGACCGGGCGGCTCCTCGCGCCGGGTGAGCCGGCGTTCCTGCGCCTCTCGCTGAGCGGGTCGGAGATGACGTCGACGCGCGACGTGGGCATCCGCGCGCTCCAGCGCGGCATCCTCATCGGCCGGTACTCGCGCTGCGACGTGCGCACCGGGCAGGACTCGGCAGCGATCTCCCGCGTGCACATGATGCTGACGTGCGATGGCACCAACGTGCTGGCGGTCGACGCGGGCAGCATCAACGGGACGTGGATCGAGGGGAGGGCGATCCGGGCGGCGGCGCTGCTGAGCGGGCAGCTGGTGTGCCTGGGCTCGAAGGACGATCTGATCCTGCGCGCCGACCGGCTCTAGCGCAGCGCTCTCACCGCGCCGACGGCGTTGATCTCGGCGATGTAGCTCTTCCCGACCTCGTACTTGCTGCCCGCGCTGGCGTCTTCGGTGAGCTGGTAAGTCTTGCCGTCGCCCGCGAGCTTCAGCGTGACGCGGTTCGCCTTCGCGCCTTCTCTCGTCCCCAGCTCCGGCGTGAAGCGCGGCCAGGGAGGCTCGGAGCCGTCGCTGCGCTTCTCCTCCAGCGTTCTCTGCGCCACCCAGCGGTCGAGCTCGTAGCGGACCCAGGTCGCCGTGATCTCCTTGTCGACCATGCGCGGGCGGTCCTCGTAGACGTCCTCGAAGAAGCCGTTCCCGAGATCTTTCTTCCCGACCTTCACGCGCTCGGTGCCGTCCTGCACGTGGATGGTGCGGCTCTTCGGGCTGCTGCCGATCGATCGCGCGCCGGCGGGGACGTCTTCGCTCCAGCCCTCGCCGATCTGGGTCTCGAGGCGCTCGACGACGACGGTCTTCGACCAGGTCTTCTCGGTGACCGAGACGGTGTGCTCGGTCGTGCGGAAGAAGAGGAGCCAGGCGCCGGCGATCAGCGCGAGCAGGACCGCGGCGATCGGCGCGGCGCGGGACTTCTTCGGCGCGGCGACGGGCGCCGGCGCGGGCGCGTCGAGGAGCACGCGCTCCTGGCGCATCTTTTTGCCGTCGGTCGAGGCGCCGCAGCCGACGCAGCTCTGAGTTCCGGCGGGGTTGTCGGCGCCGCAATACGGGCACTGCCAGTCGACGCCGGCGCGCGCGCGCTCGAGCATCTTGGCGTCGTCGACCTCGGGCGCGGCGTCGTCGGTGTAGAAGGTGACGCCCGCGCTGCGCGGCTGACCGCAGCCGCTGCACTGCCGCTCGGGACCGGGGATGCGCTCCGTGCCGCACGCCTTGCAGTCCCAGTAGCCCATGCGGATCGCCATTCCGCGCTTATACCTCAGGTCAGGGCTGTCGCTTCGCGAGCTTCAGGCCGGTGCGGTGGCCGATGCGCAGCAAGCTGGGGTCGGTGACCTTCTCCAGCCGGCCGACGTCGCGCACGACGAAGTGGCTGCCTTCCTTGGTGACGAGATCGTCGTCCTGCCACTGCTTGAGCGCGCGGGTGACCGAGCGGCGCGCGACGCCGAGCGCGTTGGCGAGCTCGTCTTGCGAGAGCGGGATGCGGATCTTGACGCCGCTCGACACGGGCAAGCCGTAGAAGTCGACGTACGTGCAGAGCAGGTTCGCCAGGCGCGTCTCGACCGGATGGAACGCCAGCGAGCGCTCGTTCTGCGCGGCGATGCAGAGGCGGGCGGCGAGATCGGTCAGCAGGTTGAAGGTGAGCGCGTGCGAGGCCCGCAGCGCGGCGATCAGATCTTCGCGCGGCAACGCGAGCACCGTCGAGCGCTCCAGCGCCTGCACGCTCTCGAGGTACGGCACCTCGGCCAGGCACTCCATCTCGCCGAAGACCGCCGGCGCGCGGAATAGCTTCACCACCACCTCCAGGCCTTCCGGCGAGCGGTAGAGCACCTTCACCGAGCCCTGCAGCAGGATGAAGAAGCACAGCTCGGGATCGTCCTCGACCAGGACGTAGGAGAGCGCCTCGAAGGTCTTTGGCACGGCGTGGCCGATCACCCGATCGACGATCGCCGGCTCGACGCCCTCGAACAGCGGGTGGAGCACGCCCAAAACGGGCGCATTCTGAGCCGATCAGCGCGGGATGGCCAGGCCCAGCGCGACGCCGATGGTGAGGGCCAGGGCGGCCGTGGCGACGAGCGTGGGGACGATCGGGCGGCGCTCGCGGCGCGGCTCGACCGGCGTCGGGCCGTCCTCGATCTTGGCGCTGGCGCGGTAGATCGAGCTCATCTCGATCACCCGGCGGTGGTGCTGGCCGCGCACGACCTGGGTGAGGATCGCCGGCGGCTCGTCGTCGCGCGGCGGCGGCAGCTGGAGCGCGGCCGGCTCGAACGGCGCGAGCGCGACCGACGCCGGACCGGGCTCGTCCGGCGTGAACAGGATCGCCTGCGGCAGCGGCGACGCGGAGTCCACCGTGGTGGTCGCGCCGGTGGCGTTCAGGAGCAGCGACGAAAGCGCGTTCGGATCCATCGCCGAGAACAGGACGGTCGACTTGGGCTCGCTCACGGGGGCGATCGAACCGCCTCGGTGGGGCGCTCGACTTGGACATTTGTCTCAGCCGCTGGCGGTGGCGCCGGATGACCGACCCCGGCCGAGGATGATCGCCAGCGACACGCTGATGATCGCGGTGCCGGCGCCGAAGATCTGCGGAACCTGCTGTGGCCACACGTAGTAAGCGCCCAGGAGCGCGACGATCGCCGGCAGCATCCCGAAGAACCGGCGGGTGATCACCACCGCCGCGCAGGCGGCCAGCAGGAAGGAGAGCAGCGTCTCCGTGATGAAGATCTCATCGATCGTCGCCCCGCGCGCCCAGCCGCCGACCCGGTTGAGGCCCTGGGCGGCGACGAAGCCGGCGGTGAAGCCCATGATGCGGCGGTTCATCTCGGTGGCGAGCACGGTCTTCCGCAGGAGCAGCGTCGCTCCGCCCATGCTCACCGCCACGATCAGCCAGTAGGTGAGGACGGCGCGGTGATCGAGCGGCCTCCCGCGGGCCATGTTGTAGAGCGCCAGCGCGGAGATCGCGCCGGCGATGACGGCGAAGGCGATGAAGAGGCTGCGGCGCTGGGCGGCGTGGAGGCTCAGATCGAGCTCGTTTTGCCGGCGTCGCATCGCCTCGGTCTCCGCGCGCTGGCGCGCGTCTTCGGCGCGCCGGGCCTCCAGCGCGGCGTCGAGCGCGGCGTCGGGCCTCGATCGCTGGGCGATCCAGCGGGCGGCTTGCTCGAGGTTCCCGCGCTCGAGATCGACGCGCGCCATGCGGGCGAGCGCGTCGTCGAGGCCGTCCCGCGCGAGCGCGTTGCCCGGCCACTCCTGGAGCGCGGCGAGGAAGCCGAAATGCGCCTCGGCGAACGACTCCGCCGCCATCGCCTTGCGGGTGAGCGCGATGGATCCGCGGTGCACCACGAACGCCGCGATCTCCGCCCGCAGCGCGCTCACCGTGGCGTGTCGCTGGCGCGGATCCGCGTGCGTCGCGCGCGCGATGATCGCCGCGAGCTCCGCCGGCACGTCGGTCCCCTCGAACGAGGGCGGCGCCGAGCGCGCGGCCGCCATCAACACGTGCATCATCTCCGGCCCGCTGTGGCGCATGCGCCCGGTGAGCACCTGGTAGAGCGTCGCGCCGACCAGGTACACGTCGGTCGCCGGGCCGAGCTTGGCCAGATCGCCCACCGCCATCTCCGGCGCCATGAAGCTGGGCGTTCCGGTCAGCTCGACGCCGCCCTTCTGGGCTTCGCTCATCGTGATCGCGATGCCCCAGTCGACCAGGTACACCTCGCCGAAGCGGCCGAGCATCACGTTGTCCGGCTTGATGTCGCGGTGGAGGATCTCGCGGGTGTGCGCCAGCTCCAGCGCATCACAGACGCGCTGGACGACGTCGAGATGGAACGCCATCGGGTCGACGCCCGCGCGCTTCATCAGCGGATGCTCGGGATCCTTCACTACCTTCGACCAGCTGGTGCCCTCGATCTTGCGCATCACCATCAGCGGCACGCCGGCCTGCGAGACGCCCAGCATGTAGACCGGCACGACCGCCGGGTGCTCGAGGTCGCCGAGCACGGTGGCCTCGCGCATCAGCACGGTGGCCTCGGGCCCGTCCTTGTCGTGCGGCATCTTCACCGCCACCTCGCGCCCGAGCGAGCACTGCACCGCGCTGTAGACCTTCCCCATGCCGCCTTCGCCGAGGATCGCGCCGAGGCGCAGGTCGGCGGGGCCGATCTCCTCGATCTCCAGCGTGGGCAAGAGCGACGTGCGCGGCTCGATCGAGCGGCCGGAGGCGCTGCGCACGGTGGGGCGCTCGATGGTCTGGTCGGGCTCGATCGGCGGCAGCGGCCACGCCCGGATGCGGTCTTCGATGCTCGGCCACGGATCGTCGGTCACGCGGCCAGAAGATACACCGGACTCAGATCAGGGTCCTGGCCCAGCCCAGATCGATGATCACCACCGCCACCGCGAGGACCGGCTCGGCGCGGGCGTAGACCGCCTCGAACAGCGCGAATGCGCGGTCGATCGCCGACGGTCGCGCGGCCGCGAACGCGGCGCGCGCGGTGGCCAGCTCGCGCTCGGCGGTGCCCTCGCGGCGGGTGAGTTCCGGCAGCTCGTTCATCGCTCCTCCATCGACTCGCGCAGCTTCTCGCGCGCGCGCTCGAGGCGCTTTCGCAGCGCTTCCGGTCGCAGGCCGAGCGCGACCGCCGCCTCGCGCGGCGCCAGGGCCTCGTAGCCCACCAGCAGGATCACCTCGCGGTCGCGCGGAGACAAGGCCGCCAGCGCCCGCTCCAGCTGCGCCCGGGTGGTGCTGGCGACCAGCCCGTCGAGCGGCGTCGCGGGCGTGCGATCGTCGCCCAGCTCCTTCATCACATCCTCCTCCAGCGCGCGGCGCCGCTCGCGGCTGACCGCCAGGTTGCGCGCGACCTTGAAGAGCCAGCCGGAGAGGTGGACGTCGGGATCGAAGCGGCGGGCCGAGCGCGCGAGGCGCAGCCAGGTCTCCTGCGCGAGCTCCTCCGCCACCGGGCGGCGCAGCACCATGCGGGCCAAGAAGGCGTAGATCTTGGCGTGGTAGCGCCCGTGCGCGAGATCGAACGCCCGCGCGTCGCCGGTCCGCAGGCGCGCCACCAGCTCGGCGTCCGTCGGGCCCACCCACCCACAACGCGCGAGCGGCGCGATCGTGACAATCGGTCACGCCCCGCGACCTCGCGCGTTTCCAGGTGCATATGCCGCAGTTCATCCTCGATGGTGGTCCTCCGATGATCCTGGTCCTGCTCTTCGGAGCGGTCCTGGTCGTCTTCGCCGCGCTCTACGCGCGAAATCCGGCCGAGCACCGGCTGCGGTTCCTGCGCGGGCTATCGCACGCCCAGGCGTGGGTCATGCTCGGCGGCTTCATGGGCGGGGTGCGGCTGACGCTCTCGTCGAGCGCGCAGCTGCCCGACGCCGAGCAGCCCAACTTCCACCGCATCGTGGCGATGGGGATCGCGGAGTCGTCGACGGTCGTGATCATGGGCTGCGCGCTGCTCGCACTGGCCTGGTTCATCGCCGCGATCGGCCTGCGAAAAGCCTAGGTAACGGGTTAATGGCGAACGGCTTCGCCACGAAGGGAACGAGGCCGCGGCATTCCGCACCACGGGCCGCGCCGCGCGCCGGTGCTCTGTCTCCCGGCACACGCGATGCACTCGCTCCAGCGCGGAGGACTCCTCGCCATGAAGAAGCTTTTGATCGCGCTCCCGCTCGCCTTCTGGGCCTGTGGCGATTCGACGCCCTCGGATCCGGTCGTGCAGGTGCAGTACGAGCGGAACGATCTGGTCTCCGACGTCCCGGGTCGGGCGGCGCACACCGATCCGAACCTGATCAACCCGTGGGGCATCGCGCTCGGGCCGGACACGACGTTCTGGGTCGCCAACGAGGGCACCGGCACGCTCTCGCTCTACAACGGCAACGGCGAGCAAGAGTCGCGCGTCCTGCACGTGGCGAACGGCGGCCAGGCCGCACACCCGATCGGGCTGGTCTACAACGACACCGACGCGTTCGTCGTGAACCGCCCGGTGCCCGGGTTCCCGCTCCTCAACTTCCACGCGCCGGCGAAGTTCCTCGTCGCCACCAGCGACGGCAAGATCTCTGGCTGGAACGAGAAGGTCTCGCCGGCCGAGACCAACCCGGCGGTGAGCGCCGACCAGTCCGAGTTCACCGGGCTGGCGATCGCCAGCGACGGCGAGAAGGGCATGCTGATCTACGCGGCGAACTTCGCGCAGCAGCGCATCGACGTCTACGACGCCAGCTTCGACCGCGTCGATCTCGGCGCGAAGGCGTTCGACGACAACGGCAACCCGGAGATGCCAAACACCTTCTCGCCGTTCAACGTGACCGCGATCGACGACGAGATCTACGTCGCGTACGCCGAGCGCAACTGGACCACCGGCGACGAGATCGAGGGCATGAGCAGCGGCTACGTCAGCGTGTTCAGCACGAGCGGGCAGTTCCTCCGCCGCTTCGTTTCGAAGGGCGCGCTCAACGCGCCGTGGGGCATGGTCAAGGCGCCGTCGACGTTCGGCCGGCTGAGCAACACCATCCTGATCGGCAACTTCGGCGACGGGCGCATCAACGCCTTCGACCCGAGCACCGGCGCGCTGATCGACGCGGTCCGCGACACCCGCGACGAGGCGATCGAGATCGACGGGCTGTGGGGCCTCGCGTTCGGCAACGGCAACGGCGCGGGCCAGGAGAGCGAGCTCTATTTCACCGCCGGCACCGACGGCGAGACGCACGGCCTGTTCGGCCGCGTCCGCCCGGTCAACCCGGTTGCGACGATGCAGATCCCCTGAGCGGGCGCGTGACCCCGACCGGCATCGACGATCGTCCGATCATGATGTCGACCAGCTTGCCGACCCGCCGGAGCATGGGCTCCCTCCGATAAGGGACCCCGTGTCTCCGGCAGATCTCTTCGAGGCGCGGCTGGGCCTGGCGATACTTCAGCATCGGGAGATCGGACCAGACGTGGTGCTCGATCTGATAGTTCAAGTATCCCTGGAGAAAATCTCCCAGATCATTTCCGCCGGTATAGTTCACCGAGCCCGCCACCTGGCGCACGAAGAACTCGGCCTTGTCGTGGCTGCGGCCGGTGAAGCGCGGGAGATCGTCGCCGGCGTGGTTCGGCGTGATGGCCATGAAGGCGTGGATGTTGGTCATCACCTCGGCGGCGATCGAGTTGATCAGCACGCTGAGCCAGGCCCACCACCCGAACACCAGGAACAGCGCCGGGATCAGCCCGAAGCGCAGGATCGCGTAGGGGCCCAGGCACTCGGTCCAGAGCTGGCGGCCCTCGGGGGTGCGCGGGTCGATCAGCTTGTAGAGCTCGGCGCGGCCGCGCGGATCGCGCAGATCGAAGATCAGGCGCGCGCTCTCCTCGGCGCTCAGCGGGTCGGGGTTCCCGGCGCGGCTGCGCTTGGCGCGGTGGAGCTCGCGGATGGTGTTGGGCGCGTAGTAGAGGAACTTCCACGTCGAGCTGACGAAGACGACGAACGCCGCCTTGGCGAAGACCGGCAGGCGCGACGCGCGGAGGATCAGCGCGTTCCGCTCGACCAGATCGGGGTCCGCCTCCTCGCCGGTGCGGGAGTGGTGCAGCGAGTTGTGCTCGTGTATCCAGGCCTCGGGGAGCATCCAGTCGAGCCAGTCGAGGTAGCGCCGCTTGCCGCGCGCGAACGCGCGGCTGGTGAGGCGCTCGGGCACGCCGGGCACCCGATCGTAGCCGCGGTGGCCGACGTGGTGCATCACGATCCAGCGCGAGAAGGTGGCGACGCTGATCAGGAACGCGGAGATCGGGTTCGGGCCGAGCGGCGCGGTGGCGTAGCCGATCACCGCGCAGATCGTGGTCCAGCGGATCATCTTCTTCAGGTGCGCGAGATCGGCGGGCCCGAGATCGGCGACGAGCTCGTCGTGGAGCGCGTCGACGTCGCGCGCGAACGCTGCGGTGTCGATGTGCGTCAGATCGATGGTCCGCGGCGCCAAGGAGCCGGCACATTTGCACGCGAATCTCCGCGAAGTCTAGAGAGTCGCCGAGATCTGGGAGACCAGGTCGAGCAGCGCTTCCCCCATCGCCGCGACCGCGGTCTCGGTGTGCGCGTCGGCGATCGGCTTCTCCACGGTGATCGTCTTTTGCAGCTTCACCGTGAGCTCGTCGTGCACGATGACGATCGCGCTCACCCGCACCTTTCGCGGCGGCCCCACCACCTCCTCGAAGGCGATCAGCTCGACCTCGAGCGTCGTGGCGGCGCCGGAGATCACGCGCTGCATCCCGCGGTCCTCGAACAGGACGCGAGACAGCGCGCGGCGCAGATAGTTCTCCGGCGGCTCGGTCCAGCGCTGCTCATCGTCGTAGGCCAGCTCGTGCTCGCCGACGCGCAGCACCAGGTTCTGGCGGATGTCGGAGCCGGCGCGGATCAGGCCCAGCCTGAGCGGCGTGCCTTCCTTCGCGGCGGTCGAGGGCGGCGTGACGCTCTCCGGGGTGTAATAGTGGGGCGCCAGCGGCTCGCTCTTCCCGAGCAGCGCACAGCCGGTCATCAACAGAAGAAACGGTAAAACGAGCTTCATTTGGCCCTCTTGGCGCGGCCCTTGAGCAGCATGTCGGAGTCGCGCTCGAGCGCGTCGGTGAGGCGCTGGATCGAGGTGGCGGCGTCCTGCACGGCGCGCATGGTCTGCTCCAGCTCGACCCCGACGCCGGTCGCGTTCCGCGCGACGTCACCCACCGCGATCGAGGCGCGCTCGGCGTTGGCCATGATGCCGGTCTCGCCGCCTGCGCGATCGATCAGCGCGTTGAGCTTCACCACCGACGCGTTGATGTTGCCGAGCGTCTCCTTCGCGGCGTCGCTGAGCTCGTCGGTCTTCACGCCGGCCAGCGTCTTGTCGAGGCGGACCAGCGCGGCGTTGGCGGAGACCAGCACCGTCTCGACCTTGGCCGGCACCTGCCGCCCCTCGAGATCGGTGAGGATGCCGTTCACGCGCTTCATGATCGCCGCCGCCTCTTCCGCGACCTCGGGGATGCGGTTCACCGCGTTCACGATCGAGTCCTCGATGTTCTTCATCACCGAGGTGGCGGCCGGGATGTAGCGCTCCGGCACCGGGAAAGGCAGCTCCGGAGGCGGGTTGTCCTCGATCTTGAAGTAGTCGATCTGGAGGAACTTCACGCCGGTGATGCCCATCGAGACGAGCTGGGTGCGCAGGTCGGGCGGCACGCGGATCACCGTGTCCTTGCCCTTGCCGACGGCGAGGCCCATGTCGGTGATGTCCTCGACGATGAGATCGGCGTCGACGCGCACGTGGCGCCGATCGGGGGCGATCTCGATCGCCGCGACGTTCCCGATGATCACGCCGCGGAACTTCACCGGCGAGCCGATCTCCAGGCCCTGCACCGACTCGTCGAAGAACGTCGTGTACGTGATCAGCTCCTTCTGCAGGCTGCGCGCGCCGAGGATCACGACGACCGCGAGGCCGGTGATCACCGCCGTCACGACGAACAGTCCGAGCTTCCAGTGGTTGGTGGGTGCGGCCATCTATGACTTCTCTCTCGGCTCGCGGTTGAAGAAGCGCGACACCTTGGGGTCGTCGCTCTTCTGGAGCTCGCGCGGATCACCGCGGGCGATGATGCTCTTCGAGTCCTTGTCGAGCATGATGCAGCGGCTGACGATCTTGAAGATGCTCGGCAATTCGTGGGTCACGAGCACCACCGTCAGCCCGAAGGCTTTGTTCAAGGACAGGATGAGCTCGTCGAGCTCGACCGCGCTGATCGGATCGAGGCCGGCGGAGGGCTCGTCGAGGAAGATCAGCTCCGGCTCGAGCGCCATCGCGCGGGCGATCGCGGCGCGCTTCTTCATGCCGCCGGAGAGCTCGCTCGGGAACTTGTCCTCGGCGCCCACCAGGCCCACCAGGCTCAGCTTGGCCATCACGATGGCGTGGATCGCGTCGGGCGGCAGATCGGTCCACTCCTCGAGCGTGAGCGCGATGTTCTCGCCGACGGTCATCGATCCGAGGAGCGCGCCCGACTGGAACATCACGCCGAAGGGCGGGCGGCCGACCTCGAGGGAGGGCGCGCCGATGCCGGCGATCTCGATCGTGCCGGACATCGGCTGATCGAGGCCGACCAGGTAGCGCAGCAGCGTGGACTTGCCGCAGCCGCTGCCGCCGAGGATGGCGAAGATGTCGCCTCGCTCGACGTCGAAGGAGGCGTCTTGCAGGAGGACGGTCGTGCCCCAGCCCATGGTCAGACCTTCGACGTGGATGAGCTGCTCGTTCATCGATCAGAGCCCGAACGCGTTGAAGAACACGGTGAAGCCCGCGTCGATCATGATGAGGGTGAAGAGGATGGCGACCACCGACGAGGTGGTGCGCTTGCCGACGCCCTCGGCGCCGCCGCTGGCCGCGAAGCCTTGCTGGCAGGAGATGAGCGCGATGGCGAGCGCGAAGACCACGCTCTTCAGAAGGCCGGAGTAGACGTCCCAGACCTTCACCACCTTGAGGGTCTCGTTGATGTAGCCCTCCAGCGTGAGGTCGAGGCTGACGACGCCGACGACCATGCCCCCGACGATGCCCAGCACGTCGCCGAGCAGCGTCAGCGCCGGCAGCACCAGCATCAGGCCGATGGTCCGCGGCATCACCAGGTAGCGCATCGGGCCGAAGCCCATCGTGCGCAGCGCGTCGATCTCCTCGGACACGCGCATGGTGCCGAGCTCGGCGGCGTAGCGGGCGCCGGAGCGGCCGCAGACGATGATCGCGGTCATCAGCGGGCCGAGCTCGCGCGTGACCGAGAGGCCGACCAGATCCGCGACGAAGATGTTGGCGCCGAACTGCTTGAGCTGCACGGCGCCCTGGAAGCCCATCACGAAGCCGATCAGGAAGTTGATCAGCGCGACGATCGGCACCGCGTCGGCGCCGTTCTTCTCCATGACGTGCGGGACCTCGGCCCAGTTGAGCGATCGCGGCGAGCGGATGATGCCGAAGAACGCGACGATCATGTCGCCGAAGAAGCCGAGCACGGCCTTCACGCCGTTCAGGAAGTCGTAGGTCTCGCGCCCGACCTGCGCGAGGAGGCGCTCGGGCCGGCGGCGCTTGGGGCGGATCGGCTTCTCGTCGCCGTGATAGAGGTGGATGATCTCCTCGACCAGGCCCTTGGCGCCGACGAACTCGGCGTTCACGCCGCGCAGCTTGAGCTCGTTCCGCAGGTGGACGAGGAGCGCCATGGTCCCGCCGTCGACCGACTCGAGACGCGACATCTCGAAACTGACGTTGTCGCCGCGCTTCACGTTCTTCAGGCGCTTCTCGAGATCGCGCCAGACCTGCGCCGAGTCGTTGAACGTGAGCTGGCCTTCGAGGACGAGCAAGCGGTCGCTCACCAGCTCCATGCGCGAGCGGCTTGGCGCTGGGACCGTTCCGATCATTCCGTGCTCGAAAGCTAGCGGAGCGGCCGCGCAGATGACCAGGCGAGGGGTCCGCCAGGACGCTCGACTTTCGCGCTTTTTTTCGCGATCCTGATCGGGGGCGATTCTCCTGAATTTCATTCAAGATCAGAGACTTGATATATGTAGGCAACGGTAGGATTACCCAGCCGATAACCAAGCATGGTCTCCGTCAAAACGTCCGCCGCGCAGAGCGCCCTCGCCGCTGAAATCAGGAAGAACGTCGAGGACGCTCGGGGACCCGATCGTCTGGTGTCACGCGCCGATCAGGCCGCGCTCGATCCGTGGATCGCGAAGCAGGCCGACGCGATGCGCGCCGCCAAGAAGGGCATGCGCATCACCGCCGACGCGCTGATCGATCGCTCGATGAGCGAGGCGATGAAGACGTGGGACGCGCACAACACGCAGGGCAAGTCGTTCCTCTCGCGCGCCGAGGTGAAGTCGATCGGCGTCGCCGACCCCGGCCTCGGGATCCTCACCGCGCGCGCGGCCGACGCCGTGCGCGATGGGCAGAGCGGCCCGCTGATCCCCACCGTCGCGATCGTCAGCCCGACCTCCGGCGTGACGCTCGCGAAGAGCGGCGACACCTTCACCATCAGCGTGGACGCGAGCGTCGCCATCAACGCCGACGTCACGCTCAGCATCGACGGGCACGCCATCGCGCTGCGGCGCTTCCCGGCCGGCCTGCGGGCGATCGACCTCGACGCCAACGTGCCCGAGACCTACGCGTACAAGGCGCTCTCCTCGAGCGGTGACGCGAACGGCGCGCAGGCGGTCGTGCAGATCACGCAAGATCGCCCGGGCTGGCTGACCCAGTCGCAGGCGCTCGACGCCGCGCGCAGCGAGATCACCAAGTACGTGCAGAACACGCGGGTGCACGACCCGGACTGGACCTCGAGCTTCGACAGCATGACGTGGGACGCGGCGGTGGCGCACGGCGCGCTCGATCAGATCGCGGCGTTCGGCACCGGCCCCGACGACCAGATCGATCGCTACCCGGATCGCTACGTCTTCTCCGGCCGCGGTCCGCTCGATCTCTACACGGAGGCGACGATCCGGAAGCGCGACGGCAAGCTCCTGGGCGTGCTGGTCGAGATCGACTGATGCCCGAAGCGCCCGACAACCGCGATCTCCTGCAGGCGATCAACGACCTCGCCGAGGCCTCGCAGGACGACGTCGATCGCCTCCTGAAGCCCGTCCTGCAGCGCCTGGTGGGCGCGACGCTGATCACCGAGCGCGATCTCTCCACCGTCGACGATTTTCTCGCGCTGTTCACCGATCCGATCGATCTGCACTTCTTCGAGCCGGGCGCAGCGTGGATCACGATCTCCGCCGCCGCAGCGATCAAGCTGGTCGCGCGCGGCGATTACGACGGCCTGGTCGTGAACCCCGGGCGAAGGCAGCTCGAGCTCTCCCGCGAGGACGTGATCGACTTCTTCGAGATCGATTAGCGCGGTGCCTTGGACACGGCGAACTTCTGCGTGACCTCGGCCGGCTTCTTCACCACGTGGGACCAGTCGACGCCGTAGACGGCGTTTCCGAAGCACGACTTCACGCCGAACGGCAGCTCGGCGTCGTCTTGCACCCAGCTCTCGGTGAGGCCGCTCTCGTCGAGCTGGAAGCCGATCAGCACCTCCCCGTCGAGGAGGCCGCCGGTGTCGTTCCACTGCGCGAGGCACTCCTCGATGTCTTCCTGCACGGTGTCGAGGCCGGCGTGGATCAGCTCGAGCTCGAAGTCGGCGTCGGGGGGCGCGTCGGCGCCGCGGCGATCCTTCAGCTTGCCGGCGAGCTCCGCGATCTTGATCGGGCGCGCGGCGCTGCCGCCGTCGGTCTCGGCGATCGCGGCTCCGGCCCCAGGAGGCGCAGCGGGCGTCGGGCGCGGCAGGACCACGCGCGGGGGCGCGGTCGCGGCGGGGGAAGCGGCGGCGATGGCCGGCCGCTCGGTCGGCGCGGGCGCCTCGGCGATGCGCGCGACCGGGCCCGACACCGGGCCCAAGTCCTGCTGTCTCGCGTCGAGCCAGAGGACCAGGAGCAGCGCGACGAGGAGGAGCGCGCCCGCGATGACCGCCTTCTTCAGAGCCCCGAAGTAGCGCGAAAACGCCATCTTGTCGATTCAGCAGATCCTCCGCGGCCCTCCCGCGTTCGTATGCCCATGACGAGCTTCATCGACAGCCTCCAGATCGCCAAGCCCTGCAACGCGAGCTGGGACGACATGAAGGGCGACGCCCGCGTGCGCCACTGCGGGGCGTGCAAGCTCAACGTCTACGATCTCTCGAGCATGACCCGCGCCGATGCGACCGCGCTGGTCCAGGCCAAGGAAGGCAAGCTCTGCATCCGCATGCTCAAGCGCGCCGACGGCACGGTCATCACCGAGGACTGCGTCGACCGCCTCAGCGACGCGCGGCGCGCCGGCGTCTCGACCTTCGCGATCGCGCTCGCGTTCACCGGCGCGATGTTCGCGGCCGCGTGCGGCGTGGGCGCGGGTCAGCTCGGCGACGACGAGATCTCGCCGGAGGTCGGCACCGAGATGCGGCCGCTGATGGGCGAGGCGGTGATGGGCGCCCCGGTCCCGGTGCCGGAGCCCGAGCTCATGATGGGCAAGATCGCGTACGTCCCCACCACCACCATCACGGAGTGAAGAAGCCGACGAACGCCGGCCGCGGCACGTCGGCGACCTTGCCGAGCGCGGTGACGGCGCCGGTGACCGGATCGATCGCCAGCGCGTGCACCGTCGCCGAGAGCTGGTTCGCCACCAGCAAGATCCGCCCGTCCGGCGAGAGCGCGAAGCTGCGCGGCGAGGATCCGCCGGTCGGCGTGTGCGAGAGGAGCGCGAGCTCACCGGTCGTCGCGTCGACGCTGAACGCCGCGATGCTGTCGTCGCCGCGGTTCGATCCGTAGACGAAGCGCCCGCTCGGATGCACCGCGATCTCCGCGGTGGTGTTGCTGCCGCTGAACCCGCGCGGCAGCGTCGACACCGGCCGCGGGCGCGCGGTCAGCCGCCCGCTCGCGGCGTCGTAGTCGTAGGTGGTGATGGTGCTGTCGCTCTCGTTGATCACGTACGCCCAGCGCGCGTTCGGATGGAACGCCAGGTGGCGCGGACCCGCGCCCGCGGCGCTCGCGACCGAGGGCACCGCGTTCGGCGTGAGCGCGCCGGTCAGCGGATCGAAGGCGAACTGCGCGACGAGGTCCGATCCGAGGCAGGGCACGAACACGTGGCGACCCGCCGGATCCAGCACCACCTGGTGCGCGTTGTCGCCCGGGTGCTCGCTGTCGATCGGCGCGCCGACGCCCGCGGCGGTGACCGGCATGACCGTCACCACGCCGTCGTCGTAGTGCGCGACCAGGACGAAGCGCTCCGTCGCCAGGAGGTGCGCGGGACCGGCGCCGCCCGAGCTCACCCGGTTCATGAACGCCAGCGCGCCCTGCGCGCCGATCGCGAAGGCCGCGACCTGCCCGCGCTGGCCTTCGTTCACCGCGTAGAGGTGCGGGCCGAACGCGGAGAGGAAGCTGGGGTTGTTGCCGGCGGGCGCGGTGCTGCGCGGCGCGAGCGCCCCGGTCGCCGGATCGAAGCCGAAGACGTGGATGTCGCCGCCCGCGCTGCCGACGTAGACCGCGGGCGGCGCGCTCGCGTCGGGGGAGGGCAGGGCGTCGGGGGCCGCGGCGTCCGCAAAGACCGGCGCTGCGTCGGGGAGCGGCACGCCCCCATCGCTCGGGACCGCGGCCGCGTCGTCACCGGGCGGCGCGGGCATCGCGTCGCGCGCCGCGGCGTCGGCGGACGCGGCGTCCTCCTGCATCGGCGTCATCGCCGCCTCGGTACAGCCGGCCAGCGCCAGCACGAACAGCGAAAGACCGCGCATCGGTCGCGCATTCTCGGTTGACTTGGCGACCGACACCACCCTATCTGCGCCCACATCCGGTTCCCCATGCAGATGAAGCTTGTTTTCCCGCTCGCCCTCTCGCTCGCCGCCTGCGGGGGTGAGGATCTCGACGTCGCCGGCAGCAGCACCGACGAGGCCGCAGCCGCGGTCCGCGTGACCGGCACGATCACTACGCCGGACGGCCCCTGGGCGGGCGCGTACGTCATCGCGCTCGACGCGAGCGGCCGCCGCATCGCCCGCGTGACGACCAGCGCGAGCGGCACCTACGACCTGCCGCTCTCGGCGCGCCCCGCCGCGCTCGAGGTGAAGGGCTACCGCCGCGTGCCGCGCACGTACCGCCAGCCGGCGCTGCGCACGATCGCCACGAACCGCTACCGCTTCGACGCCAACGTCGGGCCGCCGATCGGCGCCGACTCGACCGGCGAGAACCTCACGTTCATGACCACCAGCGATCTCCGCGTGGTCCCGCAGATCGCCTGGGGCAACGGCGGCGCGCTCGATCCGCCGCTCGGCGAGCTCGCCGATCTCACCGTCGGCCCGCGCAGCCCGGCGCTCGGCACGATGATCGCGGCCAACGTGCGCGTGCCGCTGGTCGAGACCTCGGTCATCCCGCACCCCGATCACCTCGAGGTCCGCTTCAGCCGCGAGCTCAACCAGCACAACCTCGGCTCGGCGTACCTCTACGCGATGATCCAGCAGATCGTCGCCACCGCCTCGCACAACTACTCCGAGGAGGCGCTCCCGGTGCGCATCCGCGTGGCGTGCGCGAGCTGCGCCGGCGGCTTCGAGCCGCTGCGCGACGGCGCGGTCGGCCCGACCGGCCCCAGCGAGTCCTACGAGAACGAGGTGCAGCACCCGGGCGACGCGTTCCGCGACACCTACGGCCACCGCTTCCAGAACCACATGGCGATGGCGAAGGCGCTGGGCATCGCGACCGGCTACGGGGACGGGCGCAACTATCCCGATCGCGCGGTGACCCGCGGCGAGCTGGCGGCGATGCTGGTGAAGGCGCTCGGCCTCACGCTGATCGACCCGGCGACGCCGAGCTACTCCGACGTGCCGAGGACGTACTGGGCGTACAAGCAGATCGAGACCGCGCGCGTCGCGGGCTTCATCAGCGGCGGCAGCGACGGCCGCTTCCTCCCCACCGCCGGCCTGACCCGCGCCGAGCTCGCCGCGTTCGTGGTCAACGCCGCGAAGTGGCCGCTCGCCGCCCCGGCGGGCCCGAGCTTCGGCGACGTGCCCTCGACGTACTGGGCGTACCGCAAGATCGAGACGGCGTTCGGCTGGTGCCACGCGCTTGACTACGCCAGCGACGACGATTCGAGCTTCGCGCCGGCGCGCGCGGCGACCCGGGCCGAGGCCATCGCGGCGAGCACGCGCATGAGCCAGTGCCTGGTCAACTAAAAGTACCCCAACACAGGGGTCTTGCACGGTTGTGGCCGCCGATGCATCTCGCCTGGCGGCGTTGCGGCCCCTCGACAGACAAAGAGTATGCCTTCGGGGCCGCGCCTTGCCAGACGAGCGCCTCGGCACCCACAACCATGCAAGACCCCTGTGTCGGGGTACTAGAGAGCCGATCCGCTAAGCCACCGATCGACATCCATGCGCTGGAATGATCTACGGTTTTGGTGCGCAAGAGAACGGTTACCAAGCAAGAGCAGAAGTTCGCGGATGGCCTGCGTCAAGCCAGCAGGTTCTATCGGTTTCTGTGGGAAATTCGCGACGATTTGTTTGCCGACGGGTTCGAGCAGAAGCTTCTCGAGTCCTACGCACCGCGCGGACAGGAACCGTGTTCTCCCGCGATGCTGGCGATGGTCACGCTCCTGCAGCGATACGACGGCCTGAGCGACGCTGACGCCGTCGAGGCGGCCGAACACGATCGTCGATGGCAGCTCGTTCTCGGGACGCTCGACGCGCCGGGTGCACCCTTCGGACAAGGGAGCCTCGTTCGGTTTCGAACCCGGATGATTGCCCACGATCTCGACAAGAAGCTGCTCGAACGAACCGTCGAATTGGCGAAGCAGAGCACCACTTTCGGCTGGAAAAAGCTCCGTGTTGCGCTCGACTCCTCGCCGCTCGAGGGCGCGGGCCGCGTCGAGGACACCTGGAATCTGATCGGGCGCGCCATGTCCAAAGTCGTCAGCGCGGTGAGCACCGCGCTCGACGTTGACGAAGCTGACGTCATTCGCGACGCAGGGCTCTCGACGCTCACTGCAGACAGCATCAAAGCCGCTCTCGACCTCGACTGGGACGATGAAGAAGCTCAGCACGTTGGGTTGCAGAAGCTGCTCGCAGAAGTTTCCGCACTCGAAAAATGGGTCAAGAAGCGTGCTGGGAAGGAGGCTGGAGCTGAGCCACTGAAGGGTGCCCTCGCGCTTCTCAAGCGCGTTGTTGGCCAGGATACGGAGCCGGATCCGAACGGCGGAGGGCCGCGTATCAAGAACGAAGTGAGTCCGGAGCGGATCATCTCGATCAAGGACCCGGAGATGCGGCACGGCCGGAAGAGTCGAGCAAAACGGTTCAACGGCTACAAGCGACACATCGCCGTCGTGAATCGAGTGATCGTGGCAACCGCGGTCGAACCTGCCAATGTCCGGGAGCACGCACCCGCACCGAAGCTCATCAAGGCCGCACAAAAGTACGGTAAAATTGAGATTCTGGACATCGACCGCGGCTACCTTCCCAGTCCGGCCGTCGAGGCGTTGCACCGTGACGGCGCTGTCGTCCACTCGCGGGCGTGGCAAATGAAGGGCGACCTTTTCACAAAGGAAGACTTCCGAATCGATCTCCGCCGCAAGCGCGTCACCTGTCCCAGCGGCGCGGTGACGCCGATAACTGCGACGATGAGGGCAGTCTTCCCCGAGAAAGAGTGCGGCATCTGCCCTCTGAAGCCGCAATGCACGCGCTCCGCCCGACGCGGCGTCAACATCCACCGCTCGGAGGCGCTGCTCATCACGTTTCGCCGACGAGCCAAGACGAAAGCAGGACGAGCGGAGCTGCGGAAGCGCGTCGTCGTGGAGCACAGCCTGGCGCGCATCGGCGCGATTCAAGGTCGCAAGGCCCGCTACGTCGGCACGCGCAAGAACCTGCTCGACCTTAACCGCGCCGCTGCCATCGCCAACTTGCAGGAAATCGCCCGACGGCAAGCCGCTTAGCGGTTCGGCTCTCTAGCCGATCAACCCGCCCACGCCGCCGCCGCGCGGCGTCGGGATGAACTGCCGGATCCAGCTCCCGAACGCGCCTGGATTCCGCGTCTGGATCAGCACCCGTCCTGGCCCGCGGAAGCGGCACACCATGCCCTCGCCCGACGTGAACGACGAGAGCCAGCCCGATGACGCCTTCTCCACCGTGTAGCTGAGCCGCTCCGGCCACGCGACCAGGTGGGCGTTGTCGACGATCATGTCCTCGCCCGCCGGCACCTCCAGCGCGTGGATCGCGCCGTACGAGCTGACGAAGAGCGTGCCGCGGCCCGACGCCTTGATGATGAAGAAGCCTTCGCCGGAGAAGAGGCCCTGCGCGAGGTTCTGCATCTTGGTGTTGATGTCGATCGACTGCGCGGCGGCGAAGAAGCCGTCTTTCTGCACGCACCACGTCTCGGAGCCGTCGAGCTCGATCGCAAAGATGTCGCCCGGCGTCACCGGCGCGAGCAGCACCTCGCCCGGCCCGCGGCGCGCCGCGAGGGTCTGGAAGAAGAACTTCTCGCCGGTGAGCATGCGCCCGAGGCCGCCCATCAGGCCGCCCTCCAGCTTGCCTTCGACGTCGACCGCGCCGCTCATCGCCACCATCGCGCCCGACTCGGCCTTGATCGACTCGCCCTGGCGCAGCGGCACCTTGAGCATCGGGAACGCGCCCGGGTGGAGGATCTGGTGCGGCATCGTGGTCATGGTGGCTCCGGGGCCGGCGAACGGCGTGGGCTGGGCGCGAAACGAGGGGAGGGGCTTCGGGCGCATCGCGGGAGACGGCGCCGGCGCGGGCGCTTCCTCGCCGCCGAAGTGCTTCAAGAGCGCGCTCAGGCCGCCGGCGAACCCTTGGCCGGTGGCGGCCATGCGCCAGCCGTCCTTCACGTAGAGGTCGGCGATCATCAGCGCCTTTTCGCCGCGGAAATCTGCGCCGGAGAACGCGTAGCGGGCGATCTCGCGGCCGCCTTGCGCGAGCACCCATTGCCCGCTCGCCAGCTCGGACATCGCGCCCTCGCCGTCGAGGCTCACCGCGAAGACGAGGCGGCGGATGGTGCCGGGGAGGCGATCGAGATCGATCTCGAAGCGCTGCTCGTCGCCGCTGCGATCGAGCGCCTGGATCCCGCCGCACGGCGAGACGCGCTGGTTGTAGAACACGAAGTAGCGGTCGTCGGAGAGCTTGTCGCTCGCGTCGAGGCCGAAGCAGCTCACGTCGAAGACGCGGCCCTTCGCGAACGAGAGCGCGACCGTGACGGCGATCGGACCGCCGGTTTCGAGGCGCTTCTTCTGTCCGCGGGTCAGCTCGATCATCGGCGCCGATCTACCTCAGGTCGGCGATCACCGCCACCTCGCCGCTCCACGGGAGGATGGCCCAGAGCCGCTCGCGATCGTCGAAGCCGATCCAGCGCGGGATGCCGCGCCCGATCGCCAGGGTCGAGGGATCGAAGCGGCCGTTCTCGGGCGTGAGCAGCGCCAGCTCGCCGCCGAGATCGTCGCGCCGCACCACGCTCACCGCGACCCGCCGGCTCCCGTCGCGCAGCATCGCCAGCGAGAACGGCACCACGTCCGCCGCGAACGGCTGGATCGGCAGCACCGCGCGCGTCGCGAGATCCGCCCACCACACCGCGGCGCGATCGCCGGTGGTCGACAGCGTCAGGTGCGTCGCGTCGGTCACCAGCACCTCGGTGACGCGATAGCTCTCGCCGTGTGCGCTCGGCCCGCCGGCGAAGGCCAGCGCGACCGTCGGCGAGAGGCCCGCCTCGTCGAGGAAGTGCACGTAGAAGTCGCTGCCGGTGAGGTAGGCGACGTGCCGCGAGATCGCCGCGCCGAGCAGCACCACGCCGGGGAAGAGCACGTCGTGGCGCACCGCCAGCGTGTCCGGATCGATGATCAGCGCGCGGCCCTCGTCGATCGTCGACACCGTCGCGATGATCGCGTCGTCGTCGAACGTCAGGCTGCGGGCGCGGTTCTCCGGGTCGTCCGGCAGGCCGAGCGACGCGCTGCTGGTGACGGCGCCGGTCGCGTCGAAGCGATAGATCGCGGCCTCCCGTCCCCCGGTCATGCCGATGAAGCCGCTCGGGATGCGCGGATCGGGCGCCAGTACCCGCAAGCAGCGCGGGCCGACCGTGCGGGTCGAGACCGCGATGTCGTCGAGCGGGATGCGGAACAGCGTCGAGGCCACCGCCTCGTTGCAGCGGAGCGGCACCACCAGATCTTCGTGGCCGATGACCCACGCCGCGCCGGCGACCACCGTCCCGCCGGACAGGTAGCCGTAGCGGGCCTGATCGGCGTCGAGCAGCGAGATCGCGCCGATCGTCGGCGGGCGAAAGCGATCGCGCACCAGCGCCTGGCGCGTCACCACCGCGCTCAGCGGCGGATGCGGCGTGTAGAGATCGATGCGGCAGTCGCTCTCGAGCGTCTGGCAACGCAGCGCGCCGGCGCTCTCCGGCGGCGCTTCGACCGGCATGCACGCGCCGAGATCGTCGCTGGTCGCGGAGACGACCTTCCCGTCGGTCGAGAGCGTCGCCTGCAGCGTCGCCGCGAGCGTCCGGCCGGACGCGACGGTGCTGGTGTCGAACTGCGCGATCATCTCCAGGCGCGCGCTGCAGCCGTCCTGCGCGACCTCGATCGTCACGTGCTCGGCCACGCACTGCACGTCGGCGAGATACAGGTCGGGGCCCGCGCTGCAGGTCGGCGGGGCCGCGTGGAGCACCGGGCGCGAGACGTCGCAGCCGGTCGCCGCCAGCAGCCACAGCATCAGAGCACGCGCGCCCATCCCGAGCGGAGGATGTTGGTGGGAACGCGCTCGGGCTGACAACCGCGGCCTCAAAGCGCGAGGAAGAGCGCGCCGCCGGCCGACAGCACCAGCCCCGACACGAGGAACACCGCGCTCATCGTCGCGGCGCGATTGCCGGCGTCGCGCGCGGCGTAGGCGTTGACCTGGCTGATCGAGGTGATGAGGCCTTCCGAATTCACGGTGGCGCCGGTGACCGAGGCGCGCTCGGAGCCGGCGATGGCGAAGGCGATCCCGCTCGCCGCCAGCGCCGCGCCGCCGCCGGCGAACAGCACGATCGATGGGATCTGCGAGCTCGGCGGCACGCGCGGGGGGATCGCGTTGACGTCGCCGGCCATCAGCTCGATCGCGAAGGGCTGGCGATCGGCGAGCGTGAGCGTGTGCGGCCCCGGCGGCAGGCAGAGGCGCGGCGCGCTGCTGGCGAGCGGGTGATCATCGAACGCGACCAGCGCGGCGCCCCCGAGATCGAGGCACGCCGTCGCGGCGCTCGCCACCGACTCCGCGGAGACCCGCTCCACGCGGCCGGCGACCACGCCGATCACCATCGCCCGCAGGCCATCCGGCTCGAGCACCGAGAGGACCGCGTCGGGCGGCTCGACGCCGATCAGGCCGACGCCGCGCTTTCGTCCGTCGATCTCCAGGCGCTCGCTCTCGACGCGCAGGGCCCCGGTCTTGAGCAGCGCGCTCAGCGTCTGCGCGCGCTCCTTGGCCTTGGCGAGGATCTCCGGCGCGACCGACTGATCGACCAGGAGCGTGGTGTAGAGCGATGCGGCCTCCGCGAGCAGGTCCATCGACTCGGCGACGCGCGCGCGGTTGTAGAGGATCTCGGCGGCGGGCTTGATCGCGTAGGCCTGCGCGAGGAGCTCTCGCGCGCGCGCCCAGTCCCCGGCCTCGCGCGCCTTCGACGCGCCGTCGAGGAGCGCGGGGAGATCGTCCGCGGTCGCGGTGACCAGGAGGAGCACGAGCGCGAGCACCCCCCGCACCATGCCACGTCCCGGCCGCATGGGGTACGCTGGGGGTGGTGGGCGAGATCGACACCGACCCGGAGCCGGCCACGTCGAGCGGCGAAGCGGACACGCGGATGTCGGCGCGGACGCCGTCGACGCCCGACGATCACCCGCCGGTCGTGCGCTTGCTCGCGGCGCGCTACCGGCTCGATCGGATGCTCGGCCAGGGCGGGATGGGCGCGGTCTACCTCGCGACCGACATGACCCTCTCGCGCCTCGTGGCCATCAAGGTGGTGCGCCCCGATCGGGCCGACGAGCGGGCGAAGTCGCGCTTCTTTCGCGAGGCGCAGGCGCTGACCCAGCTGTCGCACCCGGCGATCGTCCCGCTGCTCGACTTCGGCATCGACGGGGCGAGCGGCTCGCCCTTCACCGCGCTCCGCTACATCGAGGGGCCGTCGCTCGCGCAGCACATCCGCGATCACGGGCCGGTCGACGAGCTCACGGCGCGGCGATGGCTGGAGGCGCTCGCGTCGGCGCTGGCGCACGCGCACGCGCACGGCGTCATCCACCGCGACGTGAAGCCGGAGAACATCATGCTGGAGGGCGCGGGGACGCTCGAGGCGCGGCTCACCGACTTCGGCCTGGTGAAGCTGGAGAACGCGCAGCCGATGACCCGCACCGGCGTGCGCCTCGGGACGCCGCTCTACATGGCGCCGGAGACGGCCGGCGGCGCGCGGGGCGATGCGCGCGTCGATCTCTACGCGCTCGGCTGCTTGATCGACGTGATGCTGGTGGGCCGCGCGCCCTTCACCGAGAACGACGTCTGGGCGCTGTTCGACGCGCACCAGGTGCGCCCGCCGCCGCCGCTCCCGGCGCGGCTGGTCGACGGCAACGCGCCCAGCGAGGGGCTGATCGCGCTGCGCCTCGCGCTCCTGGCCAAGGCGCCGGACGATCGCCCGGAGAGCGCGCGCGCGGTGATCGATCGGCTGCGCATGATCGGGAAGGAGCCGCGCACCGTGGCGATGAGCGCCCTCGGCGCCCAGAAGAATACGGCGCCGCCGCGCTCGATGGGCCTCGTGCTCGCGCTGGGGCTCGCCGGCGGCGTCGGGCTGACGATCGCGGCGCAGTCGCTCTTCCTCGCGCGGCCGGCGCCGCCGATCGCCCCGCCTCCGCCGCCCATGCGCGCGATGCCCGTCGCGACCGCGAGCGTCGTCGCCGCGCCGACCGTAGCGCCGACCGCAGCGCCGACCCCAGCGCCGATCGCGACGCCGGAGCCGACGGCCGAGCCTTCGCCGCTCGCGCGACGCCGCGCGCGCCCACCCGCGCCCTCATCGGCGCCGCCCGCGCCCGCGTCGATCGCGCCATCGCCGCCACCGCCACCGCCATCTCCGCCTCCGTCTCCGTCGAATACGCCGTCGCCTTCGCCGGTGATGCCGCTCTGGTAGCGCGCTCGCGCCTGCGCGCGGCCTCGTGATAGATCATCGATTCATGGATTTCAGGAAGCGCCCCGCCTCCACGACGGGCCCGACCAAGGACGAGGCGCCGCCGCTCGCGAAGGGTGTGGGCGTGCAGGCGCCCGGCGGCGCGATGCTCGGCGGCGCGCCGGAAGAGGTCGGCGTCACCAAGAAGCTGGAGGAGATCCTGAAGGGCGGCGTCGCCCGCGGCGCGACCGAGGTGCACCTCGATCCCGGCCCGGAGAAGTCGCGCGTCCGCTACCGCATCCAGGGGAAGATGGTGGAGCTGCCGGAGAACATCGATCCGAAGCTGCACGCGAAGATGATCAGCCGCAGCAAGGTGATCGGCTTGATGGACATCAGCAAGCGCGGCACCAACCAGAAGGGCTACGGCAAGCTCGATCACGACAACCGCTCGTACGAGATGGTGATCATCATCGTCCCCACGCCGATCGGCGAGAAGGCGCTCTTTCGCATCGCGTGGACGCAGACGCTCGGCACCAGCGTCGACAAGCTGGGCATGTTCACCAAGATCCTCACCGGCTTCAAAGCGCTGCTCGCGCGCCCGAACGGGCTGATCTTGATGGCCGGCCCTCCCGGCTCGGGCCGCACCACCACCTGCTACAGCGCGCTCCAGCTGCTCAACACGCCGGACAAGACGGTGTGCTCGTTCGAGCCCGAGATCCGCTACCAGATCGAGGGCGTCCTCCAGGGCAAGCCGGAGGAGCGCTACGCCTACGGCTACCTCGAGGGCGTGCGCGCGACGCTCGATCTCGAGCCCGACGTGCTCTATCTCGGCGATCTCAACGGCGACGAGGTGGCGCGCCTGGCGGTCAGCGCCGCCTTCGGCAAGCGCATCGTGCTCGGGCGGCTCAACGCCAAGAACGGCGCGACCGCGCTGCTCCAGCTGCTCGACATGGGCCTCCCGGGGTTCCTGGTGACCTCCGGTGTCATCGGGGTGCTCTCGCAGCGCCTGGTGCGGCGCCTCTGCGAGAGCTGCCGCCAGGCCTACCCGCCGACCGCCGCGGTCCTCGCCGAGCTGCAGATCAACCCGCAGCCCGAGCTGATGTTCTACAGCGCGCGCGGCTGCCCGGAGTGCGACAGCACCGGGTTCAAGGGAAAGCTGGGCATCTTCGAGCTGCTCGTCCTCTCCGACCGGGTGCAGGAGAAGGTGCTCGCCCGCGCCTCCGCCGCCGAGATCCAGGACGCGGCGATCGAGTCCGGGATGATGACCCTGCGGGTCGACGGCGTCAGCAAGGTGAGCCGCGGATTGACCACGCTCGAAGAGGTCCTCGCTTCAACATAGCCGCCCTGGATCGAGGCCTGGATCCGCGCTAGGCATGCGCCATGTCTCGACAGCTTGTACTGGGCATCTCGGCGCCTTTCCAGCACAGTGGGATCCGAAGCTTGGAATTCACGTGACTTGAAGTCGCGGC
>JADMIO011283378.1_pt1 | contig 88894 bp, 89 predicted proteins | sample 8958161 | NCBI WGS metagenome assembly JADMIO01 (sample SAMN16585339, study PRJNA669376) | soil metagenome | isolation source: Crop rotation soil | place: USA: Cullars Rotation, Alabama | collected 2011
CCGCGACAACTTGTCCACGTGGAATTCTAAGCTTAGGATCCCAATGTGCTGGAAAGAATACGTGGGGAGGAGCCTGGCGGTAGCGGTTCACAACCGGGCCGGTTGTGGAACACACGGGCGAGCCGCCCGTGCCACGAGTCGGACTTCGCGCCGGAGGCGTCATAAGAAACTACATGGACGATCCCGAGTCGAGGGATGCGGCGTCGGTGCAGGAATGGCTTCGGTGATCCGGGTAGCCGCGGTGGCCTGGAAGCTGCGCGACATCCGCCGCGACAGCGAGTTCTTTGGCCATTTCTACGACCTCGTGAACGAGGCCCATAAGCAGGGCGCGGAAGTTGTCGTGCTGCCCGAGCTGCAAGTGCTGGAGCTCCTTAACATCGAGCGCGATCTCGCTGAGCGCAAGGCAGCCCGATATCTGGCGCAATACGCTGAGGCGATCGAGGACTGGCTCAAGCGCATCAGTTGTTCAAGCGGCATGACCCTGGTCGGCGGCTCTTACTTCAAGGAGACACCGGAAGGCATCGTCAACGTGTGCGCTATCGCCGATCCCGCGCGAGGGCTCGCCCTCGGCACGAAGAATAACTTGACCAGGTACGAGCGCGAGATGTGGAACCTCCATCCAGGAGCGGGCCTGGCCAAACCGCACGACAGCCGCCTTGGGGTGACGATCTGCTACGACAGCGAGTTTCCCGAGTCCGGCCGAGCCCTCGCCGAGGAGGGTGTCTTGATCCAATGCGTGCCCGCCTTCACCGAAACGAGGCGCGGATTCCAGCGCGTGCGCTGGTCCTGCAAGGCGCGTGCGATCGAGAATCAGAATTTCGTCGTGCATGCGTCGCTGCTTGGATCTCTGGGCCGCGAGCCGGTTCCATCGACTTATGGCTCAAGCGCGATCCTCACTCCCAGCATAGAGCCTTTTCCTATTAAAGCGATGCTTGGAGAAACAAAGCTCGGCGAGGAAGGCGTCATCGTGGCCGACCTCGATCTCGACGCGCTCGAGGCGGCTCGGGAGAAGGGAGACGTCCGCAACTGGAACGATCGCTACAGGGGGGAATGGCTAATGCGGCGGGAAAGCTCTCTGGGTGAGAAGAGCTAAGGGGCCAAGCCGCAAAGAACACGAATCACGAAGATCGGCTCTCGCCGTTATGCAACGATGTACGCTGGTTGAAAACCGGCGGAAACCGGGTCGAAAGCCCCCTCCACCTTATAGATCTCGGTCGCGGCGATCGATCACGGATAGCTTCAACAGCTTCCGAAGATCCTTCAACTCGCGAAGATTTCGTGCGGACAGCTTGGCGAGCAACCCGCGGCCCTTCTCTGTCAAGGTCACTCTAACCTGTCGGCGATCATCGGGATCGGGGCTGCGCTCGACGAGCCCGGCAGCGACGCAGCGGTCGATTAGACCAACCGTCGTATGGTGGCGGAGCTGCAGAAAGTCGGCGAGCTCGGCGATCGATGCCCACTCTCGGCCGGCTTGTCCCATGATGCCTAGCAACGCCTGATGCTGCTGCGGGGTTATTCCCGCCTCGCGGGCGCCTTCTTCCGAAAAGCGAGTAAAGCGTCGAATGGCGGCTCTAAATGAGGCCAACGACTCATAGTCCTGCTTCGACAGAACGATATCCGTGTGCTCCATTCGGTGTCTTTCTGGGTCCCTAACCATGCGCATCCGCCCGGGCTTAGCCGGTTTTCTATATCCTACGGCCCTCGCGCGTCTTTCGCTACTCTCGTTTCTTGCGCCATTCTTGATGCGATGTCCCCAGAAACAGAGATGACGGGCAAGACTCTTCGCAGCAAGACCGGCGTGCGGCAACTATACAAGGAGTTTCGGACGGCTCATCCGGGAAGGGCGGAAGTTGCGTTTTTTCTGCAAGATTGGGACGATGCCTATAACGTCGGCGGGATGTTTCGGGTCGCGGATGCCTGCGGTGCGGCCGAGCTCTTCATGAGCGGCAAGACCCCGATTCCGCCCGATCCCATGATCGGGGTCACCTCGCTGGGTCATCATCGCCGCATTCCTTACCGTTGCTTCCAATCTCACGAGGAAGCGGCTGTCGCGGCCAAGTCGGCAGGCTACTCATTGATCGCAGTCGAGATCGCGGAAGGTGCGGTTTGCTACACCGAATTCGCGTGGCCGCAAAAAGTTTGCCTGGTACTCGGCAACGAAGTTAACGGCGTCTATGCAAGCGTGATGAAGCATCGCGATGCGGCGGTCTACATCCCCATGTTCGGCAAAGGCCGGTCTATGAATGTCCACGTTGCCGGTGCGGTAGTCGCCTACCGCGCGATACTGGGGGCCATCGCTTCCGGTGGATAACTTCGCGAATCCTTCCGAAGTCGCCGCTTCGTCCCTATCGATGCGGTGAAACCAGACAACCTCTTCGACAATCAGGCGACGATCAAGGTGATCGGCGTGGGCGGAGCCGGGAGCAATGCGGTCGGGCGAATGATCGAAGCCGGGCTCGAAGGCGTGAAGTTCCTGACGGTCAACACCGACGCGCAGGCTCTAAAACACATCGAGGGAGCTCATAGGCTTCAGATTGGCGAGAGCCTGACCCGGGGGCTTGGAGCGGGCGGCGATCCTTCGATCGGCGAGGGCAGCGCGAAGGAAAGCGAGCAGGCGCTCAGTGCCCAACTGCAGGGCGTAGACATGGTATTCATCACCGCTGGCATGGGCGGCGGCACGGGTACCGGCGCAGCCCCGGTGATCGCCGATCTCGCCAAGCGGATGGGCATCCTTACGGTCGGTGTCGTAACCAAGCCGTTCCTCTTTGAGGGCCCGAAGCGACGCAAGCTGGCCGAGGACGGTGCGAACCGACTGAAGTCGGTGGTCGACACCCTGATCACCGTGCCGAACAATCGGCTGGTGGAGGTTGTGGACAAGAAGTCCACGATGAAAGAAGCCTTCGCCGCCGCGGACGACGTGCTACGGCAGGGAGTGCAGGGGATCAGCGAGATCATCCTGCTGCCAGGAATGATCAACGTCGACTTCGCGGATGTGCGGTCGGTGATGTCCAACGCGGGCGTAGCTCTGATGGGCCTCGGCCACGGAACCGGGGAGAATCGGGCGAAACAGGCCGCCCAGAACGCGGCGAACAGCCCTCTTCTCGAAACCAGCATCAACGGCGCGAAGCGGCTCCTCATCAATATCACGGCCGGCGAGGATTTCAGCATCGGCGAGGCGCATGAGGCGATGGAGTACATCATCCAGTTCGCCGACATCGACGACGCAGACATCATCATGGGCCACGTCATGCGCGAGCTGCCGGAGAACGGGGTGACGATCACGTTGCTGGCTGCCGGGATGGATTCCGCGGAGACTCCGATTCGGAACACGGATGTCTTCTACAACCCACAGGCGATGCCCGCACACCGGGCGCCTACGCGGACGCCGGTTACTCCGGTTCTCGAACAGCCAGCGGTGCAGCAGGCCGTTGCTCCGGTGGTCGAGCAGCAGATCACCCCGGTTGCCCCTCCCCTCCAGCTCGAAGACATCGACCTCGATCTGCCGACCTTCTTGCGGCGGCAGAAGGAGCGCGAATAAGCCTTTAACCCACCCCCCACAAAAAACGAGTCCCGGCGAAGTTCGGGAAAACTGGTCCAACGCATAGCCCCGCCCCTCTGGCGGGGCATTTTTTGTTTTGGATTTCGGGTGTGGATCGGCCGTGAGTGATCGTCGGCTAAGACCGGCGGCTACAGGCGCTTCGCGCCTCCGTCGGGGTAAGGCTTAGTTTGCGGGGGAGCGCCGAAGGCGCTGTAGTCGCAAGCTTTAGCTTGCGCGAAGGTCGCCTCACTCAACCTCGATCGCTTCTCGCTCGACTTCCCGTGCTCGATGCCCAGGCACGAGGGTTAGAATCGACACCTCCGGTGGGCAGAGGAAGCGCGCGGGCGGGCCGGTGGTGCCGACGCCTCGCGTCACGTAGAGCGGGGTCGATCCGTGGCGCGGAAAGAACCCTTGCTCGTACTTCTCTCCATTGCGAGTGTGGATGGGGGTCCAGAAGGGAAACTTCCACTGGCCCCCGTGCGAGTGGCCACTGAGTTGGAGCTGTGCCGAAAAGGGAAGCTCGTCGACCGGGTCCGGCTCATGCCACAACACAATTTGAGGCACACCGTGGGGGCAAGGCGAGCCTTGCCCTTGTTCTTTGGCGTCTGCGGGCAAGGCACGCCTTCCCCCTACCTCCGAAAATGCCCGGTAGGGATCGTGCTTGCCGATGTTCGCGCTGTCGATCCCGATCCACTCAATGCCTTGGTGACTCCACGATTCGTTTCGCAGGAGCTTGATATTCAGATCGTCCAGGATCGGGGCGAGGAGTTCGGGCGAACCGTTCCAGTATTCGTGGTTTCCGGGGACGGCCACGACGTTGCCATCTATCAGGAGCATCGGCTCGAGCAGCTCGCCGAGCATCGTGGCACTCTCCGGCTTCCAGTAGCCGACGAAATCGCCAATGAGGACGACCATGTCGGGCTCTTCGTCGAGGGCTGCCGCGACGGCTCTTTTGGCCAGGTGAAGCGAGTAAGAATCGCGCAAGTGAAAGTCACCTAGCAGGGCGATCCGGAAGCCTGACAGCCTCTCCGGCCAGCCGGGCAGCTCCAGTGTTCTGCGTTCGACGACGAGCCGTTTGGACTCGACGAGCGCACCGTAGACGAGGAGAGCCGCGCTCGGGATCCCGAGGAGGATTGCCATGTCACGGAGCTTCAAAGTCGGGGCGCGTGTCTCCCGCGCGCGTGGCTAGAGTCCTTACGGGGCGCGTCATAAGCTCTCTGCGCGCCGGAGACGCGCGGTCCGACTGGGGTCATCGGACCGCCTCCATCACGCGCTCTGCGATCGAGGCGCTTCCGAAGGGAGGCATCAAGTAAAGACCTTGCGCGCATTGCTTGATCCTCTTCGAGAGCTTCTGCGCTTCCTCGATGCCAACCTCGAGGGCCGCTGAGTCGTCTGCCGCTTCCGCCATACGCGCGCGCAGCCAGTCCGGGATCGTGATCCCGGGGACTTCGTTGTGCATGAATTCGCAGTGTCGCTGGCTTCGCAGAGGAAGCACCCCGACGAAGACCGGGATGTTCAGCTTCGCGCAGGTCTCGATTGCCTCCAGGGCGACGGCCTCGTCGAAGACCGGTTGCGTGTAGACAACGTGGGCGCCGGCGTCGACTTTTCGCTTCAGTCTGGTCAGCTCCAACTCCGGGTCCATGGCCAGGGGATTGAAGGCACAGCAGATCGTGAAGGCGCACCGCATCCCGACGCTGTAGCCGGCCATGTCGATGCCCTCGTTGAACCGGGACAGGATGCGGACCAGGCCAATCGCGTCGATGTCGAAGACGCTTGTCGCACTGGGATAATCACCGATGTTGGCCGGGTCGCCGGTGACCGCGAGGATGTTGCGCACGCCCATGGCGTGGCAACCAAGGAGGTCCGATTGGATGGCGAGCAGGTTGCGGTCGCGGCAGGAGAAGTGCATCGTGACCTCGATCCCGACTTTGCTCTGGATCAGGTTCGCGACGGCGGCGGGATTGATCCTCAGCCGGGCTCTCGCGCCATCCGAGATGTTGATGATGTCCGCACCGGATATCTTCAACTCCTTGCAGCTGGCCAGCAACTTCTCGGTGTTCAGGCCGCGCGGGACGTCCATCTCGACCGCGGTGACGAACTTCTTCCCGAGCTTGCGGGCGAGTTCCGTCGGCTCGCTCTGGGGCAGTGGCTTTGCGTCTTCCTTCTTGCCGACCACGCGTGGCCTCGGCTTCACCTTCACCCGACCGTTCCCCATCAAACGGTGCAACTCGCGGATGTGCGCGGGTGTCGTGCCGCAGCATCCCCCGATGATCTTCGTGCCCTCTTCGACGAGCCGGACCGCCGCCTTGGCGAAGTATTCGGGCTGCGTGTCGTACGTGACGACGCCTTTGACGAGCTGCGGCATACCCGGAGTGGGGTAGGCGAGGATCGGCAGCTCGGTGGTCTCCGCGATCATCCGCACAAGATCGATCATTCGCTGCGGACCTACGATACAGTTCGCTCCGACCGCCACTACTCCGAGGGAATTCATCTCTTTCGTGCATTCCATCGGCAGGCCCTGGGCGAGCATCTCGCCGTCTTCGATGTAGGCCTTGCTGACGATGATTGGCAGTTTCGTCACCTCGTGCAGGGCCTCCACGGCCACCCGGAGCTCGCAGATGTCGATGTAAGTCTCGAGAATAAACCCGTCGACCCCGCCTTCTTCCAGCGCCAGGGCTTGCTCCATAACTGCCTCACGGACCATCTGCTCGGTGATCGGGCCGATCGGCTCCATCGGCTTGCCGGTGGGGCCGATCGCCCCAAGGACGAGGCGGTCAGGGCCGGCGGCTTCGCGGGCAAGCTGGGCTCCGCGGAGGTTGAGGTCTCGGATATTAACGTCGACCCCGGCGAGCCGGACTCGGTTACCCTCGAAGGTATTGGTCTCGACGATGTGCGCGCCGGCATCGAAGTATTCGGCGTGCACGTCGCGCACAAGCTCGGGCGCGATGAGATTGGCGAGGTCGTAGGGTTGGCGCGTGAAGCCGCGCGCGGCGAGGCAAGTGCCGTTCGCGCCGTCGCCGATGAGGAATTCCGCTTCAAGCGCGCCGATCAGCCGCACGGGTTCAGTTTACTTGCGACGGTCGCCGAACTTCCTTTGGTGCAAGAAAATGCGTTCAAACTTGAATAAAGCGACGCGGACTACGAGGAAATCGATGATCAGATTTTGTGGATCGCGTGGCCGGTTGCGTCTTCGTAGGCTTCGAGCATGACTTCGCTCAGGGTCGGGTGGGCGTGGATCGTCTCGGCCATGTATTCGAGGGTCGCCTCCAGTCGGATCGCGGCGACGCCGGCGGCGATCATGTCGGTCACGTGGGGGCCGATCATGTGGACGCCCAGCACCTCCCCGTACTTCTTTTCGGCAACGATCTTGACGAAGCCGTCCTGCTCGGCGATCGCCATCGGCTTTCCGAACGGGCGGAAGTTGGCGCGGCCGATCACCACGTCGTAGCCCTTAGTCTTCGCTTCACTCTCCGTGAGCCCGACGCTCGCGACCTCGGGGATCGTGTAGACGCAGTTCGGGACCGCCTTGTAATCCATCTTGCGCTTCTCGCCTCGGACGATATTGGTCACCGCGAAGATGCCTTCCATCGAGGCGACGTGGGCGAGCTGGATCCGGCCGGTCACGTCGCCGATCGCGTAGATGTTCGGTACGTGGGTGACCATCGTGTCGTCCGCGACCTCAACGCCACGCTTGTGGAGCTTCACCCCGATCTTGTCTAGGTTCATGCCCTCGGTGTTCGCTTTTCTGCCGACGCCGAGGAGCACCACCTGCACCTCGACGAACTCCGTTTCGGTGGCCTTCTTGACTGTGCACTTCCAGCCGTCCTTGGTCCTCTCGCACCTCTCGACCGTCGCGCCGGTCTTCACCTTCACGCCTTGCCGGCCGAGCAGTTTGCCGAGCTCTGAGCCAAGATCCGAGTCCACCATCGGGATCAGCGTCGGCATCATCTCGACGACCGTCGTGTCGCACCCGAGGCCGTTGAAGACGTAGCCGAACTCGACTCCCACCGCGCCACCACCCAGAATGAGCATCGACTTCGGCACGAACGGCGGAGTCACCGCGTCGTCGCTGGTCCACACATTCGCGTCGCGCCCGCCCTCCAGGCCGGAAATCGGGAGGTGGATGACCGACGATCCCATCGCGAGCACGAAGTTCTTGCCGCGCAGCGTCTCCGTGGTTCCGTCCGGTTTCTTGACGTCGATGGTGTTCTTGTCTTTGAAGCTGGCAAACCCCTCGACATGGCGTACGCCGTTCTTCTTGAAGAGCATGCCAACGCCGCCGCGCTGGGTCTGGACGATCTTGTCCTTGCGCGCGTTGAAGGCAGCGAAGTCTATGCTCGCCTTGCCTTCGACCTTCACCGCTAGTTTGTCGGCATGCTGGACGTGCTGGAGGCGCTCGACACTGCCGATCATCGCTTTCGACGGGATGCAGCCCCAGTTGAGGCAGGTCCCGCCGAGATATTCCTTTTCGACGCAGATCGTCTTCGCCCCGAGCTGGGCGGCCCGGATCGCGGCCTGGTAGCCACCGGGGCCCGATCCGATCACGATCACATCGGCGTCGAAATTGTCACTCGGCATCTTTTGTTCTTGTTCCTCCGGCGTCGGCATCCCCTTGATGACCTGCACGATCGCCTCGGTCGCGAGTTGCGAGGCCACGGCAGGGCCGGCGCTCGGACGCATGGGCTCGGGCTGTCTCTTCATCAAGGGGGTTTCGCCGACTGATTCTACCGGCCCGTCGGGCCGTGCGTCTCAGGCACGTTCGATGCATGGGCGCACTCTAGTTACACGCTCCGGCGGGCTATTGTCGCTTCGCTTGAAGCACGGCAAGGAAGCCGGTCTCGGCCCCTCGAGGATTGACGATCACGAGGAGCGCCTTTCCCTCCTGGAGCCGCGCCATGCCGGTCGCGCCGCGCGTGATGCGGCGGCCGCCGATGACCGAAACCAGGGTCATGCGGAAATTGAGAGTGATCGTGTCGCTGCTCTTGCCTGAAGGAGTTACGTCGATCTCCCAAGAGTCTCCCTCGCCGTGAGTGTCGATCTTCAGCTTGGCCGGGCTATCCATCAATGTTCGCATGTTCGGAGTGCCGAGACGGGTTCCGCCGCTCTTCGTCACGAGCCCGGCGAGCCGATCCGCCTCTTCCTTGGAGACCTGAAGGATCGTGGGGGTTGCCTTCGTCTGCGCGCTCCCAATCGCCTTGACCGATTGCGTGTCGATGGGAGCGGAGACTTTGTAAAACGCGGCAGAGATGGTGACTTGCTGTTGGGCAATCGCGCTCATGGCGAGGAGGGACGCGGCGAAGATGAGGAGCGATTTCATATGGGGATTGTAGCAATGAACCTAGAGGCTCCTGCCGCCTGATCTGGTTTCACGGGCAGGGTGCCTGTGCTACGTAGGCCGCCGCAGTAGGATGATCAGCGAGGGCGCTCCGATCAGAGCCGTGACCACCCCCACCGGCAGGTCGGTCACCATCGTATAGCCCATCGCGCTGGTCAGGTCGGGGATGACGCGCTGGGTGAGCGCGTCGGCGATGACCAGCAGCCCTGCGCCAACCACGATCGAGCCGACAAGCGAACGACGCCAATCGACGCCTAATAACCCGCGCGCGATGTGGGGAGCGACCATGCCCATGAAGGCGATCACGCCCGCCGAGCCGACGGTTACTGCCGTCATCGCCGTGCCCGCGATAAGCACAACCGCCTTCATGGTTTGGGTCTTGACGCCCAGCCGCCGGGCTGTTTCCTCACCGATCGCAAACGCATTGAGCGAGCGAGCTTGGAGCACGAGCACGGCCGAGCCGGCAACAAACACGACCGCGAGCGCGGCGACCGTGGGCCACATGAGGTTGCTCGTATCGCCGAGCAACCAGCGAAGAATCATATTGGCATCATGCCCCGAGGCCAGGATCGCCAGGCTCAAGAGGCCACCCAGCATCGATCCGACCACGACGCCCGCGAGCAGGAGCTTTGTGACGTTCGTTGCGCCCGCTCGGCCCGCGAGAAGCAGGACGATTCCCAGCGAAAGCATTCCCCCGATGAACGCTCCCAAGTCCTTACCAAGCCCGCCGGCGACCGCGCCAAACCCTGCGATTTCGGCGAAAACGCCTCCGACCGCGGCCCCCGAGGAAACGCCGACGACATAGGGATCGGCGAGGGGATTGCGGAAAAGGGCCTGAAACGCCGAGCCGACGGCTCCGAGGGTGCCTCCGAGCAGGAGACATGCAATGCCGCGGCTCAGCCGAATCTGCCAGACGGTATCGTTCGCCCGCCCCCCGACCGGGCCCTTGAAAAGCTCCTCCAGCACCCCCCACGGGGACACGAATGACGAGCTGCCGTATCCCACGTGAAGAAGAAACGCGAGCAACGTCGCGATTACGAGGAGAATCAGAACGACGCGGGCCGAGAGGAAGGGTGAGTCGGCCACGGTGAGATTATGGACCTTGTGGGTAAGCGAGTAAGCGGTAAGCAGGTAAGCCGGTAAGCATGCATGGCTAAGCCGGTAACCGCGGAAGCGTCCCTGCTCCTCGGATGGTCACTCAGGTTCACGAGCTTCCCAGCCTTTCTGCTTTCTCGCTTACCCGTCTACCTCCTTGCGGCTATACTCCGGCAGGTGAAGACCCTCAACCTCAGCCGTCGCGCAGGCCAGCTCAAGCCCTCTCCCACGCTCGGCATTTCAGCCAGAGCGGCGGCGATGCGCACTAGCGGGATCGACGTAGTCTCGCTGGCCGCGGGCGAGCCGGATTTCCCGACTCCGGCGGCAGTCTGCGACGCCGCCATCGATGCGCTCCGCGCCGGATTCACCAAATACACGCCCACCCCCGGCATCCCGGAGCTGCGAAGCACCATTTCCGACAAGCTTTGGAACGAGAACGCAGTGCGGGCGTCGGCCGAACAGATCATTGTCAGTTCGGGGGCGAAACAGAGCATTTTCAACGCCTGCAACGTCCTGCTGGACCCGGGCGACGAGGTGATCCTGATCGCCCCTTACTGGATGACCTATGCTGAGCAGATTCGGCTCGCAGGGGGCGATCCCGTGGTCGTGCGGACTACCGCGGAATCAGGCTTCATTCCGACGGACGAGCAACTTCGCGAAGCGGTAACCCCGCGATCCAAGGCGATCATCCTCAATAGCCCCTGCAATCCAACCGGAGCGGTCTTCCCAAGGCAGACGCTGAAAGACATCGCCGCGCTGGCTCTGCGCCACGACCTGTGGGTGATCGCGGACGAGATCTACGAGAAGCTGATCTATGGGAGCGAGCACGTCAGCATTGGCTCGCTCGGCTCGGAGATCCTCGAGCAGACGATCACGGTCGGCGGCTGCAGTAAGACGTACGCGATGACGGGCTGGCGGATTGGGTTCGCCGCCGCGCCGCTCCCGGTTGCGAAGGCGATGTCCAACTTCCAGGATCAGGTGACGAGCAACGCCAACTCATTCGCCCAGAAGGGCGCGGCCAAGGCGTTCGCGCTCGGAGGCGATACGGTCGAAGAGATGCGCGCCGAATATGAGCAGCGGCGCAACCTCGTGGTCCGGCTGCTGGGCGAGATTCCGGGGGTCACAGTCAATCGGCCGAGCGGCGCATTTTATGTGATGCCCGACGTCTCAGCATACTTGGGTGGCCGGTTCGCGGACGATCTCAGCCTTGCCGAATACTTGCTCGACGAGGCAAAGGTGGCGACCGTGCCCGGCTCGGTATTCGAGGGGCCGGGCCACATCCGGTTGAGCTACGCGGCCAGCCGGGACAATCTTACGAAAGGGATTGAGCGAATAGCCGGCGCCCTTGCCAAACTGCGTGCATGATCCCGAAGCCGATTCCGCTCAAGAACGAGGATATGTTTCGCCTCGCCATGCGGCATCGATCCGCCGCGCCCAACTCTGTCAGTGACAGCTACGAGAGGCTCGAATTCTTTGGCGACTCCGTGCTCGGGCTAGTGATCGCGCAGTACCTGTTCGAGCATCATCCCGACTACGATCAGGGAATGCTCAGCAAGGCGAAATCCAGCGTTGTGCAGGAAGGGCCCCTCGCGGAGACAGCTTCACGGCTGGGGCTGGAAGAGTTTCTCGAACTGAGCCAGAGTGAAGAGCAGACGGGGGGAAGGACGCGGCCATCGATCTTGGCGGACGTCTTCGAGGCGATCATCGGGGCAATCTACCTTGAGTCGGGATTGGAAGCCGCTCGATGGTTCGTGCTCGAACAATTGCACGATTATCTCAAGGTCGTCAGCACCGGCGACGTCAGCCCGCACGATCACAAGTCGAAGCTGCAAGAGGTGGCGCAGGCGATGTGGCGAAAGACCCCGCAATACCGAATCGCTCGAGAATCGGGGGTCGCGCACGAGCGCCGGTTTTATGTACAGGTTTTGTTCGACGATGAAGTTATGGGCGAAGGATCTGGAAGGAGTAAAAAGGAAGCCGAGCAAGCTGCGGCTCACGACGCTCTCCAGTTAATTGAACGGGCAAGACGCTCTCGCGGCGCGAGCATCGAGCAGTTTATTATTTAAGAAGCCCAGCGGATTGGCCTCATTCTTGTTCTTCAAATTAGGAGCCTTAGTTGGCATCTGATTTGAGGACGACAATGAGGACATTGTGGAAAGCATTTATACCCGCAGTTCTGCTATTATCAGCAGTCTGCGGTTCGTGGGGCCAATCGCAGCCGCCACGTAATTCCTATCTCGAAAAGAGAGTTAACAGCACGGCAGATCTAGTTTCGCAGGTCCGCAACAACCCTGTTGTTATGGATCGTTATCGACGCCATTTCGCGATGACGGATGACGAGGTAATCAGCTACCTGTCAGGATTACGGGTTGCCAAGTTGGTCAAGGATGGGATTTATAACGTTTACGGAGTTCCCCATACGACTGGCGACTTTCACGCCCATCTTCGGCTGCTCAAGAAGGGCGAACCGGTCTTCATCGAAGCCGATGGGACTCCCGTGCTGCAACTGGTCTGCGGCAATCCGTTGATCTTGGGTCCAAAGAAGCCCGGCGTAGCGAACCCGGTGGTGACGACAACGGGTCCGGTGTCGCCAGGACACGGCATCGAAGTTGGCGCTCCCCCAGTGGAAAGCCCGGCTCAGCCGGCGCCCGGCGCTCCGGAAGTCGGTCCGGTGCCTGAGGCCCACAATCCGCCAGCCACGCCGGTGGTTCCCATGCTCCTTGGACTTGCCGGCAGTATCGGCTTCTTCATCCACAATGGCCATCATCCGGTGCCCGAGCCAATGAGCCTCCTGGTGATCGGAAGCGGAGTCGCGGCGATAGCCGCCCGCCGCCGAGCGAAGAAAGCCTGATCTGAGCTGCTGACCGCGAAAGACGCTAAAGGCGCGAAATAGAGATTTCGCGCCTTCTTCCTTCGCGGTCAGCTCGGTGTTTAGCCAGCCTCGATCAGAGTCGCGCTCGGCTGCCGGTTCATAGACTCGTGTCCCGACTCGGTGGCCGATACGATGTTCTCGATCCTCACTCCGAACGATCCGGGCAGGTAGATGCCCGGCTCGATGCTGAAGACATCGCCGGGGAGGAGCGGCTGGTCGTTGCCTTCGACGATGTAGGGATCCTCGTGGATCCGCATCCCGAGGCCGTGGCCGGTCCGGTGGACGAAGAACTCGCCGTAGCCTGCGTCTTCGATCACCTTCCGCGCCGCGCGATCGACTTCCTGTGCAGGCAGACTCGCTCGGATGGCCCGCCGTCCCGCCATATGAGATCCGTGCACGATCTCGTAAACCTTCTTCGCCTGGTCGGTCGCCGACCCGATGCAGATGGTTCTGGTGATATCGCTCTTGTATCCGCCCTCGACGTCGCAGCCGAAGTCCATTACCACCACATCGCCGACACGCAACACGGTTTCGTCGCTCAAGTGGTGCGGCTCGGCGCCGTTCGGCCCCGCAGCGATGATACAGAACATTGGGACGCCGCCGAGGTCGCGCATCTTGTTCGAGAGAAGGTCCGCGACCTCGATTTCGGTCATACCGGCCCGAATCTTTGGGATCACGGCGTCGAAGGCGTCGTCGGCGATCTTGCCGGCTTTGCGCAACAGCCGAAGCTCGTCTTCGTCTTTTTGGCGCATGAGTTTTGCGAGAGTTGCCTGCCCAGCTTTGAAGAGAGCGGCGGGAAGCGTGGCCTGCATTTTAAGGAGCATCTGGGCGGGCATATCGTCATCGACCGCGAGGATTCCTGTCTTGAGATTCCAGTCGTCTGCCAGCCGCTCAAGCAGAGCGAGAGGGTTTTCTCCGTCGCGCCACGACGCGATGTCCTGGAATCCTATTCGCCGGGCTTGGGATTCGGAGAGAGCCGGACAGATGAGTCGCTCTCGACCGTCAGCCGCGATCGCCACCGTCAGGAAGCGCTCGCCGCCGCCTTCGTGATAGCCCCGAAGGTAGCCCATCGTTACCGGCGACGTGGCGAAGAAGGCATCGATTCCTTCGTCGCTCAAGACTGAGGCGAGCTTTTGTTGGCGCGAGGCGTAGGCGGTGGCGGTCATTATTTGTTAGGATAGCGCCATCGGCCAATCAAGATCGGCGACCTTCGGTCGCTGGCCGACTAAAGTCGGCGATCCCAATGCGGGCCGGAGACCCGCGGTCCGACTGGATGCAACCCGGTATCCTGCCCCTGCGTAGGGGATTCAGGCAGAAAAGATGAATATCGGGATTTGGATTCTGATCGGGCTTTGCGTGATTGCCCTGTTCGCCTGTATCGGGATCTATAACAGCCTCGTTTCCCTCCGCCAACAGACCGCGAATGCGTGGGGGCAGATCGACGTGCAGCTCAAGCGGCGTTACGACCTCATCCCGAATCTGGTCGAGACCGTCAAGGGCTACATGAAGTTCGAGTCCGACACTCTCGAGAAGGTGATCCAGGCGCGAAATATGGCTCTCGGGGCGAAGACGATCGGGGACAAGGCGGCCGCCGAGCAGCAGGTGACTTCCAGTCTCAACGGCTTCTTCGCGGTGGCGGAGCAGTACCCCGATCTGAAGGCGAACCAGAACATGCTTAGCCTTCAGGAAGAGCTGAAGAGCACGGAGAACAAGATCGCGTTCGCGCGCCAATATTACAACGACATCGTGACGGCGTACAACACGAAGCTCGAAACCTTCCCTTCGAGCATTTTCGCGAGCGCAGGCGGCTTCAAGCCTCGCGATTTATTTGAGCTGGACGAGCCCGCTGCGCGCGAGGCTGTGAAGGTGCAGTTCTAAGCCGCTCTGCTGGCGACATGATCTGCGTTGGGAAAGATCTCGATGATCTCGCAGGTCGAGTGAACAGGTCTCTCGACCATCGGCGCGCACTTCGCTGAGAACAGGTAGAAGATTGCGGCCGACGCTAGGTAGCAAGTGATGAGCATCCTTTCCTCCTCAACCCTTTCATCGGCTGCAATCCTAATTCGCGCAGGTTCGCTCGCGTAAACTTGGTTCTAATGCCGGGGAGGGTCTGATCAGAGGAGAGGACGGTTGGGAGCTCGGCTAAGTAGCGCGGCCTTCGAGGCCGTGTCTCCATACGATTTTCCAAAGCTCGACCGCGAAAGGCGCGAATGACGCGAAAGAGCCCGGACAACCTGCTGGTCGCCGTAATGGGCCCTACGGCTTCAGGAAAGACGGGCCTAGCCGAGGCATTGGCGGACGAGCTTAGGGCCGTTCTCATCAACGCCGATGCATTCCAGATCTATCGCGGCCTCGACATCGGTACCGCGAAGCCGCTCGACGGGGTTCGGTACAAGCTGCTCGACATCCGGACACCGAACCAGCCATTTGGTGTCGGCGAATGGGTGGCTACGGCGCTAGAGGAGTTGACGCAGGCTTACGTTGCAGGCTTAAGTTGCGTCGTCGTCGGTGGGACCGGTCTCTACATCCGTGCGTTGTTTGAAGGCTATCAGGCCATGCAGGGCCTTCCCGATCCGGCGCTCCGGGAGCGGCTCAACGAGACTCCCATCGAAGAGCTTCGGCTCCGACTCGGCACGAACTTCCCCGAGATCGCCGCTCTAACGGATTTGGCAAATCCCGTGAGGGTTCGTCGCGCGCTCGAAAGGCAGCTTTCACCCCAAGCGCCGATGACGGTACAGCTGCCGCCCTTTCGCAGGCTGAAGTTTGGCTTGAACGTTGAACTGGGCGAGCTAAATGCCCGTATTTCCCACAGGATCGATGAAATGTTGCACAATGGGTGGACTCAGGAAATCGAGAGACTGCGCCAACAGGGCTACCGTCGTGACGATCCGGGAATGCGGGCCATAGGCTATCGCGCGTTATGGGATTATCTCGACGGCAAAATCGGACTCGACGATGCCATTGCGACAACGATCGCGGAAACGCGCCGGTACGCTAAGCGCCAGCGCACGTGGCTTCGTTCCGAGCCGAGCCTTGTGGAGCTTTCGGCGGTGAGTGAGGGGGATACGTTCCGTCAGGCGATGGAGCGAATTCGGACTGCTTTTGAGTAGAGGTATTTCAGGATGGGCAAGGCGATCAATCTTCAGGATATGTTCCTGAACCAGGTGCGCAAGGAAGGCATCGGGGTTACGATTTATTTGACGAACAGCGTTCAACTTCGCGGGCAAGTTCGTGGCTTCGATGCGTTTACAGTTCTCCTCGACGCACCTGGCAAACCGACGCAGCTCGTCTACAAGCATGCCGTGGCGAGCATTGTGCCGGCAAAGCCGGTCGGCCAGTACAAGCCGCACGGCGAGTATGAGGGCGCTGCTCGGGAAGAGAGCTAGATGGTTGTTGGTTGTTGGTTGATGGGACCCATTCGATCGATTCTTTGGCGGCGACAACTAATAACCAATAACCAGTAACCAACATGCGCTTCACCAAAATGCACGGGATCGGCAACGACTTCGTCATGGTCGATGTCATTGCTGACGGGCTGCCTTCGAATGATCTGGCGAAGCTGGCTCGAGAGGCGAACGATCGTCGATTTGGGATTGGCGGCGATGGGCTCATCCTGGTAGAGAAAAGCGACGGCGGCCGGTTCCGGATGCGGATGTTCAATCCCGACGGGTCCGAAAGCGAGATGTGCGGCAACGGGATCCGGTGCTTTGCCAAACTCCTGCGGGATCACGGGCATACGCGCGAATCGTCCGTGCCCGTCGAGACCGGCGCGGGAACGCTCGTCGTGCAGCTTCTTGGGGACGGAAGGGTTCGGGTTGATATGGGACAAGCCCGACTGACCCGGGGCGAGATCGGGATGTTGGGTGAGCCCTCAGAGAAGTTCGTCGAGTCGCCGGTCGATGGCTATCTTGGGACCGCGGTTTCCATGGGCAATCCGCATCTCGTAATCTTCGTCGATGATGTGACAGCCGTCGATCTGGCCTCGGATGGCTCCCGGTTGGAACGAAGCGGATTGTTTCCCAAGCGCGTGAACGTGCACTTTGTGCAAGTCCTGGGCGACAGGCTTTGCCAAAGGACTTGGGAACGCGGCGCGGGAGCCACGCTGGCATGCGGGACAGGGGCTTGCGCGGTGGCGGTTGCGGCGCATCTCACAGGCCGAGCCGGAAGAAAATCGTTGATCGAATTGCCCGGCGGGGCTCTGGAGATCGAGTACCTGCAAGACGGGCGCGTTCTGATGACGGGACCGGCGGAGACTGTCTTCGAGGGGGAGTGGACAGCCGCCTAGTTTGCGCTCAGCTTGTGCTGCGCCGTTTCAGTCCCCGCGGTCTTTCTGCCCCTTTGGGGCTTTGTGCTGCGCGTGCTGGCGCTTATCGGCGCTGATCGACTTGCCCACGTCGCTCTGGTCGGAAGTGAAGTGACCCTTCTCGTCGCGGCGAACGTATCGTGACTCGCCTTTGTTTGGCGTGATCTTCTCTCGCTTGCTCATAGATTGTGCGACCCAGCGCGGGCCCGGATTGATCCCGAGTTCACCGGTAAACTGAACCCAAATGCTCGAAAAGCTCCTCGAGATCGAAAACCGATTCGAGCAGGTCGAGGCGGATTACAACGATCCCGCCAAGATCAGCGACAACCGCGAGATGCAGAGGCTCGGCAAGCAGCGCGCCGAGCTGGAGCCGATCGTGCATGCCATTCGCGAATACAAGAAAGCGCGGACCGATCTCGAGGAAGCCGAGGAGATGCTCTCCGATCCCGAGATGAAGGAGCTGGCTCAGGAAGAGATCGAGCCAACCAAGCAAAGGATCGCCGACTTGGAAGAGCGGCTCAAGCTGATGCTCGTGCCCAAGGACCCTCTCGACGAGAAGGACGTTATCGTGGAGATCCGCCCCGCCGCGGGAGGCGACGAGGCCGCCCTCTTCGCCAACGAGCTCTTTCGCATGTACTCGCGCTACGCCGAGCGCCGCAAGTGGAAAATGGAGGTCGTCGACCACGAGGAAAGCGGCATCGGCGGGCTCAGCAAGGTCGTCTTCAACATCCACGGGCAGAACGCCTACTCGCAGCTCAAGCACGAAAGCGGGGTCCATCGCGTTCAGCGCGTCCCCGCCACCGAATCGCAAGGCCGCATCCACACGTCGACGGTGACTGTCGCCGTGCTCCCCGAGGCCGAGGAGGTCGAGCTGGATATCGACGCGAAAGACCTCGAGATCTCCACCTTCTGCTCCTCCAGCGCGGGCGGCCAGCACATGCAGAAGAACGAGACCGCCATCCGCATCATCCATAAGCCGACCGGGCTCGTCAGTACCTGCCAAGACGAGCGCAGCCAGGCCCAAAACAAGCTGAAAGCGATGGCCGTCCTGCGCGCCAAGCTTCTCCAAAGAATGCAGGAGGAAGCCGCCGCCGAACGCGCGGGCATGCGCAAAGGCCAGATCGGCTCCGGCGACCGCAGCGAAAAGATCCGAACCTACAACTTTCCCCAAAGCCGCATCACCGACCACCGCATCGGCTTCCAGGCCCATAACATGATCACCTTCATGGATGGAGACATCCAGCCCATGATCGACGCTCTCGTCCAGGACGAGCAGGCGCGCAAGCTTGGCGAGGCCGAAGGGCCGCAGCCGCTTCTCAACTAAGCGAAATCGCTGTCCGGGAGCGGGTCCAGGTTTGAGTTGGGGTCGGAAACCTATGCTACAACCGCAGGAAGCTTGCCGACTCCAGCCCGAAGCCGAGCCGTTCGTAGAAGCTGTGCTTGAATGTGAACAGGTACACGATCGCGCGAGGTGAAACCTCGCGAATCATGGCGATCGCCTCCCGCATGATCGCCGTCCCGATGCGTTGAGACTGCCACTCCGGCACGACGGCGACATCCCAGATGCTGAACCAGCCCGGAGCATCGTTCATGATTCTCAGGCAGGCGATCGTTCCCCCTGAGGGCGCAAGGGCCACTACGCCGCCCCAGGTTCCTGCCAAGAGATCTGCGGTTCCGTCCTGGCGGCCGCCGAAGGCTTTGCCACAGACGTCGGCGTACTCCCCGGATGTCGGCTTCCGTCTAGTCAGCTTGACCTCGGCTGGAAAGGGCTTGGATGCAGGGGCGCTGCTCGAAATCGGACCCGCGAATCGCAGGAAGTAGCCGTTCAGGTCTTCGACGACGTATTCGCGAAAGCCCCACGGCTTGTCTTCGATCTCGGAGACGACCTTCGCCCCGGCTTTCTTGTGCCGGCGGTAGAGCTCGTCCGGTTCGTCCACCTTGACCCAGTGCTGGTGTCCCTTCACCTTCTGCGCGAGGTCGGGGTTCAGATTGAACATGATCGTCGCCCCGCCAGCTGAGGCGGAGCCGAAGGTCGGCGGTTCGCCGTAGGCCCAGGTCGAACCGAAGCCGAGGATCTCCTTGTAGTACGCCAGCGTGGCTTCGATATCGGAGCAGGCGAAGATCGCTGTCGAGCTGATCATGCGGCTAGGATACGCCTGGGCCTTGGGCCTTGGGGCCTTGCGCGAGGCGAATCATACCGACGAGGATGCGCTGCGGAATAATCGGAAACTCGATAACATCCGAGCATGCGCTTCCAACCCGCAGCGTATGGCCTTGCCCTCCTGATCGCCGGAGTGGTGCTCCCTTTCCAGATCCCGCGAATCCTCGAGCGCGGCTCCTGGGTCGGCGGATCCGCGTCGGTGATGGGCAACGTCGACAAGATGAGCATCAGCACGAAGACGACCGTGGTTGACTATTCTTATGAGGTCGGCGGCAAACGTTACACGGGAGAGGACGTCGGGCGCGACTTCGGCGTGTCCGAGGGACCGGAGCGCGTGACCTACGCGAAGTCGAATCCGGCTATTTCAACGCTGAGACCCGACCGGATTGAAAGCATCTATAACACCAGCGTCGTGATGGCGATCGTCGGCGTGCTGCCTCTCGTCATCATGCTTTTCTTGGAGTTGATCGCGGCGACAAAAGCCGGGCGCCAGGCTCCGAAGGATAATAAGCCATGAGACTGTGGCTTCTCACGTTCTTCGTCCTCGCCCTCGCGCTCGCCGGCTGCCAAAAGCCTGAGCCACCTCTCGATCTCTCGAAGAAGCCCGACGCGGCGGAGCAGATCGCCCACGGATCGCAGCCGAGCGGGGCCGACATGGCGAAGGACGCTGCGAGCGGCAAATAGGCTATCGGATGCTTGCTGCCGTTTCTTGGCGGGCGATCGCCCACTCCGAAATAACCACCCGCAGACGCCAAACCTGCCACCAGGTGAACGGGAGAAACGCAAGAAGATAAGGCGTCATCACGACGACGTTCTCCTTGAATTCGCTATCCCTGAAGATGAAGGCGGCGGGAAGTGCGATCGCGAACCACACCCAAGCCGCTAGCGACCAGCTCCGCAATCTTCTTTCGCCCGAAATCCTGGCCAGAGCTTCGAGCAGAAAGGCGAAGGCGGCGGCTTCAAACGCCTGCCTGACGTTCACGAGGGACACCGAGATGTCGACTCCGTTCCAAACGTTGAGCAGCTTGCCTTGGCTGAATGGCCAGAGCAGATCGATCGGGGCGAACCAGAAGACGATGTCGAGCAGAATGTGAGACAAGACTCCGAGCGCCAGGCCCAGCAAGGTCCATCGCCACTTCGGAGCCAGAAGGGAAATCAGGCCAAGGAAGGCTGCGAAGAGAAGCGAATGCGTCGCGCTCCGGTGGATCACGTAGGTCAGCTCGCCGTGCTTCAGCAGGACCGCGATCGCCGTAGGGAACATGTCGGCGTCGGGGAGCATCGAGCCGAGCACCACGCCCGGGACAAAGGCCCCGGGCTTTGGAATATGCCGCGCAAGCGCCTTCGCCATTCCCAGCCCCACGAGACCGTGAAATCCGTTCTGAGGCATCTACTTCGCTCTCCGATTGCGATCGTGCGCCTCGCCCACCAGGAACCAAAAGGCGGCTTCGCAGAGGAAGGCAAGGAAGATGGGCTCCCAGCGTCTTATCGCGATTGCGACGGCAATAACCGCGATTGCCGCGAGCACCCCGAACCAACCCAAGGGCGTCAGCTTCACCGGTAACCCTCACCCACGATCACCTCGATCGCGTTCGGGACGACCTCCACGGCGAGACGCCCTGGCGGCAGCATCTCTCCGTCGACGAGAAACGAAGCCGGCGGGGAGCTCTCGACTTCAAGCTTTCGGAAGCGCTGCGTTTGGACCTTGGGGTGTGACAGGTGCTTGCCGGACAGCACCTTGGGAAAGTTCGCCAGAAACTCCAGCCAGCCAAGCTCGCCCACAATCACAAGGTCGAGCATCCCGTCTGAGAGTTCGGCGATCGGCGCAATCTTCATCCCGCCGCCGTAGCTCTGCGCGTTTGCGAAAGCGCAAAGCATCGCCTTCTCTCGTATCGTCTCCCCGTCCACGCACAAAGAGAGCGTGCTCGCCTGGTAGCGGGCCAGCGTTTGGAGCACGCCGGCCAGGTAGGCGCTCCGCCCACGAAGCCAGCGATACCCCTTGTTCACCCGATCCGCGACGGCGGCATCGAATCCACAACCCGCTACGTTCAGGAAATGCCCTTCGCGATCATCTTGCCGCCATCTGCCGACGTCGATGCTCTTGCGCCCCCTGGTCCTTAAAGCTTGTATTGCCAGGGCTGGAGAAGGCCCGACGCCGATGGTTCGCGCGAAGTCGTTTCCAGTGCCGAACGGAAGAACCGCAAGGATCGCGTCTCGACGGCTACCCAGAAGCCCCTGCATCACGTCGCACACGGTCCCGTCTCCGCCCGCGGCCACTACGATCTCGCATCCCGAATCGGCCATCTCCGCGGCTTGCTGCCGCGCGCTCCCGGGCGCGATTGTCTCCTCGCAGATCAGCTCATGGTCTCCAAGAGCCTCGCGTATCCGGTCGAGCCAGTCCGGCCATTTCCGCTCAACAGCGCCTCGCCCGCTCTTGGGGTTCCTCACAAGGCCGACCTTCATGAACAAGAGGGTAAGCGCAAAGCACTGAGCAAATTGCAACAGACCTGCTTTTTTGAGACCGCCATCCACCGGTAGGATTAGCGCGATGGATCTCAAGAGCGCGTTCAAAGAGCAGTATCACGCGAGCCTCGCCATGTTGGTTGAGTGCGTCGAGAAATGCCCCGAAGACCTATGGCTTGCTCCTGCCTCGAACCCGGCGGGGTCGGAACAGGTCGTCCTATGCCGCACGTTCTGGCGGATCGCGTTCCACACCGCGTTTTACGCGCACCTATACCTTGGCCAAACCGAAGCCGACTTCAAGCCTTGGCCGGGCCGCCGTCAAGGCATCCACTCGTGCCTCTGGGAAGAGCCGGCGAATATGGAGCCCTACGAACTGCCCGACGGCGCGGAAAGCTATAGCCGCAGGGAGATGCTGGATTACATCGCCTTCGTGGACAGCCTGGTCGATCCGACCGTCGACGGTCTCGATATGGACTCGGAGCAGACGGGATTCTCCTGGTATCCGAATATGAGCAAGCTTTCTCACGAGTTGCTGAGCCTCCGTCATATCCAAGGCCACGTTGGACAGCTCTCGGAGCTGCTGATGGCTCGTGGCATCGATACCGACTGGATCAGCCGCTGCCGCACTTGAGGCGTTGCGGCCTTGGCGTTACGGCCTTATTGCCTTATGGCCTTATGGCGTTCTGGCGTTATGGCGCTGAGTGTTCAACGCTGGGGCGGAGTGCTAGAGCTGAGGCTCAGCCACCTGTGCACTTATTGAAACGATCCCCGAACATCGGGCTTGTTCAGCATGATGATGGTAAAGACGCCCAGGCCCGTACCGAGCGGAACATGCAGGCAGTTCAGGGCGGACACGAGGATCGTGCCGGTCCAGTTTCGGCGGTCCCTAATCCAGTTGGCGGCGAGCAGGTTCAGCGTGGCCAGCAGGCAGATCATGCCGAAGGCGAACAGGAGGATCGCACCCATGAAGCTGGCGATGATGGCGGGCGGGGCCGAGGCCCTCGCGGAAGGCTGGGCTACCGCGGCCACGCTGAAGATGCCCACGATGAACAAGGAATAGCCGCCGAGGCAGAGCCCGCCGAGCCCGTACCACGCCGCATGCACGCGGTGCAGGATCACGAGGGTCCTCATATTGCCCTCGTCCATCCGACGCTGATAATCCGCCCACGCCGGGTCCTGCATCAGCTTGAGGACGAATCAGCCCAGCCATGCGCATCCTATGGGTTCGGGCCGAAGCGCTCCGATCGAAGACGCGACTCGATCTGCGCAGCCGGGTCCCCCGCGGGATCGATCCTCTCCGCCCGCCATCCGTATCTGATGGCAGCATCGCAGTTGCGCGCGCTGTCGTCGAAGAGGATGATGCCGTCCGGATTGCAGCCGACCTTTTCCTGAAAGATGCGGAAGGCGCGCTCGTCCGGCTTGGAGACGTGAATCTCGAACGAGGCGAGATGCACTTTCATGGCGGGGATTGCCGGGAAGCGGTCGCTTCGAAGGAACTCGTTCCAGTGGGGCGCGTTCGTGTTCGACAGGCAGCCGGTCGCTATACCTGCCGCATTGAGCGACTGAACGATTTCATCGACGCCCGGGTAGGCCTCGATCAGGATGCTGAGGTGGATCGCGGCGGCCTTCTCCACGCCGATGCCGCCAAGAAACTCGGAGAGGCCGGCCAGATACGCCGACTCGCTTACATCCCCGGCCTGATAGGGATCGAAGAGCGGCATATCGCTGAGGTCGGTCTCGGGATGGATATGCGCGGGGATCGGCAGGCCCGCACGCTGGAGCATCTCGTGCCACCGCGTCGAGATTCGGATCACGACTCCGCCCACGTCGAAGCAGATGGCGCGGAGCATCTACGATTTACGATTTACGATTGACGATTGACCGCTGGCGATTGACGATTGACGATTGACCATTGACGATTCAAAGGGTAGCAGGAAGTAAACCGAACACAGCCTGGACAGCACTAGCCGGTGACAGACTAATCGTAAATCGTAAATCGTAAATCGTAGATTACTCCGGTCTTTCCGGAATCCACGCTCGCGGAAACGGAGCGTCCTCGGATGGTGGGATCGGGCCTTCGCGAGTTTCTTTCGTGCGCTCCTCTTCGCTCGCGTAGAAGCGGAGCCAGGTTGCCTGCTCGCTCTCCTCGCTCACCCAGAGGAAGCCGATCGAGATAGCGCTCGCGGCATCGTTCGGGAAGATCGTGATGGGATTCTCGCGAATCTCCTCCATGATCGCCTCGTATAACTCGCGATCGCTCAGGTGCTCCGTGAAGTGCAGATACACGTTGATCCACGAGAGATCGAGGACCAGGCGCTCGAGCGCTTTTGGCAGTTCGGCGTCCGTCACCCTAAGGGAAGGCGCGGGCGTCCAGCCGCGCCGCTCGAGCTCTTCGAGCATCGTGGTCGCGAAGAGCTCCTCCTCAGAGCGGAGCATCTCCCACATTCGATTCGCAGCCTCTGGATCGACTGCCTTCCATGGCTCGTCCATGGGTAGATCATAAGCCTTTGTCGTTTCGGGTGCAAGCAGCGAAGCTTTTTGTCATCCCGAGGCACAAGGATCTAGATTCCTCGCAAGCTTGGAATGACAAAGGACCGACCTAGTTCCGGTCGGCCGCGCTAAGCATTATCCCGTTGAACAGCAGCCTAAACGCGCCGTGGGACTGGGCGCGGAAAGTGATCTCCGGCGTGAAGAGGTAAAGGTGCCCCTTGCCAACGCGCGCGTGGATGATCGCGGCGGTGTCCTTGAGATAAGGCTGGCCGAGCGCCCAGCCGCTGCGGAGCGAATGGTCCGAATCGAACCAGCCGATCTTGTCCACGCCGGGCCCGGCGACGAAGGCCGGATCTTCTTCGAACATCACGTCCAGATCGCTCGGCATATTGCTCGCAATAGGCTGGGTCGTGTCGAGGTGTATGCGCATGACCGAGCCGGGGATGTAGAACTTCGTTCTCGGGAGCGCGGCTCCGGCTTCGTCCACCAGAGCATTCTTTACGTCCAGGCCCAGCTGGCTCGCGATTCTTGTCGCGGGGCCCATCGCGATAATCGTGCCGCCCTGCTCGAGGAAGTCCTTGAGCTTAGGAACGGTCTTCGCAGCGCTCATCGAGCCGAGATGAGGGCGATACTCCTCCGGAATACCGTTTGCGTCGACTTCGCGTGTTTCGCGGTTTGAAACCCCCGCGTCGCTAGGAAGAATGAGGCAGTCGAACTTGCCGGCAAGTCCGGCGTCGATCTGGGGGGCGTAGACCACGGTGTAGGGGATACCGTACTGTTCGAAGATCCAGCGAATCCAGCCGCTCGGCATCGAGCCACCGTAGCGATCCCAGAGGGCTACCCTGGGGATTCGTCGTACGCCGGTCGTTGAACCTCCGGCAACAATGCCGCCATTTCTGAGTGTGCGCACCGTGTCCTCGATCCAAGAAAGCGGAACTTCGACCGGCGCATTCAGTGCTTCAAAGTCACCCGTCGGCACCCCATTCAGCAGCCTGGCGAACTTGATTCCCATTTGAAACGCGAGTGTATAACCCGCCGAATCATATGGCGGGATCGGAGGACCCCCCGGATACGCGAGGTCGTTCGGGTGATCCTGCGGCTCGAACATATCGAGGATATGCGGGCGGAATGCCTGGTCGCAACGGACCACAAATGAGCCGGCTGGATATGTCCTGCCACCGACCGTGAACGGCGCCTTCGCGCGCTGGATCTCGACGCCAACTTTGAGCAGGGAATTGACGAATCGGTCGGCGAGGACCGCTTCCTGATCGGCGGTGATTACATAAGCCCGCGGATCGCGCAGATCCGGCGCGTGCATCGCCGAGTACCCCTTGTCCCTCGCCAACTGTACTCTAGAAGGCGTGTCCGTCCACGAATCGCGGCTGCCGCGCTCGATCGAATTCCGGCCCATCCGATAGATGTTGTAGAGGAACTGCTCGCGGTGCCTCGATGCGATATCCATCACCGAGTAGTTCGCTGTCACGGAGTAGTCAATCGATTGCCGGAAATGCCACTCCTGCGGCTGGATCGGGAAGGGCAGATCGCCTCGCGGCTGCAGCTTGTCCGCGACGAACGGGATGCGCGTTGGTGTGGGCGAGCCGATCGCCTCGGTCAACAGGCCGATCATATTGTGGAAGTAGCAGGTCGTGCGCAGGCCGCCGTTCCACCACGTCGAGTAGTTCGAGCCGGACCGCATCGTAGCCCCCGGCTTGTTCTCTGCGATAAAGCGGCTCATCATGTTCGCTCCAACCATTTCCAGCTCTGAGACCACGAGCGGATCAAAGTTGTAGTTGAACGGATCGCGGAACGGCGGCTGGAAGATGACGGTCCCGGCCGGCCCCGTTTGGTGGTGGTTGTAGACGATCTGGGGGAACCAGGTGCGATACATGAGATTGTTCATGTTCGTGGTCTCCGCCAGGTTCGAGGCATAGAAATCGCGGTTGTCGTCGTGGCCCGCGTACTTCTCGTAGAGTCTCGGCAGGCTGCCAAGGCTGCGCTTCGAAGGATCTGAGTTCCGCATGTACCAATCCGAGCAGAGATCCATCCCGTCCGGGTTCGCGTGTACGCACAGAACGATGTCGTCCTTCAAGATGCGCCGCGTTTCTTCGTCGTCCCGCGAGACGAGCTGGTAGACGGTCTCCATAAGCTGCTGCGCGCCGAGCACTTCGCTCGCATGAAGGCCGCCATCGATCCAAACGACGGCTTTGCCATCTTTCGCGAGGGCTTTTGCCTGAGCATCTGTGAGGCCCTTCGCCAGGCAAAGCCGCTTCGCGATGTCTCGATACTTGTCGAGTTGACGCATGTTTGCGGGATCGGAGATGATCGCAACGAGCTGGGTGCGCCCCTCCTCGGTCCTGCCGATCGGGAGGAGCTTCATGCGGTCGGATTCACGGGCGAGCTTTCCCCAGTAATCCGTTAGCTGCTTGTAGTTCGCGAGGAAGTAGTCGTCGCCGATGTTATGTCCGAATTGCTCCAACGGAGTCGTGATGTGCGCGGCGAGAAGCAGAGGAGCGGCAAAAGAAAGGCACGACATTGCGGGACTGTTCTACCACGCTGACCGTGTAGGGGCAAGGCGAACCTTGCCCCTACGGGCCACTTCAATCGAACAAAGCTTCCGCGAAGTCTTTCGCCTTGAAGTCCTTCAGATCTCCGACCTTCTCGCCCGTGCCGATCAGCTTGATCGGAATCTTGAGCCGCTCGTAGACTCCGATCAGCGCCCCGCCCCGGGCCGTTCCGTCGATCTTGGTCAGCACGAGGCCGGTAACCCCGGCGGTCTTCTTGAATTCTTCGGCCTGTCTAATAGCGTTCTGGCCGGTGTTCGCGTCGAGGACCAGCAGCACTTCGTCGGGCTTGCGCCCGAGTGCCTTGTCCGCGACCCGCGCGATCTTCGCAAGCTCGCCCATGAGATTGTCTTTGCTGTGCTGCCGGCCGGCTGTGTCTGCAAGCACAAAGTCCGCACCGCGTGCCTTCGCGGCCTGGATCGCGTCGAAGATAACTGCGCTCGAATCCGCCCCCGGCTGGGCCCTAACGATTTCCGCTCCAGTGCGCTGCGCCCAAACTTCGAGTTGCTCGATGGCCGCGGCTCGGAACGTGTCGCCGGCGGCCAGGATCACCCGGAAGCCGCGGCTGACCAGCAGGTTCGCAACCTTCGCGATCGTAGTCGTTTTCCCGACTCCGTTGACCCCGACAAAAACGAAGAGGGTTGGCGCGTCGTCGTTTACTTCGAGACCCTGGTCGCCGTCCTGATGGAAGCGGTCCGCGATCGCTTTCTTCAGCCGGTCCTTCATAGCCGCCGGATCGGTGATCTTCTCGTCTCGCACGGCCTTGCGCAGCTCGGCGAGGATCGCGGTGGTGGTACCGATGTGGGTGTCCGCCTGCAGCAACGCCTCTTCGAGCTCCTCATAGAACTCGTCGTCGATCACCCCACGCCCGACAAGGCGATCGAACCGCTGCATCAGCTTCTTGAACACTGGCGAAAGGATACTCGTGGGCGTGGGTGGTGGGTCGTGAATCGTGAATCGCGGCCGACACGTTCCAATCGTCAAGCGTCAATCGTAAATTGCCTCACCGCCCGTTCCCACCGCTGCCATATCGGATACCTTCGGACGCGCTGGGCTAGTCGCGGTGGGAGGTTGGGGCTGAGGAAGTCGCGATGCGTCTGTAGTCGCATCCGCTCCGTGCGCGCCAGTTCGGCCCGCTTCAGCTTGGAGCCCTGCAGCACCTCGTACCAGAGCAGAACGCTCCAGATGTTTTGACTCGGATACTGCTTGGCGATCAGGCGTTTGAACTTCTGCTCGTCTTTGTCCAGGCTGCGAATCTCTTGGCCACGCGGGTCCGCGAAGCGGTTGATTCGCTGCAGCCTCACGATGTACGAGTAGTAAAAGGGAATCTCGAAGACGGGGCCGCGAAAGGATCTGTTGACCAGGAAGTTCGTGGCGTCGTGGTCGATATGCCCCTGCTCGAAGGCTCCGCAGCAGACGCGGTCAGGTCGAACGTCGCCGATCCACTCCTCGAATCTTGGAATCAAGCTGCCCAATTCCTCGGCGATGCCTTTGTCTGGGGCGGCGAAGAACATGAGCCGGCTTTGGGGAACGCCGAGAAAGGCTGCAGCCGCCCGAGCCTCGGCCTCTCGCTCGGGCGTGCTGTGTGTCCAGCTCAGAAACACATCGCACCCCACGTCGGCGAGATGCTTGATCCAAGCGCAGATCGATATCTCATCGTCAGGGTGGGTCATGCAGAAGAGCCACCGCAGCCTGGAGTCGGGGTCGAAGATCAAACGCCAACCTCGTAGGGGCAAAGCGTGCCTTGCCCTCGCATAGCGCTGAACCGGGCAAGGCACGCCTTGCCCCTACTGGGGGTCGTCATGAAGTTGAAGATTCGAGCTTGCGCAGAAGGTCGGTCGTCGACCGCCCTTCGAGGAACGGAAGAATCCTGACCTCGCCGCCATACTCCTTCACGGCGGCGGCCTCGGGCAGATCGTCGGGCCGATAGTCGCCGCCCTTCACGTGGACCTGCGGCCGCAGGGCTCGGATCAATCGCTCCGGCGTCGCGTCGTCGAATACGATCACGCCGTCAACTGAACGCAGAGCCCGAAGGACTTCAGCCCGATCGTTCTCGCCGTTAACCGGCCGTCCCGACCCCTTCCCAAGGGCCCGCGCGGATGCATCCGAATTGAGCCCGACTATCAGCAAGTCACCAAGCGCCCGCGCTTGCGCCAGGTACCGCACGTGGCCGGCGTGGAGGATGTCGAAGACACCATTCGTGAACACGAGCTTCTTCCGGTGCCGAAGCTCGAGCACTTCTTCCAAGGTCATGAAATTGCCTCCCTCACAGTCTTGAAGACGTCGGCCGCCTCGATGTAATCCAGCCCGCGCGGATCGTAGTGGCAGCGATCGATCTGACCGTACGGGCAGCTTCGCTCCGGCCTCGTCGCCGAATAGAGTCCGACCGCCGGGATTCCCAAAGCCGCCGCAATGTGGCTGCTCCCCGTGTCCCCGCCGACGTGCGCCTTCGCCAGACCGATCAGTGCGACCAATTCGGCGAGAGAAGTCTCCCCGCTCAAATTGATCGGTTTCGACTTACACAGCTTCTCAACTTCCGCAGCAGCCACCGACTCCTTTCCTCCGATAAGCACGACCGTGAATCCCTCGCCGGAAAGCATATCCGCGAGCTGGGCGAACCGCTGTGGCGGCCATTGCTTAACGGTCCATGCTGCGCCGGGATTGAGGGCGACGAAATTCGATCCAAGTCGCTGCCGAATAAGGATCGTCGCCTCGGGATCCGGAACCAGGGCAAACTCCGCTCGATCTGCAACGCCCCCCACCGCGCGGGCCACGTCAACGTATTGATCGACGACGTGCAGCGAAGTAGGATCGGGTACGACGGCCTGACTGAACAAGGCAGAGCCCTCACGCTGCCAGTGGTATCCGACCTTGCGCTTCGCCTTCGCGCCCACGATCATCGAAGCGCTTTTGAAAAGTCCCTGAAGATCGAGGGCTGCCTCGTACTCGGCCTTCCCGGAAGGAGGATTCGTGTAAAGCGCCATGACGCGCTTTTTTGCGATCGGAACCACGATGTCTATCGCCGCGCAGCAACTCGGTATCTCGAAGAAGGTCTCCGACACTATCCAAGTGACCTCGGAGTCCGGAAATCCCGCCTTCAAAGCCGAAGCCGCGGGCAGCGAGCACACGATGTCACCGAGCGACGAGAGCCGGCTGATGAGGAACTTCATGATGGGCGTTACGGCGTTATGGCCTTAAGGCGTTGCGGCTATGGGAGGAATGATTTTGCTGGTCTCAAGGCTGCAATAACTCATACCAGACCGCAGCACCCGGAAGGCCAAAGGCCGTCATGCCGCAACGCCTAGTCGTCAGGCGGCATAGCTGCGAATCAGCGATTCGGCCGCGCTGACGACTTCCTCGGGTGAGATATTGTCCGGCGAGCCGCCGCGGATAAGAACCCTGCCGGAATCCGTGTAAGGCCGGAACACCTTGGGATCGGCGGGGCCAAAGATGCTGACCACGGGCACTCCATAAGCAGCCGCCAGGTGCCCGGTGCCGGTATCCGGCGAAATGTGAACTTCGCTCTCCGCGATTGCCGCCATCGATTCGCGGAGGCTGAGGCGCCCAACCAGGTCGGCTGACCCAGCCGGCCCTTCGAAGACGACGCCCGGCGCGCCGATATACACCGGCTGAATCCCCGAGCGGAGCAGCAGCTCACCCACGCGGCGAAAACTGTCCGCCGAATAGCGATTCGCGGGCTGGGTGGCGGCCACGGAGATCGTGGCGAATCGGGCGCGGTCGAACTGGTCCCGGACCATCCGGCGCTCCATGTCGAGCGTGGGCATCATCGGCGTGGCCGGGAAAGGGATGTCGATCAGAGCTCGCGTGACCTCGACCCACCATTCGACATTGTGCATGCCGGGCAGACGGCCCCCGACTATCGTGTTGAGCTTGCTCGAAAAAAAGTCGCTGGCCCCGCAGGCAGCCCTGCGATTCGCCCCGGACAGCTTAAGAAGCAACGCACTTTTCGCATGGCCGTGCAGGTCGATCCCGTAGTCGAACCCGCTTTGCCGCAAACGAGTGTAGGCGACGAGCTGGTCGCGCCAAGTCTGCGGGCTCCAGCGATCCCTCTTCCAGCGTGTCCGGGGCAGAGAATAGACCGAAGTCAGCAGCCGCTCGGCGTCCAGCACTTGGCTGAACCGCTCCTCGACTGCCCAGACCAGCTCGCAGTCCGGATGGGCGAGCCGGATTCCGGTCGCGGCCCACGCGCACATCACGCAGTCGCCCATCGAGGACAGCCTTACGAGCAGGACTTTCACAGCAGCCCCGCCTTGCGTGCGCTCTTCCAGCGGTCGTGGAACCACAGCCACTGCTCCGGTGTCTCGCGGATCGCAGCCTCCAGCGAATCGTTGATCGCCCGCGTCATTCCCTCGACCGGCTCGAAGCCTTCGACCGGTGAGAGCGGGGGAAGGGCACTCATGCGATATCGGCCGGGAGCGATCCAGGCGCTGTATACCGGCAGCACCGGGCAGCCCGTCCGGGCGTGGATCGCGCCCGGACCGGTTACCGTCCCGCATGGCTTGCCGAAGAAAGGCACGTAGATGTCTCCCGAATTCTGATCGGGCAGGATCGCCACGAGTTCATTTTGCTTCAGCTTCGTCAGGATCCCCCGCGCCGCGTTGCCCCGGGAGAGCACCTCCACTCCGTGGGTTTCGCGTATTCGTAGGACGTGCCGGTTGAGGTCCGAGTCGTTTGCATCGCGCACAACGACCGTCAATTTGTATCCGCTCGCGACCACGCAGTGGGTGGCCCGCTCCCAGTTGCCGATGTGGCCGCTGACCAGGATTGCTCCCTTCCCGTGTTTCAGCGCCTCATCGATGTTGTCGAAGCCGATCCGCTCGCTGCTGTCGAGGACCTCTTGCGAAGTCCGGACCGGGCTGCGCAGAAAATCCGCGGTGATCCGGCCGAAGTGGCGGAAGCAGCGCTGCGCCAGCTCGATGCGCTCGTCCTCGCTCATCGAAGGGTAAGCCAGCGCGAGGTTGGAAAGAGCCCTGTTGCGATGCTTCTTCGAGAGCCGGTATGCCAAGGCGCCCATGCGGGCGCCCGTCCGCTCCGCGCTCGCCACGTCCTTTTTCAGGAAGGCCTTCTCCGCCATAACGAAGGCGAGGTAGCCCGCGCGCCGCTCCAGGTCTTTACGTCTCGATGGCATCTAGCTTCGCCCGCAGCCAAGCGCGGAATTCCTCCTCCGGCTCGATCCGCACCGAGTGCTCGGCGACGAGGATCTCGTAGCTTCCTACGTCCGGCCGCTCGCGCAGCTTCACCCAATCCTTCCCGGTGACCACGATCGGCCGCCCCTTCGGCAGGCCGGCGAGGAGGTTACCTTCGGTGAGCGGATCGTGATCCGGCCGCAGCTCGACATGGCCGATCTCAAAGCCTTTAAGGCTGTCGAGGAATCTCTGAGGACGCCCGAGCGCGCAGAGGACGGTCAGTGGCATGGGCGTCCCGCCCATGTGTGCCGGGGCCGTCCCGGCCCCGTTCGCATCAGCTTCGCGCTCTTCGGTCGGTTCGCCCGGGCCGACTGAAGTCGGCCTTAGAAAGGGCGGAATGAATTCCGCGCTCCGACGGCTCGCGACCAGCCTGAGCGGCTCAGCCTCAACCCGAAACCGATCCGGCACCACCAGGTCCGCCCGCCGCCGATTCCCCCAGGGCTCCCGATACGGCCCCGCCGGCAAACACCGGCGATTCTCCACCGGTGGATCCAGCACGATCGCCACATCCTTGTACAGCGGCAGGTGCTGAAACCCGTCGTCCATCAGCAGGATGGAACCCGGAAAAGACGAGTGGCCCAGCGAGGCCGCGCGCACCCGGTTCCGCCCGACGATCAGCGGGATCTCCGGCCGAAGCCACCGAATCAGGGCCGCCTCGTCGCCCCACTCGCTCGCTTTCAACTCCCCCGCCGGCGCCACTGAGGCATCCCGCGAAGCCGGCGAGCCGTAGCCGCTGCAGGAGATGGCCACAGGGTGCAGGGTGCCGGGTGCCGGGGACCGGGCGCCGGGCGCCGGGCGCTGGGCGCCTTCCGCCAAAAGGTCCGCCACATGCACAGCAACCGGCGTCTTCCCCGTCCCCCCAACCTGAAGGTTGCCGATGCAGATCACGGGCGAATGCGGCCGCTTTGCCGGCTTGATCCCCAGGCGATACATCACGAGGTATCCCTGCCACCCGGCGCAGTACAGCCACGAGGCGGGGGTCAGCAGGGCGCGGAGCGCGCGAGCCTTGAACGCCGCGCTCGTCCAAAGCTCCTCCGCATGCATCCTGCTATGTTTGCACGCCGGGTCCGGTCCCCCCGCCCGGGGAGGGAGCCGGCGGAGGTCCAGGCTTGGAGTTTGCGCACCGATGCAGGCAGCCGCAACCCGACCCACCCGGTTAGTCAGCCGTCGACCTGCTGATCGATCCCAAAGTGGGGCCCGTATTCGGGGAGCTTCGGTTCGTCGGCACGACGCGCCTCCAACTGCTCCCGCAACGCTCGCCGGTCCAGGCCGAAGAACCCAACCTTCACTCCGTTCTTGCGCAGGTACTCAGTGCAGAGGCCGGAAACCCAGGCTATATACAGGAGCCCGCAGCAGGGCACGAGCGCTGAGGCAAAGCCCAAGACAGACATGACGACGGGGTGCATGCCGGCCGCCCTCGGGGCCTTGCTGCACGCAAGGGCCGCCAAGAAGACCCCGGCCGCCTGTGTGAGTGCTGAGATGGCAAAGAATCCTGGGCCAGATAGATTGCTTTCCGTAGCGGCAACGGCAGTGCCGAGGACAAAGGGTCCGATCACCCAGGCGATGACCGCGAATTCGACCTTTCGAAGGCAAAATGCAACCAGCTCCAGTTCCTCCGCGGTGGCCGTGCCGGTCTTCTTGGGTCGCTGCCTAGGATAAGCCGCGATCCCAACCTCGGGCACGAGAACCTCCGTGGAGCCCGCGGCCTGGTGAACGTACCACGCGATGAACTCCCGCTCCCAGCCCGCAGCGGCCAGAGCGTCAGCCACTTCCGTCTCGGAAGCCCCCTCATCCAGGTCCCGCCGAACCCGATCAGCCAGCTCGACCAACTCGTCGGAAGAGCGCAGAGCGGCCGATGCCACGAATTTCGGCGGGATCGCGAGGGTCTTGTTCTCGGCCACATCATCAGTGTAGGGCGCAATCTCGGTGCGCATCCAGCGCCCGTTATGCTCTACGGCAGGTAGCCCCGTTCGCACGGCGAGCCTTGCCGCTACTGAACACGCGCGTTTCACGCCCGTCCATGCGGTCATGCTTCAGACCGAGCAGCAGAAGATCGCTCACTTGCTCCGACGATTCGGCTTCGGGGCCAGCGAGGCGGAGGTCGAATACTACGGCAAGGGCGGGCTGGCGGGGGCGATCGACAAGCTCCTGAACTACGAGAGCGTGGACGAGGGCTTTGCCGTCGATCCCGAGACGCTCTCGAACCAGCAGGGCAAGCTGAAGCTGCCCGCGGTGCAGGTGTGGTGGCTGATGCGGATGGTCACGACGCGGCGGCCGCTCCAGGAGAAGATGACCCTCTTCTGGCACGACCACTTCGCGACGAGCGCGGACAAGGTCACCTCGCCGTACATGATGCTGACCCAGAACCAGATTCTGCGGGCCGGCGCCACGGGCAAATTCGAGGATCTGCTCACGAACGTCAGCAAGGACCCGGCCATGCTGCTCTGGCTGGATAACGAGTTCAACGTCAAGGGTCATCCAAACGAGAACTTCGCGCGCGAGGTCATGGAACTGTTCACCCTCGGTATCGGCAACTACACCGAGCACGACGTGCAGGAAGCAGCGCGCGCCTTCAGTGGCTGGGGATACGGCGCGAGAGGGCGGCAGCGGCAGCCGAAGAACCAGAAGCTCGCGAAGAACCAGGTCTTCATCGACAACGCTTTCAATCACGACGATGGCACTAAAGAGTTCCTCGGCAACAAGGGCAACTTCGACGGAGACGACATCATCGGCATCCTCTGCTCGCAGCCGCGCACCGCGCGGTATATCACATGGAAGCTGTGGGAGTGGTTCGCCTATCCATCGCCGGATGAGGCCTTGGTTGCGCGGCTGGCAGAGCCGTTCTTCCAGGGCGGGCTGCGGATCAAGGACTTGATCCGCTCGATCATGGAGGCGCCCGAGTTCTATTCGGAGAAGGCTTACCGGGCGGTGTACAAGAACCCGATGGACTTCGCGGTCTCGACCCTGCGCCAACTGGGCTTCGGCGCGCAGCCTCTGACCGACGCCGACTTCAAGGGCGATCTGCGTCCGGCGACCGCCTTGCGGATTTCGACGAAGGGCATGGGCATGGACCTGCTCTTCCCGCCCGACGTTTCCGGCTGGGACGGCGGCGCGGCGTGGGTCAGCTCAGCGACGATGGTCGAGCGCATCCATTGGGCGCACGTGCTCTTCGGGCAGGCTCAGGTCGGTCTGAAGGACAAGCGGTATTTCAGCATCCAGATGGACGCCTGGCCGCTGCTCGCGGACGATCCAACGCCTTCGGGAGTGGCTTCCCGGCTAATCTCGCTCTTCGACGTCGATCTGCCGGCTTCTCGGAGGGCTTCGCTGGTCGCGGCGGCGAAAGCTGCGAGCGGCGGCCGGGCGACTCCGGCGAATGCGAACGAGACGGCTGCGGCGGTCACGCGGCTGATCTTCGCCGCGCCGGAATTTCAGTTCGCGTGATCAGAATTTCCCGCGCGCCGTAAACTGCAAAACCGTCGAGCTGTATCCTCGCGAGCCGACGGTCATGTCGACGAACTGCCACGGCGCGACCGTTACCCCGACGTCCAGATCCTTACTCGCGCGATAGCGTAGCGTGCCCGTGAACGCGCTGCTCCACACGGAAGTCTCGGGCAGATGCAGCGGGTTGTCGTTTTGGCTGTTGAAGAACGTGTAGTTGGCGGTCGCGCTCGTCTTCGGGTTCACGGACCAGTTCGCTCCCAGCGTGAAGGTCGTGGCGTCGGGGAAGAAGGAGTTGAGGTCTGGCGCGAGCGGGTCGGACGTGCGGCCGCTCCAGAGGTCGGTGGAGATCTCGGAATACATCTGCAGCTCGGGCTTGAGGCTCCACTCGGCGCCGATCGTGAGCCCCTGGTGCGTCACCGACGTATCCCGCTGCGAGTTACGGTTCTGGTGCCAATCCAGGACTCCATACACATTCGCTCGCTCGTTGAATGCGTCGAACTTCAGTTTCGCGTCCCAACGGCTCGTCCAATAGAGCGCGCGGGGGTCAAGGGTTTGCATCTGCGCGCCTCCCTGCATCGTTTGATGGGAGACGGAGCCGGTCAGGCGGGCGGAGCGGCTGAGCCTGCCGGAGAACTCCGCGTCGAGCGTGTGCAGCCGCGGCACGTCGACGAAGGTGTGATCGGAGGTCACGCGCTCGAGCGCAAGCTGGTCGTAGCCGACCTGCAGGTTCCAGCCTGCGCCAAGGCGATGCACTATGCGGGCTCGCGCCTCCTGCCGGCTGCGATCGTAGGCGTTCAGGACTGTCGGCATCTCCAGGCGAGTGTTGCGGTAGCTCAGCAACACGTTCGTGTCGTCTCCGGCAAGCAGGTTGCCCCCGAGATTCCACTCGTCGATTCGGTCAGTCGCGCTGCCGGGTTGGCGGGTGATGCTTCGGGAGAAGGCCCCGCTAAGGGCAAAGCTGTCGCCGATCTCTTGAAGGGCGCCTGCGCTCAGGGTTTCCGTGTGAGTATCGGGGAGGATCGCGGTGCGGTCTTCGTAGCGCAGATCGGTGTAGCCGAGATCGACGAATCCGCCGCGCCAGAGGCTGCCCCTCAGGCTTACGTTCGTGGTGCGGGTGCTCTGATCGAGATAGTCGAGCGGTTCGCCGAGGGTGTGGACCTCGTCGGTGAGCCTCGTTCTCGCGAATAGGTCGAACGTGGGCGTCAGCTTTTGGTTGACGTAGAACTCGGAAGTGCGGCGCGAGCTCGGGTCCGTGATGAAGGGGTCGGTATCGAAGAATCTTGCCCGGGAGTCCGCGGCGGAAAGGATCGTGCCGCCCGAATTGAGTCTGACGAGAGCGGCGGCGCGGTAATCAGGCTGACCGATCGCCTTCAGGACCAATCTGGCGTCGTTGCGCAGCTCGTCGCCGGCGCGCAGGTCCAGCCTCTCGAGGTAGAAGCCGCGGGGCGGCGTGGCGTACTGAAAGAACTTGTTCGCGTTCCCGGAGATCGCGGTGTTCGACCAGCCAAGGCCGACGTAGATTTGGAAGCGGTCGTTAGGTGGTTGGGTTGATGGTTGGGTGGATGGGTGGGTGGGTTGTTGGGCGGTTTGAGCCCCCGTGGCTGCCACAAGTCCGGCCGCCATCAGGCTGGTCAGCCTCATTTGACCAGCAGCCTCGGGTCGTGATTGGAACCGTGGAGCGCGGCGTGGCAGCCTGAGACCCAGCAGCTTTGCCCCGGGAAGTGGTTGCTGCCTCCTTGCGCGGTGTGGCACTGTAGGCAGAGTCCGCGCGAGAACGCGACGAGCAGCTTCGGGTTCTGCGAGCCGTGCGGGTTGTGGCACTCGACGCAGCCGCCGCCGGTCCAGCCTGCGACGGGGTCGTGCTCGTAAACGAAGGGCCCGGCGATTTCCGAGTGGCAGGTGACGCAGTTGTCTTTGATGGAGCTCTTCTTCAGCTTGTCCGCGTTTGTGGGATGGATCGAATGACAGTCGCTGCAGGTCAGCCGCCCTTCGGGCACCGGATGGTGCGAGCTCTTGCGGAAGGCTGCGACCTCCGGCTTGTGGCACTCGTTGCAGAGAGTCGCCTCGTCATAGCGAAGCAGTGGATTCGAATCCTTGGTGGCTGCGAACACGTGCTTCACCAGACCGTGGTTCTGTAGCAGCCCGCCTTCAGCCGGCTTCGGGTGGATCTGGTGGCATGAGATGCAAGAGAGACCGGCCCGCGCGTGCGCTTCGCTGCGGAAGTGAGGCTTCTTCATGAGGTCGCCGTGGCAGCGCAGGCACGCGTCGACGACCTCCTTCGGCGATAACTTGCCGTAGGCTATGATGTGCTTGCCCTGCTCCTGCGACTCGATGTGGGCGCGGCCGGGACCGTGGCAGGACTCGCAGCCCTGGCGGTCGACGCTCAACCCTTGGTTGTGGACGTAGATCGCATGCGGCGATTTGGGGAACCCGTCGACGACCTCCTCGTGACAGCCGGCGCAGCGCTCGTCTCCGACATAGTCGGTCGGCTTGGCCTGAGCGAATGCCTGCAATGGAGCGCTCGGCTTCTGGGCCGCCTGCAGCATGGAGGCAGCGAGAAGCGCGGCAAGTCCCAGCGCGGCCAGCAAGCACTTGGATAGCACGTAGTTCTCCAGCGTCAGGCGAGGCGCGCCCGATGCAGTCTTGAGTTGCCGTAGCAGCGGAGAAGGTTGGGAATCCCGCGCCCAACCTTTTCACCTCCGAGATTCAACCAAAGCGGCATGAAAGGCAGGCTCTTGATCGGCGTCGCGTTGGTCGCGATGGGAATTCTCATCGGGTGCATGGGCGAAGGCGGCAGCCTTACCGGCGGAACGACTACGACGGGCGGCACATCGACTGGCGGCGGCGGGACGACCGTTCCAGTCTCGATGACCGGAATGATCTACTCCCCGCAAGTCATCACCGCTCATGCGGGCGATACGATCCAGTGGACCAACATTGGAATGCCGCCTCACACCGTGACCTCAGACACCGGGCAGGCCGGGCTCGATTCCAGCACTCAGTTCCCGAGCGGGATCGCGACGAACGGGGTGTTCACCTGGCAGGTGCCGTCGAATGCGACGGCAGGCACGAACTTTTTCTATCACTGCACCTTTCACGGTGCGGCAGGCAACGGGTCATCGCTCGGCATCGGGATGTCTGGCGAGATCAGTGTGCAGTAGGGGCCTTGGGGCATTGCGGCGTTGTGGCCTTGCGGAATGAGATCCGTGATCCCGTGCAGTCTCATGAAGGCTTCTTGAAGTCGAACCACAGGCCGATGTCGTCCTTCGCCCTCGGATGCCAGTTGGTTCGGATGAAGGTGAGCCTGCGACCACTGACCGCTGGAGTGGCCATGCCCGAGTACACGACGGCTCCTTTCGGGAAGCTCGCAACCGTGAACATTCGCTCTTGCTGGCTGACTTTGGCCGCGCTGATGGCGGATGAAACTTGATTGGGCAGTTCGAAGACAACCTCGCTACGACCGATCGTCCCCTTCCATGAAGCGCCCGTCCGGACGACGTAGCCCGCGTAAGAAGCGGAGGTGGACCGGCCCTTCATGTCCACAATCGCCCCGGATTCGCGAAGGGTGTACATGTCCGTGACGACTATTCGGAAGTTCGCAGGGAAGTTGACCGTTTTTGTGTGCCAGTATTCGCCGGCTTCCTCGCCACGCTCGAGCCTAGTGGCCACCGCCTTGCCCGCCACCCAGGAACGGAAGCTGGTCATCGGCCCGGTCTTCGGCGGCTTCGCTCGAATCTTTGGGTCCATTTCTTCCTCGGGATCGGCGGCTCCGAACCCGTCGTCGGGAAATCCCATCTTGATCGTTGCGACCGGGCCGTCGTTTTGGAATGTAAATCGACAGGTGGCGGTTGTCTTTTCCGCCCCGACCTGCACGAGGATTCGCTCGGAGACCATTCGCACAGAGCTTTGTCCGTGCATCAATCTCGGGCTTCCACCCTTTGCGAGGGCGGCATCATTGAACGCGATAACGGCGAGAAACATGGCCGGCATGTTCGGATTATGGAACGGGGGAACTGTGGGAACCGTGAAGGACGTGAACCAGCGTGGGAATTTGGGTTCTCGTCTCTCACGTCGATTCACGTCTCCCACGGCAATTCGCGTCTTCCACGTTCCTCGTCCCCAGGCGGCTAGCGACTGCTCGGAGACTTCAGAGTGAAGAAGAACGTTGTCCCCTGCCCGGGCGCGCTGCGCACCCATACCTTGCCGCCATGCTTTTCGACGATCCGGCGGACATTGGCCAGGCCGATTCCGGAGCCGGGGACCTCGTCGTTGTTTACCAGCCGCTCGAAAGGTTGGAAGATCTTTTCAGCGTACGTCATGTCGAACCCCTGCCCGTGATCGCTCACGAAATACGTTCCGTTCTTCTCGCCGACTTCGATGTTCGGATTGGCGTCCGAGAACTTGCACCCGTTGTCCATGAGGTTTTGCAGCAGGATCGTCATGAGTGCTTTGTCAGCGACGACTCTCATCCCCTCCTGAATGTCGAACCGGCAGTTGGGGATCGTCTGGCCAAGGTCTGCCGCTATGATATGCGCGATTTCGCTTAGGTTGACCTCGGTGCAGTTGAGGGCGTTCCGGCCCAGTCGTGAATATTGGAGAAGGTCGTCGATCAGGCTGGCCAGACGCTTCGATGCGAGGATTTGTCTCTCGAGCAATTCCCTCGCGTCGTCCGGCAGGTCGTCCGCATAGTCCCGCTCCAAGATCGCGCTGGTCGAGCCGATGGCTCGAAGCGGCCCCCGCAGATCGTGAGCGAGGGAATAAGTGAAAGCCTCCATCTCGCGATTGGCCTCTTCGAGTGCCGCTGTCCGCTCCCGAACTCGGCTCTCAAGGTCGTCGCGCATGCGGGTGAGGGTTGCCTCGAGGTTTTTGCGGTCGCTGATATCGCGCGCGACCTTTGAAGCGCCGACGATCCGCCCTTGCCCGTCGCGAATTGGTGAAACGCTTACCGAGACATCGACCAGCTTGCCTGACTTATGCGTCCGGACGGTTTCGAAATGATCGACTCTTTCTCCGTTTCGGAGGCGGGTCAGAATCCGGTCCTCCTCATCGAGGCGATCTTTGGGAAGGATCCTGGTGATCGGCTGCCCGACCATCTCTTCTGCCATATAGCCGAATATCCTTTCCGCGCCCTTATTCCAGCTCTCGACGACCCCATTCAGGTCCTTGCTGACAATTGCATCGTCGGAAGACTCGATAATGGCGGCGAGCCGCGCTGAAACGGCCTGGGCGGCAAGGTCGTCACTGACGTCCCGGGCTATTTTCGAAGCGCCGATGACTTCCCCGGATTCGGTCTTGATGGGCGAGATCGTTACGGAGACGGTGACCCTCCGGCCATCCTTGCGCATCCTCTCTGTGAGAAAGTGCTCAATCCTTTCTCCTTTTCGAATCCGAGCGAGAATCATTTCTTCCTCGTCAGTTCGGTCTGGGGGGATGATCAAGAGGATGGACTTGCCGATCGCCTCCTCGGCCGGATATCCAAAAATGCGCTCCGCGCCAGGGTTCCAGGTCTGGATGACCCCGGAAAGATTCTTGCTGACGATCGCGTCATCCGCCGAGTTAACGATGGCGGCGAGATAGGCCGCGGGATCGGGAATAGTTCCGAGATTCGACGGGCCATTTCCTTCTGGTTTTGCTGCGGATTCGATAGTGCCTGATCTCACGTTGTGACTGTGCGGGCGTAACGTCGTGGCCTGGCAACCCCTCGTCCGCTTGGATACCAGACGAGGATTAGGCGGGAAGGTTCCGGGGAGGGTCTGGCGTCTGGGGTTTCGGGTCGAGAAAGCGGGCCAATTTCCAGATCCCCAAACCCAAACCCCAAACCCCAACCCCCGCAGCCAAGACCCTGTCCCGTGCCCGGCGGTACCATCAAGTCGTGACCTCCCCAGCCTCGACTGACATCGCCGGACTTTGCATCAATACGATCCGCGGGCTGGCGATGGACGCGGTCCAAGCCGCGGTGAGCGGGCATCCTGGGATGCCGATGGGGTGCGCCCCGATCGCATACGTGCTGTGGACGCGGCACATGAGGTTCAACCCGACGAACCCGAAGTGGTTCAACCGAGACCGCTTCATTCTCTCGGCAGGACATGGATCGATGCTGTTGTATTCGGTGCTGCACCTGACGGGCTACGATTTGTCGCTGGACGATCTGAAGCACTTTCGCCAGCTTCATAGCAAGACGCCAGGACATCCCGAGAATTTTGCGACACCGGGCGTCGAGATGGCGACCGGACCCCTGGGCCAAGGGTTTGCCCACGCCGTTGGGATGGCGATCGCCGAAAGGTTCCTTGCCGCAACTTATAACCGGCCCGGCCACAACGTGATCGATCACTACACGTATGGCATCTGCTCGGATGGCGATCTCATGGAGGGGGTCTCCAACGAGGCTGCTTCTCTAGCGGGTCACCTTGGCCTAGGGAAGCTAATCTTCCTGTACGACGACAACCACGTCACGATCGACGGCGCGACGGACATCGCCTTTACTGAGAACGTCGAGCTGCGCTTCAAGGCGCTGGGTTGGCACGTGCAGCGCATCGACGGGATGGACATCGAGGCGGTCGACCGCGCGCTGATCGCCGCGAAGGAAGTCACGAGTGAGCCGTCGCTTATCATGTGTCGGACGGTTATCGGATACGGCTCGCCGAACAAAGCGGGGAAGTCGTCCTCGCACGGCGCGGCTTTGGGCGTCGAAGAAGTCGATTTGGCGAAGCAGGCGCTCGGGATCCCACTGGAGCCCAAGTTCTTCGTGCCGAGTGAGGTGTATGCTGAATTCGCGAAGCCGGCGGCTCGCGGTGCGGCCTTGGAAGCCAGTTGGGAAAGCGCGTTCGATACATATGTCAGGCAATTTCCGACGGAGGGAAGCACGCTGATGGACGCGATCGGCGGGGACCTCGGAGCGGAATGGATCTCGAAGCTCCCAGAGCTTAACGATAAGATGGCTACTCGGCAGGCAAGCGGCAAGGTTCTGAACGCGATCGCCTCCTCCTTGCCCACCCTCATCGGAGGTAGCGCCGACCTCGCCGAGAGCAACCTGACGCATCTCAAAGGATTTGTCGACCAGCAGCCGGACAGCCCAGAGGGCCGCAACATCAACTTCGGCGTGCGCGAGCACGCGATGGTTGCCGCAGTCAACGGCATCAATCTCCATGGGGGCACCCGCGGCTATGGCGCCTCGTTCTTGATCTTCACCGACTACTGCCGCCCCTCGCTCCGTTTGGCGGCGCTTATGGAGTGCCCGTCGATCTACGTCTTCACCCACGACTCGATCGGTCTCGGCGAGGACGGCCCGACTCACCAGCCGATCGAGCATCTCGCGGCTCTCCGGGCAATCCCCAATTTCAATGTCATGCGTCCTTGCGACGGTAACGAGACGGCCGCTTGCTGGAAGATCGCCTTGCAGTCGAAGAAGACCCCGTCCTTGCTGGCGTTGACTCGGCAGGGGCTACCGCCTCTGTCGCCCTCGACGCTGAAAGACCATCCAGCGGAGCGTGGCGCCTATGTGTTGGCCGACTCCCCCAACCCGCACGTCATCTTGGTCGCGACGGGTTCGGAAGTCCAACTCGCCGTGGGCGCTAAAGACCTGCTTGCTGCGGAGGGGATCGATGCGAAAGTCGTGTCGATGCCGAGTTGGTTCCTCTTCGCGCAGCAGACCGCCAGCTACCGGGAGAGCGTTCTTCCCAAGGGCGCTCCCACCGTCAGCGTCGAAGCCGCGACGACGTTCGGATGGGATCGCTATGCGCAGGCTCACGTCGGCCTGGATCGGTTCGGCCTCTCCGCTCCGGGCGACCAGGTGATGAAGGAGTTCGGCTTCACCGCCGAGCATGTCGCGGAAGTTGCGAAGAGTTTGATCTCCTAGCATCGGCAAGGGTGCCGATGCTGCGGCCGGCGACGTAATCTATCTTTGTGCCTCGTTTGCCTTTACGCCTCTTCGCCCTCGCTTGCCTCGTCGTGCCCTCTCTCCTGAGCGCCGGCTCCGCGGGGTCCGATCTGCCGAAATTCGAAGGTCTTTCCTTCGAGCGGCTCTACCAATATCCCCTGGTCAACGGCCGATCGCCCAGCGCACCCGCCATGTCGTCCGACGGCAGCAAGATCGTCTTCGGCTGGAACAAGACGGGCGAGCGGAAGCTGGACATATGGGAGATGGACTATCCGGGCGGCGAGCCGCACATGATCGTGCAGTCGAGCAAGATCACCGACCTGCCGCGGCAGGACGATACGCGCGACGAGCTGACGAAGAAGGAGCAGGAGCTTTACGACGGCGGCGCGGGCGGGTATCAGTGGTCGCCCGACAGCAAGGAGGTCATGTTCTCCTACAAGGGCCGCGTCTGGACGATGAACCCTGATGGCTCGAATCTGCAGCCGCTGATCGACTCCAACCAGGGCATCTTCGGCGCGCAGTATTCGCCGGACGGCAAATACATCGGCTATCTCCAGGGCGGCAACCTGTTTCGCTTCGATCGCGCGACGGGCCGCGTCAAGCAGCTGACGTTCATATCCAAGCCCAACACGGCCGTCGACGGCTTCGATTGGTCGCCCAACGGCGAGAAGATCGCGGTCACCTGGTCGGACTCGACGAAGACCGGCAAGCACGTGATGATGGACTTCAGCAAGGACCGGGCGACCGTGGTGAACATCACCCGTGAATGGAACGGCGACCTCGACGTCAACCAGCAGGTCGGCATCGTCACGACCGACGGCGGGCTGATCAAGTTCGTCGAGGGCATGCCCACCTACCGCTGGATGAAGGACATGAGCTGGTCGCCGGACAGCAAGTCGCTCGCGATCGGCTGGATCAAGGACGATTTCTCCGAATACACGATCACCCTCGTCAATCCCGACGGGATGAAGAAGTCGGACGTGTACCACGAGAAAGCCCCGAAGAACTACATCCCGGACTGGCGCCCGCTCGCGTGGACGCGGGACGGCAAGCACATCGTATTCGGCACGGACATTATCGACGGCAAGTTCACCTACCGCTCGATCATGGAGGTCGCGCCGGACGGCACCGGCCTCACCAAGCTGTTCGCCCAGAACTTCGACGTCGCCTCCCTGATGCGTCCGAAGGAGAGCGACCGCCTGATCCTCACCACGCTCTCGAGATCGCCGCTCAGCACCGAGATCACGATCCTCGAGCCGGACGGCAAGATCACCCAGCACCTCGTCATGCCGGACGGCGTCTCGGTGCCCTCGCAGTTCGATGCGACCGCCTCGCCGCTGGTGAGCGATGACGGCACGAAGATCGCGACCCTCGCCGCCAACCGCAAGATCAACCCCGAGCTCTATTCGGTCGAGCCGGAGATCAAGCGCCTCACCCACAGCCAGCGGCCCGAGTTCGACAAGATCAAGTGGGCGGATTACAAGGAGGTCACCTTCAAGGCGAAGGACGGCGCGATCATCCACGGCCTCCTCGTCACCAAGCCCGGCCTCGACCTGAAGAAGAAGCATCCCGCCTTCATCTCGAACATCTACGCGAACTCGGCGAAGGACCAGTGGGGCGGATTCATGGAGAACTACGCGGCGATGGATCTCGACATGGTCGTGCTCCTGGTCGACTTCCGCGCATCATGGGGATACGGCGGCGAGTTCAACAGCGGCTACGCGAACACGATGGGGCTGATCGATTCGGACGAAGCCGTCGCCGCGCACGATTATCTCGCCTCGCTAGGCTACGTCCGCAAGGACCGCATCGGCATCTGGGGCTGGAGCTACGGCGGCTATCTCACCCTGATGACCCTCCTCACCCATCCCGGCGTCTTCGATACCGGCGTCGCGGTGGCGAGCGTGACCGATTGGAAGAACTACAACGAGTGGTACACCCGCCGCCGCCTCGGGCTCGCGAAGGACAACAAGGCGATCTTCGAGAAGACCTCGCCCGTCACCTACGCGGCGAACCTGAAGGACAACCTCCTGATGATCCACGGCATGCTGGACGACAACGTGCTCTTCCAGGACGACGTGCACATGGTTCAGAAATTCATCGACGCCGACAAGTTCGTCGACGTTATGTACTACCCACGCGACGATCACAGCATAGGCAAAGACACGAGCCGCCCCCACGTCTACGCCACGATCATGCGGTATCTGAACGAAAAGCTGAACCGGCCGTGACGCGCGGGGCGCGGGTCGCGTGGATCGTGATTCGTGCATAGCTGGCTATTGCTCGCCCACCGTTGAAGCTGCCCGAACACATTCGGTTAGGAGTTCGGTGGATCGTGAAATCACCACAATGCTGCCGCTGTCCCAAACGTGGAATTCCGCGAGGCACCCATCGAAAGTAGGCACTGGCGGGTTTGACCACAAGTTCCGGTTGCCGTCTCCAAAGGGTGCGGCAAGGTCCGCAACAAGCAGGTTTGTGTCTGGCGGGAGTACCGCCGTCGACAGCCAATCAAAGTGAAACGAGAACTCACCGAGCAACTCCAGATACGCTCGGCCGGACGAGCTTAGCACCAGTCAGTTCAGTCGGCCGTTTGCCGCGAGAGGGAACTGACCCGGCGCGAAGGCCACCGCCTCAAGCTCTCCTGTGACGAACAATGCGCCTTTCATCTCAGCGAAAGCAGAAGCGATTGCCTGAGTTACTTGAGCAAGTCTCACGCTGCTTGTCTTCGTTATCTCGATCCGTTGAAATTCTGGATTAGCTCGCATCGCCCGCAGCTACAGTTATGTCCCAAGCGGTTCCCCCACGCCGGAGGCGTGGCAGAGATTAGCCCCGGGTCGAAGACCCGGGGATGGACGATCATATCCGGATCGACCCTGAAGGGGTCGCAGATTCTGGCACCCTTTCAGGGTGCGGACCAACACGCCTCCAATCCCGGGGTCTTCGACCGCCGGGCTAACATCTGCGACCGCTCCGCGGTCGACTGTGACTCGTTCGACGTTCGGGAAGCCCTGAAGGGGCGGCGAGCCTATAGCCCAGGGCAACGCCCTGGGTTGGCGGCGCTCCCATGCGCCCTGAAGGGGCGCGATCGATCGCGGACCTTCAGCCCGCCGAGACCAGGATGCGGCTACCCAGGCCTGCGGCCTGGGCTATAAGCTTCTCGGCCCGTTGGGCCTACCGGATGTGGAGAGGCCACCGATGGAAGTCTTGGGGGACATGGGCTGCGCTCGCCAACGGCAGTTCGCATTCGGTGTCCCAAAACATGGGGCATGTCACGGCGCGTGCAATGCGGATGGATAGGCGCGCGACTTGCTTACAATTTGAGCATGGCGATGGATATTGCGGAGATTCGTCTCACGGTCGCAAAGCTCGAGGGTTTGATCGAGGAGGACGGGGCATGGCTGCACACCTACCAACATGGTGGCGGCCCCGATGAGTCCGCCATGGTTGGCAATCGCGCCGGCTACCTGTGCATGGCGCTGGCAATTCTCAAGGGCGCTACGACCGACAACCCGAACGGATCAAAGCACCTGCCGTTCGACTTCGACTATCTCATCAATGAAGGGTCTGACGTCCGATTTGACCACCTCGAACTAGACGAGGGCCCGAGAAAGGGAGCTTTGCAGCGCTCGCCCAATTTCCGGGACAGACTGCTTGCCGGCGGCTGCACATTGTTTCTGCTGGCACTTGCAGCTCTTCTGATCGTTGGCCTGGTGACGACCGCCAAATGGTTAGCCCACTTACTTTAGACCCGGGATCGACGGCCACAGCCGGATCAACCCTGAAGGGGTCGCAGATTCTGGCACCCTTTCAGGGTGTGGGCCGCAAAGCCGCTCCAATCCCGGGGTCTTCGACCGCTGGACCAACATCTGCGACCGCTCCGCGGTCGTTCGAGAACTATTCGATCTCGATTCCGAATGACATAGCGAAGACGAGCGCCTGTTCGACATTTAAGCGAGCGCCCTTCACGTCGACGTTCTTGAAGTCGATGCCGGCGATCTCGGCTCCACGTAGATCCGCCTTTCGCAGCTTGGCCTCGGCGAGATTTGCCTTCGTTAGGACCGCCCCACGCAGGATGGCCCCACTCAAGTCCGCCGCGTAAAGGTCGGCGCCTTCAAGTTTGACTTCGTGGAGGTCGAAGCCGGCCAACTCCTGCATGCGAAGGCTCACGTAAGACCAGTCGCCGCCGACTATCGTGGACGCAGTCAGGACGGTCTCGGCGAACACCGATCCCACCATTCGGCAGCTCTGAAGCTGAGCGCCAAAGAGGTCGGCGCCGCTGAAGTCGCAGTTCAGAAAGGAACTTCCGCGGTGTTTTGACGACGATAGATTGGCCCCCGAGAAGTCGCATTCGTCAAAGGTCGACCCGGTGGACTCCAACTCCGAGAGACGCGCCGAACGGAACGTGCACTTCGAGAAGTGGCACCGCTCGAACACGGTTCCCGCCTCAACCCTCAACCCATCGAAACTTTCGCCGTGCGCCTCGCGCTCGGTCCAACCCATCGTCGAAGTGTACAGCTACGTAGCATGGGCATCCTGCCCATGAATCCTCGTAAGAGCCGGTGCCGGATGAAGTGGCCACGTCCCCTAGTGGAGTCATCGGCAGGGTGCCGATGCTACGCATTTCACTCCGGCCGATCCAGCTCGGCATCGATCTGTAAGTGAATCTCTTTGCCGACCAGCACCCCGCCGCTCTCCAGAACCTGGTTCCAAACGATGCCGAAGTCCTCGCGATCGATCGACCCAACAGCTGTGACCCCGATCTTGTACCCGCCGAACGGGCTCTTCACCTCAGGCGTGATCTCGGCCTTCAACGTCACTTCCCGGGTTGTTCCGTGGATGGTTAGATCACCCAGGATTTCAAGTTCCCCGCTTCCGGATCGGCTTGCCGATTTGGAAACGAACCGGATCGTCGGATATTGCTCGACGTCTAGAAAATCCTGACTCTTCAGGTGAGCGTCGCGCTGACCTTGGCCGGTCGCAAGGCTCGCTGCCTCGATCTCGGCGGCCACACTCGATAGTTCAGGCCGCTCGGCATCGAACTTCACGGCGCCGGTGATGGCGCTCAGCTCGCCGTGGACCTTGGAGATCATCATGTGGCGAACCCAGAACCGAACCGTCGAATGGTTCGGATCGATCGAATAGGTCTTGAGAGCCGACGGAGAAGAAAGGGTTAGGTTGCTCATTTGTTTCCTCGCGAACAGTTGCGTTGACAACAATTATTATACGCGCAAGACTTTACACTCTGCAATAGTTGCGGAAACAATTTTCAAAGAATCTTACAGCCTGGGTCGGAAGCTTTTAGACCTCGACGGGCTCGCGCTCTTCCGCTGGCTCCGCCTCGGGTTCCTTCGGTTCCTCGACCACGGCATTCGGGTCGAAGACTTCCACATGAACCTTGGCGTCGACCTCCCGGTGAAGATCGATTTCGACCTCGTGCACGCCGAGCCGCTTGATCGGCTCGATCAAAGCCACGTTCTTCTTGTCGACGTCGACCTTGAGTTGCGACTTAATGGCGTCGACCACGTCCTGCGAGGTGATTGCGCCGAAGAGCCGCGTACTGTCTCGCCCGACTTTGCCCTCGATCCGAACAGACTGTCCGTTCAGCTTTTCGCGCAGCTCCTCGGCGCTGAGCTTCTGCCCGGCAGTGCGCTCCGCTATTCGCGCGTTGCGCCTTCCGAGGGACTCGATCTGCTTCTTGGCGGCAAGAATCGCCAATCCGCGGGGGAAGAGGTAATTTCGGGCAAAACCGTCTGCGACGGTCACCACCGTGCCTTCTTTGCCGACCTTGGGCACCGTCTGATTGAGGATGACTTTCATGGGAATTCGGTTGTTGGTTTGTTAGTTGTTGGTTGTTGGTCGACGAGCAACGAACAACCAATAACCGAGCTACTTCCGGATTCCGACGCCGGCGACGAAGGCGTTGCGGTCGAAGATTTTTTCGAGCCCGAGCCAACCCACCACGCCGTTGCCGAAATCTAGCTGCGTCCGAAGATCGAAGTGGGGCTTGTTGATATCGAACACATCCCCGCGCAGCGACACTCTGGGCGCAATCTGAAAGTCTACCCCGGCTGAGGGTTTGCTCGCGTAGATGCCGAGCCGGTAATCGCCTTTCTTGACGAGCGGACTGCCTAACTGCAGGATCGTTTTGTTCGACTCAAAGGCGTCGTAAAGCCCAATATCCAGGAACGAATCTTTGAGATCGACGCGGCCATAGAGATCGGTTCGCCAGTGGTTTGGATCCGTCTGCCGAAGCAAATCAAGATGGCCCTCAAGCTTCGGGATGCTTGGCCGCGAAGGGCCTCTTCCAAAGAATCCGGAGATCTTTTCAAGGGCGTTGCGAGCCTCGTCCGCTATGGCGCTGGCCTTGTCGGCCAGAACAATAGCCTTCTCACTAAGGGTAATGCCGTTCTTGGAGATAACTTCGCCGTTGGCGGCGATCCGGGTGCCCGAGTCGCTCATCTTCTCAACATTCGCCAAGCTTGTCTTCAGACTCCCTTGCAGGCCTTGATCTCCGACGAAGTTGCTGATGTTCGCCATCAGGCTGTCCGCCTTTTTGGCGGTTTCGTTCAGTTGCTGAAGTAGGGCCAGCGCCTGATCTTGGTATTTGCCGCTCTCGATCAAACGCGTCACGAGTTGGGTGCTCTTTCGGATGTCGGACATCGCCAGGGACGCATCACGCATCGCTTGAGCGACCAGGGGCCGCGTGCTGCCGATCAGCCCGTTTGCCCTCGCCATCATGCCCTGCGCCTGTTGGGCGATTGCACCGAACTTGTCAAGCGTCGCCGAGCTGTGGTCGAGCAGCTTGGTGAGCCTGGCTTGCAAGTCCTTATTTCCGACGAGCTGCCGGGTCGCCCGAAGAGTGAGGTTGAGCTCTTTCAGAGTTTCGCGCGCCTCCGGCGGCATGTAAGCCTCAAAGGGAGAGCTCGTTCCGCCATGAATCGTTTCGCCGTCTTCCAAAAAACCGTTGGAGTTCTCTGGCGCCACGATCTGAAGAGGATTCGAGCCGAGTCCGATGATCGAAGTCCCTTGCTTCGCGACGCTTCCCCGCGGAATGCGAACCGCCTCGTCGACCTCCAACGTCAGCCGCGCCAGACGCGGTGAGATGAGCTTGACCCCTTTGACCGTTCCGATGCGAACCCCCGCCATAGTAATCGGAGTGCCGTCCCCCGTCCCCCCCGCATCGGTGAATTCCGCGTAAAACCGGTGAGTCTTTGGATGCGAAAACGCCTTACCCAAGATCGCGTAGCCGCCGTAAAGAAGCGCGGCAAAGACGATCACAAGCAGGCCTACTTTCGCCGAGTTCTGCATCGTTCTAGCCTTAGTCTATCAAGATGGCCCGATCGCCGTGCTTTCTATGTGCGAAGGCTGGTTCCGAGCGACTCTTCGAAGCCCGCCATGATATTGAATGCATGCACGACCTGGGCAGCTCCACACTTACCCTCCTTATCGGCTAATACCTGGATTCGGAGAAGGCTGTGCGGCTCATCTGCGTTAATTCGGAGCCGAAATATTGCATTGGGTCCGCCGGCGACATGGTTCACATCCCATTCCGATTCCTCATCGCGATGCACGAAAAATGCGCGCCCGTATGCTTCTTCGTAAAGATCGTCGATATCCTCGAGCCTTTCCGGGGTTCGAACCACGCAAAGTGCGGTTGCAGCGCCTACTCCGGCAAGCTCGACATCCTCTGAATGAATGGTAATTCCATCGTGCCAGCCCAAATCTTCAAGAAACGGAGCGACGTCGGTGTCTTCGGCTCTTAGATTAGTGAGCACAGTGGGAGACTCGACCAACAGCCCCGACGAAATCAACGGCGCGAGCGCGATCAAACCGAGCGTTGCCACCGGCCCCGGGACAGAAAACATGTCTGCGCAGACCAGCGGGTTGTTATCCAAAACCTCGACAAGACCCTTCAAAGAGCAGGCAGGGTCCCCAACTTTGATCTCCCGGCGCCATGGGCCCTGGTCCCACCTCAGGCCGAAGGATGCGACGTCGACCTCAACAACGCTGCTCACTTTGGGATGCGCCGAAAGGAGAGCGTTCAGTTCGCTCCAGCGAGGGATTTCGACACTTAGGCGCGTCACGACGGGTCTAACTACGCGAAATAATGAATTGCATCGGCGCGTAGCTCGATCCGGGCTTCGTTGTAATGTTCGTGACGTTTTGGACCATGCTGCCATCCTTCTTCGATAGCCACGCGAAGCCGTTCCCACCCAGATCTTCATTACCCTTGACCTGTAGGCGGAACGCGATTTTAACTCTTTCGGTGCCCTTGATCTTTTCGAAGCCGGCAAACTTGTAGAGAACTTCGGCTTCGGCTTCGCCGGACATGCCTGTCGGCACCCGCGTAATTCCGTGCCACATATCCCCGACCTTTAGGGGCTTCTCAGGATACGCGATGCTTCCGATCCCGGCCTTTCCCGCTTTCTTATCGCCCACGACCAAGCCGTATTTGTCGAGTTCCAGCGTGACCGTTGTCGACTTCGGGTCTTTGAGCTTCATCTGGTTCTGCTCTATATAGAGGACAGGGGGCGTTGTCGTGTATTTGATTTTGGCATTGCCTTTGGAAACGCTCAGCACGTGAAACTTGGTCAAGGTATGGACCGCATAATGCTTTCCGCCGGAAAAGCCTTGGGCCTTGATCTCGACCTTGCCCGAAGCTCCGTCGGAATAGGACATGCGGAAGAGATAGGTTTTGCCCTTTTGCGTGATTTGCGCCGTGGCACTGGCCGTCAATGCGGCCGTCGCCACAATGGCAGCGCCAATTAGCCCGAACTTCCAGAAGCTGTACATCATCTTTACGCCCAATCACAACCGATGCCAAGAGGGATCGCGTTCCCGCATCAAAGCAATCCCGGTAATGCGTGTACGCCTATTTGCGGGCCACCGTCATCGCCATCACGATAGGTTTGCCCGCGGCGGCCCCGGGCATCTGCATGGTCATGTTCATAGACATCCTTACCAATTGGCAGTCTGCCGTGTTCAGGTAAGTGGTGCCGGTGCCTGAGGTTGCACCGCTCATAGTCATGTTGAGCTGTGCGCACTGGATAGCGCCTACCGCCTTGATACCGACAAACTTGTAGGTAGCGCTCACCTTTTGCCCGCTCATCATGCCGCTGGTTATCGGCACTTCTGCCTGCCATGTCTCCCCTACCTTAACGGGACGCTGAGGCAAACCCGAAGGCAAGCCCTGTACGCTGCCTGTTCCTCCAAACTGTTTGCCCTTCTCGTCCGCCTGCACCTTTTGAGTCGTGGCCTTAATCATCGGCTTGCCGTTCATTGCGAGCGGACCGGTAGTGATTGCAAGATTTGCCAGCGTGCCCTTGACCGATTCGACCTTGACCATCAGTGGGCCGCTGATCGTCATCGCGCCGCCAGTTGCTCCCGGGACGTTCTTCACGTTCACGTTCATGCCGTACTTCGTGGTGCCGACCCTGTATTTCATCTTGAACAAGTAGCCCGGGCCGGACTTGCTGACCTGTGCGGAAGCCCCCGCCGCGAGGCACGTGACGATGGCGCAGCCGACACTGAATCTCTTAATATCCATTCTTTTCTATCCCTGCTACGCCATTGAGACGGTTCCGCCAGCGAGAAAGTCATCCGCCGGGACGTATGGCAAGCCGAACTGGGTTGCGATTGCTTCGAGGGTCACGCGCCCATCCGCAACGTTGAGGCCTTTTCGCAGCGCCTGATCATTCTTAAGGGCTCCGATTCCCTGATCCGCGAGCTTCAGCACATAAGGCAAGGTCGCGTTGGTCAGCGCATAGGTGCTCGTATGAGCAACCGCGCCGGGCATATTCGCCACGGCATAGTGCACGACGCCGTCGATTTCGTAGATTGGATTCCGATGCGTCGTCGGATGAGTCGTCTCAAAGCAGCCGCCCTGGTCTACGCAGACGTCGACGATCACCGATCCTCGCTTCATCAGCGAAAGCTGATCCTTACGCACCAGCACTGGAGCCCGCGCGCCGGTCAAATACACCGCTCCAACGAGAAGATCGACCTCTTGAAGAACATCCTTGATCGTTCCCGGGTTGCTGTGCAAGGTGATGACATTGTTCGGGAAGATGTCGTCGAGGTAGCGCAGCCTCTCCAAATTCACGTCGAGCGCATAGACTGTCGCCCCGAATCCTGCCGCGACCTTGATCGCATTCAGTCCGACAACGCCGGCGCCAAGAACTGCGACCACCGCAGGCTTGACGCCCGGCACACCGCTCAGCAGCACACCGCGCCCGCCCATGGGCCGCTCCAAATACTTCGCGCCTTCCTGGATCGACAGCCTCCCCGCGACCTCGCTCATCGGAGTCAGGAGAGGCAGCGTGCGATTGTCAAGTTCGACCGTCTCGTAAGCGATGCAGATGGCCCCGCTCTTGACCATCGCGTGCATCAGCGACTCGTCAGCCGCGAAATGGAAGTACGTGAAGACGATCTGGCCGGGACGCACTCTTTCGTGCTCATTTGGCCTCGGCTCCTTGACCTTCACGATCATCTCAGCGCCTGCCCATACCTCCCCTACGGCGGCGACCTCCGCCCCGGCTGCCTTGTAATCAGCATCGGAAATATGGGTGCCTTCTCCGGCCCCAGTCTCGACGATGACGCGATGGCCGTGCTGTCGCAGGGACATGACTCCGGCCGGGGTGAGTGCGACGCGATACTCGTCCTCTTTGACTTCGCGGGGAACTCCGACAATCATTGGTTCATAGGCTCCTGAATCTGGCGCACGAGTTTACCGTGGCATGTGGAAAACTTGGCGGCTTCGTCGGCTGTCAGTTCGGGCAATGTCGGACGAGTCTGACTGGTTTGACCTCGGCAGTCGGGGCTACTTGATCGAGACCAACTCGACCTCGAAAACGACGTAGCTTCCCGGCGTCATCGGCGATCGGGACTGCATGCCCGCCGTGGTTTCCGGCGGCATCGAGATCTTCCGCACTTCGCCAACTTTCATTCCCCTGACTCCGGTGTCCATGCCACTAATCGTGTGCTTCTTGTCGACGAGAAAAGTGAACGGCTTACCGGCATCGTCTGAGCTTGTCACCACTTTGCCGTTGAGGAGCCGGCCCGTGTATTTGATGGTAACCGTATCGCCTTCCTTGACCTTTCGGCTTCCCCTCCCGGGCTTGATCTCTTCCGTGTCGATCACGTTTTCCTCGCCGGCTTTGACAAGAGCGAGGAGCTTGATGTCGAAATCGAGGTCCGAATTCGGCGGGATCTTGTCGCCCGAGCCGTTCGGTCCGTAGCCCAAGGAAGATGGGACGCGCAACTTCCGCTCGCCCCCGACTTTCATGCCAACCAGACCCATGTCCCATCCCTTGATCACGGCGCCCTGCCCGATGGCGAATGCGAACGGATCCTTGGTGGCCGACATATTCGAGTCGAACTCCTTCCCGTTCGAGGCCAATGTTCCCCGATATTGAACGAAGGCTTGGTCGCCGACCGCGGCGGTAGGCCCGCTTCCCACCTTGACATCGGTGATGCCCACCTTCGGCGGGCCGGCTGGGGCGGGCCCCCGCCGGTGCTTGTTGCCGGCTCTTGCTTATCCACGCTGCAGCCGGCCAAGAGCAAGCAAAGCGTCAGCACAGCAATCGAGGGCAGTCTCATCGCGCTCATTTATACCCTTCGGTTCAACCTTGCGGTCGGTACACTCGGTTCCCCATGGCCAAGAAGGGCGCCGCAAAAGAGAGCCGGGCGCCGGCGTCGATCAACAATCGACGGGCGCGATTCGACTATCACTTCCTCGATACGTTCGAGGCGGGCATCGTGCTGGCCGGCTCCGAGGTCAAGAGCCTGTTTCTCGGCCGCGCTCATTTGACTGACGCCTTCTGCAAAGTAAGCGACGGCGAGCTCTTTCTGATCAACCTCGACATCGAGCCATACGAGAAAGCGGCCAACTTCCAGCCAGAGCGGCGCCGCGACCGCAAGCTCCTGATGCACCGTCGCGAAATCAATAACCTCGACCGCAAATCCATGGAGAAGGGCTTGACCATCATCCCGTCGAGGATCTACTTCAAGAATGGAAAGGTAAAGGTCGAGATAGCTTTGGCCCGTGGGAAAGCCCAATACGACAAGCGAGACAAGATCGCCAAGGACGATGCGCGGCGGGAAGTTGAGAGGGCGCGACTGGAACGCTGACGCGATACCTCATCCTTACTTTTTCCAGATTCGAGTTTTTCGGCCGAAAACTGGGGAGCGACAACTGAAAACTACACTTCGAACTGCCGATGCTTAAACTGTGGACGCCACCACCAGTTTTATCCTGTCCGGTATGGCCGGAGTGCCCGTCGATCTGGTTCTCTACGAGGAAGGAAGGACCCGCCTCATCAAAACCGAGATCGAGCAGCCGCTGCCCTTGCGGCTAAAGCTGGTTGAGAAGAATCGAGATGGTCTGAGGGCGGGGCGTCGAGTGATGCTCCTAACCCACGCCGAAGGAGTCGCAATGCGGGCCGACGGCCATCTAGATCAGATCGCGCGCGATGAGGAAGGCGTGCACCTCGCGATCAGCCAGGTCCACTGGGAGCTGCTCGAGCGCCGGCGGCATGTCCGTATTCCTCTTTATGTGCCGGTCACTTTGAGAACCGTGGTCGAGGATGGCGAAACTACAGAGGTCGCGTGCTTCGAGGGCTATACCGTCGACATGAGCATCAGCGGGGCTTTCGTAAAGATGTCGCCGACCCCGGCCTCAGGATCGCTTGTTGAGTTTTCGATGGACCTGGAAGGCGAGCCCGTTCGGACGCTCGCGGTCGTCGCCCATGGCGGAGATGATCGGGGAGGCGTCGGCCTACACTTCGTCGAATACGTAGGCAATGCAAGATTTCTCATCCAGGGATATCTTTCGAGGGCCGCGTAGCACCACTAACCACCGCAGTTTGTCCAATGAACCGCCAATCCTGAGGAGCATGATCGGGCGGCTCGATAGGCGGATTATTCTCTACGATCTGGGGTGCGCCACGTCGACCGTCTTCTTGAGCCGCTCGATGCTGATATGGGTATAGATCTGGGTCGTCGCGAGGCTCTCGTGGCCCAGGAGCTGCTGGACGGACTTTAGATCGGCGCCGTTGTCGAGCAAGTGCGTCGCGAAACTGTGCCGAAGCGTGTGGGGTGAGACTTCCGGTGAGAGTCCCGCGCGCAACGCCCAACGCTTCATCACGTTTTGGATGGTCCTCGTCGTGAGTCGCCGGCCCTTGGCATTGGTAAAGAGCGGGTCCGAGGTCTCGGGTTTGACGCGCTCTGAGGCGATGTAGTCGAGGAGAGCGCCCTTCGCGGTCGAGCCGAAGAGGGCCAGCCGCTGCTTGTTTCCCTTGCCCCTCACGATTACTGTCGATTCTTGGAAATCGATATCGGCGAGGTCGACGCTGACGATCTCCGCCGCCCTAAGACCTGCCGCATAGAGGACTTCCAAGAGCGCCCGATCTCTCAGCGGTGTCCGCCCGCCTTCGGGCTGATCGAGAAGCTCGGTCGCCTGGTCCATGCTTAAAGCTTTGGGGAGCCGCTTGCGCTGGATCGGGGCTTCGAGGGCCTCGGTCGGATCGCTCGAAAGGTGTCCGGCCTGCTTGAGGTACTTGACGAACGTTCGCAGAGCCGACAACTTGCGGGCGCGGGTTACGGGGCTAGTTCCGTGTTTGCGAAGATAAAGCCGCAGCTTGGCGGTTGAGAGGTCGAGTTCGCCGTTCAGGTAGGCGCTAAGCTGGGCCAGATCGGAGCCGTAAGATCGCACGGTGTGGGGCGACCTGCGCGAGGCGAGGTGGTCCAGGAACTCTTGGATGCGCTGATCGAGCACCATTCCTATTGACGATTGACGCTTGACGATTGAACGATTTGGAATTCGCAGCGATCGCCGAGTTGACAAGCAGCCGAAATCGTCAATCGCAAATCGTCAATCGTAAATACAATAGAGTTATGGCCCTTCGCGAGCAGATCGACACCAACATCCAACGCATCACCGAAATTCGCCACGACCTTCACGCTCACCCTGAGCTAGGGTACGAGGAGCATCGCACGAGCGGAGTCGTGCAGCGCGAGCTTGCGGCTGCCGGGATCGCGTTCAAAGCCGGCCTCGCCGGTGGCACCGGCGTGCTGGGCTTTCTGCCCGCGACAAAGCCGAACGCGAAGACAGTCGCTCTGAGGGCGGACATGGACTGTCTGCCGATCGAGGAGAACACTGGCAAGTCCTACGCCTCGACCGTAAAGGGCAAGATGCACGCATGCGGCCACGATGGCCACACATCCGTTCTGATCGGCGCCGCCCAACGGCTTGCCCAGACCCCTGAGAGACCGAACAACCTGCTTTTCATCTTCCAGCCGGCCGAAGAGGGCGGCGCGGGAGGAAGGAAGATGTGCGAGGACGGCGTCCTCGAAGGCAGGGTGCTCGGCAAGCCGGTGGACATGATCTTCGGCCTTCACGGCTTTCCCTATCTGAAGGTCGGCGAGATGGGAACCAAAACCGGAGCGCTCCTCGCGGCGGCGGACTGGTTCGAGATCGAGGTTCGCGGCAAGGGCGGCCACGCCGCGATGCCGAACGCAGGCGTCGATCCCGTCGTCGTCGCCGCCCACATCGTGACCGCGCTCCAGTCGATCGCCTCCCGCAACGTCTCGCCCCTCGATTCGATCGTGGTCACGATTGGCGTGGTCAAAGCTGGCACGGCGCATAACGTTATCCCGGATGCGGCGACCCTGGTGGGCACCTTGAGAACGTTGAAGCCTGAGACTCGCGAGCTTGGCGAGCGGCGCATCAAGGAGATTGCCGCGACGATCGCTCAGGCTTTCGGAGCTACTGCCCACGTGGACTTCCACCGCGGCTACCCAATCACCCACAATGACGCCCGCGCGACCGCCCACCTGCGCTCCGTCCTCGGAGACTCGGGCCTTCTGCCCGACGAGATGCCGCCGGTGATGGGGGGCGAGGACTTCAGCTTCTACGGCCAACACGTCCCCGCCTGCTTCTACTGGCTCGGCCTTCTCGATTCGGGCCAGGACAAGTATCCCAACCTCCACGCCCCCGAGTTCGACTTCAACGACGCCGCCCTCCCGGTCGGGATCGACGCCATGTGCCGGCTGGCGCTTGCACCGCTTGGAAACGTTGGGTGAATGGGCGGATGGGTGAATGAGTGAATGGGTCGGGCGAGATACCAGTTCACCTATTCACCTATTCACCCATTTACCCTTAACATAAGCCCGTGGCAAAGCACGAGCTGGCAAAAGAGCATCGGCAGATCGCCGGCTATCTCGGCTTCGCCTTCCTCGCCTACTACATCTGCTTCCCCCAGGGCGGGCTGACCGATCTGTTCATCAGCTTCGTCTGCAAGGACGATCTACACCTCGATGCAACCCAGACCTCGCTCGCGAAGCTCATCTTCACCGCCCCGTGCTACGTCGCCTTCCTATTCGGATTCTTAAGAGACCGCTGGAATCCGTTCGGGCGAGGCGACCGCGCGATCTTCCTGATCTTCGGCTTCCTCGCCGTCGTCGCCTACAGCTGGCTCGCGACCGGCGATCTCACCTACCAGCGGCTCCTGATTGGAGGCCTCGCCGCAACCGTCGCCTACCGATTCCTCGCCGCCTCCACCCAAGGCCTCGCCGCCGATGTCGGCAAGCGCCGGGGCATGACGGGCCGGATCACCACCCTCTGGACCATCGTCTGGAACATCTTCGCCGGGCTCTCGTTCGTCGCCGGAGGCTTCGTCTCCGACCACCTATCCCGCAGCCAGACCTGGACCGTCCTCGCCGTCCTGACCGGGATCTACGTCGTCCTCGGACTCATCAAGCCCGCGCCGGTCTACGAAGGCGACGAAGACAGACTCAAAGAAGCGAGGCCGATCTGGCCGGAGATCAAGCGCATCGCCACCCACCGACCGATCTGGCCCGCCGCGATCATCTGGCTGCTCTGGTCGTTCGCCCCCGGCTTCTTCACTCCGCTCACGTTCTATCTCAGCGACACGGTGAAGCTGAGCGACACCCAGGCCGGCCTGTTCTACGCGATCTTCTCCTTCGCCTTTATCCCCGCCTTCCTGCTCTACGGATTCATCTGCCGCAAGACCAAGCTGACCAAGCTCCTCTGGTGGGGCACCGTGGTCGCGGTCCCCCAGATGTTCCCGCTCCTATTCCTGAAAACCCCCGGCCAGGCCCTCTTCCTCGCCGCCCCGATCGGCCTCATGGGAGGCGTCGCCACCGCAGCCTACATCGACCTCCTGATGCGCTCCTGCCCGAAGGGCCTGGAGGGCACCGGCATGATGCTCGCCGACACCGGCTATTTCATCGCGGTCAAGTTCGGAGACATGTTCGGCGCGTGGCTCTTCAAGCAGGGAGGCTTCGCCCTCGCCGCCTGGATCACCATCGCCGTCTACGTCCTGATCCTCCCCATGCTCCTCCTCGTCCCCAAGGCGATCACCGACTACCACGACGCCGACGAGGCGACGGAGGAGGCGCTTGTCGAGGACGCGGAGCCCGTAGCCGCCGGTCTTTAGCCGGCGCGCGTGGCACCTGGGAACGTCGGCTGAAGACCGACGGCTACGGCCCCGCTGAAGACCGACGGCTACGGGCCGGTGGGGCCGCTCAAAGGCTCTTGAAGAATTCCTCCAAGGGAAGAGTCCCCGATCCCGTAAAGGGATACGCGAAGTGATCCGCCGTGAGCCCAGCGCGCACCGGGTTGCCGAGGATGTAAAAGCAGTGCTCCTCGTAATCCTCTGAACTCCGCATCACGTGATCGTAGTAGTCCCCCTGCCACGCGATCGGGGGCGTCTGCCGACTGAACCAGAAGCCGGTCGACTGTTTGAATCGCTTCATTGCGTTCAGCAGGTTGCTCGCCTCGTGGCGCCCCTGCAGAATCGCATGCAGGTGATCCGGCATGAAGCAGTACAGGAGAACATCGACCGACTCCTTCCCGCACGCCGACAACAAGCGATCGAGAGTCTCTTGAAAGACGCGCGGGTCGTTGAAGACCGGAATCCGACGCGCGATTGCGCAGGTGATCGCCACCTTGACGCGGCCGATGTAGGCCGATTCCGGTAAGCGATGTGGCCGTTCCCGAGGATGCATCCCGTGGATGATTGTCGGGTTCGGGGCGCGTCGGCTAAAGACCGACGGCTACGGTGGCGTCCCAAACGTCGGCCGAAGCGTCGGCTAAAGACCGACGGCTACGGGGGGCCGGGCTGTAGCCGCCGGTCTTTAGCCGGCGAAACCGCGAAATGGCTGCTAACGGTCGTTTGCACGGCATTCAAAGGCATATGCACTGCTGATTTGATCATATTGACTGTCGAACGAGGCATTTACTCCGTCAAATTAGATCGTTTTACCGCACAAACATAAAAGCAGGCCGTGCAAATGAACATAATGGCGGAGCAAATAGCTATTTGCAGCGCGATTATTGCTATTTGCAGCCGCTTCGCCCTATCCTTAGCTTGAAAACATGCGACGAGTGAAAAGCAAGCGGTGGGATCTGCAGGCGCAGATCGCGAATGCCGCGAGGGGGATCGCGGGGGAGGCGGCTTGGCCGGCGGCGGCGCCGACCGAGGCCGAGGTTCAGGCGTTGGCGGACCGATTCGAGGCGACGATCGTCGAGGTGGAGCGCCAGGAGCAGAACCTAAAGATCCAGCAAGAGGTTGCCCGGCAGGAACTTGCCGAAGTCGTCGCGATGCTGCGGCGAATCGATTTCATCACGACCGGCCTCTATGGACGAGACGGGGCTCAGAAGTCCTCCTTTGGGCTTCGGCCGATCGATATCAAGCCCAGCTCGTCGGGCCCGGTGCCTCAGGTGGCCGGGCTGCGGCTTTCGGACGGCCTTTCGGGCGGCTCGATCCAAGTGGTCTGGAAGCCGGTGCGGCGCGCGGCCTTCGAGGTGCAGTGGTTCGACTCGGCCGGCCTGGATCGGCTGATGGGAAGCGCCGCGACCACCCGCGCGGAGCTGCTGATCCCCGGTCTCGTGCCGGGAACTCAGATCTGGGTGCGCGTGCGGGCGCTGCGGGCCGGGAAATACGGCGACTGGAGCGAGACCGGGACGCGAATCGCGAACGTTTGAACCGGATTCGGGGCGTCGGCTAAAGACCGACGGCTACGGACCGACGGCTACGCACCGACGGCTCGGGTTCTCTTTTCGCCGGCTAAAGACCGGCGGCTACGGACCGACGGCTACGGGGCGTCGCGGTATCCTGCCCGAGTGCCAAAGCGACCCCTCAAAGCCGATGACCTGCTGCGCGTCGTGTTCGTCGGAGACCCCCAGATCAGCCCCGACGGCTCGCGCATCCTCTTCTCGCGCAAGCACATCGATGCCGAGAAGAACAAGTATGTGACCAACCTCTTCAGCGTCGACCTGCAGGGCAAGGTGACGCAGTGGACGCAGGGCGATGCGGGGAACGGGGGCGGGCGGTGGTCGCCGGATGGGCAGACGATCGCCTTCGTGAGCGGGCGCGACAAGCCGGCCTCCCAGATCTATCTGATCTCCGCGAGCGGCGGCGAGGCGAGGAAGCTGACCAACCTGCCGGAGGGCTCGATCGGGGGGATCAAGTGGTCGCCGGATGGCTCCAAGATCGCGCTGACCTTCCGCGAGCAGCATCCGAACTGGACCGAGAAGGCGAAGAAGGAGCGCGAGGAAAAGGGCGGGAGCACACCGCCGTGGGAGATCGACACGATCTGGTACCGGCTCGACGGCGACGGCTACTTCGGCAACCAGCGGCACGAGCTTGTGGTCGTCGATGCCGCGACGGGCAAGAAGGTGATGACCTACTCCGGCGCGGTCGACGGCTTATACTCGTTCGACTGGAACCCGAACTCCAAAGAGCTGGCGGTCATCCACACCGCGAGCAAGAAGCCCTTCATCGATCCCCCCAACCTGCAGATCTACCGCGTCGACATGGACGGCAAGGCCTGGAAGCTGAAGGGGCTGCCCAAGGGCGACAAGGGCGAGCCGCGCTGGTCACCGGACGGCAAGTGGATCGCCTACGCCGGCGATATCGACGAAGAGGACCCCTGGGGCACCCGCAACACGAAGGTGTACGTGGTCAGCGCCGACGGGGGGGAGCCGCGAGACCTCACGGGCCACGAAGACTACGACATGGCGACCGCGACCCTGAGCGATACGAAGGAAGCCGGCTTCGGGGCGATTCTCGAATGGGCGCCCGACTCGAAGGGCCTCTACGCCCAGATCGGCTGGCACGGCGAGACCCAACTCGGCTACATCGACCTGAAGAAGGGCGGGACGCAGATGCTGACCGAGGGGCACCACAGCATCACGGTCGGCAACATCTCGAACGACGGCCGCCGCATCGCGGCGCTGGTCGGCAACGCGATGAAGCTGCCCGAGGTGGCGCAGATCGAGCCGGAGCTCGCCACCGGGCGGCTCGTGCCGAAGACCCTGACCGCCTTCAACCAGGCGTTCCATGACGACATCAAGCTGAGCGAGCCCGAAGAGGTCTGGCTTGACTCGACGGACGGCGCGAAGGTGCAGGTCTGGGTGATGAAGCCGATCGGCTACAAAGAGCCCAAGCGCTACCCGGCCGTGCTGGAGATCCACGGCGGGCCGCATGCGCAATACGGCTGGGCGTTCTTCCACGAGTTCCAGCTTCTGGCCTCGGAGGGCTACGTGGTGGTCTACTCGAACCCGCGCGGCTCGAAGGGCTACGGCGAGGCGTTCTGCGCGGCCATCCGAGGCGATTGGGGCAACAAGGACTGGGACGACATCCAGGCGGTGACGCGCTGGATGCAGCATCAGCCTTACATCCACCCCGGGCAGATGGGCGTCATGGGCGGCTCCTACGGCGGCTACATGACCAACTGGGTGATCGGCCACACCACCGACTACAAGGCGGCTATCACCGACCGCTGCGTCTCGAATATGGTTTCAATGGCGGGCAACAGCGACTTTCCCTTCAACAAGGACGGCTACTTCAAAGGCGTGGCCTGGGGCGACCACGAGGCGATCAAGGGCCTTTGGCAGCAATCGCCGATCGCCTACTTCGAGAGCGTCAAAACGCCGACCCTGATCATCCACAGCGAAGGCGACCTGCGCTGCAACATCGAGCAGGGCGAGCAGGTCTTCACCGCGCTGCAGCAGCAGGGGATCGAGTCGCGCTTCGTGCGCTACCCGACCTCGACCTCGCACGGAATGTCTCGCGGCGGTCCTCCCGACCTTCGCCTGCATCGGCTGGGCGAGATCACGAAGTGGTGGAGCAAGCATTTGAAGGCGTAGCCGGATCGCGGGCTTCAGCCCGCGCTCCGTCTAGGTATTGCCCAGCTTTACGACCTGGGTTGCCACCCGTTCGACAAAGGCCGAGTCGTGCGAGGTGAAGAGAATGCTCCCCTCGAACTCGCAAAGTGCCGACTCGAGTGCGAGGAGCGAATCGACGTCGAGGTGGTTCGTCGGTTCGTCGAGTAGCAGCACATTCGCAGGCGTCATCAGAATGCGCGCAAGCTCGGCCTTCGTGCGCTCACCGACAGACAGGGCGCGAACGGGCTTGAGCACCTCGTCGCCCCGCATTCGAAGACGGGCTAGGAGAGTGCGCGCGAACTGGGCCTGGGCGGAATTCTGGGGATCGAGGGCTTCGATGACCTTCCGATCTGGATCTAGAGCACACCGCTCCTGCGAAAGGTATGCGGGAGAGGCGTCACCTGACCAAACGGCTTCGCCACCATCGCGCTCGATCTCGCCGAGCAGGACCCTGAAGAGGGTCGTTTTACCGCACCCATTCGGGCCTACGATTGCGACCCGATCACCTCGCGAGAGCGTGAACGATAAAGATTCCAAGAGCGTCCGGCCGCCGAAAGACTTGCAAAGCCCCCGCACCGTCAGCGCATCGCTATGGCGCAGCGGGCGCGTGTTAAATGAGATCGCGACTGTTTCATCCTCGTAAGGCTTGTCGATCCTCCTGTCCTGCGCTTGAGAAAGCCGGGTTCGGATCGCATTGGCGCGCGCCGCGAGCTTGGCCTCCTTTCCCCGATAGAAGGCTTTGGCTTTCGGGTCGTAGGTTCGGCTGGTCGGCTTGCGGGTCATCCGGGCTGCGGCCTGCATCTGCCGTCTCGCGACATCGGCGATCCGCCGCTCTTCGGCAAGCTGCTTCTCATACTGGACCTTCGAGCGCGCGTCGGCATGTTCCTTCTCCAAGAGCATGTCGTCGTAGCCTCCGGCGTATTCGCAGAGCTTGCCCTCGGCGAGCACGAGCACTCGGTCGGCAACCTGATTGACGACCGACCGATCGTGCGAGACCATTAGGCAGGCCGCTCGCGAGGAAAGGAGAAGCCGAGCGAGCCACTCCCGTCCCTCGCGGTCAAGATGATTCGTCGGCTCGTCGAGGAGCAATACCGTGGGCTCCTCGAGCAGCACTCGGCCAAGCGCCGCGCGGACCCGCTCGCCCACGCTCAGCGCCCGGTAGTCCCGATCGAGGGCGCCGGAGTCTAGGCCCATCCGCGCGCACATCCTGAGCAACTCGCCCGAGGACAACGTCTGCGCTGGGTCGATATAGGCAGCGAGAGGCCCGTCGAAATCGAGATCGATGTCTTGCGCCAAATACCCGATCCGGCACTGGCGGTCGCGCACGACGTGGCCAGCGCCCGGCATGATCAGTCCGGCGAGGATCTCCACCAGCTTGGTCTTGCCCGAGCCGTTATTGCCCATCAGCACCGCTCTTTCGCCGGCTGCGAGGGAGATGTCTAGGTCTTCGAAGAGGTTGCCAACTAGCGGAGAAGGCTCGTAAGAGAGGCCAAAGGCCTGTAACATGAGAGAACACTCCTGATGCAAGGTCACGGACCGCCAACGGCGGTTCGGAAGGGGCGAGTGTTAGCGGTTGTCTCTCATAGGGTCCCAAATCGGGACGAAGTTATTGTAGCAGGGTTGTCGGGGGCCCAACTCCTGAGCCCACTTGGCTCGTCGACCAATAAGACCTATCGGCTTAAACCATTTCACAATAAGTATAGACGCATGTCTACATTATCATGTATAGTCTTCTCCGAGGCTCAACAACCATGAGATTTCAGGAATACATCACGGCCGCGATTCAGCATGCCTTCGACGAAACGTTCCGCTACGCCAAGTCTGTGCCCGCCGACAAGTTGGAGTGGAAGCCTCTGGACGCAGGACGGTCGGTTCTCGATCAGTGCCAGGAACTGGCCCAGTGCCCAGACTACGTCACGCCGATGGTCAAGGGCGAGAAGACCGACGACCACGGCCCAGAGACCTGGGAGAAAATGCTCGCAGAGCGGGCGGCTTGGAAGACGGTGGAAGACTGCGAGAAGGTGTCCAAGGAGCGGCTGGCCAAACTTTTCGCGGCAATCGATGCCTGCCCGGACGAACGGCTGAAAGAAACGCAGTGGTTACCCTACGACGGCGGCCGCGACTTCACGATCGCGGAGATCATGGAGTATCCGCGCTGGAACGCGACCTACCATCTCGGCCAAATCGCGTACATCCAAATCTTGCTCGGAGACAAGGAGATGCACTGATCAGAGGGCAGGGCGCGTGAGGCAGGGCACAAATCAAGCACCCTGCACCCTGCACCCTGTACCCTGCTCCCCTGCTCACGCACTCCGTCGCTTGCGCGACGACAGCAGCTTCGTTCGGTCGCGATACTTGTTCACTGTGCGGCGTGCCACGTGTACTCCTCGCTTGGCGAGCATGTGGGAGATCGCTTCGTCAGACATCGGGTGGCTCGGGTTCTCGTGCTGGAGGATTTCTTCGATCATCTTCTGCACTCGAAGAGCCGGCTTGAAGAAAACGTCGAACGAAACGACTTCCCCGTTCGCAATCTGAACGAACTTGGCTTGAGTCGCGCGGCTTATCGTGCTCTCGTGGACGCCCAGATCGTGCGCCATCTGCGATCGGGTCAGAGATTGCAGGAATTCGTAGCTGCCCGTGCTGACGAAGCTCGCCTGGTGCTCGACCAGGTAGTGCCCGATCTGGCGAAGGGTTTTGCGCCGCTGCTGGATGCAGGAGATGAAATCGCTGGCGCGCTGGACGTATGTCGTGATGTGCCGCTTCTCATCCTTGGGGGCGCGCTCCATCGTCTGCAGCTCCTTGTAGCGCTTGCGATATTCCCGATCGATCGCCAGCGAGTTCGGGTCGGCACCGCGGATATCGACTTCCCACCCAGCCTCCGAGCGAGAGAGGATCAGGTCCGGGGTCACTCCGACGCTGCGCGCCCGGCGCTGCATGCCGGCGGAGTTGTCGAAGCCCTCTCCGGGAAACGGGGTCAGAGACAGAATCTCTTGGAATGCGGCTTCGACGACCTCAGGCAGAACCCGGAATCGCCGCATCAGGCGATGGGTCCGCCGGGCGATGAATTCCTCCATGTGGTTTTGCACGATCGCTCGAGCGAGCCGCTCTTCGATCGACTCAGCCCCCCGAAGCTGAAGGAGCAGGCACTGCTGGAGGTTGAAGGCGCCGACGCCAGGCGGCTCGCACTCCTGGAGCTTCGTGATCACCAGCTCGGCAACCTCCAGCGAAGTCCCGGTCTCCAGGGCGATCTCTTCTGCCGGCGTCGTCAGATAGCCTTTCTCGTTCACACATTCGATCGCGTACTCGGCGATTCGATGCAGCTCTCGCGGAAGCGACGCAAGAAGTTGGGCGCGCAGGTGCTCCCACAGCGTGTTGCCGGTCGACGCCAATTCCACCCAGTCGACCTGATCGTCGTCCTGAAGAATGCTCCGCTTGAATTCGTAGTCCTCACTTCCCGCCTTGAGCTCGTGAGGCGCCACCGTCTTGAGGATGATTTCCTCGTTCAGGGGCTCGTGGTCATCCTGGAGCCGCTCTAGCGCCGGGTTTTCGTTAAGCTCGACCTCTATCGCCTGCTCGAGCTCGGCTTGGGTTAACTGCAGGATCTGGCTGCTGAGCACGACGCGCGGATCGACTCGTAAGCCGACCCCGGCTTCCAGGCGCTGCGAAAAACTCACTCCCTGACGCAAACTCCAATCTCCTCGCGAGCCGACATTCCGTATGGGCCCTACAGTGCAAAGTATCGGAATGCAGGGCCGATCGGCTTCCTGTTAAAGCTATCGGCATCGGGAGATGGGCGCCGCCAGATGCCAGGTGCCGGGTGCCGGGTGCCGGGTGCAAGGATATGGCCCGCTAAGCAGAGCGGATGGGGCGAACCTGCGCCTACGCGGCAGATAGCTACGACGAGGTGCAGAGTGTGGCATTGCCACCCGGCACCCAGCACTCTGCACCCGGCACCGAACCCGGGCTGGTATCTTCCCATGAATGATCGCGGTCGTTTTTCCCGGGCAAGGATCGCAGAAGCCGGGCATGGGCAAAGCTTTGTTCGACGCCCGATCCGAATCCCGTGACACTTTCGGAGCAATCGGCAAAGCAACCGGGATCGACGTCGAGAAGTTCTGCTTCGACTCCGACGACGAGACGCTGCGGCAAACCCAGAATGCGCAGATCGCGCTTTACACCTGCGAGATGGCGGCTTGGGCCTGTCTCGCCGCTCACCTAAGCGGGATCGTGGAGATCGATGCGTTCGCCGGCCATAGTGTCGGCGAATATGCCGCGCTCGCCGCTGCCGGGATCGTTTCGCTCGAAGATGGAGCGCGCCTGGTCCAACGTCGCGGCGAGATTATGGCGAAGGCAGGAGAGGTGCGGCCCGGGACCATGGCGGCGGTTCTGGGATTGGAACGCGCCGAGCTTGAAGAAATCTGCCGGTCGACATCCGGAATCGTCGCGGTGGCAAACGACAACTGCCCGGGCCAGCTCGTGATCAGCGGCGAAGTCGAAGCTGTACGCACCGCCGGCGAGGCAGCCTCGGCGAAGGGTGCGAAGCGCGTCCTGCCCCTGAACGTCAGCGGCGCCTTCCACTCGCCCCTCATGAAGGACTCTGCGACTCAAATGCGCGAGGCCCTAGATCAGACGAAGTTCGCAAGCGGCGGCCGGGTGTTCGCGAACGTAATTGCGCAGCCAGTCGTGCAAGAAGGCCGATGGCCGGAGCTCTTGGAGGCGCAGTTAAAGAGCCCGGTCCGTTGGACGGAAACGATCCAGAACATGCTGAACGAAGGCATCACGACGTTCATCGAATGCGGGGTCGGCGAAGTTCTGAGCGGCCTCATCAGGAGGATCGATCGCGAAGCTAAGATCCTGCGAGTAAACGACCTCGACTCGCTCGAGGCCACTGTCGCTGAGATCCGCCGGTAGCGCTCAGCCTTACGTTCCTCGGGTGTTGCCAAAGAGATCGATGTGCAGCCTCGGCGAGAGCCGCCAGCCTCGCGCCACACTGGGCTCAACAAGCGATCTCATCCGCCGGTGAAGCGTCTCCGCGTCCGTGCCTTCCGGCATCAATAGAACCCGATCATTGGCAATTGCGGGAAGACTCGCGAGAAGAGCCTCGATCTCCGCGAGGTCGTTGCCCTCGTCCGGGTTGACCACGAACTTGAGCTGGCAGTCGTAGTGAGTGATCAGCCGGCGAAGAGGTTCAAGGTCGGAACGCGTCGCCTCGTGACGCTCTCGCCAGCCGCTAGTTTCCGGGGGAGTCGAGTTCGCCAGCTTCGGACTGATCGACATCAGATTGCACGGCACCTCTCGAAAGACGGTCCCTGCGGTCTCGATCGTGAGCGTATGGCCGCTCTCATCCAGAAGCCTGGCGAGTGGTTCGATCGCATCGAAGAGCATCGGCTCACCGCCGGTCAGTACGACGTGGTCCAATCGCTGACGATCCACCTGCGCCGCGATTTCGCATACGCCCACAACGGGGCCCTCCGGCTCCCAGCTCGCGTAGGGCGTGTCGCACCAGACGCATCGGAGATTGCAACCCGATACCCTCACGAAGGTGGACGGAGTGCCGGCCCAGATCCCTTCGCCCTGCACGCTAGTGAAGATCTCCGCGATCCGCAGCTTAGGCTTGGGCAAGCGCCGGATCCTCCATGCCGAGTTCGCCGAAAGCGCTCTTGCGAATAAGGCACGAATCGCACGCCCCGCACGGCCTGCCGTTCGACGACGGATCATAGCAGGAATGGGTGGCCCCGTAGTCCACCCCCAGTTCGAGGCCGCGCCGAATGATCTCCGGCTTGGTTAGCTCGATCAATGGCGCGTGAATACTCAGCCGATGACCTTCCACTCCCCGCTTTGTCGCCACGTTCGCAAGACGCTCGAAAGCCTCGACGAACGCGGGCCGGCAGTCGGGATACCCGCTGTAGTCGATTGCATTGACCCCCACGAAGATGTCGTCCGCCTCCAAGGTCTCGGCGTACCCGAGCGCAATTGCAAGCATCACCGTGTTGCGCGCCGGAACGTACGTGACAGGTATGTCGTCGTCCTGAACCCGGTTCTTCGGAACCTCGATTTCGCTGGTTAGCGCGGAACCTCCAACGACATTAAGGTCCACCTTCACGACCTTGTGATCGACAGCTCCCAACATTGCTGCGACGCGCCCTGCCGCATCCAATTCGATGGCATGCCTTTGCCCGTAATCCACGGTCAACGCGTATGCCTTATATCCTTCGGATCGAGCGATCGCCAAGCAGGTTGCAGAATCCAGGCCGCCGGACAGCAAGACAACCGCTCGCTTCATCGCCCACATTTAACCCTTTGGCCCGCTTCCTGCACCCTTACGACGGGGCAAGGTATCCTTCCAACCCGTCGGGATGTGGCTCAGCTTGGTAGAGCGTCCCGATCGGATCGGGAAGGTCGCTTCTCTGAGAACTGACAACTGACAACTGAATATCGGGATGTGGCTCAGCTTGGTAGAGCGCTGCGTTCGGGACGCAGAGGTCGCTGGTTCGAATCCAGTCATCCCGACCACTTTCTGTATGCCATTCTGCTACATCCTCTTTAGTGAGGGCATCGGCAAGCTCTACCTCGGCCACACGGAGGCTCTTGCCGCCCGCGTCGATCACAATGCGGGGCGCGTCAATTGGACCTCGCGAAGCACTCCTGGGCCACTTGTTTACTGAGAACAATTCGCCACAATGGCTGAGCGGCCCGGTGAGAACGGCAGATCAAGTCCTGGAAGAGCGCCGTAGCGATCAAGAGCCTGATTCCCGGCGTAGCGTAGGCGTCCCGATTCGGATCGGGAAGGTCGCTGGTTCGAATCCAGTTATCCTAAGCACTGCCACCCAATAGTCTGCTGCGTTTTCAGAGGCATTCAAGGTGCCTCCGGTTCAGAATAGGCCGCATCTTCCGATTTGCGCTTTGCAATCCAAACCGCTGATCGGGTCGGGAGTGTGGCACCCTGGATAATTGTGCGACTGATGCATCCGCATCCAACCGAGCCCTCCGATACAAATCGGATTGAAGAAACCGGGAATGTGAGAGGGAGCCGAAAGGTCTTCCGTGACGCGCCCACCGGGTGGACCAGCCTCGCGCTGACTGTCGCAACCTGCGCTGTGGCCACCGGTCTCTGCTACACCCTGCGCCCCTATCTCGAGCCGTCGAGCCTGATCATGATCTTCCTGCTCGGGGTAACCGCAGTCGCGTCGAGATTCGGCTGGCGTGAGTCGGTCCTCGCTTCGGTGCTGAGCGTGGCCGCGTTTGATTTCCTATTCGTGCCGCCTTATCTGACGTTCAATGTTCGCGATGCCCAGTATTTCCTCATCTTCGGCATCATGCTGACCGTGGCGCTGCTGATCAGCGGGCTTTCTTTGCAGCTCCGCCATCAGGCGGTGCATTGGCGTTCGCGCGAGCGACTAAGCTCCGCGCTGTATCGGCTTAGCAGCGACTTCGCCCGCTCCCGAAGCACACGCGAGATCGCGGAGATCGGGGCTCGAGAGATCGGGCATTTCTTTTCCTCTGAGGCCGCAATCCTGATCAGACGAGAGGGCGGTGAACTGGAAGTCCTGGCGAGTTCGGCTTCCGGATTCGAGGATCACTCGAACGAAAGGTCGGTCGCGTTGAGAGTTGCAACGCAAGACGAGCCGCCGGGGATCGGAACCGGCAACCTGCCGAACTCGGCCGCCATCTACGTTCCCCTGACCGCCTCGGGCGGTCTGGTCGGCGTACTCGCGCTCAAGTCCTCGCCCCTCGGCGATGAAGACCGGAGCCTCCTCGAGACGTTCGCGAACAACCTCGCGATCGCCCTCGAACGGACGCTGCTCGCCAAAGAATCTCACGTCGCCCGGCTGGCCGCCGAGTCTGAGAAAATGCGAAACGTGCTCCTCAACTCTGTCTCGCACGACCTCAGAACCCCGCTGACCGTCATCGCAGGCGCCGCAAGCGCGTTGGCGGAAGGCTCGGGCGATCCTAAGGAGCTCACCCGCACGATTGTGGAAGAATCCGAGCGCCTCAATCGGCACGTACAAAATCTGCTCGACATGACCCGCCTCGAGGCCCAGACGATTGACCCCAAGCTCGAATGGCATTCGATCGAAGAGCTGATCGGGGGCGCCCTTCAGGGAACGCAGGACTTGTTGAAAGGACACAGAGTCAACACCTACATCCCGCCAAAAATGGCTCTGCTAAAGCTCGATGGCACGCTCGTGACCAAGGCTCTCGTGAACCTCCTGGAGAATGCGGCTCGCCATACGCCCCTGGGAACTGACATCGAAATCCGGGTGAGCCTTCCGGGCGATAAGGTGAGAGTTCAAATTGCGGACCGAGGACCGGGCATTCGAAAGGGCGAGGAGGTGAGGATATTCGACAAGTTCTACCAGCCGCATGGAAGCGGGGATCGTGGCTTCGGGCTTGGGCTTGCCATCTGCAAGGCTGTCGCCGATGCGCATGCGGGAAGGGTCTGGGCGGAAAACCGGCCCGGTGGCGGAGCTAGGTTTTACATGGAGCTAACCTCGGCAGGGCGGGCCCCCGTGGTGCCGTTTGAGTGACCCCCTAATGCGGATCCTCGTCATCGACGACGAACTCGCAATCCGTCGTTTTCTCCGCTACAGCCTCGATCCGGCCCAGTACGAACTCATCGAAGCAGAATCCGGCAATGAGGGCCTGCGGCTCATCGCCAAGAAGTCTCCGGCGGTGGTCCTCCTCGATCTTGGGTTGCCGGACATCGATGGCGTCGAAGTGGCCCGCCAGGCTCGGGAGTGGAGCGAGGTACCGATCATTGTTCTCTCGGCTCGCGAACAGGAAAAGGACAAAATCGCCGCGCTCGACGCAGGCGCCGACGATTATCTCACGAAACCATTCGGCGTAGGCGAGCTGCAAGCAAGGATACGGGCAGCTCTAAGGCGTGGGGCGAAGGCCGAGCCGCAGCCGATCTTCTGTGCCGGCGATCTCGAAGTCGATCTCCACGGCCACGTCGTGCGGAAAGGCGGTTCCGAAGTACACCTGACGCCGAACGAGTTCAACCTTCTCGCCTGCCTTATCAAGCACGCCGGCCGAGTCGTAACTCACAAGCAACTTCTCACCGAGGTCTGGGGACCGGAATTCGCGGATGAGCCGCACTATCTGCGCGTCTACATGGGACAGCTGCGGCACAAGCTCGAAGACGAACCCGCCCAACCCAAGATCCTCACCACAGAAAGTGGAGTCGGCTATCGGCTGAAGGTCGAGGATTGAAGGATTGACGATCGAAATTCGGAAGCTATTTACTCATGCCTTGAGGCTCCGTGCTTCATTCTTCATTCTCCAATCCTAGAATCCTTCCTTGACGATTTCTTTAGGTCGCCTCAAGGGAGCCCTGATGCAATCTTGACGTGGGTTCCCCGTAACCTGAATGAGCTCGTTCGACGAGCGCCATATGGTTGCCCGAAAGACAGGCGTTTTCTCTCGAATCAGACTCGCACTGCTTGGTAAGCCGATCCCCACCGCGCGGGCTCATCACGAACGCCTTGGTCCCCTTCTCGGCCTGCCAGTGTTCTCGAGCGACATGCTCTCCTCGGTCGCGTATGCCACCGAGGCGATTCTCTATGTGCTGATGCTCTTCAGCGTCGCCGTTCTGCGGGATCAGATATGGATCACGATTGCCATCTGTCTGCTGATCGTCATCATCGCGACCTCATACAACCAGACCATCCACGCCTACCCCACTGGAGGGGGATCCTACATTGTCGCGAAAGACAATCTCGGCGAAACACCCGGGCTGATCGCGGGCGCCGCCCTGCTTATCGACTATATCCTCACCGTTTCTGTCTCTGTCGCTGCCGGGGTCGCGGCGATCGTCTCCGCTTATCCGACCCTTCACAGCTATCTCATTCCGATCAGCGTGGTTTGCATCGCGATTATCGCTTGGGCGAACCTGCGCGGCGTCAAGGAATCCGGAACCGCCTTCGCGATCCCGACCTACGGCTTCATCGTTTGCATGATCGCCCTCATCGGATTCGGAGTCGCTCACCTCGTGGGCGGACCGGCCGTTGCCCAGCAAGTGCAGGCGGAGCCCGGAACGATCGGCAGCGAGAACGGCCACTTGTTTCTGTTCGTCGTCCTAAGAGCATTCGCTGCGGGTTGCACGGCAATCACGGGAATCGAGGCGGTCAGCAACGGCGTCCAGGCTTTTCGCGCTCCAGAAGCGAAGAACGCGAGCATCACCCTCCGGTGGATGGCGGCGATCCTAACCTTCATGTTCCTAGGCGTCGGCTATCTGTCCCTACACATCCCGACCCTCAAGCTCTACAGCACGAGCAGCAAGCAATACATGAGCGTCGTGTCCCAGATCGCCGCGCATACCTTCGGCTTCGGCAGCACGTTCTTCTATGTCGTACAATACTTCACCGCCGCGATCCTGATCCTCGCCGCCAACACCGCTTTTTCGGACTTCCCGCGTCTGACCAGCCTCATGGCGCGGGACGGATATCTGCCTCGGCCCTTGGCCAGGCTAGGAGACAGGCTCGTATTCCACAACGGCATCCTGCTTCTCGCGATCGCTGCCGGCGGACTGATCTTTGTGTTCCGAGGCGAGCTCGATGCCCTCCTCCCCCTCTACGCTGTCGGTGTCTTCACTGCGATCACCCTATCGGAAACGGGCATGGTAAGGCATTGGCTCAAGCTCAAGGGAAAAGGCTGGGCGACCAAAGCCGGCGTGAACGCTCTCGGCGCAGTCCTGGCGGGCATCGTGACGATCGTGATTCTCGGCACGAAGTTCGTCGAGGGTGCTTGGATCGTCACCGTCCTGCTCGCGGTCTCTTTCCTGCTTTTCAAGCTCATCAAGGGCCGATACACGGCGATCACCAAGCAGTTGGAGATCGACGACGAAATCCCGGCGAGGCCCACCCGCCACACGAGCCTGCTGCTCGTCCCTCGAGTTCACAAGGGAATCCTCGCCGCACTCGAATATGCGGTTCTCCTCGACCCGACTTGTCGCGCTGTGCATGTGGTCATCAACGATAAATCCCTGCCCGAGACTCGCCGACTTTGGGAGAAATACGGCGAGGGCGTGCCCCTTACCATCCTGTCCTCGCCGCACCGCTCGCTCATAGAGCCGATCACGAATTATGTGGACGAGATGCTGGAGGAGGATGCCGACCAGGTCATCACGGTCATCGTCCCCGAAGCGGTTTCAACGAACTTCTGGCACAAGCTGCTCCAGGAAAACGTGGCCCAGCAAATGCGCGCTTCTCTGGGCCGCCGGCCCAATGTGATGGTAACGAACTCGCGATATTTCCTGCGGTGAGGAATTGACGAAATCCTGATGCCGGGCTCCAGGATCCTGACGCGGCTTTGACTTCTCGAGTGCGCACCATCGAACGGGGGACCGCTCGATGCAAAGCACGATAATGCTATTCGGCTTGCTTGGATTCCTTCTGGTCGTGAAGGGCGTCTCGGCGTGGAAGTATGAACGCGACTGCCAGGTCGAGTTCGAACGTAGCCCGGGACATGACCTCCGCAACCTCTCCGATCAAAAGCATCCCTCGGATCGTCGAGGCTCTAAGAAGCCTCTTGGGATGGAGGTTCCTGATCCCGTCCGAGAGCGCTGAGGGCTGTCAGGCACAGGATCGCCGCGACCAATGTCGTCGTGATGACCCAGCCATTTGCCCACACGTTGATCGAGTCCAACCCCTCAGGTAAGCGGGCGATGCCTATTCCCACGCGGGAAACTAGAGTCATCACGAGAAGAATCAGGGAGATAAAGATCGTCGGCAGCGTGAGGTTCAGGGGGAAGCGGATTGCTCCGACGGCGTAGAGCTCGGGGACCGAGACCGAGACGCAAAAGAAAAGCGCCGAGGCGGTGACCGGGACAATCATCGCGACGGCCGCGATGTGCCAGGTGAGATCTTGCTGCTTCCAGAGGTGGGCGAGACATTCGCCGGCAGCGCAGAGAAGCATCACCGCCGAGCATTCCAGGATGAGGTTGACGCGCTTCACTCTTCGGGCACGTCTTCTGGGCGCGTATCGGAGGCGGACTGGTTCTCCTGCTGGATCTGCTCGTAAATCTCTTTTCGGTGCACCGCCACGTTTTTCGGCGCCTTGATGCCGAGGCGTACCTGTTCGCCGCGAACTTCAAGCACGACGACCTCGATGCCATCGCCGATCACGATGCTTTGATGAAGTTTGCGCGTGAGCACAAGCATAAGTCGCCCTCCGTGGCTTTGCGTCCCGCTGGCGGGACCGCTACTCGTTCCAGAAACCCTTTTCTAAGCGGCCACCTTTGCGCTGATCTTCGCCTCTGGGAATACCCGGTGTCTAACAGTATACGCCTCGTCCTCCACGACGAATTGTAACGCGGTTCGCGTCAATGCATTCACGAGGATTGGAGCCGCGAGGTTGAGACTCAGCTCTTCTGGCTTTCCCTGAGGAATGGATGCTGTGGTGAGCAGGAACCGCTCGGTCTCCTCATCGATGTCGAGAGCCTCGACGACCTCTGAGCCGATCGATGGATTGTAATTAGGGATGTACCGCCCGGGAAGGGCGCACAGGAAGGCGATCCCGGGCTCCTGGACGCTTTGCAGCCAACGAAAAGCCGAGTCGGGCCTGGGGCAGATGAGCACAAACTCGTGGAGCCCGTCGAAGCCGATGAGACCCCGCTTGAAGAAGATCACGTCCGTGGGACCGAAGTCGATTTCGCCGAACCTTGTGCCGATTAATTTCATTAGTTGATGAAGTCCATTAAGCTCAGCCTCGATCCTTGGCCTGCGACGTTGAGAGCGGCCGTATAGGCCAGCTGCGCCTGCTGGTATTGCACCACGGCGCTGGACATGTCCACATCCTCGATGTCCGATATGTTCTTGGTCAGATCGTCGCTACGGCGCTGCCACTGCGACGAGAGGTTGTCGATGGATTGAAGGCGCGCGCCGATGTCGCCGCGCAGCGTTCCGAGAGTGTCGAGAGAAGATTGAATGTTGGCGATATCGACGCCGCTGATCGCGCCTACCTGGCCGCCCGTCAAATTGCTCTTGAGCGAATCGAGCCGATTGTAGAGGTCAGTAATCGTGGGCTCGCCCGAGCTGCTGGCGGTGATCATGTCTCCGGGCCCGCCTTCGACCAGGATGGAGTTCGTATCGCCGTTGTACACGAGAGTGCTGCCCGTCAGGGTGTAGGGCTTCGTTCCGGTCTTTTGGCCGGCGAACAGGAAGGCGCCGTTCGGACCCTGCGAGTTGGCGAGGTCGATCAGGCGACTCTGGATGCTCGATATCTGTGAGACCATCGCGTTGCGGCCGGTTTGATCGGTCGTGGAAGAAGCGCCCTGAACCGCAAGCGAGTACGCCGATCGCACGAGATCGGTGATATCGCCGACCGTGGTGTCGGTGAAGTCGAGTGTGCCTTTCGCCAGGTTGAGGTTGCTCTGATACTGAGTCATCCCCGCCTGGAGGCTCCTCATGCTGATCGTGTGCCCGACGCCGACCGGGTCGTCGCTCGGCAGATTGATTCGCTTACCCGACGACAGTTGCCGACTCAGCTCGGCCATCCGCTCGGTGGCCTTCTGGATGTCCAGCTGATAGGTGTCGTATTGGTAGTGCGTGCTTATGCGCATGGCGTTTCGAGCCTGTCAAAATTGTCGGGCTACTGGATCATGTTGATTAGGTCCTGCGTCGTCTGATCGAAGACGGACAGGGCTTTAGCAGCGGCCTGGTAGCTGCGTTGATAGCGCAGCATGTCGGCCATCTCGTCGTCGAGCGAAACGCCGCTGACACTCTGGATCTGCTGATCGATTTGCTGGATGACCGAGCCGGAGGTGTCGACCATGTTGTTCGTGGTCGCGACGTCCTGGCCGACCGATGCGACGAAGTCCGAGTAAAACCCGCCGAAGGTCTTGCCACCGAGCGCCGCGATCTGGGTATCGCGTAGCGCACTCATCGAAAGCGCGAGCCCGCCATCGCCAGGATTGCCGCTGACTCCGGTCGCGATCGCGCGCGGGTCGGCTTTGATCGCGGCATCGACGTCAAAGTCGATCGCCCCAGTCTGCGGGTTGCCGGCAGCAACGTCGCCGAAGAAGTTCTGGCCGGTCGCGCCGAGCCCGTTTGTGCCGGTAGCGTGGATCGAGTTGAACTGAGTCCGCAGGTTGTTTGCGAAGTTGTCCAGGCTTTGCTTGTAGGCCGTGATCTTCTGCTGGGTCTGGAAGAGCCCGGCAAGCTGGCCGCTCGCGACCTGGAAGTTGCCGTTCGGCCCGTTCAAGGTTCCTGCGGCCGCATCATAAGAGGTCGGCAGTGTAGTGGCACCGCTCTGGTCGACAAGCGTCATCTGACCTGAGAACAGCATGACCGAGCCGTCCGGCTGGTCCTGCACCTTGACGGGAAGCAGCGAGCTGAGCTGCTGGATCGCCTGGTCGCGCTGATCGAGCAGGTCGTTCGGCTCGGCGCCCTTGGCAGATCCTTCGCGGATCTGCTGGTTCATCTGGGCGATCGAGTTCATCAGGTTCTGCGCCTGAGTGATGGTGCTCCCGATGACGTCGGAGTTCTGCTTCGAGAACGACTGGAGGTCGGAATACATGCCGCGCACGCGCCCCGCCAGCACCTCGCCGGTTTGCTGCACCTGCTGGCGAAGCCCGTTGTCGCTGGGGCTGGACCCGAGGGCCGACCAGGCGTTGTAGAACTGGTTCAGCGCGTCGCCAATGCTCGCGCCGCCAGGTTCGAGCATGAGCGACTGGATCGAGCTGAGATTGCCCGAAAGGGAGTTCAGCCGACCGTCCTCGCTAGTCGCCTGGATCCGCCGCGCGGCGAGGAAGGCATCGCGAATGCGGCTGATCGACTGGACGTTGACGCCATTACCGAGATAGAAGGTTCCGCCATAGGTGAACTGCGTCGGATCGGCCGCTTCGAGGTCGATGGTCTGACGCGAGTAGCCTGGTGTATTGACGTTCGCGACATTGTGCCCGGTCACGTCGAGCGCGCGCTGAAAGGCGCGCAGCGCCGTGCTCATCGTTCCGATTCCGTGAAATGCGCTAGGCATGGGGTTGCTCCTGTCGTCGTCTAAGGCGGTGGGCGTGTCGGACTTGTCGGACCTGTCCGACATTTGCCCTCCCAACGTTCTCCGCGTCCCTCATGGTTTCACGTTCTCACGCCGCCTGATCCACCAGGACCGCTGTTCCCGCCCGGGTTCCGAACTTGCCGCCGCTCTCGGTCGAGGCTTTGACGATTAAGGTCAGGCTTCCGTTGACGTAGGTCAGCTCATTTTCAATGAGGGCGCGATTCTTTGCGAACACGTCCTGGAGGTTGCGTGCGGCGACCTTGACCCGGTTGGCGAGCCCCTGAAGCTGCTGCGCTTCGGCCTTTTCCAGGGCGGTCACGAGGCTTCGAAGGTTGGGCTCGGTGCCCATCTCTTCGGCCAGCTTCTTCGCGCACGCCGCAGCAGCTTGGTCGATTTCCTTGACTCGCTCGAGCAGTTGCTCAAGCTCCGGTTGAATCCGCTCGACACGCGCGACGTCGCGGAGGGTCACCGCAGCCGTCTGCTCGTGGAGCGATCGGAGGAGCCGCTCGGAAGTTCCGAGCCAGTCCCACCAAAGGGTTTGGAGTTCTCTTGTTTTCATGGGTTTGTATGGGTGTTGGTTGATTCGGGCTGATCGCTTCCGTAGACCGCTTTTTCAAATTGCTTGTAGAGGATCTTGCCGATGCCGAGCGCGCCCTGGTGCGCCATCGAGTCGCCAATCGCCTGGTCCATCATGTCCTTGTAGATCTCGCTTCCAGCGGAGTCGCCGAAGTGGGTCTCGCCGACCCCTTTTCGCATTTCGCCGACCAGTTGCTTGGCGAAAACCGCCTCGAACTGTTCGCATGCTTTCTTCAGCGCTTGCCGATCCTTGGTAGGGGCAAGGCTTGCCTTGCCCGGTTCTGCGGCTGGATCGGTTCCAGGCAAGGCAAGCCTTGCCCCTACTAAGGAGGTGGGAATCATTGCGAGATGATCCTGGCCTTGAGGGCCCCCTGCTCGCGCAGAGCCTGGAGAATCGCGATCACGTCGCTTGCCTTCAGTTGAAGCGCGTGAAATACCTTCGCCAGATCGGCAACCGTCGTGTTGGGGGCGATCGAGGCAACCTCTGCCTTCTGCTCCTTCACGTCGATCGTCGTCTTGGTCGTTACCTGGGTCGTGCCGAAAGACATGGCTTCCGGCTGGCTGACCCGCACGTCCTGGTCGATCTTCACGTTGAGGCTCCCGTGAACGATCGCTGCCGGGCCGATGCGCACGTTGCCGCCGATCACGATCGTGCCCGTCTTCTCGTTGATTACGATCGTTTCCTGCGTGTCTGCGAAGACGTGCAGCTCCTCGATCCGGCTCATCGCCTCCACGGGCGCGATGCCCTCGGGAAGAGTCATCTCGATCGAGCCGCCGTCGGTGGCGATCGCGTTGAAGCCCATCAAATTGTCGTTGATCTTGGCTGCGACGCGCTGGGCCGTCGTGAGATCAGGTTGGTTCAGATCGAGGTACATCCGGCCGTCGTAGACGAGCTTTGTCGACGCGCCGCGCTCGACGATGCCGCCTTCCGCGACCCGGCCCGCCGTCACGTGGTTCTTCTTGGCCGAGCTTCCGCCCTGGCCGAAATCGAAGCCCCCCACGTTCACGCTGCCCTGGGCGGTGGCGTAGACTGTGTTCTGGTCACCCGCCGCATAGAGCGCGCATTGGAGCAGAGTCCCGCCGACGAGGCTCTTCGCGTCCCCAATCGACTGAACCGCCACATCGATCGCCTGCCCGTTCGTCGCGAACGGAGGAAGATCGGCGGTGACGATCACCGCCGCCACGTTTTTCATGTCGAGCTGCGTCGGGTCCAGCTTGATCCCAAACATCTTGAACATGTTCGAGATGATCTGCTGGGTAACGATCGACTTCCTCGTATCGCCGGTTCCGGCGAGACCGACCACCAGCGCGGTTCCCATCAGCTGGTTCGTGCGGATGCCGCGGAAGTGGGCGATGCCCTTGATCCGTACGTCCACGCCGTTCTTCTCAGCTTGGACGATCTCCTGCTGCTTGCGAAGCTGATCCTGATCGGCTTTGGCCTGCTGCGCTCGCCCGCTCACTGGCGGGGTTGCGGACCGCGTTTGCGCCGAGACGAGGCATGCCATCGCAGATAAGCAGAGAAGCAGAGGGACGCAGAGTGCGCGCGAAAGACCTGTGCCTCCGCGCCTTTGCGTTGAACAGAGCTTGTAATTCATCAGAACAACCAGTCCAGTAATCGAGTGAGGAAGCCCTTGCGCTGACGCTCCGCGATGAGGCCCTTGCTCACGTTGGTGATCTTCGCCTCCGCGACGTTCTCGCTGAACACCGTGTTGTCGGCGTTCACGTCGTCGCGCCGGACGATGCCGGTGAAGGTGATGTTCGTCTCTTCGCGATTGACTTTGACCCACCGCGTGCCTTCGACGAGCATGTTGCCGTTCGGCAGGACTTGTTTTACGACGACCGCGACCTTCGCGGTGAGGTTGCTCGTGTTTGTAGAATTCCCCGCCCCGGCGACAGTGCTGCTCGCCTGGGTCCCGAGGTTGTCGATCAGCTTGCCGATGATGGGCGCTTTTAGGGCGCTCAGAAGCTTGGAAGTCGCGTCCGTTGAGTCCTTCTTCGTCGCGTTCGTCGAGGCCGCGACCGTCGAGGACGCGCTCTCGCGGACGACGACCGTCAAGATGTCGCCGACGTTACGTGCGGTCCGGTCGACGAACGGGTTCCGATACTCCCTCGGAAACAGCGAGCCATAGTTGTCGGCCGAGTTGGTCTGGGCTCCAACGATACCGGCGACAGCCAATATGCTGAGCACAGAGCACTGAGCCCTTAGCACTGAGATTCTCACATTTTCACCTCGACCCGATCCGGGCCGATCACCGTCCCCGAGAGGACCGTGCCTGTATCCGTAACGACCGTCACCGATTGGCCGATGAGCCCGCCCGTGCGGACCTTGCCAGGAAGCTCGACCGTGAGCCCGGCGCTCTTCATCACGATCTTCACGGCCGCGCCAGCTTTGAGCTCGCAGGAGCCGTCCACCTTCAGGTTCACGGTGCGCGTGTTGACGTGCCGAGTGCTTCCGTCGATGTACACGCCCACGATCACCGAGATAGCCGACCCGGAAATCGTCACATTCTCGGCCTTCAACTCGACCGCGCCGAGCGGGGCTTTGAAGTCAGGCTGCTGGTCGTTCGACTGCATCGGGATCTCCGCGCCCAGCTTCTCCTGGGCCGCCTTCACAGCGGCCGCGACGAAATCCGCTTCCTTGATCGCCTGCGCCTTGCGTCGGATGATCGCGTTCGCGGGTACCTGCACGTCCGCATCGACGCCCGCGCGTTTAGCGAGCGACTTGACCCGAGAAGCGGTGATCGCGAAATCGATGCCCGGTGCGGGTGCGGGGCCGATCTCGATCGCCTCCAATGCACCTCTCGTCTTACTGTCCGCGCTGATGGTCGCGATGTCTTTCAGAGTCACGGTATCCGCCGAAACTTCTGAAATCGCCGGGATCGAGATTGAAGCGCTCGTGCCGATCGGCAATGCGGTGAGCACCTGAGCGGAGCCGGACCGGATAACTCCGATCCCCGCATCCCCGGGACTGACCAGGCGAGCCCGCACGGATGAGACCAGAAAGCCGTCGTCCTCCGTGGGCCTGCGGTCGAAGACCGCCAAAACGAGCCGGCCGCAAGCCGTGCGCCCCCCGCCGACCACCGCTTGGATGTTGCCGCTGAGGTCCACCTCGAGCTTCACCGTCCCAGCAGGAACTCGCACCGAAGGCGTCAGAGGAATCCCTGGCTTCCCCACAAGGACTCCCTCCTCCACGGTCAGCGTCGCGGAAGTCGCATACACGATCCGGCCCTCGCGGACGAACCGCAGGTACCCGTCGCCGTCCACGCGGACGGGCAGCGCGAGGTGCGTTCCGAGAACCAGGCTGGTGACGAGCGCGCCGATCATGGATTACCTCTTGAGGCTGTTGAGGGTCGAGAGCATCTCGTCGGAGGTCTGGATGGCCTTCGAGTTGATCTCGTAGGAGCGCTGGGCCATGATCATCTTGACCATCTCCTCGACGACCTGCACGTTCGAGCCTTCGAGCGTGCCGGGGCGGAGTTCGCCGGCTCCGGTCGTACCGGGATTGACAACTTGCGGATCGCCGCTCGCGCCACCGGCCGTAAAGAGGTTCTGGCCGATCCGGGTGAGGCCGGCCGGGTTGGAGAAGGTCGCGATCTGGATCGTGCCGACCTGCTGAGGCTCGTTCTGGCCCGGAACCGACGCGGAAACGACTCCGGTGGGAGAAATCGCGATGTCCGTAGCGTTGGCAGGAACAGTGATCGGCGGCTCGAGCGGATAGCCATCGCTCGTCACGATCTGGCCGTTAAGGTCCCGCTTGAACGATCCGTCCCGTGTGTAGGCAAGGCTACCGTCCGCTTTCTGAACCTGGAAAAAACCATTTCCGTTGATCGCCACGTCGAGTGGATTGCCCGTCGTCTGCAGCGATCCTTCGCTGAAATTGCTCGCGGTCGCGGAGAAGCTCGATCCCATGCCGATCTGAACCGCGCCGGTGTTGGCGGTCGAGGCCCGGAAGTTCTGATACATCAGATCTTCGAACTCGGCCCGCTGGTTCTTGAAACCGGTCGTGTTGACGTTGGCCAGGTTGTTCGAGATCGTGTCGAGGTTGGCCTGTTGGGCGATCATGCCCGAGGCCGCGGTTGATAGTGCTCGCATCATTTGTCGCTTCGCTCCAAGGAGGCGTTGGGCGTTTGGCATTGGGCGTTAGGGGATCGCCCCGAACACCAAACACTGAACACTCAACACCTCTATTTCCCCGCCCCCCTTCTGGGTCCAGCGGATCCAGGCTTGGGCTGAGCATTAGGCATTTGGGAAGGATCCCTCAACGCCTAACGCCCAACGCCCAACGCCCATCTGGGTCGTTAGCCATTCAGGCTCTGAATGAGTCGTTGCGTCAGTTCGTCGTGTTGAGACACGGCCTTCTGCGCCATTTCGAATGCCCGGTTGATCGTGATCATCTGGACCATCGATTCGATCGGGTTCACATTGGAGGATTCGAGGGCTTTACCCTTGACCCCAATCTCGTCGCTCTGCTGCGCGTCGTTGGACAGGTAAAGGTTTTGGCCCTCTTTGATGAAGTTGCCGTCGAACACGCCGATCGTCGCCGCTTCCTTTCCATCTACCGTGATCACACCGTGATCGTCGATTTTGATGTCGCTGCCGTCGATCGTTATCGGGTTATCGTTCTTATCGAGAACGGGATAACCGTCTCGGGTCACCAACTGCTTCTGGTCGTCCAGCCGAAAGGCGCCATCACGGGTAAATCGCGGCTGTCCGTTCGGCAACTGAACTTTGAAGGCCCCCTTAGAGTCGTTGATGGCGACGTCGAGCGGGTTGCCTGTCGGGGTGATCGCGCCGATCGCGAAGTTGGTGAACTGGCCGGCGGCGACGACTCCGTAGCTCATCTGGCCCAAGGGCCGGCCGGCGAGATTCATGTTTGCGTCGAGCGCATCCCTGAAGACGAGCCCGTCGCTCTTGAAGCCGTTGGTCGATACGTTCGCGAGGTTGTTCGCGGTGACGTCCAGCATTCGCTGGGCGGCGCTCATTCCGGTCGCGGCAGTGTAAAGTCCACGGTTCATCCCAGCATTGTTGTCGGCTGGGATGCCTGCGTGGCTTAGACTTCAAACCTCGCAATCGACTCGAGGTTTGTGGGATTTAGGTTCGCGGATGTGGAATAAGGCAAGCCCTGGGATCGCCGAATTCATTCGGCTCGGGATGCCATGGCCTTCGGGAGCCGAATAAATTCGGCGATCCCAATTATCTGGCTTTCCACTGCTCGATGCCGGCCGACCAGCCCTCGCGCAGCTTCACCTCGATTCGCAAACCGCTCGTCGTGACCGGCTTGAATCTGACCGTGTTGTAGCGATCCTTGTCCACGCCGAAAGCATCGGACGTCTGGACGGGTTTCCAATCGGGGCCATCCTTGTACAGCAGCTTCCAACTCTCAGGCAGGCGGCATTCGCCTCGGCCGGTGTCGTCGAACCAGTAAAGCCCGACCTCCGAAAGAGTCGTCGGCTGTGCGAAGGCGTATTCGACCCATTCGGTCGTGCCCTTCTTCGGCCACCAGTGGAAGAAGGAAGTCTCGTCCTGCGAAGATCTCGGCTCGACCAGACTGTTGATCGCGCCCGGGTTGGTGCCACGCGAGGCCGTCACTTTCGCCATCGAGGCGATGGTCGGAACGGGCGTGGGCCGCGCGGCCGACTCTTCGTGGGGCAGCCAAACCGCCATCTCGCCGCGGCCCCGATTCGCCCAGGCGAAGTAGGGAATCGCGACAAACGGCTGAACCTTGTGGAGAACCTTTCCAGAGGGATCGTAGGCGAGCGCCTCATCTTCCCCTTCGACCACCATAACGCCGCCAAGTTGCCCGGGATGCCATACAGCCTTCAATGTCGAGGAGTCTGGCAGAAGCAGATTGCGCACCTTGCCACCTGGATTATCCGGCCACTCCGCGCAATAAACGATTGGGCCCCTCTGAAGGGCGACCTTGCCACGGTCGTCCGAGACTTGATCGTTAGCTACGATGCGGCGAACTGGCATCGGCAGGTCGAGATCGATAGAATCGCCCTTCTTCCAAGTGCGGTCGATAGCGACATAGCCGTCGGTCAGCTTGATGGGCACAGATCGGCCATCGACCTTCACCGTCGCCTGAGTCTGAAGGGGCGACTCAAATCGGTAGAGATCGCTTGGCACCGCTTCATTCCGCGCCCAGCCGGGAATCCTCACGTGCACCACAAATCTCGATGGAGAAGCAGGCTTGACGTCGAGATGGATCGCGCCATCCCATGGGTACTTCGTCGATTGATCGATCTCGACCTTACGCCCGCCTTCGAGATGCACGTCCGCCGTACTGTCGGCATAGAGGTTCACGTAGAGGTCGTTGCCTCGCTGAGCATAGAAATAGCCTGGCACCGAAGGCAGGAACCGCGTGATGTTCCCAGGGCAGCAGGCCACCCCGAACCACGGTGCGCGCGAGTGCTGGCCTCGCGATTCGAGCGGATTCGGATAGAAGAAGGACTTCCCGTCGAGCCCGACCCCAGAGATCAGCCCGTTATACAAAGTGCGCTCGAGGACGTCCACGTATTTGGCGTCCTGGTGAAGGAGAAACAGCCGTTCGTTCCATAGGTCGTTGCCGACCGCCGCGCAGGTCTCGCAGTAGGCGCTCATGTTTGGCAGTTGATAGTTGCGGCCGAACGCCTCGCCGCTGCCCGTCGCGCCGATGCCGCCAGTGATGTAGAGCTTCTTCGAAACGACGTTGTCCCAAATCTTGTCGATCGCCGCAACATAGCGCGGATCGCCTGTCAGAGCGCCGATGTCCGCCATGCCTGAATAGAGATAGGAGGCTCGGACCGCATGGCCGACCGCCTCATCCTGCTCGACCACGGGCTTGTCGGCTTGCCAGTACTGCCCATTGCGTTTGCCGCCTCGGGAGTCGAGAAAGAACTTGGCGAGCCTTAGACACCGCTCCTCGCCGGTAGCGCGGTAGAGATGCACGAGACCCATCTCCACGATCTCGTGTCCGGGCCAGATCTTCTTCTTGCCTGGGCCAAAGGTCGCGTCGAGGAGGTCGACGGTTTTGAGAGCGATGTCCAGGAGGGAACGCTTTCCCGTTGCCTGATAGTGCGCGGCGGCCGCGTCGTAGAGGTGCCCGAGGTCGTAGAGCTCGTGCGACTGATCCTCCTCGTTCACCCACCGCTCCTTGCCCGACCACGCGTGGGGATGCTCCGGGTTGATCGTGCGCGCCGTGTAGAGATAACCGTCCGGCTCCTGCGCCGCCTTGATCTTCGCGATCAGCGTGTCGAGGTAGGCGTCGAGCTTGGGATCAGGGTGGACGCTCAGCGAGTAGGCGGCCCCTTCCAGCACCTTGTAAACGTCCGTGTCGTCGAACGGATAGCCGGGCAAAGGCTTACCCACCGAGCTCTCGCCGCGAAGGGTCGCGGCGGCATTCTCGAAGTTCCGTACCCGGCCCGTCTCCTCATCCTTCTGGAAGGCGTATGGGATCGTGACCGTACGGTTGATCTCGATTTTGGGCGCCCAGAACTGGTCGTGCAGGTGGACGGCGGTAAATGGCACCTCGGTTGCCGCGGTGGGTGCGAGGATGGCGAGGATGGCCAAAGACAGCATCGGCGAAAACTCCTTTAATGTTTAAGTTTACGCCGACCAAGAACTCTCGGTGCTGAGATCGGAGGGGATACCAATCAGAGAGTAATCGTCAACAGCGCGCAGACGATCGCGATCGTTCCAAACAGAGCCATCCCGAGAAGGCCCAGCATTTCCGGCATTGCGCCTGTAATAGCCATCGCCGCGCATGCCATCGCGATCGCGAAATGAGCCCAGGCCAAGGGGATCGTTGGCGACGAACGAGAGTGGTCCCGCGGAACGGCGTGGGTTGATTCCATGCCAACTATCTTCGTAAAGGGACCAGATCCCCGCAAGACGAAGATTTCACGTCCGGGAATTCGTGTCCGAGAATCCAGGGACAGGAAAGTCGCGACTCCCGGGCAAGGCTTGTGAGCCTCAAACTCAAAGCAGAGACGATGGCAACTTTGGCTCGCGCCGAAAGCGCTCAAGAATTTCCCACCTACGGACCGTTGGCAGCAAAGCTCGAATACCTCGTCCAGCTCGCAACTCTCGCCCCCTCGATTTACAACACACGGCCCTGGAAGTTCAGCATCGTCGAGAACGGTATCGATCTCTATGCGGATCGATCTCGTCAACTGGCGATAGCCGATCCTGAGGGGAGAGAGCTCGCGATCAGCCTCGGGGCTGCCCTGTACATCCTGCGGCTCGGATTGCGTCGCCACGGAATGCAGGCAACGCTCGACTACTTGCCGAGTTCGAAGCACCCGGATTTGTTCGCCCGAATCACTTGCAAGGGAAGCTGCGATGCGGATGCCAAGGATTTCGAGCTATACGATCAAATCCTGCTGCGGCATAACGCGTCGGGGAAGATGGAGCCCGTTCAGCTTGTCGCACGCGAATCGATCTTCCTGCGCGATGCGGCGTGCCGGGAACACGTGAACCTGGCATGGATTCAGGAGACCTATTTGCGGACACTGGTTGCCGAAATGGTCCGTGAAGGCGACCGGCTCCATTTCCACAATGCGAGCTACCGTCAAGAATTCGCCCGGTGGATGCGCTGGAACGGCTCCGATCAAACCGATGAAGTCTCTGGCCAGGCCCTCGGCTACGGATCTATCGCCGCAGGGGTAGCGCCATGGCTCGTAAGACACTTTGACGTCGGCAGATACATGGCTGTCCAGGATTCCGCACTCATCGACAGTGCTCCGATGCTGGGAGTTTTTTGCACGCCACTGGACGATGTTCCCAACTGGCTTAACACCGGCCAAGCGCTATGTCGCCTGGAGTTGAGAGCGGCTGCGATGGGCCTCGTCTGCTCGGTATTCAATCAGCCGCTTCAAGTGCCCGGTCTACGAGCAAGGTTTGCTCGCGAATACCGCTTCTGCGCCTTCCCGCAAGCTTTCATCCGGGTCGGACTGGGACCGGAATCTCAGACGCGAATGCGGTCCCTACACGAAGTTCTGACAAAGCAACCCTACGATTGCAATTGCGGTTGCGAGGAGACAAGAAATGAAGATCTTGATAGGCGTCGACTCTAAGGGTGTCTACAAACCCGTCGTCGATCTTGTCAGTCGGCTGAAGTTTCTCGATCCGAGCTTGATCCTGGCCCACAGCGTCGAGGCGGTTGCTCCGATTCCCGTTTTCACTGCGGCCGAGGCTGCATTCTCCGTCGAGGCCAATATGGTGAACGATCTGAGCGATGCAACCCTCGCCGGGGCAGCCGATTTGGCCCACACGCACCGGCTGCCCTGCGAGAAAGTTTCTTTGGTGGGAAACCCCGGCCGAGCCTTGGCCGACTTCGCGGAGCGCGCAAACGTCGATCTGATCGCGGTTCAGTCGGAAAGGAAGCACGGTCTGGGTTCCCTGTTCTTCGGCAACGTAAGCCGCGCTCTGACGATCTTCGCGAACGAGTCCTTTCTGGTTTCGAAAGGCGAGGTGGTTCCAACCAGCCCATTGAGTGCCGTGTTCGCGACCGACCATTCCGAGTATGCGGCCAAAGCCTTCGAACTCTTCCTCAAGTTCGCTCCAAGAGGCATCAAGCGAGTCCATATCGCTGCCTCGGTCCATTTGAGCGTCGGCGGGGACGAATACCACCCGCCCACTCGCGATGAGATCGACACCATGGAGCGAGAGTACAGGGAAAAGAATGCCGACCTGCACTCGAGGCTGCTGATGGCCGGATACAACGTGTCCTCGGAAGTCTACGGTAGCGAGCCGAACACAGCCATCGCGTATGCGATGTCGTCGACCAACGCCGATCTGTTGGTCATGGCCGCCCA